>Ga0187871_10001926_pt1 | contig 17471 bp, 21 predicted proteins | sample June2016WEW_16_1_FD_132988 | JGI IMG/M metagenome (GOLD analysis project Ga0187871, IMG submission 132988) | Peatland microbial communities from SPRUCE experiment site at the Marcell Experimental Forest, Minnesota, USA - June2016WEW_16_10 | ecosystem: Environmental > Terrestrial > Soil >...
CACCATGGCGCAAGCGGTGCTGAATGCACCCGGTCTCGCGGACGCCGATCTGTCCAGTCTGCGGAGCGTCATGGTCGGCGGCGCTGCGTCGTCTCCCGAATTGATCGAACGTATCGAGAAGGCACTCGGTTGCGAATGCATCGCCGGCTATGGGCTCACCGAAACATCGCCGGTGTTGACTTTGTCCGCCCCGAAGAACGCCGAATACGCGAACGAGGCCGAGCGTTGGCGAAGGCAGGCAATGGCCGGATGGCCCATCGTGGGTTGTACGGTGCGCGTGGTTGATCTGCACATGAACGACGTGCCTCGCGACGGCACGTCCATCGGTGAAATCGTGGCCATGGGCGATCAGGTGATGGAAGGCTACTATGCGGAACCGCAGGCCACGTCCGCGGTGATGACCGGGCCGTGGCTGCATACCGGCGACATGGCCGTGTGGGACGAGGACAGCTATATCCAAATTGTCGACCGCAGCAAAGAGATCATCATCAGTGGCGGCGAAAACATCTCGTCGCTTGAAGTGGAAAAGGCCATTTACGCGCACACCGGCGTGCTGGAGTGCGCGGTGGTTGCGGCGCCGGATGAGAAGTGGGGAGAGGTTCCGGTGGCCGTCGTGATGCGGAAGCCTGGCGTCGCGCTGACCGCGGAAGAATTGATGGATTTCCTGAGCTCGCGCCTCGGCCGTTTCAAACTGCCGCGCGCGGTGGAGTTCCGCGACGATCCGCTGCCGAAAACGGGCACGGGCAAGATTCGCAAGATGGATCTGCGGGAAAAGTACTGGCAGGGCCGTACGCGAAGGGTGCACGGCTGAGGAGCAGGTGGTTTCGATTTTGCTCACCTGCGACCCATCAAATGAAGACCTGTTGATCGCCGATCTTCACGAAGCCGGGACCACCGGAATCACAGAAGAACCCGGCGGTCTGCGCGCGTTCTTCGTGGATGAGGCGTCAACGCCCGATCTGCTCGATCGGTTCGCTTCCTTCCGGCCACAGCTTCGTCACGAAGAGGCTATCGATTGGGAACAGGTCACGCGCGATGCATGGCCGGCGATGCTGGTAGGCGAGCGGCTCTTCCTCGCTCCTTCGTGGAACACCGATCCAACACCGGTGGGCCGCATCCGTCTGGAGATTCTTCCCGGCATGGTATGCGGCACGGGCTGGCATCCGTGCACGCAACTGTGTCTCGAAGCGCTGGAACGCCATGTTCGGCCGGGCATGACCGTGCTGGACGTGGGATCGGGCTCGGGCATTTTGTCCGACGCGGTGCGGCTGCTGGGAGCCTCGGCAGTAATCGGCTGCGACGTGGATTTCGAGGCCGTGCGGATTGCGCGCGAGCGCGTCGACGTTCCTATGTTCGCGGGGTCGCTGGCCGCGGTGAACGCGAACGTGGCCGATCTGATCGTCGCCAACATCAGCTCCGGCGCAGCGGAAATGCTCGCATACGAGTTCGACCGGGTTGGCCGCGAGGATTCCATTCTGATCTTGTCCGGCTTCGAAGAGCACGACCTGCCCGGCGGCTATCCGCCCCGCGAGCTACTTCGACGGAACGGCTGGGCTTGCGTGATCTGCTGAGGCTCCCGCGTATCGCGTCGTTCTCGGATTCGCTGTGTTCCAGTGAGGCGGTTCGGCCGCATTCGCAAGAAGCATCAGGCCAAGCGCGACGGCGCGGTCCACTTTCGCCATGTTGTCGTAATCGATCTTCGACGCCTTATCGCCCGGCCGATGGTAGTCGGGGAACATAAACGTGACAGCCAGTGTTGTGGACGGAATGCCGACGTCGGCGAATGAGGCGTTGTCGCTGTGGCGGAAATAGAAATCACCATACTTCGGATCGTTATAGATGCGGATCCCAGTGGCTTCTCCGGCTTCTTCGATGGTGCGCGCGATATCGGTGAAATCGAATCCGGTGAGCGTGGCGCTGCCCGCGCGCGGGCCTTCGGTGGAATCGGTGCGGCCCACTTGTTCGAGGTTCAGGTCGGCTACGGTTGACGCGCACACGGGATGCCGCACAAAATACTGCGAGCCGAGTTCACCCAGTTCCTCGCCATAGAAGGTCACGAACACGATGGTTCGCTTCGGGCTCGGATTCATTGCGGCCAGCGCGCTGGCAATCTCGATGACCGACACCGTTCCACTACCATCGTCATTCGCGCCGTTGTAGATCTGATCGCCGTGCACTCCCAGGTGATCGTAATGAGCCGAGAGGACCACGCAGGTGTCGCGTAACTGCGGGTCCGACCCGCGCAGCACTCCCACCACGTTTTTCGCGAGGCCCTTCTGAAAATAGCCGTTGTGACCCGCTGGATCCAGCCCGGCGCGCCGAAACTGCTCGGCGATGAAGTCAGCCGCCATATCCAAGCCGTGCGACGGCGTAGCGCGGCCTTCCAGCCGATCCGAAGCGATGAACGAAAGATTCTCTTTGAGCGACCTCGTGGAAATCTGGTCGAGCGCCGCTCTTTCGGCATCAGTAATCGTGAGCGGCGCCGCAGCAGCAATTGTCAGGGCGGCGCCAAGCAGCCAAAACCGCCGTAGCATCGCGCTCAGACCCGGTCGTCCGACGCAGCGCCCAGCGTTACCGTGACGCTCATCGTGCGGCCATTGCGGAAAATCGTGAGCTGTAATTTGTCGCCGGCGCGTTTGCGCGCCAGCGCCTGAGTGAGCGCATCCTGACGGTCCACCGGCCGGCCCTCAATGCCGGTGATGAAATCGCCACCGACGTTCAGCTCAAGGTTGCCGATGCGCACCGGTTCGCTTCCACCATGCAGACCAGCGCGCGCCGCCGCGCTGCCGGACACCACGTTCTGAATCAGCAGCCCGCCACTCGTGGGAAGCTCGAGAGCGGCGGCGTAATCGCCTGCCAGGAAGACGGACACAATCCCCAGCCTCGGCGGTGCATAGCGGCGTCCCGCCTGATAGTCGTTGAGCATGGTCTTGGCGCGGTTGATCGGCATTGCGAATCCGATCCCGACATTGCCGCCGCCTTCGCCGCCTGGGCTGTAAATCGCAGTGTTGATGCCCATCACGTTGCCCAGGGAATCCAGCAGCGGACCGCCGCTGTTCCCCGGATTGATGGCCGCGTCGGTCTGGATCATGCCTTCCAGTTGCTTGCCATCTTCGCCGCCAATGTTGCGCCCCAGCGAGCTCACAATCCCCGTGGTGAGCGTGCCGCCAAGGCCGAATGGATTGCCGATTGCCAGGACCTTCTGCCCAACCTGAATGGAGTCGGAATCGGCGAGATGGAGAAACGGCAGGCGGCCGCGGGGCTCGATCTGAATCAGCGCGAGGTCGTTCACCGGGTCACGGTCCAGCAGCCTCGCCTTGTACTTCTTCTGATCGAAGAGCGTCACCTCAATGCTGTTCGCGTCGCCGATGACGTGCGCGTTCGTCAGAATGCGGCCCCCATCGTCGATAAGAAAACCCGATCCGATACCCTTGGCCTGGTACACGTCGAACCAATAGCGCCGGTACACCGTAGTGCTGATGTTCACTACGGAACGGTGCGCGGTCTTATAGATATCGATATTATTGAGCTCGTCGGACCCCAGACCCGCCGTGTGCGCCGTTTCCGGCCCGGACCACAGCGGCCCGTGACCGGAGACCGGAATGAACCTCTGCCCGAGAGGCGTCTGCGACGTGAATACGACGAACGCCGCCACCAGAAGAGCGCTGACCAGCACAATTCGGAATTTCATTGCCGCAGACTCCGCAGCACACGGTGCAGCTCCTGCACCTGTGCCTGTGTGTTTTCCTCTGTGCCCGAGGTATCGATCACGTAGTTCGCAACGCGCCGAAGCTTGTCCGCCGGAAGTTGCCGGCTCAGCCGCTCTTCCACCTCCTGCCGCGTCAAACCACCGCGTCCGAGGGCGCGCTCGATCTGCGTTTCGCGATCGCAGACGGTCACCACAACGCGATCGAACCTTTTGTAACTTCCAGTTTCCACCAGGATCGCCGCCTCTACAACCACGATAACTTGCGGGTCTGCGGCCGCTGCTTCGCGCATCAACTCTTCCTCGCGGCGGATCACGGCGGGATGCACCAGCGACGTCAGCTTCGCGAGACGATCGGGTGCGGGAAACACCATCTTCGCAAGACGATGCCGGTCGATGGTGCCGTCCGGGTTCAGGATTTCACGGCCAAATTCGGCAATCACCGGTTCGTAGGCTTCGGCGCCCGGTTCGAGAACCTCGTGCCCCAGCGCATCGGCACGGATTACTCGACAACCCAGATCGGCCAGAGCGGCGCTCACGAACGATTTGCCAGTGGCGAGTCCGCCGGTGAGTCCAACGGTCAGCATGAGGTTGAGTGCGCGGCCAGGCCGAGGTGACGCTCAGCGGCGTCTATGGTGTTCGACATCAGCATCGCGATGGTGAGCGGACCCACGCCACCTGGAACCGGCGTATATGCCCCGGCTTGCTCACCCACCTCCAGCGGATGCACGTCGCCAACCAGCACGCTGCCTTTTGAAAGAGCCGCCAACCTGGGCGAGCCCGGGCCGTATACTGTTTCAACTTCGGCTGCGGTCGCGAGGCGATTCATGCCCACGTCGATTACAGTGGCTCCCGGCTTGATGAAATCGCCACGAATTAGCGCGGGCTTGCCGATCGCCGCCACCAGGATATCCGCGCGGCGGCACTCCGCTGCAAGATCGTGCGTGCGCGAATGGCAGACGGTCACCGTAGCATTCTGATGGAGCAGCATCATTGCCATCGGCTTGCCCACCGTATCGCTGCGCCCCACCACCACGGCATGCCGGCCAGCGATCGGAATCTGGTAGCGCCGAAGCAACTCCATGATGCCCGCGGGCGTGCAGGCTCGGGGCCCCGCCACTCCCGCCACCAGGTGCCCGACGTTATATGGATGAAAGCCATCGACGTCCTTGTCCGGAAGAATGCTGTCGAGCACGCGACGGCTGTCGATGGATCGGGGAAGCGGCGTCTGCATCAGGATGCCATCGATCTCCGGCCGCTGATTCAGACCCTCCACAATGCCAAGCAGATCGGCCGTGGGGATCGTTTCCGATGGCGTGATCTTTTCGCTGTAGATGCCCAGCTCCGCGCACGCCTTCACCTTGTTGCGCACGTAGATTTCAGATGCCGGATCGTGCCCGACAAGAACCACCGCAAGTCCGGGAGCCCGCCGCGAATTGGTCATCGCGGCGATCCTCGGCTTCAGCTCAGCCAAAATCTCGTCGCGGATGCGTTTGCCATCCAGGATCTGCGCGCCCATACATTGGTGAGGATATCAGGCGGTGGTGGGAGGAACCGCCATTTGACGGTCGAGATGCGCCAGCACGTGTGGCCAGGCTTCATTGTGACGTTCCATCGACTCGTCGTCGGGGAAGCCGGCATGCTGTAGCCGCAATTTCGTCCCGCTCCCCTGCGGCTCCAGTTCAACCGTGACTACGGTCTCGACTCCCTCGGTTGCAGCGGTCACCCATGTCATTTCGATAAGCCGTTCGCGATCGAATTGTTTGGTCCACGCACGAAAGAGTGCACCGGGCGAGGCGATCATCGCACGCTCGACGGAAAACCCAAGCGGCCTCTGGGAAAGATACGGCGGTCCAATCGTCATGGAGTCAATGATGCCACCCGAGTGGCGATTGGAAAAGAGACCGGGTGAGTCAGCGTTCGGCTCTGCGCTGCCGCACCAGCCGGAAATGATAAACCAGCGCGCCGGTGGCGATCGTCACAATGGCGGCGGTGGCAATGGCCGGCTGCTGGGTGACGCCAACCACCGTGATCCAGCTTCCCATCAGCAGGAAGAATCCCGGAATAAGTGGCCAGCCGAAGCTCACCACACGCAGCTTGCGCCAGCCCGGCCGGCGGCGGAAGAAGAACAGCGCCGCTACCGACAGCACCGCGAAAAAGTTCAGTGTGAAGCCGATATAGACCAGCAGAGCGGGAAACGGCGTGAAGGTCATTGCCACGGTGCACACACCCTGGCAGACGATGGCGATAAGGGGCGTGCGCCAGCGGCGGTCGACTCGCGCGGCGGCGGCGAAAAACGCGCCGTTGCGGGCCATCGCATAATACACGCGCGGCCCCACCGTGATCATGGCATTCACCGTCGCCATCAGCGAGAGCGCCATGGCCGCGCTGAACAGGCTGGCAACATCCGAACGGAACAACCGCGTCGCTGCCACGGCTCCAATAGCGATGCGCCCCTTCATTTCGGCTAATGGAAGAGCATAAATGAACAAAACGTTGAGCCCGACATAGATCGCCGCCACCAGCGTGGTTCCCAAAGCCAGAGCAACCGGGAGGGTGCGCGCGGGGTTCTTCAATTCCTCGGCAACGTAAGTGGCCGCGTTCCAGCCGCTGTAGCTGACGTAAATGAAGAACAGGCTGATGGCAAACTGCGCGGGCAGAGGCGCGAGGCTGGCGCGCGCCACTGGTTCGGAAAAATGAGCGAAGCTGCCGGTGCCGAAAGCAAAGCCCGCGCCGATGAAGGAGACCAAAACCAACACCTTCATACTGGTGAGGACGTTCTGAACGCCGGCCACGCGGCGCACGCCAACACAATTCAGAACCGTGAAAACCGCGATGAGCGCGCAGGCCACTATCTGCGGCTCGCCGATGCGCACCTGCCAGTATCCCGCGCCCAGGGTGAACGCCGCATTCTCCTGCCTGAGGCCGGGAAAGAAATGCCCCAGATAATCGGAAAACGCGAGAGCCGATGCAGCAATCGGCGCCGAAAAACCCGCAAAGAAAGACACCCAGCCGGTCATGAATGCCCAGGTGGGTCCGAAGGCCTCGTTCAGATAGACGTACTCGCCGCCCGAGCTGGGAAAATTGATGCCCAGTTCGGAGTAAACCAGCGCACCTGCCAGCGCGCAGACCGCCCCTATCACCCAGATCCAGATCACCAGAGCGGGAGAGCCCAGGTCGTCGGCCAGATACCCGGTAACCGAGAAAATGCCGACGCCGATCATGTTTGAGACCACCAGCGCCGTCGCGCTGACGATCCCCAACTGCCGCAGTAATGAGGATGCCGGTTTCCCGCTCAACTCGCCACCTCACCCCTTTCCGCGCCTGCTGAGCAGAATATCATCTGGCCGAAGGCACGTAGCTTCGGTTCCCCGGCGAACGAAAGGCCGGACCCGGCTCATAGTGCCAGTTGCCGCGACGATAAGCAAAACGAGGGAAGGGTGGATCGTGAAAACGTTCCAGCCGGTGCAGCTTCTGCAGGTGATCGGCAAGGCAATCGGCAGAAAGGTTCTGCCATAGGAGGCGGGCATGAAAATCGATCTGGAGCGCTTTCGCGAAACGTTCTTTCAGGAAGCCGTCGATCACGTGGCGAAGATGGAAGCCGGTCTGCTGGCGATGGCCGCGGGCGACATCAATCTCGAACTGCTAAATGCCGTATTCCGCAGGGCAAATTGCATTAAGGGTGCGGCCGGCACGTTCGGGCTGGTGGGTATCGCCGAATTCACCCACGCCATGGACATTCTGCTGGATGGCATGCGCAGCGGACGGGTACATGTTGAGAACAGCCGCATCGATTTGCTGCTCGACGCCGTCAATGTGCTGGCGGCGATGCTGGACGCGGCGCGGGAAGGCGGAGCTTTTCCGGTCAATTCCGGGGCGGTGCGCGAACGGCTGACGGCCGCGCAGGGAGCCGTGCGGGAGATTACCGAGCCCGAGCACTCCGGCGGAGCGGGGGCCGCCGTACAGATCCGGAAGATTCGCTTTCGGCCTTCACCGGAAAGGGCCGGCGCCATCCGCGTGGCCACTTCCAAAGTGGACCGGCTCATCGATCTGGCGGGTGAGCTGGTAATCGCGCAATCGATGGCCGCGCAGGCATCGCAGGAGTTCACCCGCTCGACATTGCGGACGAAGAGACGGAGATCGATAAGAGTACGTTGGAAGGCATTGCCGATCCGATTCCGGTCTTATCGGCGGCTTTATGGCGCGCCGCAACACTTCTTGTATTTTTTCCCGCTGCCGCACGGACACGGATCGTTGCGCCCCGCTTCCTGCGCCGCCGGCGCGGGCGCATGCTCATGAGCGCAGTTCTCGTCGTGGACGTGCTCTTCTTCCTCATCCGGGAAGAACACCGGTTCGAGGCCGTGCAACAGCAACCGTTGATCGAGCGCAAGCTGCACCAATTCCGTCTCACCGGCAGACAAGCCGCCGGCCGTACGGTCGATCTTGCGAAGCAGGCCGCGAATCCGTCCGCGCGTGACTTCCGCGGGAGTCGACAACGCCCAGGCATACAGGGCGTCCGCGCGCCAGTCTTCATCGTCGAAATACGTGCGCAGCCGGTCCGCTTCCGAGCCGATCCCCAGATATCCCACGCCGAAGATCGCCTGGCGCCGGATGGCGTCGTCGGCCGAATCGATATGCGCCGGAAAATATGCCGAAAAGCCGCGATCGAACGACCGCCACATGGCCTCCATCGCCTTCGCACGCGTTTCGGGCAGCTCGTACAGCGCAACGATCGCGGCACGCACCTCCGGGTTTCCGGCATCGTCGGCTAGCGCCACGGCTGCCCCTCCGCGTTCGGCCAGATCCGCCTCGGGATTCGTCAGCACCGCGCGCATCTCCGCTCTCAAATCCTTATCCTCGATACCCGACAACGCTTCCCACGCCCGCCCGCGAACGCCCGCGTCGGTATCCCCACGCGCCATCTCCAGCAGGCGCGCCCGAACATCCAGCGCAAACTCCTGTTGAAAGAAGCTGCCCGCTGCGGCGGCGCGAAACTCGGCCGATTCGTGCGAGAGCAGCTTGAGCCGGTCCTCCGCGGTCAATGCATCGAAATCCGGGCCGGCGCTCTCCGGATAGCCATCGAAAACGTCGTGCTGCGCGGCCGTCTCTCCGGCGCCGGTGCCATGACTACCAATTTCGTCGATGGCATTTTGCAATTCCCGGCGCAAACCCGCGTCGTCCGCGGGCACTTCCCCAATCATCTTCTCGATAGCCGGAATCGCCGCCGGATCGCCGTAAAGCCCAAGACACATCCCGCCATCGGTGGGATCGTATTCGAGCCTGTCGAGAAGAATCCTCAGCACCCGTTCGTCGCGCACGCCAAGGCCGGACAGAATAAACGCCACTTCCCCGCCCTGCTCTTCCCCCAGCTCTTCGTACAGCTCCAACAGCGGCTCCAGCGCCGTCCGGCCCAGCGCGATGGCGCCCTCGATGAGATCATCGTTGGCGTCCTCCACCTGCACGCGAAGGCACTTCAGGTAATACGGCAGCGCCTCGGGCGTCTTCAGACGCCGGAACACCGCCAGTAATTCGGGATCGAGATCGACGGGATCGTCCGCATGATCTTCCGCTGCGAATCGAAGCATCCCTGGCAGCGACTGCGCCGGATCGTCCACCAGCGCGTGCAGCAAGCGCCGGTCCAGACCAAGAAGGCCGCGCGAGGCGGCCTTGAGCAGATCGTATGCCGATGACGGGCTGTAATCGGTGGGAACAGTCACTCGCTTCGGATCATTCTCCTTCGCGGACGATGTTCACCGGGACCTCGATGGTCACTTCGCGGTGCAGCCGAATAGTGACTTTATGTTCGCCAAGCTGGCGAATCGGATCGGCCAGCAGGATCTTGCGCCGGTCGATCGTGTACCCCTGCTTTTCCAGCGCCTCGCCAATGTCGCGCGAGGTCACCGAGCCGAACAGTTGATCGTTTTCGCCGGCCTTCTGCGCGATGGTCACCGTCACGCTGGCCATCAGTTTCGCCAGCTCCTGGGAATCCGCCGTTTCCTTCGCTTCGCGCCGCAGGTGCGCCTGGCGTTCCTGTTCCACGATCTTGCGATTAGAGTCCGTCGCGGCAACCGCCAGCCGTTTCGGCAACAGGAAATTGCGCGCATACCCGGCGGTCACCTTGACCATCTGGCCGCGCGTGCCCAGTTTGTCGATATCTTCTCTCAGAATCACTTCCATGGTTCAGCCCTCCCTTACAGCGCCGAAGCGAACGGCACCAGCGCGATATTGCGCGCCTGTTTGATGGCCTCGCTCAGCCGCCGCTGATGCGGAGCGCACACGCCGGAGATGCGCCGTGGCGTGATCTTGCCGCGCTCGGAGATGAAGGACTGCAGCATGCGCACGTCCTTGTAGTTAATGTCGTCGATCTTTTCCACGCAGAAGCGGCATACTTTCTTGCGCCGGAAATATTGCTTGCGGGTCGCGATGGCTTTGTCGCCGCCGGTCGGCCGTTGCGATGCACTGATGGGACGTCCACCCTTTTGTTCTGGCATTGGCATTTCCTCTTAATTCTCTACCGCCACGGGCGCCGGTACAGGTGCTGCCGGAGCCGGTGCTGCCGGAGCAGGATGGCCAGGAGCGGGCGCGCCAGGAACCGAAGCGGGTGTCTCGCCGAACGATGGCATGGATGGCGCGGCAACCGTCGCCGGAGCCGGTTTGCGCGTGGCTCGCTTTTCGCGGCTCTTTTTCCGCTTCTCGATTTTCTTCAGCTTCTCGTCGATGCGCACCGTGATGAACTTCAGCACGAGATCGGACACCCTCAGGCGCCGCTCCACTTCCTTCACCGTTTCGGGCGTGGCCGAGAACTGCAAAAGGATGTAATAACCCTCCGCCTGCTTCTGCAGGCGGTAGGCGAGCTTGCGGATGCCCCACTTGTCGCTCTTATCGACGGTGCCTCCGCGGGTGGTGATTACCTGCCGCACCTGCTCCACCAGAGGATCGATCTCCTCTTCGGTGGCGTTGGGCCGGACAATAAACAACTCTTCGTAGATCCTCATTCTGCCTCTTCATTTAAGCCTTGGGCGCGACGATTGAATTTCGTCATGGACATTTCGACGCCTTCAGCGATTATGGATTCCACCGCCTGACTCACATAGTCGAGCAGCTCGTCCAATTCTTTTTTCTGCGCCCGCTTGAACTTCGCGAGCACGATCCGGGCTCCGTCGCGGTCTCTTTCGCCGCCATGAATCCCCATCCTGACCCGGGGAAATTCCTTTGTGCCAATCGATCCGATCACGCTCTCAACGCCGTGGTGGCCGCCCGGCGATCCACTTTGACGGATGCGCACAGCCTGCCACGCCAAATCGAGATCGTCATAGACGACCAGCAAATCCTTCGCCGCGAACTCGTACTTCGCCAGCAACCCGCCAACCGGCGGCCCGCTCACGTTCATGAACGTCTGCGGCTTGGCCAGCATCACGCGATGTCCCGCGATACTGCCCTGGCCAACCAGCGCCATGCAATCTTTCCGGTTCACCCGGATACCGTTGCGCTCGGCTAACCGATCCACAACCAGAAACCCGAGGTTGTGCGCGGTATATTCGTACTCCGGCCCCGGATTGCCCAACCCGACAATAAGCCACTCGAACTCGCCCATAGCGGGGCAGGCTTACTTCTTCTTCTTTTCCTCGGGCTTCTTCTTCTCGTCGGCCGCGCCTTCTTCTTCCTTCTTGCCCTTCTTGATCACTTCTGGCTCGGCGGCGGCGGCGGGCGCGGCTCCTTCGACGACAGCCGGCTCGACAACCGCTTCTGCCTTGAGAGCGACGACGTGCGCCAGCACCTGATCGGCCGGGCTCACCAGCTTCACCGAACCGCTCAACACCAGCTCGCTGGCGCGCACCGACTGATTCAGCATCAGCCCCGCGACATCCACGTCAAACTGCTCGGGAATGTCAACAGGCAGGCACTCGATCTCCACCTCGCGGGTGATCACTTCCAGCAGGCCGCCCTGTTCCTTCACGCCGCGCGCTTCGCCGGAGGTCATCACCGGCACCTTCACGCGAAGACTCTTGGTCATGTCCACACGCTTCATGTCGACATGCAAGAGGTTCTCGCGGACCGGATCGTTCTGCCAGTCGACTATCATCACCGGCGTGGTCTCCACCTGGCCAATCTGGACATTGAAAATCGTGTTGTGGCCGCTCCGGCTGTGCAGAATCCGGTTGATCTCTTTGGGACTCACGGAAACCGGCACCGCGTCCTTGCCCGCTCCGTATACCACGGCGGGCGCCATGCCGCGCACCCGAAGACGGCGGGCCTCGTTCTTCCCGCGCTCGGAACGCGGCTCCACCGCTACTGTAATGTCGCTATTCATTGGTATTTCCTCTCAAATAAACAGGGTGCTGACGGAACCGTCCTCGTGAATCGATTGGATGGCCCGGGCCAGCAGCGGCGCCACCGACAGCGTCTTGATCCGCGAACAGCGGCTCGCCTCGTCAGTGAGCGGGATGGAATTCGTAACCACCACTTCCAGAATCCTCGAAGCTGCGATCCGCTCCACGGCATCGCCCGACAAAACCGCGTGCGTGGCGCACGCCGTGACGCTCTCGGCTCCCTTTTCCAACAATGCCTCGGCGGCCTTCACCAGCGTGCCCGCCGTGTCGATCAAATCGTCAACAATCAAACAATGCCGCCCTTCGACGTCGCCGATAATGTGCATCACCTCGGCCACATTCACGTCGGTGCGGCGCTTGTCGATAATCGCCAGGGGCGAGTTCAGCCGTTTGGCGAACGCCCGGGCCCGCTCCACGCCACCCGCATCGGGCGAAACGACGGTCATGTCCCGCCGTCCGATGGCGTCGAAATACTCGATCATCACCGGGGCGGCGAACAGATGATCCACGGGAACATCGAAAAAACCCTGGATCTGAGCGGCGTGCAGGTCCAGCGCTAGCACACGATCCGCGCCGGAGGTCTGAATCAGGTTGGCCACCAGCCGGGCCGAAATCGGCATGCGCGGCCGGTCTTTCCGGTCCTGCCTGGCGTACCCATAATAGGGTAGCACTGCGGTGATGCGCGCCGCCGAAGCCCGCTTCAGCGCGTCCATCATCAGCAGCAGTTCCATCAGGTTATGATCCACCGGCGTGCAGGTCGGCTGCACCACGAAACAATCGGCGCCGCGCACGTTTTCCTGCACCTGCAGATGGATTTCGCCGTCGGAGAAGGTCTTCACCGACACGCTTCCCGGCGTACAGCCCAGTGCGCCGCAGATCTTCCCGGACAGCGTCAGGTTGGCATTGCCGGAGAATACCTTGAGTTGTGTAAATCTCATTTCACGTACCGGCTTTGCGGCGGCCATGTCTTCTCTCCGATGTGATCGCCCAACTGCCGCCACCACAGCGCGCGATAGCTGCGGCGGCTCACCAGTTTAACCGAAAACACCCGCTCCCGGCGAAACGACGCCGCTGCCCGGTCGCGCTCGCCGGGCGATTCGAATACCCCGAACAACGCCGACCCGCTTCCGGTCATCGACGCAGGACGCGCACCAGCCCTCAGGAGTTTTCGTTTGATTGCACTCAGCAGGGGGAACTGCCGGAAAACTACTGTTTCAAAATCGTTATCGGACTCCAATGTTTCGGCCTGCGCAGAAGCCCCGCTGCGCCAGGCAAACGCCTGTAACCTATTAAGAATACCGGGCCTGGCGTCATCTGTCAAACCGCGTCCCAGCGCCGCGTACGCTACCGGCGTGGAGACGTGAATACCGGGCGCCACCACCAAAATCGGCCGCTCGGGTACTTCGGCGAGTGGATAGAGTTCGGTTCCCCGCCCCACCCCCAGGGCCGTCCCGCCATGGAGAAAAAATGGTACGTCGCTGCCCATCTGAGCCGCAAGGTCAGCGAGCTGCGCTGGATCGGCACGAATCCCAGCCAGCACGGGCAATGCCAGCAGGACCGCCGCCGCATTGCTCGATCCTCCCCCGAGTCCCGCACCCATCGGGATGGTCTTGCTCAGGCGAAGCCGGACCCGGCCCCGAATCCCGCATTCGTCCATGAGGAGATTCGCCGCACGCACGATAAGGTTGTCGGCGATATCCACCTCCGATTCCAGGGCGATTTCCCGGCCCCGCCCGGGCGCGAACTCAATCTCGATGCTATCCGCGAGCGAAATCGTCTGGAAAACAGTTCGCAGATCGTGAAAACCGTCCGGCCGCTTGTTCAGCACCAGCAGGCTCAGATTGATCTTGGCGAGAGACCGCAGCCGGGTGCGTCTCACGGACGTGGACAGACGGGCAGCGGGCATCAGTAGTGCAGCATCGAGTAGATATCGAAGCCTGCCAGCTTCTCACGGCCGTGCAGGAAGTCGAGTTCGATCACAAATCCCAGGCCCGCAACTTTACCGCCCAGCGCCTGCACCAGTCGAGTCACCGCGGCAGCGGTCCCGCCCGTGGCTAGTACATCATCGACGATGAGGGCATTCTGTCCCGGCTGAATCGCGTCGGCGTGAATCTCCAGCACGTCGGTTCCGTATTCGAGTGCGTACTCGACGCGCTGAATGGCGGCGGGCAGCTTCTTCGGCTTGCGCACCGGAACGAAGCCCACGCCGAGCGCGTACGCTAAGGCCGGAGCGAAGATAAACCCGCGGGCTTCAATCCCAATCACCACATCGACACCCGAATCCGCGTAGCGATCCTTCAGCCGGTCGATCACCGCCTTTAAGCCTGCCGGCTCTTTCAGCAGCGTGGTGATGTCATAGAAGAGGATGCCCGGTTTCGGAAAATCCGGCACCTCGCGAATGAGCGCCTTGAGGTCTTGCCCCTGCGGAGCGGCAGTGCTCACACTCGTCCTCCTGAATTACGTCCGGGTGAACGACCAGTTTAGCAGTCCAGGGCGCGAGCGCCGTTACTTTCTTGAACTTCGCCAGATCCCGAACGGCATGCCGTGAGGATCAAGCAGCACGGCCATCTCTTCCCCCTGCGGCAGCACGGTTGGTCGGATAAGGATCTTCGCGCCGAGTCTCTCCGCGTGTTGCGCCGCCGCTTCCACGTCGTCAACAGAGATGAACAACTGCACGAAGTTCGCCGCCTCGGGAGGCGCTGGCCAGATGCCGCCCTGAATTCCATCGCGCGATCCAGTGTCGATTCGGCGGTATCCCAGCGGGTTGGCCGCATCCACCGTCCAGCCGAACAGCTCACTATAGAAGGCTGCGGTAGCATCGGGCTCCTTCGAAAGAATCTGGAACTGCGAAACCGGATTAGCCATGCGTGTTTACCCTCGCCAGAGCCGTAGCCCGGAATTCGCGCTCCGATGCGGCCGACACCGTCGACCATCGCGCGGGATCGCGCATCTCCAACAACCCAAGTCGCAGGAGCCGTGTCACGGCCAGATTCACAAAGTCAGTGGAGCAGCCGGCACGCGCGGCGATCCAACGGGAATCGGCCCGAAACTCCGCGGAGTTGCAAAGCTGGATGATCTGCCAATGCACCGGCTCACCGATAATGTTGAGCGCCTCTGCCATGCGATGGTCAGGCGGGTGCGTAGCGCCACAGTAGACCGCCGTTTCCTCCGGACCCATTCCCAACCGCTCGCACCAACCGCGAATGCGCAGCCGCGGCACATTGCGTTTTCCGCGGAGAACCTGACTCAGTGTGGCATGATCGGTGCCGAGAAATCGGGCGAAAGCGCGGAGAGAATATCGCGCATTTGCAGCCCGTCGTGACTCGAACTCCCGTTTTAGTCTTTGCCGGAAGGGCCCGTCGTGCATGACTATTCATGCTACCTGGACGATGCGGCGTTGGCAATAATCAGCGGCGGAAAAGCGGGGCACGCCTTGCCCCACGCTCAACTTCCCGCGTTACCTGTGCGCGGCGGCAGCGCACTCGACGAACCGCGCAGATCCGCTTGGTGAGCGGAATTGGGTATAATCGGAGCAGGAATTGAGGATTGTCGAGTATGGCGAGAATACAACCTGTCCTGACACCCACCGAGCTCATTCTGGTTGATCAGATGGCCGCTCTGACGGGATCCAAACGCACAGACGTAATCAAGAGCGCACTCGCCGTTTACCATTGGTTCGTTCGGCAGGCGATCACCGGGGCACAGGTGGTGGCGCGGAAGCCAACCGGGGAAGAAATCGCGCTGGAGACCGCGGAGCTTGCCGTTCTCGAAGGAAAAGGCAACCGTCTGGCCCCTGAGGAGCTGGGCTTGCTGGCTAAGCAGCTTGCTGCCGCTTCTAACCCGGTGGAGGCTGCGCAAATCAAAGAGCGCCTCACGCGCGGCTTCTATGGAATCTGAGCGCGGACCGGGAAGCTAGCCGTGCCGCGAGTCCGCCGTCATAACGTTCCGCCGGCGCTGTTTCAGCACCTGATCGAACGCATTCAGAACCGCAGGATTCTCGCGTCCCAACTGGAGCTGCTGGCAAAGTGGCTCGACAGCGAGCCCGAGGTGCCCGAAGGAATGTGGTATCGACGATTCTCCGGGATGACCGTGTGCGGGGAAGGTGAGTTGATCAAGACGTTCCCGCTCGCCGGCCAGGCGCCAAAAGGCCAGCGAGTGGTGTGAGATCGAGACGGGGCGCACGGTGTCGCCCATCATATTGAACTAGTCCGGCACGTGGGAGCATCTTTGAGGGCCAGAGATCATTTTTGGGAAAGCCCCATCAGGAAGAAGCACAAGAAGCAGAATTACCCCAGCGCCAATACGTGGAGCAGGGACAAATCTCTTGAGGCGGCAAATAATCGACTGGACATTTCGCGACAACCCCGTGTCGGTACCGGCAGGCGAAAATCGTATTAGCAGTTACACTGAGAATTAGATCGGGAGGCGAATCTATTTTCCGACGATACTCTATCCAACAAGTATTGACCCGCTCGCATTTGCGCCCTATACTCAATCCCGGGCCACGCTTTAGCTTGGCCGGAGCGATAATTACAGGCCGTGCGCAGGGGCGGGGGCGGCGGCGCTTCCTGAATGTGCGCTGAAGAACACCCGCAAGGGAACGGAGAAGCGATGTTTCAGAGTTTTCCGAATACAGCTCGTGATCTCTTCCTGGCAGCCATATTGACGTGTCCCCTTCTTTCTGTGTCCGCCCAAGAACTCGTGCCGGCCGGCGAGGCCCATGTTTCATATGGATACGCAGGCACACGGGTCCCTTTCTGGACGGGAGGGCATCTGGTTCCGATCGAAGACAATGGCATGATCGTGCCGGTAATCCACAGCATCGACGATAGTGGCGTTGAGGCAACGCCAATCATGCTCTCGATTCCCGGCGCCCGCTCGATGATGGTCAGCGGCGTGGCGCGGCGACCGGACGGCACCTGGGCGGTAATCGGCTACGCACAGGATGGGGACGGTAAGGGAAGCGGGTTTATTACCTGGATTTCCCCGGACCGGCAAAACGTCACGACAATCCGGTCCTATCCCTATAATCCCTACGAGATCACGATCACGCCGGACGGGACGGCATGGACACAAGGGATGGAGGTGGTCTCCGGCAACGACTGGGTGGGATCACACCACGGTGTTATTCGCCGGTTCGACAGCTCTGGCAAGCTTATGGGCGAGTACATCCCGCGCAGCAGCATCCGCGAGGAGATCAACACCCTGGCTATGGAGAACGCAAAACTCGTATCCAATAAGGACCGCGTCGGATGGTATGCCAATCGTGCGCATGAGTATTTCGAGCTGACCTACGAGGGAGACAAGGTGTCTGGCCCCGTGATCTATCCGGGAATAGCTCCGCACGGCGACGACGATGTGCTGGTTGACGGGATGGCAATGATGGACAACGGCGACGCCTACGTCAGCGTGTACAACTACAAACCGACCACTGA
>Ga0187871_10001927_pt1 | contig 17465 bp, 13 predicted proteins | sample June2016WEW_16_1_FD_132988 | JGI IMG/M metagenome (GOLD analysis project Ga0187871, IMG submission 132988) | Peatland microbial communities from SPRUCE experiment site at the Marcell Experimental Forest, Minnesota, USA - June2016WEW_16_10 | ecosystem: Environmental > Terrestrial > Soil >...
CACTGGGTCACGGGCCTTTTCTACAGCAGGCTGAATTCCGCCTTCATCGAGCAGCAGAACGCGCCCTACATCGCACAGCTGTCGCAATTCCTGAACCCGCCGATGAGCAATCCGGCGGGGTTGACCTTCGGCATCGACAATCTGTACCAGATCACCCAGAAAGCGGTCTTCGCCGATGCGTCCTGGCAGTTCGCCCCGACGTTCAAGGTCGAGGGCGGTCTGCGCTATTTCCGCTACGACACGTCCGCCTACAATAATCAGTGGGGTTACTTCTTCAGCCCGCAAGCCGAGCCGCTCGCGAATCCGCCGGGCAACGTCGCCTCGGCGAGCGGCGTGATCCCGCGCGCCGACGTGGCGTGGATGCCCAATCAGAACCTCACGACCTACATTTCGGCCTCCAAGGGCTTCCGCCCCGGTGGGGCGAACATGACGATTCCCCTGACCGCCTGCCCCGAAGGCGGCCCCGCCTCCTTCGATCCCGATACCGTCTGGGACTACGAGGCCGGCGAGAAGGCGCAGCTCGCCGACAATCGGATCCGGTTGAACGCGGATTTCTACTACATCAAATGGGACAAGGTGCAGCAAACCGCCTTGCTCTCCTGCGGTACCCAGTACACCACCAACGCCGGCAATGGCTCGAGCTACGGACCGGAGCTCGAGCTCGCGGCGAAGGTTGCCGAGCACTGGACGCTCTCCCTGGCGGGGACATACACCATGGCCAGTATCACCAGTGTGAACCCCGCCTACGTCGCCTCGTTGGGGAACTCGGGCTACAGCTTCCCCGATTGCAGCGGTGCCGGCCACTGCAGCAGCGTCCCCATCCTCAATGTGCCGAAGGAGACGGCCAGCGCCGCGGTCGAGTACTCTCAACCGGTCGGCAACCTGACCATGAAGGCGCGGCTCGACGGCTCGTACACGGGTGCGTCCTGGGACGAGGCGTACTCGGTCATCCAGCTTCCCGGCTATGCGATGGCGAACTTCCGCATCGGACTCAGTCAGGATCGCTGGACCGCCACGCTGTTCGTGAACAATCTCACCAATAAGATACCCTGGGTTTCCGCGAACAATACCAGCTTCAGTTTCAACATCGCGCCGTTGACTCGTATCTCGACGCTGCAGCCCATGACCATCGGAACGCAGGCCAGTTACCGCTTCTGAGGTGAGTACACTTCGAGGTTCAATGAACGATTACGACATCGACCCGGGAGTGCCCGAGGCGATCGAGCGCTTCAAGCTGCCCGAGAGCCTCGGCTTCGGTCTGGTCAACGCACCGGTGATGTTCGAGGCCGAGTGGCGCGACGGCCGGTGGGAAAGGGGGCGGCTCAAGCCCTATGGCCGGATCGAGCTGTGGCCGGGAGCGCGTGCTCTACACTACGGCGAGTTGGTGTTCGAGGGCTTGAAAGCCTATCGCGTAGGACAGCCTCGGCCCAACCTGTTTCGCCCCGATGCGAACTGCAGGCGCCTGCAACGCTCGGCGTCCCGGCTGTCCATGCCCCAAGTGCCCGAGGCACTGTTCTTCCAGGGCATCAGTTCGGTGGCACACGCGTGCAGCGCCATCATGCCGACGCAATCGGGACGGTCGTTGTACCTGCGGCCGTTCCTGTTCGGCACCGAAAGCGGCTACATGCTGCGAAATTCGCGCACCTTCTGCTTCATGGTCATCGCCAATCCGGTGGAATCCTATGCATCCGGCTCGATGCAGGTGGTCATCGAGCGCACCGAAGTGCGCGCGGCCGTCGGAGGCGTTGGCGAGGCGAAAGCGTCGGCGAACTACGCGGCTTCCTTGCGTGCGTCCAATGCAGCGGTGGAGCAGGGCCGCACCGTCGCCTTGTGGCTCGACGGCAACGAGCACCGCTATCTGCAGGAGCTCTCGGGCATGAACCTCTTCGCCGTGCTGGACGGAGAGCTGCATACGCCGGAGCTCGACGGCGCGATCCTGCCGGGGATCACGCGCGACTCGCTGCTCGTTCTGGCGAGGAGCCTCGGCTACCCAGTGCACGAGCGCCGCATAGCGCTCGACGAAGTGCTCGAGGGCATCGACAGCGGCCGGTGCGGTGAGCTGTTTGCCTGCGGCACGGCCGCGATCGTCGCGCCGATTGCCATGCTGGCGGAACGCGAAGGCCGCGAATACAAGCTGCGGCACACCGATGTGGTCGCGAAGCAGCTGCGCGAGTCGCTGCTCGCCATCCAGGAGCGGCGCGCACCGGACCCGTTCGGCTGGACACGAGAGCTCGCGCCGGACTGATCCATCGACCTGACGGTCGAGCTCGCGTTGGATCGTCGCGTTATCGGTGGAAGATTCCTTGCAGTTTGCCTTTGACGACGTCTTGAAGCTTCTGCTTCAACTTCGATTTGAGGATTCCCTGCAGATCCGGCCGCACCTTCGGATCGCTCATCGTGCCGCCGATCTCGATCGGAATGTCGGCGAGCGTCAATTGCGATAGCTCCGATCCTTGAGCGGACGGCGGCGCCTTCAAGATCGTCGCGACGATATGATAGTCGATCGCCTTCGTCACCAGATTCGAGCTCCCGGCGCCGGTCACACGCAAGTACTGCGAAGCGATGGCTAGATCCTTCGTCGTCGCGACGCCGCCGACGATATCGGCCGACATCTTGAACGTATCGAATTTCGTGCGCCGGTCATCGCTGCCGCTGGGGACGGCCTGCTGTTTCAGCAGCGCTTGCGCACGGCTGATCTCATACCACAGATCGATGCCCGTCACCGCGCCGTTGGTGAGATTGGCGTCGACCCGTCCGCTCAAACTTTTCATCAGTACATCACTGGTGCGTCCCGTCCCCGCGAGCTTCGTGCCGGCATTGCCGCGGCCGGTCAGCCGCTCGCTGTCGATGCTGTCCTTGAGCAGCGGCGCGATATCCACGCCCGTCACCTCCTGGTCGAGTTTGACGCTCGGCACCGCCTCATGGGCGTCGTAGGTGATATCGCCCGAATATTGCCCGCCGTACAGGCTTGCCTTGATCGGGAACAGGCGTAGCACCCCGTCGTTTGCCTGGAGCGTCAAGCTCACGTTCGACAACGTGAGCCCCGCAGCCTTCGCGCTGCCGATGCGGAAGCTGCCGTTGGCATTCAGCGTCTTGACCGGGCTGGTCGGCAATTCCGCCGGCTTCTGGCCGGCCTTCGCCGGCTGAGGCGACGCGCTCTCCGGCGCGAGGTAGCGGTCCAGATCGATGCGATCGACATTCAGATCGAACGTGAGCGCTTCATGGTCGATATTCGTGATGGCGAGCGCACCGCGCAGCTGGGTGTCGTCCAACTGCAGGTCGATCTTGTCGAGCCGTACGGCATTTGCCGCATAGGAGAAATCGGTGGCCGCGGCGAGCTTCGATAGCGCTTTCCCATCGCGGGTCTTCGGCGGCTCGAGGCCGAGTTGCGCCATGAACTCGCGCAGCACCAGCGGCTCGAGCTTGAACGCGCCGCTGAACGTCGGCGCATCGACGATTTTGTCGCCGGCCAGCGAACCGGACAGCCGAGCGGAGCCGGCCTGCGCCGAGAACTTCGGCGCCTTCAGCGTCTGTGCATTCAAATCGACGTCGACCGTGGGCGCGGCGAACATCCAGGACAGCGGGCGGCCGCCGGTCTGTTGCTTGAGCTCACCGCTCAGCCTGACCGCCGCGAGTCCATAGCGCTTCGCCGCGGTGTCGAGCGTGATGTCGAGCGCACCCGTGAAACTGGTCCGGTTGCCGTTCGGCCCCGTGTCGACGTCGAAGCTTGCCTTGACCGGTACGGCGGCGCGCTGCGACACATTGCCGACATCGAGATTCAAATTCGACACGACGAGTTCGTTGTAGCTGATCCGGCTGTCCTTGATCAGAACCCCGCCGAGATCCTCGAGTACTGCGGGCGCCCCGGAACCGGGGCTCGCTTCGGCCGTTGCGGGCGCGCCGCTTTTCTCGCCGAAGTCTTCCCAGTTCGCCTTGCCGGCCGCGTTCTTCTGCAGGCGCAAATCGAGTCCGTCGATTTCGATCCTGCCGACCTGCAGCTCCTTGCGCAGCAGCGGCAGAAGCTTGACCCGCAACGCGGCATGCTGAATCGACAGAAACGGCGCGGCGCCGAAGCCTGCTGGGTTTCCGAGGCTGGCCGGCCCGAGCTCGAGCGCGATCCACGGGAACACGGACAGCTTGATGTTCCCCTGCAGGGTGAGGTCCCGGCCGGTCGACGCCTTGACCTCCCGCGCGATGCGCCCTTTGTAATCGTTCGGGTTCACGAAGATCGTCACCGCGATCAGGACCAACGCGACTACGGCGATCAAACCGCCGAGGATAAATCCCAAGATTTTGAGGTTGCGCACGGCGCTTCGATCAACGCAACGCGCCAAACACCTTGGACACAATCGCACTGGTCGCCGCTGCCGGATTTTTCCGGATGGCGCGTTCCTCTTCGCCGATCATGAGATACAGACCATCCAATGCCTTGTCGGTCACGTACTGTTCGATGTTGACTGCGTCGCCCTTCACGAGACCGAGCTTGGCTCCCTGCCCCCCGAACTGATCATACTTCCGCGCCAAACCGACTCGATCCGTGGCGCGCTTGACGATCGGCAGAAATTTCAACTCCAATGGTGCCGCGGTCTTGGCCCTGAAAAATTGAGTCACCGATTCATCGCCGCCCGTGAGAATGTTCTTGGCATCCTTGACGGACATCGTCTTGACCGCGTTAACCAGGAGCTCCTTCGATTCAGGGACGGCCTGTTCGGCAGCTTGGTTCATCGCTGCGACCAACTCATCGGCATCCTTGCCTCGTCCGATCAGCCGCATGCCCTTCGAGACCTCCTCGAGTGCCGGCGGCAACGGGATCTTGACTTGGGGATTGTTGAAGAACCCGCCTGGAACGCCGAGCTTACCGATCGCCGAGGAGGCTCCTTGGTTGAGCGCCCCTTTAATGGCGCGAGCCGCATCCTGATTGGTCAGATCGCCAAGCCCCAGGGCGAACACGGAGCTGAAGAAAAGCCCGCTCAGCAGCCAGGGCAGGGGGGGTGAGCGAATACTTGATGGAGCCATGGCTAATGTCCTTATTCTGTAGTTGGCGAACACTGTGAGAGCCCGCGTGCATGGGTGAACTGATTCGGAGCCAACGTCGAGGCGATCTCGCATGGGTAATCGACGGTTAGCTTGATGTGTTCCAGCCCGATGGTGACAGAAGGGCCCACTCGCCGAGTGTCGGATGATGCCCTTTCTTTTAGCATAATCGACGGGTCGATGCAGATACGCCGGCTTCCGCGTGCATTTGATGTGGAAAGGTCCGCTTTCGGCGTCGCGTTGCAGCAGCGAGTTGCTCGGCAAGCCTGGATGAAATGCATCCACTCGGATTGCGCGAGCCGGCCTGCGCCGCTCGAAGCGTAATTCGTTCGGCTTGGACACGAGAGCCGGCTCCGGACTGATCCAGGGGGCGTGCGAAGCGCTTAGCGCGCGTCAGGTCGACGGCGTTTTTGCCGTGCGCTTCCGCCGCCGTGGAGGGTCACCGTCGGCGAGATGCTTCTCTCCCCATTCGCGCAGGGCCTCGATGACGCCGCTCAGCGAACGGCCCTTCTCGGTGATGACGTACTCCTGATAAGCGCTGCCGTCGGAGGCGGGCCTGAGCTCGAGGATGCCGTTGTCGACCAGCTTGCGCAGCCGGACCGTGAGGATGTTCTTCGCCATGCCGAGGCTTTGCTGGAACTCGCTGAATCGCTTCAACCCGCCGAGCGCGTCGCGCAGGATGAGAAGAGTCCACCACTCGCCGACGAGGTCGAGGGTTCGCGCCACGGGACAATCCGCTGCTTTCATGCACTTGTGTCGCATCCGTGGCCGTTCCCGCCGAACCGTCCGGCGATCCGTGTAAAGTAGTTGCATTATGATACCCGATATGAAATGCTGTGTCTGGTTTCATTATTAAACCAGTTACCCAAATCCAAAGGACAAGGCCATGAGCAATCTCAACAACAAAGTGGCGGTGGTGACCGGGGCCTCCAAGGGCATCGGGGCCGCGATTGCCAAGCATTTGGCAGCAGCGGGCGCCACCGTCGTCGTCGGCTACGGCTCGAGCAAGGAGGGCGCCGAGAAAACGGTCGCGGACATCGCTGCGCGCGGCGGCAAGGCCGTTGCCGTCAAGGCAAGCGTGCCCGACGAAGCCGAGATCGCGGCGCTGTTCGACACCGTCAAGAAGAAATACGGCAAGATCGACATCCTGGTGAACAATGCCGGCGTGTACGAATTCTCGCCGCTCGAGGGTTTCACCGTGGAGCATTACACCCGGCAGTTCAACACCAACGTGCTCGGTGTGCTGCTAACCACGAGAGCGGCCTTGCCGCTGTTCCCGCCGAGCGGCGGCAGCGTGGTCAACGTGAGTTCCGTGGTCAGCACCCTGGCGCCGGCGATGAGCTCGGTTTATTCGGGCACCAAGGGAGCGATTGATTCCATCACCCGCTCCCTCGCCAAGGAGCTGGCGCCCCGCAACATCCGCGTCAATGCCGTGAATCCGGGACTGGTCAAAACCGAAGGAACGGCGGGCTTCGCCAACAGCGACTTCGAAAAGGGAGCCGTCGCCGCGACGCCGCTCGGGCGCATCGGCGAGCCGGACGACATCGCGCCGCCGGCGGTGTTCCTCGCCTCGGAGGATGCCCGCTGGATCACCGGCGAGACGTTGTACGTGTCGGGTGGCGCGGCCATCTGAGCGGCGGAAGCGAACCGCCCGCGACGGCGCGGGCGCAGTTCGCCTGTCTCGCGACTGGCCGCACGCAACTTAGTAGAAAGCCTGTCTCCCGAGGTGATGCAAGTGATTGATTAATAACCCCAGTTACCCGCCTGAAGCCTGGGGTCCAATTGCTTCTCCGTTCAATTCGTTCTCCGCTGTAATTCTAGTTAAAATCAATAACTTGAATTCTCTCCGGGCCCGGTACCGACCCATTCATACCGCGCCAGGTGCTGCGATTTGGTGGGAGCAGGAGCGATTTCGGATGCACATTGACCCCGTACTCAGCCCGGACGACTTGGTTCTTGTGAAGAACGCTGCGGCCGCCTGCCTAAACGCCTACGCAAAATATTCTGGCTTTGCAGTTGGCTCGGCCGTTCGCACCTCGACAGGGCACATATATCTTGGCGCAAATGTGGAGAACGTATCCTATCCAGTAGGCACGTGCGCCGAACGAAACGCCATAGCGGCCGCCGTAGCGGCAGAGGGGCCGAATGTCCGGATCACCAGCATTACCGTTGTCGCGAGGAGCAAAGGTGCCGATGCTGCTTGCTCTCCCTGTGGCGCATGCCGCCAGGCAATCCTCGAATTCGGCTTGGATGCCACAGTGATCTATCGCGGATCGGATCTATTAATGCGGCAGACCAACGCTCGCGCACTTCTTCCGATGCCGTTCGAATAATAGACCATTGGGAGATCTTAATGAGTGACACAAGGACAGTCAGAAGCGAGCATCAGGACGAGCGGACGCACTTTGAGGTGATTCGTGCATTGACCGGCAACGAGTTCAACGCAATCAAGTATCTGTACGATCGCCTCAATATTATCGATGCGAAGACTTCAGCATTGCTTCGTTTCAACGCACTGCTCTTTGGAATCATCACTTTAGTCGTCTCTGTCGGACTTCGCTCTCAGTCGCCGCCGTCCTTATTAAATTACTGGTGGCAAGAGCTAATCTTTGTCTTGGTCTTCCTGACCATTGCAGTGTCGACGATTTTTTGCTTTCAAATGCTTCCCCTGCAATTTGATCATGTCACCGACGCCGGTTCACCCGTCGACGCGCGTATCACGGAAAAGTGTGAGTGCACGAAGCAGGCAATGGATGTTGCGCAGTGCCGGAAACCGGAAATGTGCCTGCTGCGGCTTCTGATGGCGGCGAAATCCGAAAAAAAGCGCACCCTGGCGGACTACGAGAATTTATTCTTTTCCATTACGATCAGGCGCCTAACTTGTCTTCGCTGGGCAATTCGATTGGCGGTAATATCGGCGTTGTTGTCTGCAGCTTTAATGTTGTCCATGACGATACCGGCTATGCACAAGCTCCTGGATATCGTCAAGGGCTTCTGCGGGGCGTAGCCGTGCGACATCCTGCTGAAATCCCGGCAAATCAACCTGAGCCGACTGAAAAGGATCATACGTCCTACGATCAAATTGCGAGCGAGTACTATGACCCAGTCAAGCACCCGACGTGTTCGGACTTCCGAAAAGCAACTCGCATGCTCCTCGAGCGATTCATTTTGAACTCATCAGACATCGTCAATCCATCTTTGGAAGTGGGTGCCGGTCGATCATTGGTTGCCGAGGCTTTTTTTGATCACTCGATTACGTTGCAAAATCTGACGTTGACGGATGCGTCCGGCCCTATGCTTCGACATTCGGAACACTGGAGCGCAAACGTCGCAAAGATTATCGTAGCGGAAGTGGAACATCTGCCATTCGTCGACGAGTCGTTTGATTTTATTTTTGCATGCCTTGGCGATCCCTATAACACGCGTGAAACCTGGCGCAGTCTTTGGAGGGTGCTGTCCAATTCCGGACAATTATTCTTTACGACGCCGGCAGTGGAGTGGGTCAACTATTTTCGTCGGCACCACCAGAATGGCCGCACCGGTGTCGCGGAGTTTGCCATCGATGGTGACAGGCAGGTCTATGTCCCTTCATATGTCTTACCGACGGACGAGCAAATTGAATTAATGAAAGCATCTGGTCTGAAAGTTGGCTCAGTCGGCAGTGTTCTATTGAGCGAAATTTCAGGAGGAGCGGTTTCTTCGAAACTCGAAACGCCGTTGGGGGGCAACTTGCCGATTGTGACCGCCTATGTCGCGTCACGAATGTGAAATCACAAGTGGGGTTCCCGGCTTGCACGGCAGGTAGTCTTCCGGCCGGATTGATCTGTCAATCTTATGAATTCGACCGTGCGATTTTAGCCATCCGCATGCGAATGGGCTAATCTCCCGGTCGGACACCTGTCCCACTAACCGCTTGAACCGGCGGCGGCAACCAGCATGGGGAACTGTGCGTCTGACGCTGCTGTCGACGTGTCGTATGAATGCCTCGACTTTGCCCAATCGGCTCTTGCCGTTCGCGCTGCACTTCTTTCGGCAGTTCCTCTGGGGCTGCGTGGGGCTCCTGGTCTTCTCGGTCCTGGGCCGTGCGGTGTTCGCCTCGATTGCCTATGCCACGAAACGTCTGACGGACACCGTGCTGGCCATGCACGATCCCGCGGCGGAAGCGAGCGCGCTGCGCGGGCCGTTCATGCTGTTCGTCGCTCTGGTCGCCGCCCGCTTCGTGATGGATGCCGGCATGTGGTTCAGCTCGTACCACACGCGCTCTCCCATGCTGGTTCGAATCAAGGAGGAAGTCTTCGCGTACGCGCAGCGCCTCTCGAGTGCCTATTTCGAGAACACGCTGTCCGGAAAGATCGCGCATCGGACCGTGCTGCTGCCCGACCAGCTACTCGCGCTGTTCGACATGACGGTGTTCGACTTCATTCCCGGCGCGTGCTTTTTCGTCTTTGTCGCAGCGTACTTTTATATCGCGAGTCCCCTGTTCTCCGCCGCCGCCTTTGCGGCGATCGCGGTGTACTTCACCGTGAGCCTGTTCGTCGGTCGGGAATGCACCCGTCGCGCCATCGCCAACAATGAGGCCCGGGCGGCCGTCACCGGCCGCGTGGTCGATGTGCTCACCAACATCCGAAACGTGTTCTTCTTCGCCAACCAAACGCTCGAAGACGAGGAGCTCAAGCGCTACACGGGTGAGGAGCGCGACCGCCGGCGCGCCTCCTATCGTGCCGTGGTGAGGCTGCGGTCGGTCCAGTACGTCATGGATATCGCGATGTGGATCGTGTTCGTCGGTGGGGCGCTTTACGCCTGGGTGCACCGCCTGATCGGCGCGGGCGACTTCGTGATGATCACGGCACTCACGAGCTCGCTGCTGCAGACGGCCTACAACATCGGACAGCGAATTCCGGAGTTCTATGACCAGCTGGGCTCGGCGCGCGAGAGCCTCGAGACGCTGATCGTGCCCGCGACGATCGTGGACAAGCCCGGCGCCCCGGAGCTCGCGGTGACGCGAGGCACGATCCGGTTCGAGCGCGTCGCTTTCGCGTACGATGCCCCCTCCAAGGACAGGGCGCGGCAGGCCCGTAATGTCGTCAAAGCCTTTGAGCTCACCATCCCGGCGGGGCAGCGCGTCGGACTGGTCGGGCCGAGCGGCGCCGGTAAAACCACGCTCATGGGCCTGTTGCTGCGCATGCACGATGTGGACGAAGGCGCCATCCGCATCGACGATCAGGACATTCGGGAGGTCACGCAGGAGAGCCTGCGACGATCCATCGCGCTCATACCGCAAGACACGAACCTGTTTCATCGGGGCCTGCTCGAGAACATCCGTTATGGCCGACCGGGCGCGACCGATGCAGAAGTCGAGCTGGCCGCGCGGCGGGCGCATGCGCACGAGTTCATCGTAGAGCTGGACAAGGGCTACCACACCTTGGTGGGCGAGCGCGGCATCAAGCTCTCCGGTGGGCAGCGGCAGCGCATCGCGATCGCGCGGGCCATTCTCAAGGATGCGCCGATTCTGCTCCTGGATGAGGCCACCAGTGCCCTCGACAGCCATAGCGAGCACGTCATTCAAGCCGCCATGCGCGAAGCGATGGCCGGCAAGACGGTGATTGCGATCGCTCATCGCCTGAGCACCGTCATGGACATGGACCGACTCATCGTGTTGGATCGAGGAACGATTGTCGCCGACGGATCGCACGACGAGCTTTTAAAGCAGGGCGGCCTCTACGCCGACCTGTGGCGCAGGCAGTCGGGCGGGTTCAACCCCGTGGCAAGACCCGCCGAACTCGAGGAAACCACGGAGATGGGCGATCTGGAGGAGCACCCGATGGGGGTGGTCGAGCGGCCTGCGGCGACGGAGGAAAGCGAGAAGGCTTAATACGGTACAGCCGGACTTGGGCCGAAAAATCCGCAAAGTATTGGCTCCGCGCTAAGCCACGGCGGCGAGAGCCGAGCGGGGCGCTCGTTTGACCTTCAATTTCACCTCAACCCGGGGGCCGAGGCGGTTGATGATGCCGACCAGGCGATCCCGTGTGAAGCGGGCTAGCTCGGAGTCAGATATGACCACATTAAACAAGCCCATCGCGGGACTTCATAACTCCAGTCAAAAATGCGGATCACGCTGCTGCGGCGCAAAAGTTAATCGCGCCGGCATTTGCTTCGTCGTGCTTAGCCTCACGCAGCGCGATCGTGACGTGCGCGATGTGAGAATGCTATGGTATGGCGCAGTTGCGTGGGAAAGGATTTCTAAACGCGATGGCCGGCTACTTCTTACTCGTCAAGACGTTTTCCCGGGGCAAGGGCAATAGCGCGACGAAGGCCGCCGCGTACCGTTCCGGTGAGCGCATCCGCGACGAGCGGTCGGGTGCCGTGCATGACTACACGGATCGTACCGATGTCGCGCACGCGGAGATCGTGCTGCCGGCGGAATACGCCGGCCACCTCGACATGGATTGGGCGCGGAACCGGTCCGTACTCTGGAACTCGGTGCAGCAGTCGGGGCGGAATTGGAATACTCGTCTCGCCCGGGAGGTTCTCGTACACCTGCCGCCGGAGATGACTCGGGCGCAGCGCGTTGCGCTGGTTCGACGGCTGTCACACGAGCTCGCGGATCGGTATCACTCGGCGGTGGACTTCGCGGTGCATGAACCGCGTGCGCAGGCCGATCAGCGACATCATCACGCGCACCTTCTGATGACCTCTCGTCAGGTGGGTCCTCAAGGCATTGGGGCTCGCACGACGCTGGAGTTGTCGGGCACGGAGCGTCACGCTCGTGGGCTCGGACCTTCCAAGGAGGATCTGTTGTGGCTGCGCGAGCGCTGGGCGCACGTTGCGAATGAGGCGCTGCGCGAAGCGGGACTGACGGCGCGCTTGGATCATCGCAGCTATAAAGACCAGGGCATCAACCGTGAGCCGAAGCCGCCGATACCGCAAAGCATCGTGTATTCGGAGCGCCACAGCGGACGGAGCAACCCGGCCGGCGATGACATCCGAGAGAGGTATCGGCAGCGGGTGGAGGCGCGGTTGAAGGGACCGGCGGAGTTGGCCCGCGTTCTGCAACGTCAGCGGGAGGAGGGTCGGCAGCGGGCGATGGAAGCGGCCGAGCGGCGAAACAGTCACCATAAGACTCGCACCGGCGCGCTGACGAGGGAGCAGCTGAAGGCGAAACGCCGGGAACACGACAGAGCCAACTCAGCCGAGATCAATCGCAAGCAACGAGAGCGGCGCAGTGCCCGCAGAGAGGAAGTGAACCGCAAGCAGTGCGAATACCGCCAGAAGTGCAAAGCCGAGCGCGTGGCGGCAACGCATTCCGCCGACCAGGAGGAACAGCAGCGGGCGGCGGGCAGCGGGGTCGCAAGACTTGCCGAGCCGAGCGCGGTGGCTCCCCGCGGGCCTTCGCCCAGCGTGAGCGCCGAGGAGTCCGTGAAGACCTGGCTGGACTACCGCCGGCAGCAGAGGGAGTTGCCTGCCGCCGATTCACTGCGTGACTGGCTGGCGTTCCGCGAAGGCCACATGCGAACAGCGGCGAAGAGTCCCGCCCTTGAAACCGGCAATAGCGACGGCGAGGAGTCCAAGGGCAACTCCCATCGTCGCGGGAATGATCTGACGTTGTAAGGGGATTTTATGTTGCGAGATCCGATATGTGGGCACTGACTCATAGCGCGACGGGTCTGCAGTGCGCCTATGCCTTGGTGCTCATCCCCATGTTCGTGGGGCTGGCTCGTGGGCATGCGTCCCGATTTCAATATCTCCAGGCTTTCTGGTGGGCGCTCAAGATCACGGTCATTTGCGTCATCATTTTGTTCATCGTGTCGCAATTCCTGCACGACGTGCATTCGAAAACCGAGGTATTGCAGTTCCTGGTCGCCGTGACTGCGTTTGCGTGGTGGGGCTATCGGTACGGCCTCGGTATCGCGGACGGACCTGCCTCGGTGGGCGGGCATCATCGGGGCGCGGTCGTGTCGATCTTCAGGCCGGGTGCCGAGCCGTGGTGGCGGCGCCGCGTCCGTGCGGAAGAGCGGCCGGTGGCGGGTCACGATGCACCCATTACGCTGGCGGGCATCGCGGTGGCGCCGGAGGATGAAACCAAACACTTCAAGTTCATCGGTACCACGGGTACGGGAAAGAGCACCGCCATTCGCGAAATGTTGAGCGCGGCGCTGGCCCGAGGCGACCGCGCGGTCATTGCCGATCCGGACGGGGGATACCTCAGAGATTTTTACAATCCTGCTCGCGGCGACGTGATTTTGAATCCCTTCGATCCGGATTCCGTGAAGTGGAGTCTGCTGGGTGAGATCGCGAACGACTATGACGTGGATCAGCTGGCGCGGTCATTGATTCCCGACAGCGGCGGGTCCGATCGAGTCTGGAGCGGATACGCACGGACCTTCTTCACGGCGGTCGTTCAACGAATCGTTGAGGGACAGATCACGGATGACAATGAGATTTATCGCCTGGTCACCCAAGGGACCTTGAAGGAATTGAAGCTAATGCTGGCGGACACGGCGGCGGGCCCCTTCCTGGAAGAGGCCAACGACAAGATGTTCGGGTCGGTGCGGTCGGTGACGAGTTCCGCCATTGGCGCGCTCAAGTACACGGTCCGGCAGCGCGCCACGCCCTTCTCCGTGCGGGGGTGGGTGCGGCAAGGAGCGGCCGTCAAAAACGGCGGACGCGGGGGCGTGCTGTTCTTGCCTTACAAAGCCGGGGAAATTGCCGCCTTGAGGTCGTCGATCTCTGCCTGGATGCGGCTCGCCATCTTCGAGGCCATGAATCGCGATGAGGGGGATCAGCGCCTCTGGTTCGTGGTGGATGAGCTGGACGCCCTCGGGGAGATCGACGGATTGAAGGACGCTCTGGCGCGACTGCGCAAATTCGGTGGCCGGTGCCTGTTGGGTCTGCAGTCCATCTCGCAGGCTTCGAGTACCTACGGTCGCGGGGTCGCCGACACCATCGTCGAGAATTGCGGAAACAGCCTGATACTTCGCTGTTCGGCGAGCGAGCTGGGCGGGACGTCATTATTTGCTTCAAGGCTCATCGGCCAGCGGGAGGTCGTGCACCTGAGTGAATCGAGCACGTGGCAGCAAGGACAGCAGGGGGTATCCAGGACCATCAACCAGCAGCGCAGCATCGAACCCGCGGTCATGGCGTCGGAGATCGAGCGGCTGCCGGATTTGCAGGGATTTCTCAAGTTTGCGTCGATTCCGGATTGGCTGCAGGTGTCGCTGACCTATGTGAAGTATCCGGCGATCGATCGGCCGAATCGAGCTGCGGCAGAGAGGGGCGCTCGCCAGTTGCGGGCGACGGGGGCACAATCCAATGTCGATAGGCGCGGGTAATGCCGGAGACTCTATGGATCGAATTTATCTATTGGTTTCCCCGGAGGAATACGCGGACGTGAAAGCCTCGGGGGCTTGCTGGGATGAGGCGTCCAAGCGGTGGTACATCGGTGAGGGTGTGGAGCGGGCGATGTTTTCACGGTGGGTGGGGGAGGAGCCGGACGATGCGCCGTTCGGGATCGTGTCGGAGGAGGCGTTTGTCGCTTCGGCGGGGAGTTCGTGCGTGCGATGCGGGCAGGATGCCGAGGTCGTGTGCGTGTACTGCAAAAGCGGATTGGATACTGAGAACGAGGAGCGGCTGGCCGATATCACGGTGTTCAACATCTGGGCCATGGATGAGGCGTTGGCCACACTCCTGCAGCGCTGGCCTGGCTACCGACGGGGGGGCGGCGAGGATTCCGAGGAGGGGGACTTCGCCAATCACTGTCCGCATTGCGGGGCGAGGCAGGAGGATTATTTGTTGCACTCCGAGCCGGGGGATGTGTTTTTTGGGCTGGCGATGGGGGCGGGGGGAGGGGTGGAATTCACGGCGTTGGAGGGGCGGGTTTGTTTTAGTGGGGATTATGGGTTTGGGGTGTGAGGGGGGTGGCAGGTTGCGCCGGTCAGCCGTTTCATCCTCCGCCCACGCAGGTGGGCACGGCGTGCTGCCGCGATGAAACGCATTAGTGTTACTGCAACCATCGTTCTGCTGTGGCTGATCGTCGCGCTGGCGTTGGATCGCCTGGTTCTCAGCCGCTACTGCCTAGAGTGTGCGAACGTCCTAGCACTAGAGCTGAAACTCAAGTTGCCGGCAGCCGAAGTCACATATCCCCCCGTCAGCTTGCTGGTATTGGTCATTTTGCCGATAGTTGGATTGGCCTTGGTACTCGTACCTTGGCGGCAATTGCATTCGGGTTCGGCTTGGCAGCAGGCCTTTTCGCGATGGTGCCAACCGTGGTTCTGGCTCGGGGTCACTATCATTCTCTGTGTCGTCGGCGAGAGCTTGTTCCTGGTAATCAAGGAACACTTGCCCAAAGCGATAGCAGAACTTGCGGAGGAATTTGCGATCACCGGAACCGTTTCTGTCGCGGTGAAGGGATATAAGGAAACGACGCCGCTCGCACTAACTGCGTCACTGGCGGGGTTGCTGGGGTTGGCGATTGGTGCGTATTTCTTTCTGACGCGGGGAATGAGCGACATTTTTTCGAGTCGACGCGAGCGCTCGTATTGACACCTAGCATCGTCTACTGGCAGATTGTGGTGCGACGGGTTCGATGACGTCTGTCACAGGGAGGTGGCAATGGTGCGACCGATACGTACTCGACCGCAACGATCCTGCTACCCAACTCTTTGGCGCTTGATTTTGGGCGCGGCAGCCCTTGGTACGGCATATGCCGCTGACGCCGCGGGGCAGAGCGAGGAGGTCAGCACGCCCAGTTCGAGCCGTGCTGAGAAGCCAGCAGCACAAACGGCACCCGCCGACCGGCCCGTTGCGCCGGCTGGGGACGACAAGGCTAAACCAGGCGCGCCTCCCGCCGTAGCACCCCATTCGAAGCCTCCCGCTCCGGGGAATGCAATCAAGCCTCAACCCGTCTCCTCGAGCGGATCTATCTTCGGGGATGCCAGCCGCATCGCCGCCCAACCAGACACTGCGCGTGCGATGCTGGCGGTGTACGGAGTTTCCCTGCCCGTTGACGCGGCCAAGAATCCTTTTCTGGCCCGGGTCGCATTTCTAAAGGCCGCGCGTGTTGCAGCGGAACCGGTGCAAATTACGACGCCTGGCAATGCGCAAGGCGCCGAATCTCTCGGGCTGTTCTCCGCAAGCGACGTGGCGAGCGCTCTCGGATCGCTGATTGCGAAGCGCGTCAAGCAGGATGCGGAACTCCTAGCGCTAGAAGCGCTCACGCGGGAACTCGAAAAGATCAACCAGGATCCGCGCTACGACAAGCCTCTCGACAAGCTCTTGCCCCAGAGCATGAGATACCTCGAAACCATCAATCCGTCCGCTGCATCACCATCCATGTGGAGCGTTCTACAGACCGACTTCCGGCAGGATCTTCAGATCACACCGAACAATCTGCCGCCCTTCCTCGACAGCCTGCATTCCGCCAATACCGCCCCGCCGCTCGAGCAGTATTTCATCGACATGGGCGCATCTCTTGGTGCTCAGATCGCCGTCGGGGGACGCACCCCGTATACCATCGTCGATGCGCTCGCCAATCAAAGCAATGCCTTCTATCAGCGTCAGTTGCAGGCGCAAACGAGCGTGGGTGCTACGTGGCCCGTGCTCCGCGAATTTCAGCAGGCAGACGCCGCGGCTCAGGCGCTCATGATCTTTTCGCATACGTTTTCGGTGGACAAGAAATCCGAGTGGCAAACCGCCGATCAGGTCACCGACTACCTGAGGACTACCGTGAAGGCCGCGGGAGCGCAGCCTGCCGATCCTCTGTATCTCCTCCTGGGGCTTTCATACGTGCGTGATGCAGCGAGCTACCGAGTTGTTGCGCAGGCGTTGTTCCCTGGACAGTCCGCCGACACGGCCGTCACGTTGCTGGCTTCCAGCCTCGCGGGTTACGTGGGACGTGGCACGGACTTCGCCAGTGCGATCGCTCCGCTGTTGAACCAATTTGCGAAACTGCAGACGGATGTGAAGTCTCTGCCATTGCAGTCATCACCCCAGCCTCCGACGCTCGCCGATGTGCACGCGCTGGTTACGGATCTCGGGGGGCTCGCCTCCAGCGTGACTAAAGTCATCAACACTGTCGAGCCGAACACGGTGTCAGGATCTGTTCAGCAGTCGATCGACAAGTGGAAGAATGAGCTGGAGACATTGGCGCAGATCGCGACGAGCGCCCGCGCCGGTGACTATCAAGGAGCGATGGCGGCGCTCATCGTCGAGTTGCCCGAGCTGTTGCCGCAGGAATGTGGAGGTCCCGCCAATGGCTCCGAAAAAGGCCAGTCCTGTCATATCGCGGGCGGTGGACTGGTCGACTTTATTGCCCAGAAGGGACCGCTGATCGCAAGCCTCGCGCAAGCCAAGAGCAGCGCCGATTTCACCGCGGCGCTGGATAGCTACGCGCTGCCAGCCGGGAGCTTCACGCAGATTCAAAATGAGACCCGAAG
>Ga0187871_10001928_pt1 | contig 17441 bp, 14 predicted proteins | sample June2016WEW_16_1_FD_132988 | JGI IMG/M metagenome (GOLD analysis project Ga0187871, IMG submission 132988) | Peatland microbial communities from SPRUCE experiment site at the Marcell Experimental Forest, Minnesota, USA - June2016WEW_16_10 | ecosystem: Environmental > Terrestrial > Soil >...
AGTGCAGGCGGACCCGGGGATCCAGCACGGCGTAGAACGCGTCCACGACGATGTTCGCCACCACCACGGCGGCGGAGGCGAGAATGACCACGCCGATGATCACCGGGAGGTCCTGCTGGCTGATGGAATACACGGCGGTGTACCCGAGGCCCGGCATCGAGAAGACGACCTCGGTGATGACCGCGCCGCCGAGCAGGATGCCCACGTCCAGGCCGAACTGGGTGACGATCGGGGTGAGCGCCGCCCGCAGCGAGTGGCGGAAGATGACCCGCCGCTCGGACAGCCCCTTGGCCCGGGCGGTGCGGATGTAGTCCTCGTTCATGACGTCCAGCATCGACCCCCGGGTCAGCCGGGTGTAGGTCGCGGCTGACACCAGCGCCAGGGTGAACCACGGCAGGATCAGCGAGCGGAACCAGCCGCTGGGGCTCTGGCCGAACGGGATGTAGGTGGCCGGGAACGCGTGGATGCCGTGGATGGTGAGCTCGTAGTAGAAGATCAGCAGGAGCAGCAGTCCCAGCACGAACGTCGGCATCGAGTAGAAGAACAGGGCCACGCCGGTGACGATGCGGTCCGAGGCCGATCGCGACCTGACCGCGGACAGCACGCCGCTCAGCACGCCCAGCACGACCCAGATGATGGCCGCCCCGATGACCAGGGACAGCGTGATCGGGAACGCGGCCTTCAGCACCGAGTTCACCGACTCGCCGTGGTAGAAGGAGTAACCCAGGTTGCCGTGCAGCAGCAGCCACACGAAGTGCCAGTACTGCTCCCAGATGGGCCTGTTGAGCTGCAGGCGATTGGTTACCTCGGCGATGATCTGAGGCGTGGCGTCCTTGCCGGCCAGGACCCGGGGTACCTGCTTGGCGCCGGGGCCGATGAAGAAGATCGCGAAGACGCCGACGGTGATGAGCCAGAGCACGATGATGCCCTGGAAGATGCGGCGGAGAAGAAATCGGGCCACGAGGACTCCCTAGACGTACATGCCGCCGCGCGGGTCGAACGCGTCCCGCACGCCGTCGCCGAAGATGTTGAACGCGAGCGTGGTGATCAGCAGCGCCAGGCTGGGGAAGACCAGGTACCACCACGCCCCGTACTCGAAGACGCTCTGCGAATCGGCGATCATCGACCCCCAGTCCGGAGTGGGCGGGGGGATGCCGACGCCGAGGAAGGACAGGGACGCCTCGGCCACGATCGACACCGGGATCAGCAGGCTCATGTAGACGATGATCGGGGCGATCACGTTGGGCAGGATGTCGATGAACATGATCCGCCAGGGCCCCGCGCCCAGGGACCGGGCGGCCTCGATGTACTCCTTCTCCCGGATCGACAGGACCTGGCCGCGGATGATCCGGCCGACGGACGCCCAGCCGAGGAACCCGATGACGATGAGCAGCACGACGAGCCCCGGGCCGATCACGGTGACCAGGGAGATGGCCAGCAAGAGGAACGGGATGGCGAGCAGCCAGTCCATGAGCCGGGCCAGCAGCGTGTCTGTCACGCCGCCGAAGTACCCGGCGGCCAGGCCGACGATCGCGCCGGTCCCGACCGAGATCACCGAGGCCAGCACGCCGACGATCAGCGAGATCCGGGCACCGTAGGCGATCCGGACCAGGATGTCACGGCCCAGCGTGTCGGTGCCCATCCAGAAGTGGCTGGACGGGGCGAGCGGCTGGCCGTTCGCGTTGAGCCCGATCGGAGCATAGAACTGCTGGTCAGGCCCGTGGCCGGTGATCGCGGCCACGACCGGCGCGAAGATGGCGATCAGGATAATAAAGACGATCACGCCGAGGGAGATCATCGACGCCTTGTCGTGCAGCAGCCGCTGCGTGGCCAGCCGCCACGGGCTGCGCCCCTCGATCTTCTTCGCGTTCTCGCCGATCTCGGTGCCCGGCCCGGGCACCGATCCCGCGAGGGCCTGCTCGGAAGCTTGCGGAATGTTCAAAGCCATGATGTCACTTCCTTCGTGCAGGCTCAGGCGCTGCCGAGCAGCCCGGACTCGATCACGCGGTCTTCCGCGGAAATGGTTGGCCGGGCCTTGGAGATGTCTTCCCCGTCTTCAACCGGGAAGTGGCAGGCGGCCAGGTGGTTGGCCTCGTCGCCGAGGCGCGGCTCGAGCACGGGATCCTTCTCCACGCACGTCGGGGCCGCCTTCGGGCACCGCGGGTGGAACCGGCACCCTGAGGGCGGGCTGATCGGTGAGGGCACGTCCCCGGCCAGGATGATCCGCTCCCGCTGCCCCGCCTTGTCCGGGTCCGGGACCGGCACGGCCGACAGCAGGGCGTCGGTGTAGGGGTGCCGCGGGCGGGCCCAGAGGTCGTCGACCGGCGCGAGCTCGGTCACCTTCCCCAGGTACATGACCGCCACGGTGTTGCTCACGTGCCGGACCACGGACAGGTCGTGGGCGATGAAGATGTAGGTCAGGCCCAGCTCTTTCTGCAGGTCGGCCAGCAGGTTGATGATCTGCGCCTGGATGGACACGTCGAGGGCCGACACCGGCTCGTCGCAGACGATCAGCTTGGGCCGGAAGGCCAGCGCCCGGGCCACCCCGATGCGCTGCCGCTGCCCGCCGGAGAACTCGGCCGGGAACCGGTTGAAGTGCTCCGGGTTCAGCCCGACCAGCTCCATGACTTCCTGGACCTTGCGCTTGCGCTCCTGGCCGGTGGCCGTCTTATGGATCGCGAACGGGTCCCCGATGATCGATCCGACCCGGCGCCGGGGGTTCAGCGACCCGTACGGGTCCTGGAAGATCATCTGCATCTCACGCCGGAACGGCCGCATCTGCCGTGGCTTGAGCTTGCTGATGTCCTTGCCGTCGAAGGTGATACGGCCTGAGGTGAGGTTGAACAGCCGCAGGACGCAGCGGGCCAGCGTGGATTTACCGCAGCCGGTCTCGCCGACGAGGCCGAGGGTCTGGCCCCGGCGCACCTCCAGGCTGACCCCGTCCACCGCGTGCACGAACTCCCGGTCGCGCCGGAAGAGTGACGAGGACTGCACGGGAAAGTACTTGACCAGGTTCTCGATCCGCAGCAGGACATCATCGCCCGCCGCGGGCTCCGGCGCCGTGGCCGTGGTCTCCGCGTTCATCACACCGTCTCCCTACGCCTCAGCCTGTGCCGGAAGTGGCTCGCCCGTGACTTTGCGCCGTAGCTCGTTGCGCGCCGCGACGTCGTGCGGAAGCCAGCACGCCGACAGGTGAGTCGCGTCGTTCCCCACGGAGGCCAGTGGCGGGGTCTCGGTGCGGCACCGGTCCATCACGTAATCGCAGCGAGGGGCGAACGGGCAGCCCGGCGGGAGACTGATCAGGCTGGGCGGCTGGCCGTGGATGGGCCGGAGCCGCTCGCGCTCACCACCGTAGGCCGGCAGCGACAGCAGCAGCCCTTCGGTATAGGGGTGGTGGTTGGCGAAGAAGGTGGTGCGCAGGTCGGCCTTTTCCATGACCGCCCCGGCGTACATGACCTGCACGTTCTCGGCCACGTCGGCCACGACGCCCAGGTCGTGGGTGATCAGGATCACCGCGGTGCCGAACTCTTCCTGCAGGGTCTTGATGACCGCCAGCACCTGGGCCTGCACGGTGACGTCCAGCGCCGTCGTCGGCTCGTCGGCGATCAGCAGCTTGGGGTTGAGCGACATCGCCATCGCGATCATCGCGCGCTGGCGCATGCCGCCGGAGAACTGGTGCGGGTAGTCGTCCACCCGGCGGTCCGCCTGCGGGATCCCGACCAGCTTGAGCAGCTCCACGGCCCGGGCCCGGGCCTGCTTCTTGGACATGTCCTTGTCGTGCTGGCGGATCATCTCCACGATCTGCCAGCCGACCTTGTAGTACGGGTGCAGGCTGGACAGCGGGTCCTGGAAGATCATGCCGATCTCGGCCCCGCGGATCTTGCGCATCTCCGGCAGGGGGAGCGTGAGCAGGTCCTTGCTGCCCTCGAACATCGCCCGGCCGGTGATCTGCGCCCCGCGGGTGAGGCCCATGATCGTCTGCGTCGAAACGCTCTTGCCGGAGCCTGACTCCCCGACGATGCCGAGGGTCTGCCCGGCATCGACCTGGAAGGAGACCCCGCGCACCGCCTGCACGATGCCATCGGTCGTCTTGAATGACACGTGCAGGTCATCAACCTCGAGCAGGGCCACGCTACCCACCCTTCTCCAACTCAAGGGTCCAGGCTCGGCATGTTTGCGCAGCCCAGACCCTGCAATGACTGTAATCCCGGCCGGCCGCCCCGCGGTAGGTACCGCGGGGCGGCCGGTTGACTCGATCAGCGTACGTTCCGTGACGAATTGTACGAACTGTCACCGAATGTCCGCGTCAGGGGATCATCCTGGCGAGCTGAGCCACACATTCGTCGGGTCGAACTGCTGGATCGCCGGGACGTACACCGCGTTGTGCACGTAACTGGCGTGGTACAGCGGCTGGTTGGGGTTGACGATCGGGTAGAACGGGGCGTCCTTCATGACCGCCTCGTCCGCCTGGCCCCAGATCGTCGCGGCCGCGCTGGCCGTGGCGCTGCTGGCGCCCTTGGCGATCAGGGACGTCACCGCCGGGTCGCTGTAGAACCCGAAGTTGCTGCCGACCGGCGGGAAGGACGCCGGGCCGGAGAACAGCGGGTTGAAGAACGACACCGCGGCGTCCCCGTACCAGTCCGGGCCCCACCCTGCGAGGGCGATGTCCCACGTGCCGTGCTTGGCCACGCTCGGCACCTCCATGTACTTCACGTAGAAGTCCGAGGGGGTGGCCCCGAGCAGCTTGATCTTCACGCCAATCTTCGACAGGTCGCTCTGCAGCGTCTGCGCCATCTTGGTCGCGATCGTGCTGGACGGGCGGTACAGCAGGGTGAGGTTCAGCCCGTTCTTGTACCCGGCGGCGGCCAGCAGCTGCTTGGCCTTGGTCGGGTTGTAGGGGTACGGGTTGTAATTCGCCGGCACGTCCTGCGCTCCGTTGATCCCGGCCGGCAGCACGTGGGTCAGTGCCACCCCCTGGGTCGGCCCGCCGTTGTCGACGAGCAGGTGGGACCGGTCGATGCCGTAGCTGAGTGCCTGCCGGACCTGGACCTTCTTCAGCGCGGCGTTGTTGTTAGGCGACTCGGTGTTGTAGACGACGTACGGGTTGGTGGAGTAGGTGGAGCCGAGGTTGAAGTTGTGGTTCAGCCCCTGCTTCATCTGGGCCTCCAGGCCCGGGTCCGCGCCGACGGGCGGGAACGCGTCGAATTCCATGCCCGCCGCGGCCGTGTTGGTCTGCAGTTGCTGCTGGACCGCCGGCTCGTTGCCGGTCTCCGAGACCTTGATCTCGTTGACGTAGGCCTTGCGGATCGGGTCCGTGCTGGCCTTCCACGCCGGGTTGCGGACGAAGACGATGCTCCGCGTGGGCACGTAGCTCTGGATCTTGTACGGCCCGTCCGCGATGATGTGCTGCCCTTCAGCCCCGCTCGCCGGCAGGTAGTTCAGGCTTTCCGCCGGTGCGGGCGCGAAGGCGTCCAGCTGCAGCATGTCCGGGAAGTAGCTGGCCGGGTGAACCAGGTTGTAGGTGATCGTCTGCCCCGAGGCCTTCACACCCGAGATCTGGTGGGTGTCGATGTAGCTCTTGATGGCCGAGACCGAGGTGGACGGGACCTTGGCGAACCCGGCGCAGAACTGCGAGTAGCCGACGATCAGCGCCTCGAAGTCCGGCAGGCCGCCGAACGGCTGGGTCGGGTTGCAGTCCCGCTTGAGGCCGAGCAGCGCGTCAGCCGCCGTGACCTGCCGCGGCGGGCTGCTGTCCCACATCGCGCCGGTACGGATCGTCACCGTGTACGTCTTGCCGCCGTTGGAGACGATCGGCAGCGCCGTGGCGAGGTCGGGTGCGACCGTGGTCGTCTTGCCCGGGGTGGCGGGGTAGGCGTACAGGAGCCGGAGCCAGGGCCGCTGGCCCAGCGCACCGATCGTGTAGTAGGAGACGTTGTAGTCCATGAAGTCAACGTCGCCCTGGCCGAGCATGTTGAGCGTGCCGCCCTTTTGGGGCGTCCCGGAGCCAGGGTTGACAGCCTGCAGGCCGAAGGTCTGCGAGCCCGAGCCCGAGCTCGATCCCGTGCCGGTTGACGTCGAGCCGCTGCTGCCGCCACAGGCGGTGGCCACGAGCGCGAGGGCAGCCACAATCACGGCGGCCGCATAGCCCCGCGTGCGTATGCGCATCGACACATTCCTCCTTCAAGTGTTCCGCCGCGAAGTTCGTCCGCGGAGCAAAAGACCCATGGGGCCGATCCGTCCCACGGCAGGCGGCACGCCGAGAGCGGCGTCCGACCCGATCATGCTAGGACTGGCTAGCCGCCATGGTGAACAGGCAAGATGCCCCCGCTCCGAATCGTGACCCGACGGTAATCTGACCCTTATCAGACCGCTACCGGAAGCCTCCCGATGCCGCATATCAGGGCGGCAGGGTATAGAGTTTCGGCCCTCCCCCATTCGGTGGGTCTTCCCCGCGATCCCGCACAACCACGGCTTCCAGGCCGTCACGGCGAAAAGGATCACTGCGGGAGCCGTCGTTTCGGGGAGATTTTCCTGACTCCCGTCCGGCCTCAGGGGTCGTCCCGCAGGCTAGAGCAGGGCGGTGACGGCCGTCGCCGCGGCAAATGCGAGCCGCCCCCGCAGCGCGGTCCCGGCGGCCCGGTCCGCGGGCACCTCGACGATGCGGATCCCCTCGCCCTTCAGCGCGCCCGGCAGGTCCGCCGCCCGCACCAGCACCGTGTGCCCGATTCCGGCCGCGGAGGCCAGGCCGGCCAGGCGGGCCCCGTGCGGCGTGCCGAAAACGCGCTCGAACGGGGCCGGCACCGCCGCCTGTTCCAGGGTGGAGAAGATGCCGCCGCCGTCGTTGTTGGCGACGACCAGGACCAGGTCCGGGCGGTCTTCCTCCGGGCCCGCGAACAGCCCGGGCGCGTCGTGCAGGAACGCGAGATCGCCCAGGAGCGCGGCGGCCGGGCCGCCGCCGGCCGCCTGGTGCGCGAGCGCGGCGCCAGCCGCTGACGAGATCAGCCCGTCGATGCCGCTCGCCCCCCGGCTGGCCATCAGCCGCAGGCCGTCCCGGGGAGCCAGGTGCCGGTCCAGGTCGCGGATCGGCAGGCTGGACGCGGCCCACAGCAGCGCCCCGTCCGGCAGCACCGCGGCGAGGTCGCGGGCCAGCCGCGGCTCGGTCAGCTCGCCATCGGCGTCCAGGACCGCGTCCACAGCGCCGCGGGCAGCCTCGTCCGCCTCCTGCCAGCGGCCCAGCCAGCCACCCAGCCAGCCACCGGCGGGCACAGCAGGGGCGCCGGCCAGCCGCACCGCCGCGGCCACGTCGGAGCCGGTGCGCGCCGGGTCCGCCCAGCGGCCCGGACCCTGGGCGAGGACCACCTGCCGGGCGCCGTCCGCCGCCGCCTGGCGGGCGAACGCCGTCTGGCCCCGGGACAGCCCCGGCCGCCCGGCGCAGACGACCAGCTCAGGACGGTGCGCGGCGAGGAACGCCGGGTGCTCGAGCAGGTACTGGTAGGCACCGAGCGCGTGCCGGCCCTGCCGCACCCCGGACGACGGCTCGGCCAGCACCGGCCAGCCCGCCGCAGCGGCCAGCCGGAGCAGCCCCGCCGGGTCAGCGGCGCCGTCCCCGGCCACGATGACTCCCCGCTCGGTCCAGGGCAGGTCCAGCGTCCCGGGCCCGCCGGGGCCGGGCGGTCCCGGCTGATCCGCGCCGGCCCACCGGGTCCACGGGCCCCCGCCTGACCGCCCGGCCAGCGGCTCCGGCCAGCCTTCCGCACCGGCACCGCTCCCGGCCCCGGCCCCGGGGCCGGGAGCGGTGCCGGCCGCGGCGTCCGGCAGGCCCGGCACCAGCGGATCGCGCAGCGGCAGGTTCAGGTGCACCGGCCCGGGAAAGCCGCCGTCCGCCCCGGACGCCGCCGCCCAGGCGCGGCAGGCCAGCGACCGCCAGTAGGCGTTCATCCCGGGGCGGGCCTCCGGCACCCCCGCCTCGGCGAACCAGCGGACCGCCCCGCCGTAGAGCTTGAGCTGGTCAATAGCCTGGTTGGCGCCGGTGCCGCGCAGCTCGGGCGGCCGGTCGGCGGTCAGCACCAGCAGCGGGACGCCGGACTCGTCCGCCTCGATCACCGCCGGGTGGAAGTTGGCCGCCGCCGTTCCCGAGGTGCAGATCGCCGCGACCGGCCGCCCGCTGGCCTTGGCCAGCCCCAGGGCCAGGAACGCCGCGGACCGCTCGTCGATGCGCACGTGCAGGCGGAGCGCAGCCCCCGCCTCGCCGGCCCGGTCGAACAGCGCGAGAGCCAGCGGCGCGCTCCGTGACCCGGGGGCCAGCACCGCCTCCCGCAGGCCGCAGCGCATCAGCTCGTCGACCAGGGTGGCCGCGAAGGCAGTCGAGGGGTTCACGATGTGCGCACCGGCCCGGTCAGGCCGGCCCGGCGGTGACCGCCGCGCCGAGGAATTGCGCCGCGGCCACCACCCGGGCGCGCCACGGGGCGGGGTCTGACTGCCAGCGTGAAAGCCGTTGCGGAGAAACGGGGGGCCGGCGAACCGGCAGGTGGCCGGCCTGCTCAGCCAGCGGATCGGCGGTCACGTCGCCGGTCAGCAGGCTCATCGTGGCCAGGCCGCAGGCGTACGGCAGGCTGGGCAGCGCCGCCGCGAGGGCCACCCCCGCGGCCAGCCCCACCGAGGACTCCACCGCGCTGGACACCACGACCGGCAGCCCGCAGGCCTCCGCGACCCGCAGCGCGGCCGCGACCCCGCCCAGCGGCTGGGCCTTGAGCATCACGATGTCCGCGGCGCCCGCGGCCCGCACGGCCAGCGGGTCCTCGGCCTTGCGGATCGACTCGTCCGCGCAGACCGGGACCTCCACCCGGCGGCGCAGCGCGGCCAGCTCGTCCAGCGTGGCGCAGGGCTGCTCGGCGTACTCGAGCCCGAACCGGCCCAGCGCGCCGAGCATCCGGACGGCGGTGTCCACGTCCCACCCGCCGTTGGCGTCCACCCGGATCCGGCCTTCCGGGCCCAGCGCGTCGCGGACCGCCTCGACCCGGGCGACGTCGTCGCCGGCGGGCTGGCCGCGGTCGGCCACCTTGACCTTCGCGGTCCGGCAGCCGGAACCGGAGACGATGCGGTGCGCCTGCCCCGGGCCCACCGCGGGCACGGTCACGTTGACCGCCACCCGGTCACGGACCGGGGCGGGCCAGCCGTCATAGGCCGCCTCCAGGGCGCAGGCCAGCCAGCGCGCGCATTCCCGCGGCCCGTACTCGGCGAACGGGGAGAACTCCGCCCACCCGGCGGGGCCCTCGATCAGCGCCCCTTCGCGGACCGTGATGCCGCGGAAGCGGGTGCGCATCGGGATCGCGAACGCGCGCAGGCTCGGCAGCGCGGCCGCGACCCGGTCCCGTAGCTGCGGGCCGGCGTCGACCACTGAAAGACCCTCCCGCCTCATCCCTGATCTTGCCGGATAACCTTACGTCGATGACTCCCAGCCCCTTGCACGCAGTGCTGCTCCCCGCGGCCGCGGGCACCGGGCGGCTGATGGAGGCGCTGGGCGCGGCCCTGGACGGCACCGGGCCGGCCCTGCTGCCGGTCGATCCCAGGCTGCCCGCCGAGCGGGTCCGGGCCCTGCTCCAGGCGCTCCGCCCCGCCACCCTGGAAACCCCTGAAGGCACGCAACGGCTCGGCCCTGGTGACTCCCCCGCCCTGGCCCCGGGTACCGCGGTGGTCATCGCCACCTCCGGGTCCACCGGGGAGCCCAAGGGCGTGGAGCTGAGCGGGGCGGCGCTGCGCCATTCGGCGCGGGCCAGCCTGGACCGGATCGGTGCCCGGCCCGGCGAGGCCTGGCTGTCCTGCCTGCCGCCGAGTCACATCTCGGGCCTGCAGGTCTTCGTCCGGTCGCTGCTGTCCGGTGTCCCGCCGGTGGTCCTGGAGCGGCTCGGAGCTCTGCTTGTCCGGGTCCGGGTGGGCGACCTCCCGCAGTACGTGTCCCTGGTCCCGACCCAGGTGCGCCGCCTGCTGGACGAGCCCGGGGGGCGGGAGGCCCTGGCCGGGTTCCGCGCGATCCTGCTCGGCGGGGCCGCGGTGCCGGCCGGGCTGCGCGCCGAGGCCGCTGCCGCGGGGGCCCGGGTGATCACCACCTACGGGATGTCCGAGACGTGCGGCGGCTGCGTCTACGACGGTGAGCCGCTGGACGGGGTGTCGGCCCGGATCGGGCCCGGCAGCAGGATCCGGCTGGCGGGCCCGGTGCTGTTCTCGGGGTACCGGGGGCGGCCGGACCTGACGGCGGCCGCCCTGGACGGCGGCTGGTTCGTCACCTCCGACGTGGGCGAGGTGGACGCCCGAGGGCGGCTGACCGTCCGCGGCCGCGCCGACGGCATGATCAACACCGGCGGCGAGAAGGTCTCGGCCGACGAGGTCGCGTCGGTGCTGGAAGACTGCCCGGGGGTCCGGGAGGCCGTCGTGGTCGGCCGGGCCGACCCTGAGTGGGGCGAGCTGGTCACGGCGATCGTGGTGCCCGCGGACCCGGCGGCGCCCCCCGGGCTGGAGGTCCTGCGCGGGTTCGCCCGCGGCAGGCTGCCGGACTACGCGGCGCCGCGGGCGGTCGTCGTGGTGCCGGCCGTGCCGTTGCTGTCCTCGGGCAAGCCCGATCTGCAGGCGCTGCGGTCGCTGGCGCAGCAGGGCTGACCGGACCGGCCGGGACGCGGCGGGACAGGACTGACGGGCCTGCCCAGGACTAACCGGCGGCGCTGCGGCGTTCACACTCCGTGGGGTTCAGGCGCGAGCGCTGACGCAGGGAGGGTCATGCGTGGACTGGCGCGGTGCAGGCACGACGGCTCTGCACGGGAACAATTGGCTCCTTGCAGCGTTATTACATAGTGCCCGCGCTTCACAGTAGCAAGTGCTGCGGACCGCTGGAGCACACCGATATCGCGGATACGTACTGACGTATGCGCGCACTGCGCGCCCACGAAGGGAGGAGGTGCCTCGATGCCAAGGAATGCCACCGCCAGGCGGGAGCCCGAGGTCGCCGGCGAGGCGGCCACCACGCGGGTGGACGAGCTGATCCAGCTTGGCCGCGGACAGGGGTACCTGTCCCTGACTGAGTTGGGCGCGGCGTTCGGTGAGGCGGGCGTCTCCCCCGCGGAAGGCCGGTCCATCATCCGCGAGATGGCGGACGCCGGCGTGCGGCTTGGTGATGAGCCGGGCGGGGGCGCTGCCCCGCAGGCTGCGACCTCGAAGACCTCGAAGACCTCGAAGAGCCCCACCTCAGAGGGCACTGCCTCAAAGGGCCCCACCTCAAAGGGCACGGCCCCAAAGCGAGCACGGACGGGCACGGAGGACATGACTACAGCACAACTCACCGCATCGCCTGACGCCGCCGAGGAGCCCGCGCTGGACAGCCTGGACGCCGCTGAGGCGGAGGCAGTCGCGCTGGCCGAGCCGGCTCGCGCCGAGGAGCCGGCCGAGGAGGTCGCTTCGGGCACTGCCCAGCCGGCCCAGGCTGAGGTGGACCTGGACGACCAGACGTCCGCCATGGGCGACTCGGTGCACACCTACCTGAAGTCCATCGGGCGGACCAGCCTGCTCACCGCGGAGCAGGAGGTCAACCTGGCCAAGCGGATCGAGGCGGGCCTGTTCGCCGAGCACAAGCTGGCGACCCAGGCTGACCTGGACGCGAACTACCGCCGTGACCTCGGGGAAGTGGCCGAGGACGGGCGGCGCGCCAAGGCCCACATGCTGGAGGCCAACCTGCGCCTCGTGGTCTCGGTGGCCAAGAAGTACAGCGACCGGGGCCTGTCCCTGCTGGATGTGGTCCAGGAGGGCAACCTGGGCCTGATCCGGGCGGTCGAGAAGTTCGACTACACCAAGGGCTACAAGTTCTCGACCTACGCGATGTGGTGGATCCGGCAGGCCATCCAGCGTGGCTTCGCCGACTCCGCGCGGACGATCCGGCTTCCGGTGCACGTGCTCGAGATGCTGAGCAAGCTCAGCCGGGTCGAGCGGGACATGCACCAGCGGCTGGGCCGCGAGCCAACACCCGAGGAGCTCGCCGTCGAGCTGGACCGGACCCCGGACCAGATCGAGGAGCTGCTGCGTACCAGCCGCCAGCCCATCAGCCTGGACTCGACCATCGGCGAGGACGGCGAGACCAGCATCGGTGACCTCATCGAGGACGTGGACGCGCCGGAGGCCTCCGAGCTGGTGGACCGGCAGCTGATGGCAGACCAGCTGCGGCACGCCCTGGACGGGCTGACCCAGCGTGAAGCCACCATCATGGCGATGCGGTTCGGCCTGTACGACGGCAACCCGCACACGCTGGATGAGATCGGCCGGGCGCTCGGCCTGACCCGGGAGCGGATCAGGCAGCTGGAGAAGCAGTCGCTGTCCAAGCTGCGCCACCCCAGCCGGGCCCAGCCGCTGCTCGACTACGCCAGTTGAGCAGACGGCGGATAGCTGAATGGCAGGCCCGCCGGACCTCACGGTCAGCGCGGGCCTGCTAACCGTCCCCAGACGGTCCCGACCCGGTCCAGGGCGGGCCCGGCCTGTGCGTGCCCCGCACGCGCCGCCGGTTCCCGCCGGGCCGGGTCGAGCACGTTACGGCCGATCGCGGGGCGGGCCGGTGGCAGCCAATGCTGTACTGGAACCGTGGACCCCTCGCGTGACGAACCGCCGGGCGCCCCGCCGCAGCGTGACCACGGCGGTCACGACGCGCCCGCCGGCGAGGTGGCCCGTTACTGGCGGCACGCGGCCGTGCCGGGCGTGGACCTGCTGCGGGCCAGGTACGTCACGCACCGCTACGCGCGCCACGCGCACGAGACCTACACACTCGCGCTGATCGAGGACGGGGTGGAGGAGTTCCGCTACGGCGGCAGCCTGCTGCGGGCCGGCCGCGGGGCGGTCGCCCTGCTCAACCCGGAGATGGTGCACACCGGCCAGGCCGGTGTCCCCGGAGGCTGGTCCTACCGCGTGCTCTACCCCGCGGTCAGTCTCGTCCGCGAGGTCAGCGCGGAACTGACCGGATCCCCCGGCACCCCGTTCTTCCCGGACACGGTCGTGGACGACCCGCGCAGCGCCCGGATGGTCCGCGCCGCCCACCTGGCCGCCGAGCACGGTGACCCGCTGGCCTCAGCCAGCCTGCTGCATGACGCCCTGGCCGGGCTGCTGCGCGAGCACGCCCGGGCCGGACGGCGCTCCCGCCCCCGCCAGGGCCGGCCCGCGGTGCGCACCGCGGTGTCGTTGCTGCGGGAACGGGTGATCGATCCGCCCACGCTCGAGGAGCTGGCCCTGGCCACCGGCGTCGGGCCGTACGCCCTGATGCGTGCCTTCCGGGCGGAGACGGGGCTGCCGCCGCACGCGTATCTCAACCAGTTCCGGGTCCGGCAGGCCCGGGGGCTGCTGGACCGCGGCGTGCCGCCCGCGCAGGCCGCGGCGGAAGCGGGCTTCGCCGACCAGGCGCACCTGACCCGGCACTTCAAGCGCATCGTGGGGGTGCCGCCCGGGGCCTATCAGCAGGCCCGCCAGGGCAGGGCGCACCGCACGCGGGCGCAATAACGTTCAAGTCAGCGGCCCGCGCCGGGCCCTAGCCTCCCGCTATGGCAGACACTTCAGCAGAGCCGGTGAAGCAGGCTGCGCGGGACGGGATCGCCCTCGGGCTGGCGGTGGGCACCTCGGGGCTGGCGTTCGGGGCGGCCGCCGTGGCGTCGGGGCTGAGCGTGGCGCAGGCCTGCGTGCTCAGCCTGGTCGCCTACACCGGCGCGTCGCAGTTCGCGCTGGCCGCGGCGGTGGCCGGTGGCGGCAACCTGATCGCCGGGACCGCCAGCGCGATCCTGCTCGGCAGCCGCAACGGCCTGTACGGGCTGCGCCTGGCCGGCCTGCTGGACTTCCGCGGCCGGTTCCGGCTGCTGGCTGCGCTGGGCGTCACGGATGAGTCGACCGCGGTCGCCCTGGCTCAGCCAGCAGGGGGCCGGCCGGGGCGCGCCGCGGCCCGGGCCGGCTTCCTGGCCACCTTCGGCAGCCTGTACCTGACCTGGAACGCGGGGACGCTGGCGGGCGCGCTCGGCGCGGGCCGGCTGGGCTCCCCCAACACGTTCGGCCTGGACGTGGTGGGGCCCGCGGCGTTCCTCGCGCTGCTGTGGCCGCGGCTGCGGGCCGGCCGGACCGAGCGGGCGGTCGCGCTGGCCGGGGCCGTGATCGCGCTGGCCGCCACGCCCTTCTGCCCGCCGGGGCTGCCGGTGGTCCTGGCCGCGGGGGCCGCGCTCGGCGCGGCCCTGCTGCCCAGCGGCGCCGCCGGCACCGCTGACGCGGCGCAGGCGCCTGGCCCGGACCGTCCGGCTGGCCCGGACCGGGCTGCGCAGACGGCTGACGAGAGGCCGTGCCGGTGAGCGGGACCTGGATCGCCGTGCTGGTCACCGCGGTGTGCTGCTACGCGCTCAAGCTGGCGGGCCTGACCGTGCCACCGCAGTGGCTGGCTCATCCCCGGGCCCAGCGGTTCGCCACCCTGGTCCCGGTCGCGCTGCTCGCCGCGCTGATCGCGGTGCAGACCGTGGGCCGGGGTGAGTCCCTGGCCATCGACCCCGCCCGGCTGGCGGGCCTGGGCGCGGCGGCCGCCGCGCTCCTGCTCCGCGCCCCGTTCCTCGTGGTCATCCTGGCTGCGGCCGGCACCGCCGCCTCGTTGCGTGCCCTCGGCGTGGCCTGACGACGCGGGCGGCTGTCCCTGCGCGCCCTCGGGGGCAGGCCGCGCGCCTCCGCGGCAGGCGGCGCGCGCGATAAAGTGCCCGCGTGACTGTGAACGTCGAGGTGCTGCGTGAAGTAACCGATGAGGTAGTCGAGGCGTTCGGTGTCCTGCTGCCCCAGCTGTCCAGGAGTTCTCCGCCGGCTGACCGGGCGGTGCTGGAGCGGGTGACGGGCTCGGCCGCAATCACGCTGCTCATCGCCCGCTCCGATGGGAAGATCGCCGGGACCCTGTCGCTGGTGATGTTCCCCATTCCCACGGGGCTGCGGGCCTGGATCGAGGACGTGATCGTGGACGAGGCCGCGCGGGGCCAGGGCATTGGCCAGGTCCTGACCATCGAGGCTCTGCGTATCGCGGAGGAAGCCGGTGCCAGGACCGTGGACCTTACCTCGCGGCCCTCCCGGGAGGCGGCTGGCCGGCTCTACGAGCGGGCGGGCTTCAAGTCCCGTTCCACCCGCCTGTACCGCTACACCTTCGCCGACCACGAAGTCGCTTCCTGACCCCCTCTCCCCTTCCCGCAGGGTTCCCCCCGGCGGGCGGAACCAGGAAAAGGGCGCCGGCGGGTTACCCGGCGAACCCGGCGACGGCCTCCAGCAGCCGGTCCACGTCGGACCGGTCGTTGTAGTGCACCAGGCCCGCCCGCACCGCTCCCCCCGAGTCGCGGATACCGAGCGCGCCGGTGAGTTCCCACGCGTAGTTGTGCCCGCTCCACACGTTGACTCCGCGGCCAGCGAGGTAGCGCGCCACGTCACCGGGCGGGCGCCCGCCGACGGTGAAGTACGCGGTAGGCGCGCGGTGCGCCGCTTTGCCGTAGGTGGTGACCTGGCCCATCGCGGCCAGACCGTCCAGCAGGACCTGGAACAGGCTCTGCTCATGGTCTTCCACGGCGGCCATCGAGGCGAGCAGCCGCTGGCGGCGCGGGCCGGGCCCGCTGCCATCCAGCTGCGCCAGGTGCTCCACGGCCGCGGTGACCCCGGCCAGGTCGGCGAAGGGCGGGGTGCCCTGCTCGAACCGCTCGGGCACCGAGTCGGGCGAGGGCTTCAGCTTGTCCGGATGCAACGTCTCCAGCAGGGCCGGGTCGGCGATTACCGCCCCGACGTGCGGCCCCGACCACTTGTACGCGCTGGTCGCGTAGAAATCCGCGCCGAGCGCGGCCACGTCGACCGGGCCGTGTGGCGTGGCGTGCACGCCATCCACGTAGCTGAGCGCTCCCGCGGCGCGGGCCTGCGCGGTGATCGCGGCAACGTCCGGCCGCGTGCCCAGGACGTTACTGGCCGCGGTGACGGCGACCAGCCGGGTCCGCTCGGAGACCAGGTCCGCGTACTGGGCCGCAGGAAGCTCTCCCGTCGATATGTCGACTTCTGCCCAGCGAACGGTGGCGCCAGCCCGCTGGGCGGCATGGATCCAGGGCCGCACGTTCGCGTCGTGATCGAGCTGGGAGAGGACCACCTCGTCCCCCGCGTTCCAGTGGCTGGCCAGCGTGTAGGCCAGCCGGTAGGTGAGCGTGGTCATGTTCGGCCCGAGGATCACCCCGTCGGCGTTCCCGCCCACCAGGTCGGCGACGGCCTGGCGGCATTCGGCGGTCAGCGCGGCCGAGCGGAGGCTGGCCGGGAACTCGCCGCCCGCGTTGCCGAGGCCGGACCGGTAGGCGGCCCCGATGGCCTCGATCACGCTGGCCGGGACCTGGGTGCCCGCGGCACCGTCCAGGTAGGCGAACCCGTCGGCGAGGGCCGGGTACGCCCCCCGCACTGAAACGACATCGAATGCCATCAGCACCATCCCTTCAGCTAGCCTGCCCGCCCCCTGCCCGCCACGCGGCCCCGGAGGCCAGGGCCGTCGGGCCACCGGGTGCGCCCGCGAGGTTACAGCACGGGGCGGGGAGAACTCCTGCCCACCGGAATCCTGCCCGATGCGCGGAGCATGACGTGCCACGGGTCCTCGCGGACCGCCGCCCCGGCCAGCCGGCCGCCGCGCCCGCGGGCCGGCGCGGCCTCCTCCGCGCCGGCGTGACCCAGCCCGCCCCCGGCCAGCAGGTGCGGCATCCCCGCATTCCACCCGCGGAGCAGGATGTCCGGGTCGGCGGGGCGGTAGTCCTTGCCCACGGCCCGGGCGAGATCCCAGGCGTGCAGATGCCACTCCGCGCTGGCCGCGCCCGCCATCCCGCCCACCGTGACCAGCACATCCCGGTACTGATGATGCGGCAGATCCCAGATCGGCAGGAGACGCTGCGCGTACGACCGGGCCGAGCCTGCGAACGCCTCAACATGCTCCGGTCCGGACGCATCCGGGAGGGCGGCGAGTTCTGCGGCGTTCTGCCGGCCCAGCTTGCGGGCCAGCGTGTCCGGGTGCACCCCGGTGGCCATCAGCCGGGCCAGCCGGCTAGCCGGGGCATCGTCGAGGTACTCGTGATAGTCGTCGGCGACGCACCGCAGGTGGCCGGCCAGGTCAACGACCCGCCATTCCGGGCAGGGTGACGGCGCGAGCCAGCCGGTGTCAGAGAACTGCGCGGACAGCTGGCAGATGACCGTCACGCCGTCGTAGAAGGCGGCGAGCCCCGGGCCGGGCAACCACCCCCGCACCAGTGGCCTGCCCCCCGAATCCGTGCGCTTCACGGTCCCTCCCTGCCGGCAAACGGCACCGCTGCGCGAACCCCCCCGGGGCTAGTCAGGGTGCCAGAGTTGCCCTGCCACCGCTACCCGGCTACCGCATAGCGGCGATGAGTTGACACAGCTGTTACATC
>Ga0187871_10001930_pt1 | contig 17436 bp, 13 predicted proteins | sample June2016WEW_16_1_FD_132988 | JGI IMG/M metagenome (GOLD analysis project Ga0187871, IMG submission 132988) | Peatland microbial communities from SPRUCE experiment site at the Marcell Experimental Forest, Minnesota, USA - June2016WEW_16_10 | ecosystem: Environmental > Terrestrial > Soil >...
CGCCGGCGCGCAACGCAATGCGGTGACCGCCTGGTCGGGCGATATCCTCTCCGACTTCGAGACTTACAAGCGCCAGATACCCGCCGGGCTGAATTTCTCTTTGTCCGGCATTCCGTATTGGACAACGGACATCGGCGGATTTTTCATCGGCAACCCCAACGATCCGGCCTACCGCGAGTTATTCGTGCGCTGGTTTCAATATGGCACGTTCTGTCCTATCTTCCGCGTGCACGGGACCCGCACTACAGATCACAACGAGTTATGGTCTTACGGACCGGAAGCCCAGTCGATCCTGACTCAGTTCGACCGCTTGCGCTACGAACTGATGCCTTACATCTACTCCGTCGCGTGGATGACCACCAGCGAAGGCTACACCCCGATGCGCCCGCTGGTCATGGATTTCCGCTCGGATGTCCGCGCCCAGAACATTGGCGATCAGTTTCTGTTTGGACCGGCGATCCTGGTGAATCCGGTCACCGAACCGGGCGCGACAACCCGGCACCTGTATCTGCCCAAGACGGAATGGTTCGACTTTTGGAGCGGGCACTCCACGATTGGCGGGAGATCCATTGATGCGCCGGCCACGCTCGACAGCTTGCCCCTGTATGTTCGCGCCGGCTCCATTGTTCCCATGGGGCCGGACGTCGAGTATGCCGCTGAAAAGCCCGCGGACCCCATCGAGTTGCGCGTGTATCGCGGCGCCGACGGCAATTTCACGCTCTACGAAGACGAGAACGACAACTACGATTACGAAAAGGGCGCATACGCCACCATTCCCATCCATTGGGACGATGCCGCCCGCAGCCTGACCATCGGCGAGCGCAAGGGGCAGTTCCCTGGCATGCTGGCGAACCGCACCTTCCGCATCGTCTTCGTGGGAGAAGGCCACGGTGTGGGCATCGGTCAGACCGCCCAGCCGGATAAGGTCGTGCAGTATTCCGGGAAGCCGGTTGTCGTCACACCGTAGTCTGTGGGGCGGGACTCCAGTCGTCGGCCGTGCGGGTCCTGGAGGACCCGCGCAGACCTGGAGGTCCGCCCCACAAGGCCTACTTGCGCGGCAGCATCTCCGGACTGTTGGCCGCCTGGTACACGACCGCCGCGATCACCGCCGAAGCCTCCATCAAATCGGACGCCACCGCGTGATCGTAAGTGTCCATGCTGGAATGGTGCGTGACGCTGCCATAATCGAGCGGGTCCTGAATGAACTGGAACCCGGGCAGACCCACGGCATCGAATGACAGATGGTCCGTGCCGCCGGTATTCTTGATGGTGATGGTGGTCGCGCCCTCGTCGCGGAACGGCGCCAGCCAGGCTTCGAACAGCGGACGCATGGCATCGTTCCCCTGCAGATAGACGCCGCGAATCTTGCCGCTGCCGTTATCCAGATTGAAGTATCCCGAGAGCTTGGCGTGGTCCGGCAGAAGCTTCATGGTTTTGGCATCGCCGAAATGCTGCTTCACGTATGCCTCCGAGCCGTACAGCCCCTCCTCTTCGCCGCTCCACAGCCCGATGCGCACGGTGCGGTCCATACTCACGTTCAGCGTCTTCAAAATGCGCATCACTTCGATCATCACCGCGCTGCCCGCGCCGTTGTCGGTCGCGCCCGTTCCGGCATGCCAGGAATCGAAGTGCGCCCCGATCATCACCACTTCGTCGGCCTTTTTGCCCCCGGGGATTTCTCCGACAATGTTGGCGGAGTTCACATCCGCGTCCGAGGCCTGCGCCTTGAGTGACACGCGCACCCGCACCGGCGTCTTCTTCTCCATGATGCGCGCCATGCGGTTGTATTGTTCGGCCGTGATCACGAACGTGGGCGGCGCCAGCGGATCGGCGCTCTTATGCGATCCGGCTTGTTCGGCGTTGGTGGTGCCGTCGTGCGATCGGTCGTCCCGCATCAGGATGCCCAAGACGCCCTCGTCCAGGAAGAAACGGTTCCGCTCGGTGGCCAACGCGATACGCACATCGAACATCTCGTCGAATACGGACTCCGGCAGGGACGCCATGAATTTTCGGAGTTCGTCCGGATCTTCCGGAAATTTCAGATCCGCCAGCTTCCCGGAGATCTTCGCGGCGTGCTCGGATGCCTTGGCGAGGTCCGCCAGTTCGGCATCCGTGTAACGCTGGAACTGCGGTCTGGTCTGTTCCGCCGGAATCTTGGGAGCCCGGAGCATCACGAACTTGCCACGCAGTTTGCCGGTCCATTCCTTGCGATAGGCCGCAAACTCATCGCGCGCCTTCTTCAAATCTCGGGTCGCCGACAGCGGCGCGAGGATCGTCTCGCCGGTGATGGGGCCATTAGTGCCAGCGGTCCAGGCCAGCGGCGTGGCGTTCAACGGCGCATAGCGCGGTTCCACCATTTCCACCGACCACTGCTCGGCCGACCAACTGCGCCCGAACGGTCCCCACGGCTCCAGATGCACGTTGCTGAGGCCGATCTCGCGCAGCCGCCCGGCGGCCCAGTCGGCGGCCTGGAAGAACTCGCGCGAAGCGGTCAGCCGCGGGCCGTAGACATCGCTCAGCCAGGAGAGATGATCCATGACTTTGGAATGATCGTAGGCTTCAGTCTTGATGCGTGAGACGAGGCCGAGGTCGAGCTTGGACTGGCCCCAGGCCGGCGCCAAAAACAGCAGCAACAGAAGTTGTTTGCGAAATCCGGATGTGAGCATTAGCCTACTGTAGCAGGCGCCGGATCATTTGCCCGCAACAGTGTACGTGAGACTGCGGTCAGTCGAGCTGTTTCCTTGGACGGCCGTGACTCGCAGTTCATAGCTGCCAGGCTGTTTGGTCTCTTCGATCCACATCGGGATGCCGCCGGATATATCGGGCGATGGTAACGCCAGCTTGCGCCTGGCCAGCACCCGGCCGCTTTTCAGCAATTGCACGCGCAGTTCCGGCTTCGCGGGGTTGCCCGGCTCCGGATAAACCATGAAATAGACGGACGGGATCGCGCCGGTGAACAGGTCGCTGGTCACGAACGGGAGTACGCGTTTGCCGGTGAACTGAAACGGGTCCGCGGCGTCCGCAGGATGGTCGATATTCTCCAGCCGGCGCACCAGGGCGAGGTCGCTCAGCCCAACTCCCCGCTGTTCCGGATTGTCGATCTCGACCACGCTGGTGCTGGCGCGGTTGCCCTCGTGATCCACCACGGCCGCCTCGACCGTGTAGTGCCCTGGCGGCAGGCTTACCGCGTGCTGGTAGGTCATGAGTTCCACCTGCACGGCGGCCAGGCGATCGTCGGAAACCTCCGAGGGGACGTCTTTGCTCACGCGGTCCACGATCTGTCCCTGCGCGTTCTTCACCAGCGCCAGCAAGGAAGCGTGCAGGCGGTGCGTGTTCCCGGCCTCCTCGGGCGTAGCGGTGAGATTGGAGATGGGCATCTCGAAGGCGATGGCATACTGCGCCTTGCCGTCTGTGTCGCCGAAGCGATAGGCCCGTGAGAGGAAGTCGAAGGCGTGCGGCCGGGGCTGGGTATCGAGGGCTTTCAATCCGGCCATCTCTACGGGAGTTACGGGGCCTTCGCCAGTGTCGGGCACGGCGTAATAACCGCTCCGGGTTTCCACGCGCAAGCCGGGACGCGTCAGCTTGACTTCGATTTTCCGGAAGTGCCCGTCTTCGCGCTCCGATGCCGGCGGATACGCGATCTCGTAATGCGTATCCACCTCCTCCATCACGTGGGCCAGAAGCTTGTCCGTGTTGTTGGTGTTGGCGATTATGAACCCGCCGGTGCGCTCGGCCAGCTCGCGCAGGGCCTCCTGAGGGTTGGCGCTCGACACGGCGAACTTCAGGTAGTCGTCCTGATGCGCCAATTCCATCATTTGAGCGGCGGACGATACGAGGGGTGGGCCGTGCGCCGCGGTGGGCGATGAGGCCGACACGGTGGTCTGTGGTGCGATGCTCGCGGGGCCCTGTTGCTGGCTCAGTGCGGCAACGTAGTTCAACATTGCGGACGAGGTCGCACTGGCCGAAGCCGCGCCCAAACAACCGCCACTGGGCGCATCCTGGCAAACGCCCAACCCCCACACATCCAACGCATAGAAAGTGATGCCGCCCTTGGTGGCCTGATGGATCAGAGAGTCCCAGTATTCCAACTGGTCGGGCGGCCGGGTGAGTCCGGTGCTGAACAGGAGCACCGTCTTCTGGAAGGGCAACGGGCTGAGCTGCCGGACCAAGCCCTTCAGCGCGTCGATCTCGCGCAGCCCCACGTTGACTGAGAAACCCATGTCTCCGCGCGTGCCCAACGCGTCGCCGGGGCCGGAGCCGTCGGCATTCTGCGTCCCGCCGCCGGGCGGCGCAATGTTGCCCATCGCCGCCAAACTCAAGCCGTTCAGCATCGTCGCGGAGCCCAGATTGATTGACGGAAGTTGGTTGACGGAGGCCAGTTCCACGGCCTTTAGCAGGTGCTCACGATTGTTCGAAAACGGAAAGACCGGCCGCAGACCGCTGCCGTCCAGACTGAAGACGCCAATGAAGGTGTTGGGGCGCAGTTCCTCGTTGACAAATTTGCGCGCCGATTCAAACGCGAAAGCCCGCGTCTCCGGATTCAGATCGTTTAAGATGAGGCAGACCACGTTCACCGTGCGCAGCGGATTGACCGGCGGGCGCGGGGGTTTGGGCGCCGCGGGGCTAGGCGGGGCCGCCTGTGCCTCAGCCGCTTGCTTCGCGTCTTCGGCCCGGACTTCGCTGCCCGCGACCAGCCGGAACGACCGCACGTCCTGGCGGACGCCGTCTTCGTACACGGTGACGTCGCCGGGCTTGAGATTGTTGACCAGGCGGCCGTGCGCATCGCGCACCACTACGTCCAGCAGCACTTCACGGACGGAACTCCGGATCACGACGTCCGGCGCCTGGGCGAAACCCGTTCCGAATAGCAGGACCACGGGCGCCAGGGAGTACCTTCGCATACTTGGTGGGACGTGCATCGAGCCCCAATTGGGTACCACCGCGCGTACGTCCGCTTGCTTCCCACCCAGTTGGTTTCTTCCTGAGAAGCTGTCACAATGCGCCTTATGCGCTATATCGCTCTGACGTTGTTCTTCGCAGCGAGCCTGCCCGCCGCCGATGACGGCTGGCCCGCTTATGGCCGCGACGCTGGCGGCACACGCTATTCGCCGCTCAAACAAGTCACGCGCGCCAATGTTGGCAAACTGAAGGTCGCGTGGACGTATCACACCGGCGCGCTGCAGCCGGAGACCCGCTTGAACGCGAAGGCGGCTTTCGAAGCGACCCCCATTCTGGTAAACGGTACGCTATACTTCAGCACTCCGTTCAACCAGGTGATTGCGCTGGACCCGGCCACTGGCGCGGAGAAGTGGAAGTTCGATCCGCAAGTCTCCCGGACTCACGATTATTCGGTAGTGACCTCGCGCGGCGTGGCCGCCTGGACGGATAACCGGGGCGCCATGGACGGACCCTGCCAGCTTCGGATCTTCGAAGGCACCATCGACGCGCGCCTGCTGGCGATCGATGGCCAGACAGGCAAGCTGTGCGCGGATTTCGGCGACGCCGGCCAGGTCGATCTGACGCAGGGTGTCGATTACCAGAAATTCTACCGGGGAAATTACCAAGTCACATCGGCACCCACGGTGGTGGGCGACGTGGTCATAACCGGCTCCTCCATCGGCGACAATGCGGCGGTGAACCTGGAACGGGGCGTGGTGCGGGGCTATGACACGCGCACGGGCAAGCTGGTGTGGACTTGGGACCCCATCCCGTGGGCCAATCAGCAGAAGGTGCGAACCGGAGCGGCCAATGCATGGTCCACCATCGCGGCCGATGAGAAGCGCGGCCTGGTGTTCGTTCCCACGGGCAGCGCCAGCCCCGATTACTACGGCGGCGAACGGCCGGGTGACAATCGTTGGGCCAATTCCGTGGTGGCTCTGAAAGCGTCCACAGGCGAATTTGTTTGGGGCTTTCAGGTGGTGCATCACGACCTGTGGGACTTCGACGTCGCGTCGCAGCCCACGCTGATCGAGTTCCACGGCAAGCCTGCCGTGGCGGTGACCACGAAGATGGGGAACGTCTTCGTGCTGGACCGCGAGACCGGAAAGCCGCTGGTCACCGTGGAGGAGCGCGCGGTGCCCAAGAGCGACATACCCGGCGAAGACGCCGCTCCCAGCCAGCCGATCCCGGCATGGAGCGCCATGGTTCCGCAGAAGCTGACGGCGGCGGATATGTGGGGGCCGACTCCGGAAATGCGCAAGTGGTGCCAGGAAAAGCTGGCGTCCTATCGCAACGACGGTATGTTCACGCCGCCCACTTTCAAGGGTACGATTTCGTTTCCCGGCAACATCGGGGGCGTGAACTGGGGCGGCGCCGCGTGGGACCCGGTGCGCAACATTTTGATCGCAAACACCAACCGCGTGGCCGCGGTGGCGAACCTGATTCCACGCGCGGACCTGCCAGCCGCCAGGCAGAAGAACGAGGAAATGGCGTGGCGCGGCGAGTTTGCGCCACAATTCGGAACGCCGTTCGGGATGCATCGGGACTGGCTGGTGTCGCCGTCGGGGTTGCCCTGCAACGCGCCGCCATGGGGCGCGCTGGTGGCATTCGATCTGAAGACCGGCAAGCCGCGGTGGGAGGCGCCTTTGGGCAGCATGGGCGAGGGCGCGCCGCCGGGATCGATCAGCTTCGGCGGGCCAATGGCCACGGCTGGCGGACTCATCTTCACCGCCGCGGCGCTCGATCCGCATCTGCATGCGTTCGACGCCGATACCGGCAAGGAAGTGTGGACCGTGGAACTTCCCGCCAGTGCGCAATCGACGCCCATGACGTATCAATGGGAAGGCCGGCAGTACATCGCGATCTGCGCGGGCGGGCATGGAAAGATGAAGAGCAAGATGGGAGATGCGGTGGTAGCGTTCCGGCTGGAGTATTGAGGCTCGCATAATAGAGTGACAGCAACTCAGCCCTTGTGGGGCGAGCAATTCTGCCCGCGGAAGCGGGGCTGAGAGCCCCGCGCAGGCTGAGAGCCTGCCCCACATCGGCCCCGCATACTTCTACAAGCGGGGCACGATCCGTATCGACGTCGCTTTCACTACCGCAGTCACTTGCTCGCCCTCGCGCAGGCGCATTTCTTCCTCGGACTGCCGCGTGACGATGGCGGTCAGGTGGAAGCCGCAATCGAGCGCCACGCGCGCGAGCGGCCCCTCGGGAATCACCGAGACGATCCGCGCCGCCAGATGATTGCGGGCGCTCGAGGGATTGCCCGACGGGTTCCGCTCAATGGTGACGCTCTCCGCGCGGATGCACGCAAACACGTCAGTGCTCGGGCCGCCGATGTCTACGGCCACCAGGCGCGCGCCGGCAATCTCGACCGTGACCAGCCCCGCGCTTCTCGAAACCACCCGCGCCGGGCAGATGGTTTCGACGCCCACCGCCGCAGCCACATCCGCATCCGCCGGGCAATCGAAGACGCTGTCGACGGCGCCCGTCTGGCGCAGCTTGCCATCGATCATGATGGCGATGGAATCGCCCAGCGCCAGCGCTTCGATGCGGTCGTGCGTGACCACGATGGCGGGCATTTGCACGCTCGCCAACAATTGCCGCAGATCGCCGCGCATGCGCAGGCGCGTTGGCGCATCGAGCGCGGAGAGAGGCTCATCGAGCAGCAGCAGCCGCGGCTGGGCCGCCAGCGCGCGCGCCAACGCCACCCGCTGCAGTTGGCCGCCCGAAAGCTGCCGCGGATAACGGTCCGCCAAGTCGCTCAGCTCGAACCGCGACAACAGGCCGTCGATTGCCCAGCCGCGCGCAGCATGGCTGTAGGCCACATTGCGGCGCACCGTGAGATGCGGGAAGATGGCGTAGTCCTGCGACAGGTAGCCCACGCGGCGGTGCTGCGGCGCAATGTCGATCCGGTTCGTCGCGCGCGCGCCATCGTACCAGACTTCATTGCCGCACCGGATCGTCCCCGAGTCGGGCGTGTCCAGCCCGGCGATCAAACGGAGCACGGTGGTCTTCCCTGCGCCCGACGGTCCGAACAGAACCGTCACCGCATGCGTGCCCAGTGGCAGGCGCAGCGCAATTGCGATCTCCGGTCCGCCGGCGTGCCGTTTGCGTACGTCGACGGTCAGGTCATCGGCCATAAGGGGGCCATACGGCCCAGACCCTCCGCCGCAGTCCGTAGGTGGCCGCCAAAACCAGAAAGGAGATGCCCAGCAGCAGCAGCGACGTATGCATCGCGGCACTGTAGTTGAGCGCCTGCACGTCGTCGTAGATCGAGATGGATACCGTGCGTGTGATGCCCGCCAGATTGCCGCCCACCATCAGCACCACTCCGAATTCGCCCAGCGTGTGGGCGAAGCTGAGAATCATGCCGGTGACGATGCTGGGGACGGAGAGCGGCACGATCACGCGGAAGAAGGTGGCTGGGCGCGAAATGCCCAGGCACCAGGAGGCTTCGATCAGCTTGCGATCCACCGCGGCAAAGCCGGATGCGAACGGTTGCACGGCGAACGGCAGGCTATAGAGCACGGAAGCCACCAGCAGCCCTTGAAACGAGAATGGCAGCATGCCGCCGGTGAGCGATGCGTACAAGCGTCCTGCCGGGCTATACGGGCCGATGGCCAGCAGGATGTAGAATCCCAGCACGGTTGGAGGAAGGACGAGCGGCAGGGCCACCACGGCCTCTACCAGGAACTTCCAGCGGCGCGGCGAGAAGGTCAGCCAGTGCGCGGCGGGCAGTCCGATGACCAGCAGGATGAGCGTAGTCCAGAACGACAGGCGCAGGCTCAGGTAGAGGGCTTGCCATTCCATTTAGGGGCCTGTCGTGCGCGACCAGGGGGTCGCGCGCGGACGAGGGCGTCCGCCCCACCATTTAGTCTGAGAATCCATACCGTTTCAGGATAGCGCGGCCTTCGGGTGCGAGCAGGAATGCGCGGAAGGCTTGCGCGGCGGCTGGATTGCGCGTCCACTTCAAGATCGCGCCGCCTTGCTGGATGCGCGGATACGCGTCGCGCGGGACCTCCCAATAACGGCCCTGGCCGGAGGCGGCCGGCGCCATGGCGAGCGAGAGCGCCACGATGCCCACTTCCGCGGCGCCGCTCTCGGCCATTTGGAACGTCTGCGAGATGTTCTCGCCCATGACCAGTTTGTCCTTCACCGCGTCGTAAACCCCTAGGGAACGCAGGGCCGCCTCGGCTGCGCGTCCATAGGGCGCGTGCGCGGGATTGGCGATGGCGATGTGGTGCACGGCGGGCTGGCGCAATGCATCTATCCCTAGGCGCTCGACATCCACGCCCGACGCGACGCTTGCCCAGAGCACGATGCGCCCATCGGCATAGCTGAACTCGCTGCCTGGCAGGATCAGGCCTTGCTCGGCCAGCTTGCGCGGATACTGCACGTCCGCCGACAGGAACAGGTCGAAGGGCGCGTGGTTGGTCAACTGCTGGTAGAACATGCCCGAGGAGCCGTAGGCCGGCTCGATTCGCACTTCGGCATGTTGCTGGCGGAAGGCTTTCACTACGTCGTCGAGCGCATATCTCAGGTCGGCCGCCGCTGCTATGCGCAATGGGGGTGGCGGCGGGCTGCATGATGCGGTTAGGAATGCGGTGAGGGCGAGCGTTATGCGTTTTCGGGACACTGTCTTTTATAGATAACATCAAATCAAGTCCACAGGCTGAAGCCTGTGCTACCCTAATCCAGGTGCCCCGCGCCTTTCTAATCGATACCGATACCGCCTCCGACGACGCTGTCGCTTTAATCATGGCCCTGCGCGCGCCGGATGTGGATGTGCGCGCCATTACCATCGTGGCGGGCAACGTGCCCGTAGCGCAGGCGGCCCGCAACGCCCTGTACACGGCTGAACTGTGCGGCTCCGATGTGCCGGTCTACGCCGGCGCGCAACATCCGCTGCTGCGTGAATATATGCACGCGGAATGGTTCCACGGCAAAGACGGCCTGGGCGATCACAACTATCCGGCGCCGCGGCGCGCGCCCGAGGCGGCACACGCGGTGGAAGCGATCATCGAAACCGTTCGCGCCCATCCGGGCATTACGCTGGTCACGCTCGGTCCGCTGACCAATGTGGCGCTGGCGCTGGCGCGCGCGCCGGAGATCGCAGCGAACGTGGGCCGCGCGGTGGTAATGGGCGGCGCGCCGTGCTGCGAGGGCAACGTCACGCCGGCGGCCGAGTACAACATCTGGGTGGATCCGGAGGCGGCCCGCATGGTGGCGCGCTCCGGCCTTCCCATCGAGCTGGTGGGCTGGCAGCTTTGCCGCGGCGCTGCGGTGCTGGACTCCGCCGATATCGAGCGCGTGGTGAGCATCGGCACGCCGCTGGCGCATTTTGCCATCGAATGAACAGCACCGCCATGGCGGCGTATCGCGTGCAGACCGGCGAAACCGGCATCTCGCTGCCCGATCCGGTGGCTATGTCGATCGCGCTCGATCGATCCATTTGCACTCACGCGAGCATGCACTACCTGGATGTCGAAACCGCGAGCGACCTGACCCGCGGCATGACGGTGGTGGACCGCCTGGACATCGCCGGTAACGATCGCAATCGCGCCATCTGGAAGCAGGCGCTGGATGGCGGCCGGAAGGCCCGGATCTGCTGGGCGATCGACGTGCCGCGCTGGAAGCAGAGGCTCTTCGAGGCGCTAGGCGGATAGAGCCAGCGCCACGCTGGTCTCGCCGTGCACGCCGGCCGTCTGTTCCAACTCGCGCAGCAAGACCGGCTCCAGGTCCTGAGGGTCGAAGTCCACTTCGCAGGCGGCGATTTCGGCAACGCTCGCGCCTTCGAAGCACAACTCACACACTCCCAGATCGCCCGATTCGCTGCGCACCGGCGGGCCGAACGCACGGCAGGTGATGGGGCGCGCCGCGTACAAATCGCACGTTCCGGTTTCGGGATCGAGCGCGGCGCAGGGATCGTCGTCCGCCATCGGCGCTTGGCGGGCGACTGCCTCGCGCACACGTTGGCGCACGCGCGCGGCCCGGTCGGGCTCGCGGGTCCCCAGTTCGGCCAGTCCGCGCCGCAGCCGGGCCGCGTCGAGTTGCGTGATGGGGAACTCGCCCAGGCAGCACTGCGCGCACCCCGGACGGCAGAGCAGCCAGGGCCCGCTCCGGCGCGCCGCTTCGGCCAGCGCGGCGTCTACGATTTGGATGAGGGCGTCGTCAGTGGGCATAGGGAAATAACGTGGCTGGGCCGCCTGGCACCAGTGGGGATGAGGGGCCGAGTTTTCCGATTCGCGTGACACGCGGCAGATTGGGGAGGCGGCTACCAGATCGCAACGAACAAAGCCCATCGTATTGATAGCACATGAGTTGTATGCTAGTGTAGCACCCGGCCGGTGGCCGGCGGTTGTGCACAATGTGCACGATTGTGCATGCGGGGGGACGCGCGAATTTATCCGAGCGAACCCATTTGTCCGGCGGCCAAGGGCGAATAATAGGCGAACACGCTTGAGGTTGAGGTGGTCGGGCGATATTGGCGAAGAGAGAATTCTGTTGTCGATGACCGGCGGGCGATCCGGCAGAACGCGCAATGGCCGAGTGCGGAGGCCCTTACTACCTGACGTGAGGATAGCACGGCGGCGACAGGGGCTCAGCGAACCGATTGGAGTTCGGCGTTTGTTTTCAATTGCGAGCGGAGGGGCGGAGATTGGTGATTGGTCCATCGCCGACGGCCCCGGCGGAGAACGAAAAAGACGTGGGCTGGCGGTCTGGGAGGCCGCCGGGCCCAAAATGGTGCGTTAAACTGAAGACACAGGAGCACAAGTTATGACTGTCACACTCAATTTGCCGCCGGAAAAAGAAGCTGCGTTCGAGGCCCAGGCGCGGGCGCGCGGGTTGAGCGTTGAGCAGTGGATGCTGGAGCTTGCCGAACAGTCCGTGCAGCCCGTTTCCATCGCCCACTTGCAGAGAACCAATCCGCGGGAGTGGGCGCGGCAGTTTCGTGCCTGGGCTGACGGTCATGACCCTACGATCCCGGTACTCTCCGACGAGGCGATGAGCAGGGAGAGCATTTATCCGGACTTAACATGAGGCCCTCTTGCTCATTGACACCAGCACACTTCTCAGGACACTTCAGGTTCGACATCCCCAGTACGAAACGGTAGCGCGCGCCCTTGAAGCTCTGCCAAGCCTGGGCCACGACATTCATATTGTTCCTCAAAACCTCTTCGAGTTGTGGGTGGTCGCTACGCGGCCGGTGGCGCAAAACGGCCTAGGCTTATCGATACAGGAAGCGACATCCGAACTGATGCGTCTGAAGGGCATGTTCCCTCTGTTGCCCGATACGCCGGCGATTTATCCGGTTTGGGAGAACCTGGTCATCCGGTATCAGGTTTCTGGGAAGCCAGCGCACGACGCACGACTGGTGGCCGCCATGCAGGTGCATGGCCTCACCAGCATCCTCACCTTCGACAGGACTGGATTTTCCCGCTATAACGGCATTGAAGTTGTGAATCCCGCGGACGCCGCTGCTTGAGACACCCCGCGTTTCTGTCCGACGTGTAAAGGCGGCCGGATTCGCGAGCCCGACTGTCGCGTTAGCCCAGTCTGCATCTCTGCCACGTCTTTCGTCCGTGGGAGGGATCTGAGGGGGCCGACGCAGACACTATCCCGCAGCGTCTGGTACCGTCCTTAATAGCGCTCTATGGCGACAATCCGAATCTCTGCCTTGGTGCCGCGACTGGAGGATCTTCTCGCTCGCTTTCGCGCCAGCCAAGGGTGGCGCACCTGGCCCCCTCACCGACGCACAGCTACCCGCTGGCGAGCAGGACGCGATTTGCTGGTGCATTTGGCCTTTATCGGAATTCCACCGCTCATCGCAACGTTCCCGCCGAACCGGTCGAAGCTGCCGAAGTTATCGTGTTTGCGAGTCAGTTCCTTCGAATCGTTGACCGCCTGAAGCCGCCGCCTGCTGGGGCTCCGAACCCATGAACGCCGAGATCATGCTGTCTCTTGCCCGCAGCGATGGCACTCTCTGTTCACAGGCACGCCCAAGGCAGCGAAGCTCGTCCTGGAATTCTCAAGCCGGGCACATCGACAACCACCAGACGCGCAGCGCGTACCTGAGCGACACCCGCCGCTTCCTGGGATGATGCGAAGGTCCAGGTGGGCGACCTCTTGGGCGTGGGCTGCTCGACGCCTTGCCGCGCGTTTGCCTGTTTATTATGTAAAGCCGATTTTCCGCGTCTTCCCTGAATCGTCTGTTTCGTCGAGGAAGCGCTGCAGCCCTGCACTAAAGTAATCTTTCGCTCGCTCGCATGCTTCTTTGTAGGCTGATTCCAGCGTGGTGGCGTCCTCGTCTGTCGTCGTGTGGCACCGATCACTGTCCCCGACCCGCACCGTGAAGGTGTCCGGCTCAACCCGCACCCGGAATTGAAACAGCGCATGGACCTGCGGATAGACACCCTCGCCGCGGGCAAGCGTCAATTGGACGTATGCGACCCACCAGCCGTCTTTCTCAAGCTTTGCCGCTCGCATCGCAGTGTACATCGCGTCGGGGTCCCGCGGTTCAGGTGGTAGAAACCTCACTCGGTCATCCTTGCTACCCCGCGGGAGGGGCGCGCCCAGGTAAGACACAAATCCTGTAAGTAGTTTGGCGACGAAACGAATCGATCGCTCGTGGTAGGCGTTCCAGTCGTCAGCAGATTGCCCAAACGCCCCGCACAGTTCTTCATACAGCGTCATTCGTTCAGAGTAGCGCATAACGTCCTGCAAGCCCGACGATTCGGGCCTTGAGCCGCGTGGCCGCCGCGCGGTCAGCCGTGAAGTGCCATGCGCGGTTTGGCCAGGCCGAAGGGCCGATTAACAATCGGCCTGCAGGTTGACAACGTTGACAACCTGCCCCACCGGAGAGATTGCGGTCCAAAATATAAATATGGACATCAATTGTTCCAGCCGTACGTGTGGACTATGCGGCGGCCTTGCCTGAGGAGATGGGCCACCATTTCCGGCCGCACACAGGAATACGAGACATAAGATTAGTTTCGTCTTCTCCTTGCATTGTTACCAGGACACTGATATCATCTCCTCCTCGGCGGAATTCCGGCACAACGTCGCGGAGATTCGGCACATGTATCCCGATCCACCATTGGAAGAGCGGAAGGATTTCACGGCCGTCCTTGCGGCGGAGCTGGCGCGCATCCTGATATGGCGCGGCAACCGAAAAGTTCCCGGCGGCGACGCCCCCCTCGATCCGGCGCAACCGTTGGCGACGGCCGACGCCATGAGGTTGGTCGGTCTGGCATTCTCCGGCGGCGGCATCCGGAGCGCCACTTTCAACCTCGGCATCCTGCAGGCGCTGGCGAAATTGAAGGTTCTGCGCCACGTCGACTATCTCTCCACTGTCTCAGGCGGCGGTTATATCGGCGGCTGGTTGAACGCCATGATCTATCGGGCGAAGCACGGGATCGACGACGTGGAAGCCGGACTCGATCCGGACCAGGCAACAGGTAGCGCCCTGCCGCAAAAGGCGATCGCTCGTCTGCGGGCGTTCAGCAACTACCTCACGCCGAAGGTGAGCCTGTTGAGCGCAGACACGTGGTCGTTGTGGGCCATCTGGTCGCGGAATACGCTGCTGAACCTGGTCACTTTGATCGCCGGCACCGCGGCGCTGGTGCTGCTGGCACGTGCGTTTGGCATGACCGGCCTCAGCGGGTTCCATGGTTCTGCCCTCGACCGGCTGGCATGGTTCAGCTATCTGTTCCTGTCCGCGTCTGCCGTTTCTATCGGACTGAATCTGGCAGGGAAGGGACCGGCAAAGTGGCGCAATGACAAATGGGTCCAGATCCTGGTGGTCTGCCCGGCGTTGGTTGCGGCCTTTCTGATCACTGGGCGGATTTTCGCGAGAGACATAAGAGACGTTCTTTGGACGGGGTTGATCATCTCCGTTCTCTACGGGTTGCTGCAAGTGCTGAGCGGGTTTCCGCGGTGCTTCCTGGCGCAGCACGACAACCGCGCCGCCGTGCTTTTGGATGGGCTGCTGCAGGTCGGCGTGGCACTTGCCTCCGGCTACGCCACGGCATGGATGTTCTATGGCCTGGCAATGCTGATGGACGGCTGGCTCGGCCATATTTACAGCCCGTGGCTCCTGCTGACCGTAGGTCCGCCGGGGGTCGTCGGGGTACTGTCGTTAGGCGTGGTGCTGAATGTCGGACTGATGGGGCGCGATATCCCCGACGACATCCGCGAATGGATCGGCCGGTTGGGCGCCTGGGCCACCATCTATTCGCTCGGCTGGCTGTTGGTCTTTGGCGCGGCGATCGGGGGCCCCGGCTTGCTGAAGTTTGCCGGCGTTTCGGCCGGCACTTGGGCCAAGTCCACAATTACCGGGGCATGGGTCGCGACGACGATCGGCAGTTTGCTGGCGGGAAACAGCGCCAAGACTGGCTCGGCCGCTCCAGACCAGACTGACGTCCCGGCTACCGCCCTGAAGCTGCTGGCCAGCGTGGGGCCATACGTTTTTATGGCAGGCTTTGTGTTAGCGATCGCTTTGGGGACTCACGAGTTGGTCAAATACAGTGAATACAATGCCCCGCGGCCCGCGGTGTCTGCCGATCCCGGTCCCCCCGGGGTTTGGGGTGTGTACTGGAAGGAGATGCAATCGCAGCGGCGGTCTACGGTTGCGCGAACGGTATGGCGCGATGGCCGGCTGAATTTCAAGGGTGATTGGTACGCCGGCCTGCTGGATCTGGCGCTGCTCAGCGGTGCGATCGCCGTGCTGATGTCGTGGCGCGTGGACATCAATGAGTTCTCGCTGCACCACTTTTATAAGAATCGCATCGTGCGCTGCTATATGGGATCTTCGCGCGAGCAAGGCGAACGAGACCCCAATCCCTTTACCAAGTTCGACTACCGCGACGATCTCCGGCTGAACAAGTTGGACTCCCCGGAGTTCAGCGGTCCGTTCCCGATTATCAATGCAACTCTCAATCTGAGCAGCGGGCGCAACCTGGCCTGGCAGGAGCGCAAGGGCGCATCCTTCATCTTCACCCCGGTCTTTAGCGGATACGATACGGGCGTGGACGATTCCGGCACGTCCGCAAACCGGCAAATGCGCGTCGGTACCAAGTTGGATAACGCCTACTGGCCCACCTGGGCCGTCGCCAAGAGCACGGGCGGCGGCATCATGCTGGGTACGTCCGTGGCAATCTCGGGAGCTGCGGCCAGCCCCAACCAGGGGTATCACACGTCCACCGCCATCGCCTTTTTGATGACGGTGTTCAATGTGCGGTTGGGCTGGTGGCTAGGCAACCCGGCGCAATCCAAACCGGACTGGAGCAGTCCGACACTCGGACTGCCATACACCGTGATGGAACTGTTCGGGACTACCGACGCAACCAGCGACTTCGTCAACTTATCCGACGGGGGACATTTTGACAACATGGGGCTGTATGAACTGGTCCGGCGCCGCTGCCGCTACATCGTGGTGTGCGACGCCGAACAGGACGAGACGCTGAGCTTTGGCGGCCTGGCCACCGCCATTCGCATGTGCCGCACCGATTTTGGAGTGGAGATCGACATCAAGAAGCTCTCGGCGATCGAGCGCCAACCCGATAATACTCCGGAGAATTTTTCGGGAAACCATTTTGCGATCGGCACGATTCACTATCCCAACGGTCCGCACGGCACCCTCATTTATGTTAAGTCGTCCATTACGGGCGATGAGCCAGCCGACGTCCTTGGATACCACAAGCTGGTGCCGGCGTTCCCGCACGAATCCACCGCCGACCAGTGGTTCGACGAGTCGCAGTTTGAAAGCTACCGGCGCTTGGGGATGCATATCGGCGAAAAGGTGTTCAGCAGTGGGAATGCCGCTATCGGCGACGGCAAGGATGCGTTTTTCACTGCCTTGGATGTTTCCGTGGAGGGGCAATGAAGCGCGCACAGCTTACTGGATACTCACTGTGGGGCAGGCCATCGTTTTTCGTGGCCTGCCGTCTGCGCCACGAACGCTACACTAGATGCATGCGAAGATCCGCCCTGATTCTGACGCTGGCCTGCGCCGCCGCTCTGTCTGCCGCGCCTCTTGACCAGACGAATGTCGAATACGCCCGCCCGGACGGCAAGCCCCTGCTGCTCGACCTGCACGTGCCGGATGGACCGGGGCCGTTTGCCACCGCCATTCTGATCCACGGGGGAGGCTTCGACGAGGGAAGCAAAAGCACCAATGTCCGGCCTTTGTTCGAACCGCTGACCGGCGCCGGCTTCGCCTGGTTCAGCATCGATTACCGGCTCGCGCCCGCGGTGCATTTCCCGGAAGCGATCGAAGACGTGAACAGCGCCATCCGCTGGGTGAAGACCCACGCCGCCGAGTACCGCGTGGATGTCTCCAGGATCGCCATCGTCGGCGAATCCGCCGGCGGCTTCTTCGTGAACTATGCCGGCACCCACGAAACACCGGCTACCAAAGTTGCGGCCGTCGTCGATTTCTATGGACCGTCAGACTACGCCAAGCTGGCCCTGGCGCGGCGCGACCATCCCGAGCGC
>Ga0187871_10001931_pt1 | contig 17434 bp, 14 predicted proteins | sample June2016WEW_16_1_FD_132988 | JGI IMG/M metagenome (GOLD analysis project Ga0187871, IMG submission 132988) | Peatland microbial communities from SPRUCE experiment site at the Marcell Experimental Forest, Minnesota, USA - June2016WEW_16_10 | ecosystem: Environmental > Terrestrial > Soil >...
CGCCGGATGTGCGCGTCGGGGATGAACGGCTGGTCAAAGTCACCTCCAACGCGGCGCGGCAGGTCAGTTCGCTCTTGCAGAAGCAGGGGCGTCCGGAAGGAGTGTTGCGCCTGGCGGTGGTCGGAGGCGGCTGTTCGGGGTTGCAATATAAGATGGAACTTCAAGACCAGCCGGCCAGCCGCGACTTCCTGGTGGAAAGCGGCGGGATCAGGGTGGTGGTGGATCCCAAAAGCGCGCTTTATGTGACAGGCAGCGAGCTGGATTTTGTGGACGCGCTGCTGGAGGGCGGATTCAAGTTGAAGAACCCAAACGCGACCGCCAGTTGCTCCTGCGGCAAGAGCTTCAGCGCCTGACATCCTTTTCTTGCCAGATATTTTCTGCAATTTCCGGCAAGGAAATGCCAAAAGACGGCCAGTCTTTTTGCGGCCTGATTACTATTTTTGTCCCCATGAAATGGATGATCGCCGGCGGACTGGCCAATATCGCCGCAGTGCTGCTCATCGCGCCGTTGTGCGAAGGGGTGCTGCGCAAGGTCACCGCGCGCCTGCAATCGCGCCGGGGACCGCCCTTGTGGCAGCCTTACTTTGACCTGCTGAAGTTGCTCGGCAAGGAGGACATTGAATCGGGCGAATCGCCGGGGATGCAGCGGTTTGTCGCCCGCCTCTCGCTGGCGGCGGTGTTGACGGTGGCCTGCCTGGTGCCGATGGGTTTTCCCGCCCCAATGAACGGCGCGGGTGACGTGATTCTGCTCATCTACCTGCTGACGTTGTGCGGCATCTGCACGCTGCTTGGCGGCCTGGCGGCGGGGTCCACTTATTCGCTGCTGGGCATCGGGCGCGAGATGATGACGATGATCGCCCTGGAACCGCTGTTCGCCATCGCCCTTCTCATCGGCGCGATTCATGCGCGCTCCTTCCGGCTGGACAAAGTGCTCAACGGCTCGGTTTATGACGCCCACGGCATTCCGTGGTCGGGGTTGATCCTGCTGGTCGTGATGGTGCTCTCATTCCAGGCCTTTGTGCAACGGATGCCGTTTGATGTTTCGGAGGCGGAAACGGAGATCATGGAAGGGCCGCTGGTGGAGTATTCCGGCCCGAAGCTGGCTCTGTTCAAAAGCGCGCAAATGGCGCGGCTGGTGGTTCACAGCGGATTGTTTGTCGCGCTGTTTGTTCCGTGGGGATCGGAACTGGCCTTCCCGCTGGGCTGGCTGCTGTTTTGGGCCAAAGTGCTGGCGCTGGTGCTGCTGGTCACCGCGGTCGCCGCCACCCACGCCCGCTACCGGATTGACCAGGCGATCCGTTACTTCGCAGGTTTGCTGGCGGCGGCCTTCGCGGCTTTGGCTCTGGCGGGGTATGGGTTCTGATGAAAACAGTTGTGAATTAGTGAGTTGGGGGCGCGGGCGCTGATGGAGAGAATATTATGTCCATGACGAGCAAATTGAAAGAAGCGATGGTCGGCCTCAAGGCCGGCTGCGTGACCCTGAATTATCCGGCCCAGCCGCGCCCGGTGGCGGAGAACTTCCGTGGGCGGCCCATCTTCGACGCGCAGAAGTGCATCGGCTGCGCGGGCTGCGCGAACAACTGCCCGGCGCGCGAAATCCTGGTTCTCGATGTCTGCCAGGAAATTCGCATCCTCAAGTACCTGGGCCGGCGCTGCACCTACTGCGGACGCTGCGCGGATATTTGCCCGGAGAAGGCCATCACCATGAGCCACGAATACGAGACGGCCACCGGCAACATCGGCGATCTCCAGCAACGGCTGGATTTGTTCATGAGCACCTGCCAGCGTTGCGGGCGCTGTTTCAAGGACACTTCGCCCCTCGAACAGCTCAAGCTCAAGGGCTACCGCTTCGACGATCTGTCAAACGAACGCTGGATCTTCCGCTCCCGCGCCTACCTGGAATCCGAGCCGGTGGTGGACGACATCAAGATCGAACTGGATTGAACGCCATGCTGAAGAATCTTTGCCAAAAAATGTTCGGCCGCTCCCTCTGGGTATATCACGCCAACAGCGGCGGCTGCAACGGCTGCGACATCGAGGTGCTCAACGTCCTCACGCCCTATTACGATGTCGAGCGTTTCGGCATCAAGCTCGTCGGCTCCCCCCGCCACGCGGATGTCATGCTTTGCCAGGGACCGGCCCTGCGCGCCACCGCGCGCGCCTTGCGCACCGCCTACGAAGCGATGCCCGCGCCCAAGCTCGTCTTCGCCATCGGCGGCTGCGCCTGCGGCGGCGGCTTATGGCACGACACTTACGCCGTGCTCGGCCCGGTGGAAAAAGTCATCCCGGTCAACTTCTACATCCCCGGCTGTCCGCCGCGCCCGGAAGCCATCATCTACGGCGTCGCCGTCGCCGTCGGCCTGGTTGACAAAAAAGTCGCGCCGGTTGAGTTCAAGGAACTCGAAATGCCCATCCCGCGCTACCACCCGTCCGAACTCCGCGGCAAGGACGAAATGGTGGTTTACGAGAAGATGGACAAGATTTAAGTTGGGATGGATGCACGAGTTTTCAATTATGCAAAGCGCGCTGAACCAGGCCATGCGCGAAGCCCGGCTGGCCGGGGCGGCGCGTGTGCATCAAATCCGCCTGCGCATCGGCGTCCTCAGCGGCGTTGTGCCCGACGCGCTCCAGTTCGCCTTCGAGGCGCTCACCCCCGGCACGTCCGCCGAAGGCGCTGTGCTGGCCATTGAGGAAGTGCCGGCGCGATTCTGGTGCGCCGCGTGCCGGAAGGAGTTTGTGTCCGCCAATTTGTACGCGGAATGTCCCGATTGCGGCGCCCCCAGCGGCGAACTTCGCGCCGGCCGGGAAATGGAATTGAGTTCGATGGAGGTGGACCATGTGTGAAGACTGCGGCTGCGGTTTGTCTGCGGGAATTCCAGTGACTCTTTCCGCCCATAGCCATTCTGCGCCTGGCGAACATGAGCATGGACATCGTGGACACGAGCACGGACATGAGCACGGACACGACCACAGCCACACCCACGACCATCCGCATTCTCATCCTTCCTCCGGCCCCGGCTCGGAAGAGCGCCAGACCCTGGAACTCCGCCACGCCATCCTTGAGAAAAACGACCTTCTCGCCGAACGAAACCGCGGTTTTTTCCGCGCGCGCGGACTGCTGGTTATCAATGTCCTCTCCTCTCCCGGCTCGGGGAAAACGACGCTCATTGGCGAGACCATCCGCCGCCTCGGCAAACGCCTGAAGACCGCCGTCATCGTCGGCGACCTGGCCACCGACAACGATGCCCGCCGCCTCCGCGAATCCGGCGCCCCGGTCATCCAAATCACCACCGGCACCATCTGCCATCTCGAAGCGGACATGGTGGCCCGCGCTGTCAAGCAACTGGATTTGACCGGGCTTGGCCTTCTTGTCATCGAGAACGTCGGCAATCTGGTCTGCCCCGCCAGTTTCGACTTGGGCGAGGATTTGCGCGTCGTGCTGTTATCCGTCACCGACGGCGAAGACAAGCCGCTGAAATATCCGCCCATGTTCCACCTGGCCAACGCCGTCGTCATCAGCAAGCTCGATCTGGCCGGCCCCTGCGACTTCCACCGCGCGGCGGCGACCGCCAACATCCGCCACATCGCCCCGCGCGCGCGCCTGTTCGAACTCTCCTCCAAGACCGGCGCCGGCTTGGACGATTGGTGCGACTACCTGGTAAAGGAGCACGAAGCCGTCAAACACCGCGACCCGCTCGGCGCATAGAAACTTGTAGCGGCGGTCTATGACCGCCGCCAATTGCCGGGTTTGATTCCCAAGACGCCGCGCGGATTTGTATTGTCTTCCATTGTCGGACCTGTTACTGTCGCGGGGAATGGCAAAGCGAAAGGCTATTTTGTCCCGGCCCCGGCCGGGAAGCGCCTGGACGGCTTGGGTGACGCCGGCACTGATGGTTTTGCTTTGTTCGGGACATCTTCTTCGCGCCGCTGCTTCTGTTCCTTCCAGTTCCGCGTCCTCAAACGCGATTTTGGTTTCGCTGGAATATCAGGAAGCAGAGCGGGCCGTCGTCAATTGGGGAGTTCCCGTGACGACGCAAACCACCCCTTTCAAGAAGGAGCCAACGGCGGCCCCGGGAAGAACCTTCCGCGGCGTATTCAATTTCACTGGCGCCAGCAATTCCATTCCCTTTCTCTGGCAGCCCAAAGCGGGAAAGCTCTATCTCGACCTTAATCGCAGCCAGGATTTGACCGGCGATCCATTCAAGGCGGCTGTGACGGACACGACGGGGCTGCTGAACCAACAGACCTTCACGAACGTCCACCTGCTTTTATACACCGCTTCCGGCAAATGCCCCGTCCTGGCGGACATCCTCTTGTATGACTACGGATCGGAGCCAATGTGCAGCTTCGCGGTGCGCTCCTTCTGGCAGGGCAAACTGACATTGCAAGGGCGCGACTGGCAGGCGGGCCTGGTCCAATATATCCCGAACGGTTCCGGCTCTTTCGACAACAGCCGCTTGCTGCTGCGTCCGTGGGAAAGGCGAAACCAGCCGTTCAACACCGCCGACGGTTTGCTCGCCACGGTCCCCTTTTCGCGGAAACTCTTTCTGGATGGCCGCGCCTGGCAACTGGAGTGTCTCACCCGTTCGCAAGACGGCGAACCCAGTCCCGCGCTCCAATTCACCGAACAATCCGTCCCGCTGGGCGAATTGAAAATCACCGGCCAGTTTGTTCAGCGCCTGATTCTGTCGGGCGGGCCGTATCTGGTGATTCTCGATGAGCCGGCCGCCGGCGCGCAAGTCCCCGCCGGCAGCTACGACCAGCCCGACGTCGCGCTCGAACAAAATGGCGCCGCGGCCTTCAGCGTTTCCAGCCCGTCGCAAACGGGCCGGCGCATTTCCGTCAACGCCAGGACCCCGGTGGTTTTGAATGTGGGCGGGCCGTTGACCAATTTCGTCACCGTCAGCCGCGAGGGGCGGGATTTGGATCTGGATTACACGCTGGTTGGCACGGGCGGGGAGTCTTACAAAATGGCGACCAATGGCTCGCCCAAGCCGCCGGCGTTCGCGGTGTACAAGGACGATAAGAAAATCGGGTCCGGCGAGTTTGAGTATGGTTGAGGCGGCACCTGTTCGCACTCATGGCGAGTGCCTCTCACCGCCGACGGCCCGCTGGCCATCGTGGCTTCCTACGACATCGGCGCGCTCGGCTCCAGGGACGGTCCGCGGGTCATCTGCAATTGGGCGAAGCCCGGCATTGCGCCGCTGTTGCTGCCGTGGCTTGCCATTCTGGCACTGCTCGCCTTGAAACCGAATCGTTGCGCGTCTGCGTGGTGGATCTGGCTGCCGCTCGGATGCCTCATCGCGATCAGCCAGGCGGCGCAGCCATTCCTGTCCCCGGATGTGGATTTCCTCCCGGATGCCGTCACCGCGCTTGGGGCGGGGCTGGGCGCGGTCTGGCTGCTGTCCAACTATCTCCGGCGTCAATATCGCTTTATTACTTTCCTGTGCGTGCTGCTTGCCCTGGCCGGTTTCAGCGTGCTGGCTTTTGTGTCGCAGCAGAGTTTGAATTTGTCGAATGAGACGTTTGAAGTCGCCATCGCGCTGGCCGCGGCTGTTCTGGCCACGGCGGCGGCATTGGCTCTTTGCGGGCTGATCTGCCGCGGCCGTTACCGTCCGCTCAGCCTTTATGTGTTACTGCTCCTCCTGCTGGCGGTTATCTGGCTGGTGATGTCCGCGCCGATCTTCTTCATCCAGATGATCGCTGAAGGCGGGGATTTTGTTGACTGGAGCGCCTTCTTTCTCCCCGTTCTCATGGCGGCGGCGGTCAATTTCGCGGTGCTGCTGCAGTTCCTGATTCTGTCGTCGGCCAGTCCGTTATTCCGCGAACGGCTCAAGGCGCTGTTGCATGTAAGGCCCGAAGTGCCGCCCGTGCTGCCGCCTCCTGTCCCGGAAGCCACTTTGAAAGCTTGACCACGATGAAGACGAACCAACATCACTCCATCACTCCAACCCCAAGTGTTTGACAACTTGAAATCGAGAAAGTAAGAATCAGCCGCGAGATTATGAAAACGTCACCCAAGATCATTCTGGCTGGAATGCTTCTCGCCGCCGGCGCGTTTGCGCAACCCGAGCAATGGCTGGAATACCACACCGGCGGCGAGATGCTCTCCTACAAGCAGATCACGCTGACCACCAATCCGCCGCCCGGCGTCGCCCTGCCCAAGCTCAACGCCGCGCCCTTTTTCGCCCGCTGGCTCACGCCGATGGACCCCGCCGGCGGGCGCTGGCTTTGCCTGGACCGCTCGCGCAAGTCCGGGCCTTATGACCGCCTGTTCATTGACAGCAACGGCAATGGCCGGCTGGATGACAAAACACCCATCCAGGCAACGGCCGAATCCTACATGGTCAATTTCCCGCCTGCCCGCATGGTTTTCAAGGGCGAGGACGGGCCGATTACTTATCATCTCGTGCTCGAATTCTATCAATACGAAACGAACGCACCGGAATTGCTGGCCTCGGCCGGCGGCTGGTATGAGGGCATGGTCAATTTCGACGGCGTGAAAAAGCGCCTCCAACTCATTGACGGCAACGTCAACGGCGCGTTCAACGACATCGCTCCTGATCCTTATGACAGCGACCGCGTCCAAGTCGGAGGCGAGAAGACCAGCGAAAGCCTGGCGCGGGACAGCGAACGCTTTCTGGGCCGGATGCTGGAAGTGGACGGAAAGCTATTCCGCATCGAAGTCGCGCGCGACGGCGCATTCGTCAAGGTGCAAAAGGCGGAGAACGTCGCAATGGGCCGGGTGAGCGTGCCGACGAACATTTCCGAAATCTCCGTGTTTGGCCAGAACGGCTTTTTCGAGCGCAAGCCGACGAACGGCGAATTCACCGTGCCGGCGGGCAATTACCGGCCTGTCGAATGGATGATCAATCGCAAGGATGAAAAAGGCGCGGCCTGGTCGCTGATGGGCTACAGCTTTCCCAAAACCTCCGGCTTCGAGGCAGCCGCTGACAAGACCACCGTGCTGGAAATCGGCGAGCCGGTTCAAGCCGTGCTTGGCGCGACGGACGGCGCCAATCATCAGGTTGAGTTCAGTCTCCAATTTCTGGGGCGGCAAAAGGAATCCATCCAGATGTTGCGCGGCGGGGAGCGTCCGGCCGGGCCGAAATTGGTGCTGGCCAAGACGGACGGGACGTTGTGTTATACCAACACTTTCGAGTTTGGGTGAGGTGGCGTTTGCTCGCTCTCATGGCGGGAGCCTAACAATGTTCAGCGTCCGTTGGTTGGCAGCGTCAAAATTGTCAGCCCGTTCCAGGTGCAGTCCAGTCCGCTGACGCTTAAAGAAAAGAAATAGATGCAGCGTTGAAAATGTAGCGTCGAGCCTCTGGCTCGACCACTCGTGCAATAGCGTGGCCGGGATGGCGCCGCCGGAGCGTCGCCCTACCGGGCTGCGGTCCGGTAGGGCGACGCTCCCGCAGAGCCGCCTCCACGCAGGGCATCGCGCGCATATAAGGTCGGAGAATCCAAACTGATCATGATATGAAAATGACACGGCAATTCCTTTTGGTCACGGTCGCTGCGGCATTTCTTGGCGCCAGCGCCACAGCGCAAGAACTCAAGCGTTCCGGCACAGTCACCGACGCCGCCGGCCATCCCCTGGCCGGCGCGACGGTGGAGTATTGGGGGGGGCTTCAATCGCTGGGAAATGGTGCTGACTTGAAGGGGCAAACCACCACCGACACCAACGGCGCTTTTGAACTCCAGATCCCGATGGGAGTGGGAATTCTGCTGGCGCAAAAGGCGGGGCTGGCCCCGAGTTGGAATATGTTCGGCCAGCCGTTTAATAACCTCCGTGACACAGAAGAACATTTCGTGCTGGCCGCGCCGGGGACGCTGGCCGGCGTGGTTGTGGACGAGTCGGACAAACCGGTCGCCAACGCCGGGGTTTTCGTGTCCATGGCGGTCATCCAAATTTCACCGGAAGAAAATGTGCAGACTATCCACTATCTCATGGGCAAGGCGGCTCACGACTGTTTTTCCGCGCGCACGGATGCCGCCGGCCATTTCCGCATCGAGAACTTTCCAACCAACGCCACGGCCAGCCTGACGGTTCAAGCGCCGGGAAAAGCCATGCGCCAATCAACCGGCTCTCCTGCCCGCCTCAACTCGCTTCCCTGGCGGGCGGGCCAGGACGACATCAAATTGGCCGTCGAGCCAGCCGGGAGCATCGAAGGCAAAATTATCAGCGGGGAAAGCAATCAGCCGCCGCCCGTCGCGCTGTTGACAGTGCAGCCCACTGCTCCGGGCCTTTCCGGCCTTGAGTACCACGAGCCGGCGCAATCCGGCGCGGATGGCGCGTTCCGCATCAGCGATCTGCCCGCCGGCTCCTATCTTATTCATGCCGCCTTCGGCACCAACGACCTTCCCGATTGGATCGCGGGATCGGTTCCAATCTCAGTTGAGTCCGGCCAAACCGAGCGCGATGTGCATGTCACCGCAGTGCGGGGCGGCCTGCTGGAAGTCGCGGTGCTGGACCAGAATGACCGCAAACCGCTGGCGCAAATCATGGTCCTTGCTGCCAATGAAAATGCCCGAAATGTTCAAACCACCGCTTATACCGGCAGCAACGGCCTTGCCCTCATGCGGTTGATACCCGGCGATTATCAGGTGATGACGATGCGCGGATCCATGTCCGCGAGCCAGTCCACCGGCAGCGTCGAAGCCGGCCAAACCAACCGCTTGGAGATCGAAATTGCCCCGCCGAAAATTATCACCGGCATTGTCCGCCAGCCCGACGGCCAGCCGGCGGCGGGATTGTTGGTGAGAATGGTAAATGTTTATGGTCCCATGATGGGCGATGTAAAGACCGATGCCGGCGGCAAGTTCGAACTGGAATGGAACCAGCGCCAATATCCACAAGACAACTCGACGCCCTGCATTCTTGTCCGCGATCCCGAACACAATCTGGCGGCGGCGCAGGACATGGACGAAGACACCGGCCCGCTCGAATTGAAACTCGCGCCAGGGCTGACGCTGGCGGGCCGGGTTGAATGCGACGGCAAACCGGTCGCCAAGGTGGCCGCCACGCTGGTTTTCTGGAGCGGCAACAGCGGCATGTGGCTCACCGGCTTGAGCCGCTCCACCAACACGCCGGGGCTGTTTGAAATCCCGGCCCTGCCGCCCGGCCGCAAATACGGCATCGTCGTCTCCGCCCCGGGTTACGGACAAAAGTCGGTCAACAATGTGGACGCCTCCGCCGAAGCCGGCCGCATGGAACTTGATCCGGTCGAACTCAAACCCGCCAACCTCAAACTCGCCGGCCAGGTGCTTGACACAGACGACAAGCCGGTCGCGGGCGCCTTTGTGAACCTGGGCGGAGAAGGCCAGCCGACAGCGAATGTCACCACGGACCGCGAGGGACGGTACTTCTTCACGCAGGTCTGCGAAGGCACGGCGCAAGTCTCGGCCAGCAGCGGCAATTCTTATGGCAACATTTCGGCTGAAGGCGGTGATACGAACGTAGTTCTGCGGCTCGGCGAAACTTACAACACATCCGAGGTTTCCAAGCCGCACAAACTCACAGGCACCGTGACGGACGCCGACGGCAAGCCCGACCCCGGCGCGCTGTTGGCGGTGTATCCGACCTTTATGTCGCCGATACCCTGGAAGAAGACCGCGACCAACGGCGCATTCAGCCTCACCTGGTCGCTTGAGCCGTATCAAGTGCAGTCCGGCCGAGGCGCGCTGCTGGTCGCCCGCGACCCAGCCCGCAATCTGGCGGCCACCGCGGAGTTGGACGAGGAAACCACCAACCTCGACGTGAAATTAAAACCGGCCCTGGCCGTCTCCGGCCAAGTCAGAAATGTGGACGACTCTCCCCTGCCCGGCGCGCAGGTCGGCGTGTGGCTCAGGGCGGGCAACAGCTACGACCAGTTTAACGAACAACCGGCCGCAGCCGACGCGCAGGGCCGCTACGAAATCAAGTGCCTGCCGCCGGAGGCGCAGTACATTGTTTTCGCCTCGGCCAAAGGCCACGGCCGCGTCCAGCAGCAACTCCAGGGCGATTCAGAAACAAACCGCGTGGAACTGCCGCCATTCGTCCTCAAGCCCGCCGACCATGTTTTGGCCGGCCAGGTGCTGAACGAAAATGACAAGCCGGTTTCCGGCGTGTTCGTGAGTTTGAGCGGCGAAGGCCAGCCGGAGGGCACGGCGGACACCGACAGCAAGGGCCGGTTTCACTTTCAGGTTTGCGAAGGACAGGTTCACCTCTTCGCCAATTCACAACAGGGCGGCTTCGCGCAAGCCGTTGCCCAGGCGGACGACACAAACGTAGTATTGACTCTGGCTTCCCAGATGGGCCGTGTCAACCAGACACCGGCCCGCGCTTCGCTTACAGGCAGGCCGCTGCCCGATTTGGCGGACGTAAATCTTGACACCAACGCCGCGCCCGCCGGCAAGCCCGTGTTGCTCTGCCTGTTCGATGCCGGCCAGCGATCCTCGCGGCACACTGTCCAGCAATTGAATGAGCAAGCCGCCGCGCTGCGGCAACAGGGCCTCACCGTCCTGGGCATCCAAGCCGCAGTCATCACCGCTGACACACTGGACGAATGGAAAAGCGCAAGCCCCGTTTCATTCCCGCTTGGGCGCGTTACCGCGAAATCCGAAAAATCAAAATGGGGATCGGCCGCTCCGGCGTTGCCGTGGCTGATCCTCGCCGACGCCGGCCATCGCGTCATCGCCGAAGGCTTCGCGCTCGACGAGTTGGACGCGCAAATCAAGAAGCTGCCCAAGTGACCGTAGCGGCGCCCGGAAGAGCGCCGCAAGAATTGCCTTGAATACGGATTGAAATACCCGTTCCAATCTGTCACAGTAACCGTATGAAGCAGCCCGCCGGAAATGAACCATGCCTGCCCCCGGCGGGCGGCGCAGCGGCTCGGTGCGGAGGTGTGAGGCGGCCTGGTGGCGCTCCTGGTCTTCAAAACCAGTGTGGGGCTCAACAAAGTCCCAGGTGGGTTCGATTCCCATTCACCTCCGCCACTTCTTATGTCAAGCGCCTGCGACTCTTTAACTGAGAGATCGGCCATCTAAAAATGCCCCGCAATTTGCCGCTTGCCGTTGGCCGCACGCGCTTGTAGATTCGCACAATGACATTGCCGGCAGTCACACTGCCCGGTTTTGATTGTTTGACGCTTTTCATGCCGCCAAGTGTCGGCAAATGTCAGGCAAGAATTTTTAGCGAGCGAAAACAATCGCTGTAAGTCGTTGCAAGGCAATCATTTAAGCCAGTTTAGCTCAGTTGGTAGAGCAATGCTTTCGTAAAGCATGGGTCGCCGGTTCAAGTCCGGCAACTGGCTCCATTCCTAACCGCTGTGTTCCGCGCACGCCGCGGGCGGGAATTGGGGGCCTCCTGGCTTTTTTCACGGCGTCTGTTACATTGCGGCCGGTTGAGCATGGATCTTTCATCTTTACACTTGGATACGGGCGGGCTGATCGCATCCTTGTTTTGGGGCGGGATCGGCATGGGGTTTTTGGTTTATGCCAGGAAACAGCGTTCGATCCCGGCGCTGCTCGGCGGGGTTGGCTTGATCGGCATTTCTTATTTCCTGGCCGATTCGGCGCTCTGGATGAGTTTGGCCGCAATCGGCATTCTGGCCGGGGTCTATTATTGGTCGCGGCACGAGGATTGACCGGGAGGGTCTCCGCCGTTCCGGGCCGCATTGCATCGGGGCGCCGATATTTTCGGCGGTCACAGACCGCCGCTACAGCATTTCCGCCGGGTTGGGCCGGATTACATGGCGGCGCGGGTTTCTTGGAGAAGTCTGAGGGTGTAACGCCCGCGGCGGCATTGGAGGCGAATCGGGGCCAGGAAAGCCCGGGAAAGCGCGGCGGAAGTGAGCACGGATTTTTTCGGGCCGCAGGCAAGGACGCGGCCTCCCCGGAGGATCAGCACATGGCTGAATAGAGGCATGATTTCTTCGACATGATGTGTGACAAGGACCAGCGTGGGCGCGTTTTTGCCGCCGCCAAGACGTTGCAGGAATTGCAGGAAATGCCCGCGCGCCGCCGGATCCAACCCGGCGCATGGCTCGTCCAGGATCAGCAACGGCGGGCCAGCCATGAGGGCGCGGCCAATCAACAAACGCTGCCGCTCGCCCTGCGAAAGGAACAGCCAGGGACGGTCCGCCAAAGCGCAGCATTCAATCTGCCGCAGCACGCGCAAGCCGCGACGCCGGTCGCGGGCGGTTATGTTCCCCCAAAAACTGATCATGGCATATTTTCCGCTCACGACTGTTTCCAGCGCCGGTTCGCCGTCCGGAATCCTCTGGCGAACCGCGGAACTGGCCAGGCCGACGCGCCGGCGCAGTTCGCGCCAGTCGGCGGCGCCGTAAGTTTTGGAGAGAAGTTCGATGCGGCCCGCGGAGGGAGTCAAGTAGCCGGTCAGGGCGCTGAGAAGGGAGGTCTTGCCGGAGCCGTTGGCGCCAAGGATGGCCCAATGTTCTCCCGGCGCGACTGTCCAGGATACTTTGTCGAGAATCAGGGCGCCGCCCCGTCGCACAGTCAGATCGGAAACGGCGAGGATCGGCATGGCTGGGCTGGTTACTGGGTGTTTTGGTGGGAAAAAAACCACACCATCGCCGCGGAAAGGAGCAGACCGACGAGCACGCCGAGAAACAGGTTGCGCCAAAACCGTTTCCGCGCCCCACGCCCCATTCCAGGCATGAGGTAGTACAGGTTGTTCTTACGTCTGCCTTCCTTCTTCACGCAGGCAATCTTGCAGAGTCTGGCGGCATTTGGCCAGACTATTTTTTACAATTGTGTGACAGCGTGGTTGGAATGCTGTTCTTCAATCCGCTTGCGGGTCCTCAACCGGCGTCGGCGAGGGGTTGGGAGGAGATTTCCAGCATGCGCTCGATGGGCTGCCGGGCGCGCTCAAGGATCTCGCGGCTTAATTCCACACGCGGCCCCAGGCGCTCCATGCAATCGCGGAGTTTCTCCAGCGTGTTCATCTTCATAAACTTGCATTCGTTGCACCGGCAATGCTCGATGGGCACGGGGATGAACCGCTTGCCGGGACATTCCTTGCGCAAGCGGTGGATCATCCCCGCCTCGGTCGCGATCAGGATGGCGGGGGCGGGACTCTTTTTGCAGTAGTCAATCATCTTTTCCGTGGAGCAAACCTCGTCGGCCAGCAGCCGCACGCCCCGCGTGCATTCGGGATGGGCGACCAGCGGCGCGTCGGGAAATTCGCGGCGGATGCGCATGACGCCGGCGTGGGTGAACTCCACATGCGCATAACAACTCCCCGGCCACAGCGTCATTTTCCGCCCCGTCTGCTCCATGACCCACGCGCCCAGGTTCTCGTCCGGCACAAACAGAATGTCCCGCTCCGGCGGGCTGGCGCGGACGATCTTGACGGCGTTGCCGCTGGTGCAGATGACATCGCTCAACGCCTTGACTTCCGCGCTGCAGTTAATATAGGTGACAGTGTAGAAATTGGGATTGGTCTCCTGCAACGCCTTGAGCTTGGCGGCCGGACAGCTTTCTTCCAGCGAACAGCCGGCGTCCCGGTCGGGGAGGATGACGATTTTGCCGGGGTTGAGAATCTTGGCGGTTTCGGCCATGAAATGGACTCCGCAGAAGACGATGACTTCGGCCCGGGTTTTGGCGGCTTGCCGGGAAAGGCCGAGGGAATCCCCCACGTAATCCGCCAAGTCCTGGATTTCCGGCACCTGATAATTATGGGCGAGCACGACGGCGTTCAACTTCCGTTTCAACGCCAGAATATCGCGGGAAAGGGCGTCCCGCCGCGGCGGCGGCAGTGGGACGCGCGTGACAAAATCACTTTCGCCGCCCGTTAGGACTGGAGCCGTTTCAATCATGTCCACAAAGTAAGTTCAAAGCACGCGGTTCAAAGCTTATTTTTCGTGTCGGCCAGCGCCTCCTCTTCCGCGGCCAGCAAAAAACCGTGCATTGAGGGAGCATCGGCGGCTTGGCGGAGTTGGTCGAGGATGGCGGTTTTCCTGGCCATGAGGCAAAGCCGGGCCAGTGTGTGCAGATGCAACCGGTCGTCCTGGCAGCAAACCAGGAAGAACAGGCTGGTGGGCTGGCCGTCAGGCGCGCCAAAGAAGATTTCCTGAACGGTGCGGCCGAGGACAATGAACGACGTTTCAAACAGGTAAGGATCCGGCACACGGGGATGGGGCAGCGCGAAACCGCCGGGCATGCCGGTGGAACAAAGAGCTTCGCGGGCTTCCAGGCTGGTCAGCAAGTCCTGCGCGTTGTTCAGACGGCCAGTGGTTCCCGCCAGGGCCACCAACTCATGCAAAACAGAAGACTTGGTTTTGGCCGCCAGGGCCGGGGCGATGAAGCCCGGCTCCATCATTTCCGCCAGGAGCGTTTGACGCGGCAGCATTTCCCGCGTGCCGCGCGTGGTTTTGCGGTGATACTCAGTCAACCGCTGGCTGGGCAGGCTCAGGAGCCGCTGGGAGGCCCAAAGGTCAATTTCGTCCTTGTCAAACACGACCCGCCGCCCGCGCTTCTCGTGCGGAATCTCGTTGCACTTGACGCGCTGCGCGACGTCCTCCTGCGTCAGATGCAGATACTCCGCGACCGCCTCAAGAGTGAGAACTTGATACGACATGCTTTCTCCTTTCGGTGCGCACCCGGTAGAGGCGCTCGGTGAAACCGCCTTCTTCCACAAAGTTCTTTTCCAGCGTTGCTATCTGCCGGTTGAGCAGGTGGCACGCGAGATTCAGAAGCGAGAGCGCGGCATTGGCCACCAGTTGGGCGGAGCTTGGCACGAACGAACACGGACGCTCACTGACGCGCACGGACTTCCTCTCTACTTTTCCCCGTCCTTGTCCGTCCGTGTCAGTCCGTGTCTGTCCAGAGCGTTCTTCCGCCACCCAAGCCCGCACTTGCTCCAGCGTGGCGCAGCGCTTGGCCTTGAAACGCATCAGCGCGGGGTGTTCCGGCGGCCACTGCGCCAAGCCGCGCTGCCGCAAGTAGTCCTCATAGTCGAGGCGCAATTCTTCCAGGCTGGCGCGCGCCACGTTCGTGAGCTTGAGTTCGGTTTTCTTGGAAGTGCCGCTCGCCTGGCTGCCCTCGGCGATGTTCTGCACTCCCGACCGCGCCGCCTGCACCATCTGGTCGCGCGTGCGGCTGCGCTTCTCGATGTAGCGGTCGCAGAAACGCACCGTTACATCGTAGGCCAGTTGCGCCATCTGAAAGCTTTTAAGCTTCCGGTAGCCGCCATGCAGCGGGATTAGCTTTTCCGGCTCATTCATCGCTCGTTGTGATTGCATCCGTGCCCGTCCGTGCCCGTCCTTTTGCCTCCACAAGTTTGGCGGCATCGGGCTGGCGTATGGTTGTATCGCACAACGGCTCTTGAGACAAGCAAAAGGCGAAATGGGTGTTTGGGCGCGGAAATTCTCGCGTGGAAGCGCCTTGTGGGCTATATTTGAGCGGATTCGACACACTTTGACTAGCGACAACACATCTTCGCCTCTCGCCCAGACGATGCGCGCGGCCGGCGCGCGGCTGAAATGGTCTCTTTTCCTGGTGGGCGTGTGCGGATGGCTGGCGGCATGCCTGGGGGTGTTGCTGCTGTTGTTTGTTTTCGATGATCTGCTCAGTTTGCCCGCCGGATTGCGCCTGCCGCTGGCGCTGGGCGGCGCTTTGTTCATCGGCGTTTTGTTCTTCCAAAAGGTGCTGCGCGTGGCCTGGCGGCGGCAACGGCCCGAACACACTGCCCTTATGCTCGAAGCCCGTTACGGCATCCGCGACAATCTCCTCATTAACGCCGTTCAGTTCCAGCGCCAGTCTGTCAGCCCGCTGGAATTGCCATTCGCTTCCCGAACGGTCGCCGTCTCCGAGGACATCACCAGCCGCCTGCGCTTCAGCGAGCTTTGGGACTGGCCCAAGCTGCGCGCCTGGGGCGGCGCAGCGCTGGGGATCGCGCTGGTGTGGGCCGCCGTCATCGCGTTCTTCCCGCGCCAACTCAGCGCCGCCGCCGCGCGCTACGTTCTGCCGCTGAGCGATGTTCCGCCTCCGGGAAATTGTGTGCTCAAGCTGACCCCTGCCAGTGATGTCACAGTGGCCGAAGGCGAGAACCTCGACGTCGCCGTCGAAGTGCAACAAGCCGCGGATTCGGCCCCGCTCGCGCCGCCCTTGATTGCCTGGCGCGAGAAATCCGATTTCATTCAACCATCGCAAAACGGCGGCGATCATTCCACGATGGAATCGCTGCCGCAAACCGCCGGAGAACCGGCGTCGCCGGGCAAGTTTGTTCACACCTTTGCCAACATCCAGACGCCTTTCGCGTTCCGCGTCTTCGCCGGCGACACCTTCACGCGCAGCGTCGCGGTGAAAGTGCTGCCTGTGCCGCGCCTCCAGGATGGGCTTTTCCGCGTCACGCCGCCCGCCTACATCGGGCAAAAGCCGCGGACCAACTCCGGCCCGCCCGCTCCGCTGGCCGTCCTGGCAGGCTCGCAGGTGGAAATCTCCTTTGCCATACAGCCGCCCGTGCAGTCCGCGACCTGGAGCCTCGGCGGAAATTCGGTCGCGTTCAGCGAAACCAATTCCCGCTGGAAAGCGGTGGCCACCGTCACCAACCCGGGCGCCTACGAAATTCACGCGGCCTATCAGGCGGGCGGCAAATCGCTGCTCATCGCGCGCGGCGATGTGCAAATCATCCCGGACAATCCGCCCGAAGTGGATTTTGTCACCGAAGACCGCAATCGCCTCGTTCAAATCGGTCAGACCCTTCAGCTCGAAATCCTGGCCCGCGACGATTTCGGCCTGGCCGAGATTTCCGTCGTCACCCGCCCGGCGGAAAAGGAAGAGGCGGATCGCGTCGTGAAACGCTGGACCTATCTTGGCCCGCCCGGCAATCCGGGGCCTGTCCGCGAGACGCTTTCGCTCGTCATTGATCCGCGTCTGTTCGAGTCCGGCGCATCCTATTATCTGGAGGCCCTGGCGAACGATTTCCGGCCGGGCGGCCAGCCGTCCCGGTCGCGGCCCATCATGTTGCGCCTGAAATCCCAGGATGACGTGGCCTTGCGCGATGGCGATCCGCTGGCGCCTGCCTTCGAAGCGCTCAAACTCGCCATTGCGTCGCAGGAAAAAGCCGGCCGCCTGACCGCCAACCTCCGCGCCTATATGGATGACGTTCTCAAGAAGAACACCCTTGCCAGCCAGGTGACGGCGTTGACCGCGCCGCAAACCGAAGCGCGCACGCACAGCACGCAAGCCGCGACACTCTTCAGCAAGCAAACCGAGGGCCAGCCTTACGCCCAGACGTTGAACACGCTGGTCAATCAAGACATGGCCGCCGCGCAGAAGGACCTGCTCTCCATCAATTCGACCGCAAAGGACGGGCTGCCCGGCCTGCTCGACGGCCTGGAAACTCGCCAGACGCAAATTCTCACCAAGCTGCTCAGTTTGCTGGGCCAGATTGCCGACGCCCGTTCCACACCGCTCAACCCCGCCG
>Ga0187871_10001932_pt1 | contig 17433 bp, 13 predicted proteins | sample June2016WEW_16_1_FD_132988 | JGI IMG/M metagenome (GOLD analysis project Ga0187871, IMG submission 132988) | Peatland microbial communities from SPRUCE experiment site at the Marcell Experimental Forest, Minnesota, USA - June2016WEW_16_10 | ecosystem: Environmental > Terrestrial > Soil >...
CAGCGCCGCGGCCTGCTGGGCGGACCGGCACTGGACGGCCAGCCGCGCTTCAAAACGGTTGCCCACGGGCGCCATCGCGATGCTCACGTCGTCGGCATCCTCCATAGTGTGCGCGAACATACGCGTGCCCGGCGGCAGATCGGCGCCGCTCTTCAACATCGCGGGCGGGATGGAGATCCACACCGGCGCCGCGGGCATCTCCAGTCCGCGCCGGCGCGCGGCGGTGGTCTCCAGGTCGATGGCCGCCGATTCGTCCGCGCCCACGGCCAGCCCCATCAGGTTGGGCCGCAGCGGGAAGAACGAGATCCGGCGATCGGGCGCGCTTCCGTTCATGCGGCAGAGGGCGTCGCGGCAGGTCCCGCCCTGATCGCGCGCGTAGGATGCCAGGCTGTTCCAATCGAAGCGGCCCTTCACCACCAGGTACTTCGCGCGCGGCGTGAAGCAGGCCAGCACGGCATCCAGATCGCGCGTGTAGTCGAACTCGGTCTTCATCACGAAGACCTTGTACTCGGGCTCCTCGGCCACTTTGGAACCCGCCAGCATCTGCAACACGCCGGCGTTGCGGAGCGCGGCGAAATCCACGTAGAAGACCATGGCATCCTGCGTGGGGAGGCGCGCCAGCCAGTCGGCTGTAGTGCGCAGTGCATGGTAGCGGAAGCGCGCCACGCCCCAGACCGCCACTCCGCAAATGGCGGCGATCATGATGATGAGCAGCGCGGCCCGTTTTTTATAGTTCACGAGGGCAGTATCACACAGCCGCGGCGGTTTCGGCGAGCCGGGCTTCCTTCCACAGGTCGAGATAGGGGCGAAGCTGCCGCATCATGGCGCGGAAATCCTCGAGTTTGAGCGATTGCGCGCCGTCGCTGACGGCCTTCTCCGGATTGGGATGCACTTCCACGATCAGCCCGTCCGCGCCGATGGCGACTCCCGCGCGCGCCAGGGCCGGCACCAGGCTGCGCCTGCCCGCCGCATGGCTGGGGTCGAGGATTACCGGCAGGTGCGTCATCTCGTTCAGCACCGGGACCGCGGAGATGTCGTAGGTGTTGCGCGTGGCAGTCTCAAACGTGCGGATACCGCGCTCACATAACAGCACGTTCGGGTTGCCGTGCGCCACCACGTACTCTGCCGACATGAGCAGTTCTTTGATGGTGGAGCTCATGCCGCGCTTCAACAGAACGGGGCGTCCGCAGCCGCCCAGCGATTTCAGCAGCGCGAAGTTCTGCATGTTGCGCGCGCCCACCTGCATCACGTCGGCGTACTCGGCGACCATCCCGACATCGCTGTCGCTCATTACCTCGGTGACGACGGCGAGGCCGGTGGCCTGCTTGGCCTTGCGCAGCAGCTTGAGGCCTTCCAGTTCCATGCCCTGGAAATCGTAGGGCGAAGTGCGCGGCTTGAACGCGCCGCCGCGCAGCATGCGGGCCCCGGCTGCCGCCACCCCTTCGGCGGTCTCCATGATCTGGCGCTCGGATTCCACCGAGCACGGCCCGGCGGTCACGATGAATTCGTCGCCGCCGATCTCCAACCCATTGATGCGCAGCACGGTGTGCTCCGGCTTGAACTCGCGGCTGACGAATTTGTAGGGCGCCGAGATGCGCACCGCGCGTTCCACGCCGGGCGTGGCTTCGAGCGATTCCAGGCAGGCGGTCACATCGCCGACCCCTACCACGCCGATCACCACGCGCTCCTCTCCTTCGATGGAATGGACCTTATACCCGAACTCTTCAATCCGTTCGCAAACGTGTTTAATTTCCGCGCGCGTGGCGTGCGGCCGCATTGAGATGATCATGACTAATGGCTCCTTTGCTCGAAGACTCGCTGCACAATAAAAAACCCACTCTGGCGAGTGGGTTGGTTCCGACAAAACGGGAAATGCCTCGATCCAACGCCACCCCTACCGATTCCGGCTAAACCAGAATCGGCAACTAAACGAGCTGGCGTGAAAAGACATCGTAAAGGGCCAGTATAGGCCAAAAGGCGAGCGGACCGCAAGGGCCGTGCGCCCCCAGAAACGGCGGCGCGTCGCAAGCCGACTACGGAACTCACGTATGATATGATCGGCGACGAGGCGCGCTGCTCGTCCGGGCATAGCGCGCCGCCGCGACGACACGAGGAGGCCTTTTGAAATTAGCTACGTATGTCCTGGGGCTGCTTGCCGGTATCGGCTTTGCTGCACGGGTGCAAGCCCAAACAGCCACAAAGACAATCGTCGACTCAGGCTGCCAGATTTCGGTTCCCAGCGATTGGACGGAAACGACATTGGGCGGTAAGGGCGCGCGCGCGCCGGAAGACCGGGCCTTTAACGCCATCGTCCGCGGGTTTAAGAGCGACGAATATCGGTCTGTGGTGGATTCGATGAAGGGGCCGAAGGGCGCCGTCGTGGACGAGAACGGCAGCAGGATATTACTCCTCGTACCGTTCTACAACGGCCAGAAGCAATACGTGGCGATCACCAAGACCAGTCCGCTGGGATGCCGGGCGAGCGTCAGATTCCCTGAAGGCAAGGAATCGACCTCCCGCAAGATTGCGGAAAGCGCCAAGCCCATGAAGTAAGGCTACTCGGCGACGGGCTCTTCACGTGGAGGAAGTTCGGCGGGACGCCCCGGCCGTGGGCCTTCCCCCACCCGCCGTAGGTCATCTGCCAGAATCACGGCCTCGGCCAGGTCCCGCATGGGCCGCCGCAAGCGCCGGCTTTCGTTGCGCAAACGGAGGTAAGCTTCTTCTTCCGTGAGGTTGTACTTCTGCTGCAGAATGCCTTTGGCGCGCTCCACCAGCTTGCGCGCTTCGAGCGTGCGCTTCATCTCCAGCGTCTCCGACATGAGGCGCGCGTTCTCGATGGCGATGGCGGCCTGCCCGGCGACGGCTTTCACGAAACCGACCTCTTCGTCGGAAAAAGGCCGCTGCTCGCGGGTGTAGATGTTGATCGTACCGATCACTTTATCGCGCGTAAAAAGCGGCACGGAGAGCAGCGACGCGAGACCTGTCTTGCGCGCCAGTTCGGGATAGCGGAACTGCTTTTCAGCCAGCACATTGGGCACCGTGATGGGGCGGCCTTCGCGCACCACGCGGCCAATCAGCGAGTCTTCGATTTTCAGCGGCATCTTATGCAGATAGTCGGGCGAAGAGCAGCGCGCCGCGGAAATCACCAGTTCGCGGCGATCCTCGTCGATCAGCATAATGGAGCAGACCGGCGAGTCCAGCGTCTCCGCCACCATCTCCGAGATGGCTTGCAGAATGCGGTCCAGATAATTCTCGGCGGAGATCGTCTGGGCCACCGCCGCCAGCGTTTCCATGCGCTTCGCCGCGGTTTCCGAGCGCTCTTCCAGCCGCCACTTGGCGATGGCGCCGCCCATCTGCTCGCCAATGAAGCTGACCAGCGCGACTTCTTCCGGCGAATGGGAGTGCGCCTCGCGGTGGTGTACGTTGATGACCCCGATCAGGTCGCCGCCGCTCACTAGCGGCACCGACAGAAACGCGTCAAAGGTATCCTCGGGCAGCGTCTGGAACGTCTTGAAGCGCGCGTCTGTGGAAGCCTTGTTCGGCAGCGCCACGACGGATTTGTGCTGCGCCACCCAGCCCGTAATGCCCTCACCCATCTTGAGGCGAATGTTGCCGATCTCCGACGCGTGGGGCAGTTGGGAAGCCTGCAAAACCACTTCGTTGGTGTCGCGATCGACCAGGTAGACCAGGCAGGCATCGCAACGCGTGGTTTCGAGCGTCAGCGAGACCAGTTCCTGGAGCATTTTCTCCAGGCTCAGGTCGGAGCTTACGATGCTGCTGATATGATGCAGAAGTGCCACTTGCGAGGCACCCTCTTGAACGGCTGGCGTGGCGGTTCGCATATATCCAGTCTAAAGACTGGGAACCGCGAATGTCGAATCCAAATTTCTTATAGAGGGGATGCGGACGGTCCGCGCCGGCATCGCCAACACGTTTCACCGTACCAAAGGCAGATAAGCCGGTACTTTACGCCGGTACGCCTCGAACTCCTCGCCGAACCGGGACCGCAGCAACCCCTCCTCGGCGTGAATGCGGATCTCCGTCCCGGCGATATAAAGGACGATTGCCAGCAGCAGGAGCGGCCAGCGCGCGAAGAGCAGTCCGGTGGCCAGCATCATCAGAAACATCGATGCGTAGACCGGATGACGTACGATCGCGTAGGGCCCCGTGCGGATCAGTTCGTGGTCCGCATAGAGCCCCGCGAGGATGCGAAGCTGCTTTCCGAGGTGGCGCACCGCCAGCCAGCCGAATACGGGCCCCACCGGCGCTAAGATCATCGACGCGAGGACACGCGGAGGCCCCGGCACGGGCGTATTCGGCAACCATAGAAACGCTAGAAAGATGCCAGCAGTTTCGAGCGCCAGGCCCCAATCACCGGAATGCGCCATCACTTCCGATTCCCGCTTCGGACCCGTGAAACGTTTGCGCAGGAAAGGATACAACCACACCAGCCACATCGCCAGCACCTCGACGGACGCCAAACCGAACAGCGTCATTTCGCGGCCGGCCCAGCGAGCCTGATCGTCCGGCCGGTGCGCGCGGACTCGCGGGCGGCCACCAGAATCTCGGTCACGATCAGGTTGTTCTCAAGCGAGGACAATCCAGCCGGCTTCATCTTCCCACGCACCACGGCCGTCAGATAAGACAACGAATCGTGTTCGTCCGGCGGCAGCGGTGCGAGCGTGCGGGATTCCTCCTGTCCTTCCGGCAATCGCACGCGCAAGGCGTCACCGCCAGTTGCGATGGCGTATCCGTGCTCGCCGTAAACTTCGAAATCCTTGCGGTTGAAGGGCCAAGTCCAGGCCGCCTGAATGATGCCCTGCGCGGCGCGATACTCGACCAGCACGGTCGCCTGATCGTCCACGCGGGCATAGAGCTGCGGTTTCGTCGTCAGGGTGAGGGCGGTCACCGCGACGGGACGTTCGTTGTCCATCATCCAGGTCATCAGGTTGGCGCCGTAGCAGCCGAAATCGAACAGCGCGCCCGCGCCGTTTTTCGCGGGATCGGTCAGCCAGCCAAGGAATTCCGGTCCCACGCCGATCTCTTTGGGACCCTGGTGGCCATCCATCGCGACCATCTTGCGAATGGCGCCCGCCGCGTGTTGCTCCTTGACGATCTTCCACATCGCGCCGTGGCTCGCGTACCAGGTGGTCTCATAGTTCACGATCACCTGTATGCCGCCATCGTGCGCCGCGCGCGCGATGGCCCGCGCGTCATCCATATTCACGGCCAGTGGTTTCTCCATCATCACGTGGATGTGGCGCCGGGCGCATGCGGCCACGACCATGGCATGATCGGAGGTGCTGGTGAATGAGGCCACCGCCTCCGGCTTCACGCGATCCAGCATGGCCACCAGGTCCGTGAAAAAAATGGCATCCGCGAGCCCGAAGCGCTGCGCATAATGCTTCTGCAGCGCGGTATCGGGATCGAAGATCCCGGCGATCTCCACATCCTTACGCTGGCCCGCGGCGTGTAAGAACCCGTCCACGTGACCGTGCACGAGGCCCACGATGCAAAGACGCAAGGGCTGTTGGCCCGCGGCCAGGAGGGGCAGAATCCCGCCGGCCAGAATCAACTTCAAAAGGATATGCATTCTGTAATGCATGATAACCGGAAGCGGCGGACCTCAGTTTGTTCCGCATCGCGATACAGCGCGATAGGCGCGGTAGTTACTTTGCCGGATATGCGGGGATCTCCCGCGACTGAGCAGCGGTTAGCGCGGGTTTCTCGCGAAGGCGCCAAGATAACCGCCAAGACCGCCAAGAAGAGACAAACAATTAGACCGCCTTCTTGGTTTTCCGCGATCCTTGTGCCCTGGGCGGTCCCTTGGCGCTTTTGCGAGAAAACGAGTCTCCTTAGAATCCCGAATTGTCGCCCATAACTGGGCCTGCCGCGCGGGTTTCTCGGTAGCCTGCCTGGTTTTCAGTCTTTGCGCCCTTGGCGGTCCCTTGGCGCCTTTGCGAGAAACCGAGTCTCCTTAGAATCCCGAATTGTCTCCCATAACTGGACTTGCCGCGCGGGTTTCTGCAAGAAACTGAACTCTTAGCAGTGCGACAGAACCGGCAGCAGCACGGCGTACAGATCCATCTTGACCGTAACGGCCTCGCGCGCCGGAATCGCGTCGAAGACCACCGGGTCGCCGGCCGGCGCGCTATAGGGAGCCACGCCTTTGAGCGCCACGAAACCCGGCAAACCCGGCACGGATGCCTCCGTCTCGGCTTTCCGGTTCACTCGGACCACCACCGGCCGCTCGATCAATTCGGCCGGCTCTCTTTCGAGAAAGGTCTTGACCTCTTTCACCAACTTGTCTTCGGTATTGCGATGCCCGACCTTGCGTACCACATCGCGCAGGGCGAACGAGAGCATGAAGGCGAGAATGCCGCAGCCGACCAGCCAGAGGGAACCGGTGCGCGCGGACACATTCGTGCGGACCAGTAAGAGCAGGCAGGCGGCAACCAGCAGCATCAACCACATGCCCTGATGCAGCATCCGCGAGGTGATTCTGAGTCTTCGTTCGGCGATGGGTAACTCGAAAGTCATGTTTTTGTTCTCCGGTCGCGCTTATCATTGCACCTCGGGAGCCATTCCCCTGCTGGACCTAACCCATTGAGAATACGAGGAAATCCAGCGCCGCTAAAAGACAGTCTGCGACACCGCTGGCGGCCTCGACCCGGGGGGTGTGACAGATCTGTCACTTTGGGCCCTTCAGGCGCGGCGGTTCAGATGTGCCGCTGGCAGCGTGCCATGGCCGCTTCCGCCTTCTCGGGCTGGCCGGCATCTTCCGGCGCGAGAGCCTGCAGTCCGCGCAGGGCGGACCACGTCTGGCCCGCGCTCCGGTAGGCGTTCAGCGCCTCGCGCCAATGGCGCAGCCGCTCGTTGGCAGCCGCCGCGCCCGTCTGGCTGCGGGCCAGGTCGGTACGGGCGCCGATTTGCCCGGCGGCGCCGGACACGACTTCCGCGGCGGCCTTGCCGGCCTGCGCATAATGGGCGAGCGCGGCGGCCGGCCGATCCATTCGCAATTCAATATCCCCCGCCGCCAGCCCCGCCCGGATGCGAATGCGCGCGAGATTCGAATCCGGCGTGCGCGCTAATAAGCTGTCCAGTAGGACTATGGACTTCAGGGCATTGCCCAGCGCCGCCGCATAATCGTGCGTATCCATCTGCACCTGAGCAATTTTCAGATGGCAATTCGCCACGTCCGAGAGGATCTCGATGTTCTGCGCATCGGCGGCGCTGAGTTGCCGGCTCAGCGCCAGAGCGTTCTGCGCGTGTGCCAGCGCGCCCACGGGGTCGCCCGACTTGCGCAAAGCGTTCACTACGTGCAACTCCGTCACCTCCAGGTTGCGCCGGAACAGCCGGTTGGCCGGGTCGGATTGCACTTGCATTTGCATGATGGATTCCGCCGCCAGGACCAGCGGCACGGCTTCGCCGGCTTTGGCGTCGTCCATCAGGACCTGCGCCAGGCGCGTGGACATGTTGGCCACCTCAACCTTGTCGGTCGCGTTTCCAGGATCGGCAGCGGAGATTTCCTGAATCATCGCCAATGCCGCGCGCGCTTGTTTTTCCGCGGCGGCGCGATGCCCGGCGCCCGCCTCGGCCTCCGCCAGTACCAGTAGATTATCGTAGAGATCTTTCCTGGCCGGCCGCGAGCCTGGATATTCCTTCACCAAGCCACTGACGATCTCGAGCGACCGCCGATAGCGGGCCAACGCCACTTCGGGCTTGCCCATATTGGAGATCCCCTCCGCGCCCGCCAGATCTCCCCAGTTCCGCAGCGTGCCCGCCCATTGCCGGCGGGTCTCCAGATCCGGAGGAAGTTTCCGCACGGCCGCCTCGGCCAAAGACGCGGCTCTGCGGTACTCCCGGTCCGCCGCGGCCAAATCGTTCTGGCTATACAGAATGTCGGCCTCCGCCGAGTAGGCTGACGCCAGCGCACGCTGGTTCAGGCCGTTTGGATCGCGCGCCACCAGCCGCTCGCCCGCCGCGACTGCCTTGCGAAGGCTGGCCAATCCGCCGGCCATATCGCCCAAATTGGAGTTGTATGAATTCCCCTGTACGTTGCCGATTTTGACGTAAGCCTCGACCATCTCCCGCTGTAACGAGGTATCGCCGCTCTGGCGCGACAGCTTGTCCAAATAGACCAAGGCATCTTTCACCAGCCTCTGGCGCACCGGCGTGGAGCCCGGCAAGGCCTCGATGGCATCGTGATAATCGAACACTACGGCATGAGCCAACTGGCGCACATCGTTGAACCGCTCATTGGCGATGCGGGCCTCCCAAGTTGTAGCCGCGATCCCGGCGACGAGCGCGAGCAGCACCACTGCGAGGGCCGCAACCGGGGCTTTGTTCCGGCCGGCGAACCTGGCGAGGCGGTATCCGCGCGACGCGGGACGGGCCATCACCGGATAACCCGACATGTACTGGCGAAGGTCTTCCGATAGCAGATCCGCCGATGGGTAGCGGCGTTCCGGCTCCTTGCGCAGAGCCATCTGCACGATATTCTCGAGATCCCTGTCCACGCGCCGTCCGGCGTGCGCGCCGATCAGCCGCGGGGTCTCCTTGAGGATCGCCTGGGCCAGTTCCAGCGCACCGGTGGTATTGCGGTACGGACGCGCGCCGCTCAGCAACTCGTACAGCAGCACGCCGAGAGAATACACGTCGCTGGCGGTCGTGATGGGCGCACCGAGCACTTGTTCGGGGCTGGCGTACTGCGGCGTCATGGCGCCCGCACCGGTCTTGGTCCGCTGGGCCGATCCGTCCAGCAGCTTGGCGATGCCGAAATCGAGCAGTTTGGGCTGCCCCTCCGCGGTGACCAGGATGTTGGCCGGTTTCAGGTCGCGATGCACGATCAGGTTGCGGTGGGCATAGGAGACCGCCGAGCAAATCTTGCGAAACAGCTCGAGGAGTTCCCGCAGCGGCAGCCGGGCCGCCGCTACATAACGGTCGACGGGCACGCCGGCGACGTATTCCATTACCAGGAAGGGCCGGCCATCCGCGGTCGTGCCGCCGTCCAGGAGCCGCGCGATATGCGGATGTTCCAGTCCCGCCAGGATCTGCCGTTCCTGGCGCAGGCGTCGCACCGTGGCGGGGTCGCTGTCCTGCACGATTTTGATCGCCACCAGTTTCGAATATTCGTCGTCGGCCCGGACGGCTTTATACACGACGCCCATGCCGCCGGCGCCGATGCGCTCCATGAGCCGGTAGCGGTCAAGCGTAGTGGCGCCATTGCCGGCAGCCATGCCGGCGGCCTGGAAGCGGGCTTCGTTGCGAATGGCCGTTTCGTCCCATAGCGGATTGGACGCGGCGTGGGTGGAAGCGTCCAGCAGGTCCGCGACGGCTTTCCGTAATCGTTCATCGCCGCCGCAAGCGCCGGCCAGATACGACGGGCGCACCCCCGCTTCCCGGTCCCAGGCCTCCTGGAAGAGTTCTTCTACGCGCTGCCAGAAGGGATCAACTGGTTCCGATGGCATTTTGCAACCACGCCCGCGCGAACGTCCAATCGCGTTCCACGGTGCGCTGCGAACATTCTACACCGGTGGCGCCGAGCACCTCGCAAGTTTCTTCGTTGGTCAGGCCGCCGAAGAAACGCAACTCGACCACGCGCGACTGGCGCGGATAGTGTTCGCTCAGCCGGTCCAGAGCGGCATTAATCACCAGGACATCGGACTTCAGGGCCGGATCGTCGACTTGGGCATCGACGATCACGGGCGCTGCACCGCCGCCGCGCTTGGCGGCGTGCCGTCTGCGGGCATGATCCACCAGGATGTTGCGCATCATCCTGGCGGCGACATTCAGGAACTGCGCACGGCATTGCCAATCCAGGTGCTGCACGCTGGGTAGCTGCAAATAGAGTTCATGCACCAGGGCGGTGGGCTGCAACGTGCGGTCGCCGCTTTCGGCGGCAAAGAGGGAAGATGCCAGGCGGCGTAATTCCCTGTAGACGGCGGCTGTCAGGCGGGCGAGAGCATCCTCTTCGCCACCGCGCCAATCCTGAAGGCATCGCGTGATATCGCCGGGCGCGCCGTTTTGATCCTCACTGGCGGACATGGCCTGCCTCTATCTTAGTTGTTTTCAGGGGTTCTCGCGAAAATCTTCCCGTTTCGTGTCGGCTTTCGCCGCCGCTTTGCGCCTTTAGGGTGAACAGGCGGACCCATTTCCGTTCGCCGATGCGGTCATTACACAACGAGGGATTATGCAACTAACGAGCTTTTCGCGGGCGGGCATGCTTGCCCTGTTCGCTCTTTCCACGCTTTTCACCGGCCCTGCCCGCGCCAAAGACGGGCGCGACTTTGCCGGATACTACAGTCTGACAGATGCGGCCGAGAAAGGCGGCGCGGTGGAACTGACGCTGGCGCTGCAGCTCTTTAACTACAGCGGTGCAGACTTGAAGCAGGCTGTGGTTACCGTGCGGTCGTCGCCCAGTCCCGGCGTACTGGGCAGCTTCGCGCCCATCAAGGTGTGGCGCAGCGGCAGCGACGTGGTAATCCGCCAACAAATGACCGTGCCGCGCGATGTGTTCGAGCGCTGGTCCCCTCGCAATCAGCCTGTCGTGTTCATCGGATACAGCGACGAAAACGGGCAAGCATTCGAGCGGCCGGCGCAGTTGAGCCGCCGGCCCATGATCCCGGAGGCCCGCCCGGCCGCCGAGTAGCGGAAGCGAATCGATTCAACCCAGGGAAATCAGGAGAAAAACCATGCGCCATACAATAAAAGCTTTCGCCCTGCTGACAACCGCCGCGCTACTCCCCTTCACCGCGCTGGCCCAGCAGAACATCATCACCACCGCCATCGGCGGCGGCCCCAATGACATGCCCGCCATCGACGCGGATCTCTACCAACCGGTGGCGGTCGCCGTAGATAGCGCCGGAAATTATTACTTCGCAGACAGCAGCCAGAACCGCGTGTTCAAGGTCAACACCAGCGGCATACTGACCGTGGTGGCCGGCAGTGGCATCCCGGGCTTCGCCGGCGACGGCGTTCACGGCGGCGCACCCAACGCCCTGCTGAACAACCCCAGCGGCGTCGCGGTGGATAGCGCCGGCAACATCTATATTTCGGACACCTATAATGGCGTGGTGCGCAAAGTGGATACAAGCAACACCATCACCACCATCGCCGGGGAACAGGGCCAGTGCAGCTACGAGGGGAACGGCAGCCCCGCCACCAACTATCCGTTGTGCAACCCGCTCGGCCTGGCGGTGGATAGCTCGGGCAACCTTTACATCGCCGACCAGTACAACTCGATTGTGCGTAAGCTGGTGGTTTCAACCAGTACGATCAGCAATTACGCCGGAAACGGAACGTCCGGATATAGCGGCGATGGCGCAGCCGCCACCGGCGCGCAATTATATTATCCGAGCGTGGTCGCCGTCGACAGCGCGGGCAACGTGTACATCGCCGACAGCTACAACTACCGCGTCCGCGAAGTCACGATTTCGAACGGCCACATCCGGACCATCGCCGGCAATGGCACGGCAGGCTACACCGGAGACGCCGGAGCGGCGACCAGCGCTACCTTCAATCAGGTCCTGGGAATCGCGGTGAACAGCGCAGGCACTAAGGTGACGATCGCGGACACCTACAACGTCGTGATCCGGCAATTCACCGTGGGCGGCACCATCAACACCATCGCGGGCGGCGCCGGGGCCGGATGGTGCGGGGACGGAGGCTTGGCCACCAGCTCCTGCTTCTATTACCCGGAAGGCGTTGCGGTTACCAGTGCGGGCAGCGTCTATGTCGCGGACACGTCCAACAACCGGATCCGGCTATTTACGGTCGCGGGAAACATCAACACGGTAGCGGGCGACGGCAATACCAGCCTGCCGGTGCCTGTGACCGGCGTGCCCCCCACGGGTGTCGTGCTCAACGATCCCTGGGCCGCGCTGATGGATCCGTCCGGCAATATCTTCGTTGCCGACCAGTACAACTCCATGGTGCGCGAAATGGTGGCGTCGTCGAACCTGGTGAACTTCTTCGCGGGTACCGGCATCTTCGGGTATCGCGGGGACGGTGGAACTGCCACCAGCGCCGAGCTCAGCTATCCGAGCGGGATCGCGCGGGACAGCAACGGCAATCTCTATATCGCCGATACCAACAACTGCGCCATCCGCATGGTGAATACAACCGGCTTCATCAGCACCATCGCGGGCACTGGCGTGTGCAGTTATACCGGCGATGGCGGGCCGGCCACCAGCGCCACGCTGAACAGTCCTTATAGCGTGTTCGTGGACAGCCACAACATCGTCTATATCGCGGATACTTACAACAACGTGGTCCGCAGAATAAACGGCGGGACCATCACTACCGTGGCCGGCGACGGCACGGCCGGTTCCCGGGGCGACGGATCTCTGGCTACCGCAGCCCAAATGTATTACCCCTTTGCCGTGGCGGAAGACGGCGCCGGCAACTTGTATATCGCCGACTATTACAACTGCCGCATCCGGGAGGTCTTCGCGGCCACCGGCACGATCGACACGGTCGCGGGCAGTGTCACTTGCGGTTTCAGCGGCGACGGCATTGCGACGGAGAATGCGCTTTACTATCCCTCCGACGTGAAGGCCGATGCGAACGGCAATCTGTTCATCGCCGACACCAGCAACCAGCGCCTGCGCTGGGTGAGCCCCTCCGGCATCATGACGACCTTCGCCGGATCGGGCACCGCCAGCTACTTCGGCGACGGCGGCCCGGCGGAGATCGCGGACTTCTACAGCCCGGTCGGGATCTTCGAGGACCCCGCCGGCAATTTTCTGGTGGCGGACCAGTATAATCTTCGCGTTCGGCGTATCTCCGCTTTCGCCGGCCTGGGTACTTCGGCCAACAATCTGACCTTCGGCATGCTGGCCGTCGGGTCCACGAGCGAACCGCTCGCCCTGACGCTCAGCGGCGTCGGCCCGCTCACCATCGGCGCAATTCTGGTCACGGGACCTTTCGCCGAATCGGATAACTGCGGTTCCAGCCTGCCTAACGGCCAGGCCTGCACCGTCTACGTGTACTTCAAGCCTACGGCCGCGGGAACCGGAACCGGCACGCTCACGATCGAAAACAACGGCTATTTCAACGGCGCCAGCGTAGTTTCACTCGAAGGCACCGGAACCGCCATCTCCGTTACGGGAGCACCGGTGACTTTCGGCAACCAGTTGGAGAAGACTACCAGTGCCGTACAAAGCGTGACGATATCGAACAAGGGCAAGACCGGTATCACCATGGGCGCAATTACGCTGAGCGAAACCACCGATTTCGCGATCTTTTCGAATAGTTGCCCGGCATCGGGCAGCACGCTGGCCGCCAGCGCTACGTGCACCATCGGCTTGACCTTCACGCCCAAGAGCACGGGGGCGAAAAAGGGAGTGCTCTCGATCAACGATAGCGACCCCACCAGCCCGCAGCTCGCCGGCATGACCGGGACGGGCACCAGCAACGTGTCCTTTGCTCCGGCCGCCGCAGTATTCCCGGCCCAGGCGATCGGCACGGCCAGCATTTCCACGCGGATTGTGCTCACCAACAAGAGCGGCGCAGCCATTACCCTGGGCAATCCCGCGGCATCGGTTACCGGTCCGTTCCTGACCACCAGTTCCACCACCTGCACCAAAGGGAAGGCCATAGCTAACAATGGCACTTGCCTGATTTACGTCGAATTTATGCCTACCGCCGCCGGCTACGCGACCGGAACGCTGAGCGTAGCGGACACCGACACGACCAGCCCGCAAACGGTAGCTTTGTCGGGGATGGGGACGGGCATCGAATTCAGCCCGTCGCCGTTGAATTTCGGCAGCGTAACGGTGGGGACGCAGGCAACCGCGACGGTCACCATTACCAACGTGGGCTTGCATACCATCACGTTCACGGGTGCGGCCCTGACGGGCGCCATCCCGACGGACTTCATGACCAACGTGGGAGAGCCGCCTTGCGGTGGTTCGCTGCTCCCGGCTGGAACGTGTATGTTCACCGTGTACTTCACTCCGTCCGTAGTCGGGAACGAATCGGCCACCTTGCAGTTGTTCGACAACAGCGCGGCCAGCCCACAGGGGCTCTCGCTGACTGGCACCGGACAGTAGGGTTTCGGCGGCGGCGGGACTTAAGACTCTTAAGTCCCGCTTCCGGCGGACTGCATGCAGTCCGCCGCGGGTCGCCCATCTGGGACCCCATTGCCGCTCAACAAGTTAGCGGTTGTTTTTCGGAGCCGCAAAGATGATGAAAACCAAGATTAGTGGGGCGGGCAGGGTTGCCCGCCCGTTTTTCGTCAGACCCAGACCTTCTGCACCGGCACACCCTCCTTGCAGAGATCGCAATGTGCGGCGTCGGCGTAGTAGCTGGCGTTGAGCCGGGCCAGGTAATAGAGCGGCAAGTTTCCAAAATCGCGGGTGTGCGGTGTGGGCTGGTAGATGACCACCGCCAAAGCCACCACGCGCGCGCCGCGGGATTCCAACAGCTCGCGCATTTCGCGCAGCTTGCGGCCCGAGCGCAGGATATCGTCCACGAGCACTACCTGTTCGCCGGACTGTTGTTCCAGGAACTGCCGGAAGTGCATCGGCTGGGCGGTGTCTTCGCGTTCCGCCCAGTAAACCTGGCGGGCGCGCAAGGCCTCGCAGACGCCATATGCCACGGGCAGGCCGGCGTTGGCGGGCGCGACGATGGAGAGCTCTGGAATGATGGCGCGAATCTCGGCGTTCTCGCGCAACAGGCGGCTCAATCCCACGCTGAGCATGCGCGCATGCTGGTAGTAGCGCATGGCCAGCGGAACCTGCAGATACTCGTTGGAATGCAGGCCATTCGTGTACTCAAAATGGCCATCGCGCAGCGCGCCTGTATCGCGCAGTACGCGGACGACCTCGTCTTGTGTTGGCAACAGGTGCATGTTTCGCTCCCTCAACCCCTCTCTAGTTCGCGCCGTGTCCGGTGAGGACGCGGGGAATCGTGCGCAGGATGATCTTCCAATCGAGCGCCAGCGACCAGTTATCAATGTACTGCATATCCATGCGCATCCAGGTTTCGAAGTCCAGGTTGTCGCGGCCGGAGACCGCCCAAAGACAAGTGAGACCGGGGCGCATGCGCAGGCGGCGGCGCTGCCAGGTTTGATACTGCTCGACTTCGTCGGGGATGGCGGGCCGGGGGCCCACGAGCGACATATCGCCTTTCAGCACGTTCCAGAGCTGCGGCCACTCGTCGATCGAGAACTTCCGCAGGTAGCGGCCCACACGCGTGAGGCGCGGATCTTCCGGGATCTTCATGGCCGTTTTGCGCGTGCTGAGATGCATGACTCCGGCCTTCATCTGCTCGGCTTCGGCGCACATGGACCGGAACTTATAGAACAGAAACCGGCGGCCGTTCAGCCCGCAGCGCACCTGTCTGAAAATGGCAGGGCCGGGAGAAGTGAGCCGCACCAGCAGGACCACGGCGATCATAAAGGGCAGCAGCACGACCAGGCCGGCCGCGGCGAGCACCACGTCGGTGGCGCGCTTCACCAGCAGGCGGATCTCGTCGTGCGGGGCGGCGGAGAACGTGAGCAGCGGGGTGAAGCCGAGGCGTTCGAGGTACACGTCGCTATTCACGTGCGGGAAGAAATCGACCGCCACGCGCGTGCGCACGCCTTCTTCATCGCAAAGCAGGAAGACATCTTCCAGTTGCGCGAGGGTCTCGCTGCCCACCGAGAAGATGATTTCGTCGATGACGCCGTCGCGAAGGAGCTGGCGCAATCGATCGATAGGGTACACCTTGTAAGTGGCCGCGAGCTGGATTTCGGCGGGCGCGTTGGCGGGGTCCGGCGCGAGAAAGCCGGTGAGCCGGATGCCGTAATTGGCGGAATGTTCGAGCGCCTCGGCCACCTTGCGGGCGCGCTCGCCGGTGCCCGCCACCATTACGTAATGCGGGGCCCCGAACTCGCGCCGGATGGCGCCGGCCATGCGGCCCGAGAACAGGCGGAACAGAAACAGGAGCACCCAATCGTAGCCGATGAACAGGGCCAGAAACGGCCGGCTGAGGTCGAGGCGCAGGACGAACTCAAACAGGACCAGTGCTACCGCGCCATAGGCGCACTGTTGGAACGAGTCACGCAGGATGACGCGCGGATCGCCGGCATCCAGCCTTTCGTAGACGCCCAGCCACAGGCCGGCCAGCAGCCAGGCGGTGGCGGCGAAGCCCAGCAAGAGGGCCTGGGTGGGGACGATGACATAGAAGACGCGTTCGAGGTGCAGGAGGCTGCGGGTCTGGTAAGCGGCCGCGAAGGCCAGGACCGTGAGGAGGATGTCGGAGAGCCCGAAGAGAAAGCGGGCTTTGCGGCGCTGGCGACTAAACATCCGCATGACAGCATAGCACGGGGAGGGGCGGGGGGGCTGATTTGGCGGGGGGAGGATGGTGGCCGGGGCGGGCCGTGGAAAACAAGAAAGCCTCCAATTGCTTATCAGACTGTCATGATCTGTTCAAACCCCCAATATTTTGGCGGCTTCCGCAACGGTGATCATCACCGTCATGGGATCCAGCGGCGAGGCAACAAAGCCGTATCCTTCGTAGAAGCGCTTTACGGATTCCGAGATGGCATGCACCAGGATCGCCCTGATGCCGGCAATGTCCGCGGCCTGCATCGTGCGCAGCAGGGCGTCGCGCAGCAGCCCGGTTCCGAGGCCTTGCCCTTGATGAGCCTTGTCAACTGCGAGACGGCCAAGGACCATGGCAGGCACCAGATCCGGCATATTCCGGCGGATCCTGCGGGGCGCTTCGGCCATGCGCTACGGCTCCGACAGCAAGAGTGTAATAGCCGGCTACCCGTCCGCCCGCGCATACAACATACGTGCGCGATGCGCCGCTCACCCCATTCTGGCGCGCATCGAGGATAGCCTTGAATCGCTTGAATTCGTCCGCGGAGAGAGCGAAATAACGCCGGTCAAGCAACACGGCCTCAGCCTCCCGGCACGCGGCTTCCAGCATGAAGTCGGATCGGCTGCGGCCCAGGGCTCCGGCTGCGCGGTCGATTAATTCCTTTTGTTTGGGCGTGGCGCGGAGTTATTTGTGCGCACGTTGTGCATACGCCGGATAGGCGCCATGAACAACAAAAAAGCCTCCAATTGCTTGGAGGCTTCTTGTTTTAAACCGGGCAACTTCCTACTCTCCCACACACTCGCGCGTGCAGTACAATCGGGGCTGAGAGGCTTAACTTCCGTGTTCGGGATGGGAACGGGTGGGTCCCTCTCGCTAGAATCACCCAGAAACTCGTGTGATTGAATATTTGACGGGCTGCGCTAGAAGAAACTTTGCATGTACAGCAAATTTTATGGTCAAGCCGAACGAGCAATTAGTAACGGTCAGCTCAACGTATTACTACGCTTACACACCCGTCCTATCAAACTGGTAGTCTACCAGTGCTCTTATTACCTTTTACGGTTGGGAGATCTCATCTTGAGGAAGGTTTCACGCTTATATGCATTCAGCGTTTATCCTAAC
>Ga0187871_10001937_pt1 | contig 17404 bp, 11 predicted proteins | sample June2016WEW_16_1_FD_132988 | JGI IMG/M metagenome (GOLD analysis project Ga0187871, IMG submission 132988) | Peatland microbial communities from SPRUCE experiment site at the Marcell Experimental Forest, Minnesota, USA - June2016WEW_16_10 | ecosystem: Environmental > Terrestrial > Soil >...
AAAGTGCTGTTCGATGTGCCGAAACCCGGGCCGTCGTTGAAATTAGTGTCCACACCGTTAAAGTTGACCCGGTTGAACAAGTTGAAAAGATCCACGCGAAACACGAGGCTGATGCCTTCTGTGATCTCCGTACTTTTGGCCACGGTGAAATCCACATCCGCATAACCTGGGTCGCGGAATGCGTTCATCTTCTCATTTCCTTCCGCGCCGTTAACATTGACCGCCGGCGCCGCAAATTCAGCGTGAGTGATGATGCCCGTGTCTAAATTGCCAGTGTACTTATACGCACTCCGGCTATGCTTCTGGCTATAGCTCAGCGCGTCCGGAACATCGCCGCCCGACGAGACGTTCTGGTCCGGGCCCGCGTCTCCATCCGCGGAGTAGTTGCCGCTGCCGGCAGCATAGGTGATGTCTCCAGCCGCCAACTCGCTCGCGTAGTTTGCCGGAGTAACTGTTATCTCGGAGTTGGTATCGGTCAGGAGCAGATTACTCTGGCTGTTCACAGTAAACGGGTTTCCCGACTGCAGGATGACTGTTGAGGCCAGATTGAAGCCATTGGTTACTCGTTTGACAAAGCCGCCGGCATTGTTCAGCCCGGGAATGTCATAGCTCGCTCCCAGTGACACACGGTTGGGAGTATCCCAATTCGATGGGCTGTAGAACTGGTTCACGTTGTAGTTGACTCCCCCGCCTGCGCCCGTGTATCCGTCGGGATAGTTCGTCGAGTCGTCCTTGGAAGCTGAGTGCGTATAGGAAGCAGTCAGGAACCCATGCCTGCCGAAGCGGCCTTTCACTGCGGCAATCAGTGCGTAGTAGTTCGCCCGGGCGCCGTTGAACTCGTAATAAATGTGCCCGAAGCTCGGATTGAGACGAGTCTGAATTCCTGTACCGGTCCACACGCCGCCGGAGAACGCCGGGTTCCGGATAAGGTCTCCAGGAGAAACGTTCACGTCCGTGTCATAGCTGGTATCGCTGGTGTTGCCGCCAACGATGATTAGATTGGACGAATGCGTTCCGACGTATCCAACGCTGGCCGTCATGTTCGATGTGAGCTGGCGTTCCACCGCCCCGGTCCACGACACCGTGTATGGCATGGTCAGGTTCTGTTGAACTGCGCCCATCCCGATGTTGGAACCAACAATGCCGCCTGCAGCGTCGAGCGGAGTCCCGACGAACGCCGGATAGGTAAACCCAAACGGATAGTGGTTCTGCGTCCCAAAGCCGAAGCTTGGCGGCGCCGTGGATCCGTTGTTAAAGAAGGTCGGAACCGTCGGGCCAGGTGCGTTGTTGCCCAACAGGTTCTCCTGGTTCCCGAGTGTTGGCAGGTCGCGGAAGAGCCCAACGCCGCCGCGAATCACCCACTTGCCGCTTTCAAGCGGACTGTATGCAAACCCACCGCGCGGAGAGAAGATCCAGTTGCGATCGGAGGGGTAAACATTCGGCTGTACCCTGAATATGGCATTCGCAACTCGCGTTGCAAGGTTCGATCCCGACCCAAGAACCATGTTCGCAATGACGTTCTTCGGTGCGTTGAAGCTCTTAGGAGGTAGTGCTTCGTCAACGTACGGATTCCCGTTATTGTCGTAGCGCAGGCCATAGTTGAGGGTGAGCTTGCGGTTCACCTTCCAGCTATCCTCAGCAAAGATGCCAACTGTGGTCGACTTGTAGCCGTACGTGTATGGGACCGGCTGACCGGTTACGGCGTTGTAGGAGAGGCCGGATTCTGAAAAAATGTCGTCGTTGATGAAGTTGATCATGTTGGTGTAGCTGAGAGAGGGGATGCCATCGGCTCCCTGGAACAAGACGTCGTCGTCGCCGCGCCACACGTTGACGCCGGCCTTGATGCTGTGTGAGCCGGCGATGCGCGTCAATACATCGCGCCAGGCATAGGCGTGCTGGATGTAATCGCCGTCTGCGAAGCCGTCTCCAAAGCCATTGCCAAGGTTAGTCACGCCGACAAGCGGAACCGTGTAAAGACCGCCTCGGTTTGCGTAGCCTTCGATCCGTGAGTAGTTGAAGATCGCCTCGTTCAGCATGTTCGATGAGAACGTATGCGTCTCGTTCGCCTGCAGATTGAAGACATAGTAATCGCTGGTTTCGTCAAAGGCCGGCCGAATGTTCGGCCCACCCGTTTCAGCAGTGTTCCGGTAGAAGTTGCCGAAGATGCGATCTTTCCTGAAGTCCTTGTCCAGGCGAATGTTGTATTGTTTTGCGTTGTAGGTCGAGGGAGGGTTGTAACGCCCATCATCGAAAACCGGCGTGGCGCATGGGATGTCGTCATAGGCGTCGCCAAGATCTCCCGAGCCGCCCTCGCACGCTGTCTGCTCGCCTGTGGTTGCGAGAGTAGGGCCCCACAGCTGTCCGGCAGTCTGGCTCACGCCAAGCGTCGTCGCGCCCTTCGCTGGGTATTTGACCATTAATGAAGTTTCGCCAGTGTTCGGCTGCACCGACTGTGCAAACGTGACGAACGCCGGATCTTCGTAGGTTTGTATCGAGCTACTGCTCGCTTGGAGTGCATAGTAAGGCTCATAATTCACAAAGAAAAAGAATTGGTGATGGGGAATTACAGGCCCACCCAAACTAAACGAGAAGTTGCTGACGTGATAAGGCGTTTTCGGCGTCGACGTCGGTGGGCCAAACTCGCCGCGGGCCTCCAACTCTTGAGATTGATAGTAGTCGCTGGCTAGACCGTGAAATCCGTTGGTCCCGGATTTGCCGGTCATCACCGTCTGGATCGAGCTGTTGCGGCCATAGTCGACGGTGTAGGTGTTGGTCTGAACACTGACCTCCGACAGCGAATCCGCGTTCGGCGTCAGGTTGAGCACGCCGGGGCGAATAAAGCTGGTGATATCCATGCCGTCGACAATATAGATGTTCCCGTTCGCGCCGCGCCCGTTGGCGCTCGCGTTGACCCAGTTCTCCGGAGCAAAATTGGTTGACGTGCTCGCCCCGGGGGAAGACTGTCCGCCCAGGCCGGTCACGCCGGGAGCCACAGTAAGCACATTGGTGGGGTTCCGGCCCGCCAAAGGCAAATCCTCTAACGCGGTGGTGTTGAGAGTCTCCTCCAGACGGCTGTCTGAAGTGTCGATCAGAGGAGCCGCTGTTGTCACCGTAACCGTAGAGGTCGTTCCCGCAACGGTCAAGTTCAGCGGAACGTCGAGAAGCTGATTGGCATCAAGAATGATCGAGACTGAGGTCGGCGCGAAGCCTCCCACAGTTGTTGATACGGTATAGCCGCCAGTGGCCAGGCTGGCGAACCGGTAAACGCCGCTCCCATTGCTGACGGCCTTCTGCGTGACTCCCGTGTCGGTCTTGACCAAGGTGACCGTTGCATTAGCAACGACATTTCCTTTTGGATCTTGTACCGTTCCTTGGACCCCGGCGGTGAATTGCGCGTAGCAACTCGTCGCTGCAACAAGCACCAGTGCAACGATACTGAGAATTCTCGAGATGTTTCCTTTCATTGTTGCCTCCAAAAACCGCATTCTTGTTTAGTCAGGTGAGGGTTGATGTCCCCGATCGGCGCTGGCATTACCACCGCATCAAATTCGGTTTCCAAGCTTTGGACCCAATGCAGAGAACACATCAAGCCCGCGATAATCTATAAACGATAATCTCGTGGGTTGTCAACCGAAAGTATTAGTCCTTGTCCAATTGAACTCTGGTGACCGAAATGGCCCGACGGTTTTCCGCGGAGCTGGCTACCTAACATAAGCAATATCATCTATATACGGAGGTTCATATCAACATCGCGCCCAGCATGCCTCTGGTCGCAGGCGCGCTGAGATTTGCCCCCCCGACCCTTGGCTCGGCACTCGGCGTCGAGCTGCCTAACAGCTCGGTTTCCCGAGGTCTAGGGAGATTCCAGCTTCAACTGTGAAGTGATGCGAAGCGTCGCGGCCGCGTAACGAAACCGTGTCAGCCGCTCTTCGCTCGCCACGGCTTTGCGGCGACGGCAGCCCGCCATGATTTCGCTTGCGTTTGCCCCATTAGGCGAGGGCGATTTCCAGCTGGATTACCGAGGCGGCAGGAATGCTTAGGCTTAGAGTTTCTCCGTTGACCGAGACGTCGAGAGTTGCAATCTTAACGGCTTCAGGATTCTCGAACGTGTTGTGCGCGTGCATGTCGCCGGCCTTGAGGATCCGGCCGCTTGCGCTGGCAATCTTCACATTGCGCAAAGCAACCTGCGTATCGGAAGGCCCATCAAGATCCGGATTTACCGCGGTTAGCGTCACAACATTGCCCTTCCGCGATGCGGACCCGTTAAGACCCCAAAAGCTCGCCGGCTTTCCGTCTCGCACGTAATGTATATCCGGCGCGGAGAACTCTGTGCGCAGTGACTGGCCGCCTTGATGGCCCGCATACATCGCAAACACATGAAAGTTTGGAGTCGCGAAGAAGCGGTCTTCGTGGCAGAGAAAGAGTGCGTTGATATTGTTGACCAATTGAGCGCATGCAGCCACGCTCACCTTCTCGGCGTTGCGGTTGAAGGCATCAAGAGTAAGCGCGGTTGCGACCGCATCGCGCATGGTCACCTGCTGACCGAAGATGTGGGTTGGATCCAGCTCCGTTCCCTCGCGATACCACGGACCATATTCGTCCACGACCAGTTTGATATGGTGCTCAGGGTCGTACTGGCCCATGACCGCCCATTGGTCGGCGACGATCTGCTCCACTCGATCGCATTCGCGAAGCAACTCATACCAATCCACCATGTCAAACTGCAGGGCATCGCCCTTGCTGAGGATCCAGTCATTTGTCTTACCGCGGCTCAGGTTAGACGCGTAATGGTGTACGGACCAGCCGGTGAAGCTGGAGTTGCGATAGGGGTGATTCCCAAAGATCTCGTCAAAGAACCGATGCGTCCAGTCAATATCGTTGCCGTTCGGGCCTGCTCCGATCAGTTGCAGGTCAACCCCATAGCGAGGTATCCAATCGGTATACCGTCGAAACTCCGACGCATACTCCTCGGGAGTAAAGTCGCCGCCGCAGCCCCAGCTTTCGTTCCCTACGCCCCAGTACTTCACGTTGAACGGCTCGGGGAAGCCCGCTGCAGCCCGCATCTCGGCCAGCGTCGTGCTCCCTGCAGGAGAGTTACAGTACTCAACCCAGTGGTCAAACTCCAGCGGAGGAAGGCTGCGTAGATTTGCCGCTAAGTACGGCTCCGCCCCGACAAGTCCGCAAAAGCGCACAAATTCATTTGTGCCGAATCGATTGCTTTCGAAAACCTGCGGTCCTTTCTCGTGCAGGCGTGCCGCATCCGGATCGTTTGCCCAAAAGTTGGTACGGGTTGGCCGTTGGGAAACGGGGCCGATGCCGTCCTTCCAGTCATAGCTATCTGCAAAGCAACCACCCGGCCACCGCACAAGGGGAACATGAATCTCCTTCATCCTGTCGATAAGTTCGGCGCGTATTCCAAACTGGTTGCGTATCTTGGATGACTCGCCGACCCAGACTCCGTCATAGATCACCCCGCCGATGTGCTCCGTAAACTGCCCATAGATATTGGGTGAAATCTGCCCCTTCGGCTCATCCACGAAGATCTCGATTCGCGAATCCGCGGACCTGGCCCATGAGTGTTTGCCTGAAAATGCAAGTGCTGCGCCGGCCATCGCCGAACCCTTGAGAAATTGCCGCCGCTCCATGTCTTGATCCTTTCCATTGTGGAGTGGTTTCGAAGCGCTCTTTTTCGCAGTGCTTTCCATCGGTCGAATCGCGCCATGATCACAGTAAATGCCGGCACCCTTGCCGGCGAACCGTGCGATCGGCGATCCACCGGCTCATACCGCGGTTTGCGTGGGAATGATAAGCACCTTGCAGGCCTCGCTCGACCGGAATTGCTCGAACGCCAGAGCTACTTCTTTAAGAGTAAATGCGTGCGACACAATGCGGTCGAGAGGGAGCTTCATGGCTATGTCAATGGCGTCCTGGAAATCTTTGCGATCGTAAACTCTCGATCCCAGAATCTCGATCTCCTTGAAGTTCACTGCCTGCATGTCGACCTCGACCGGCTTCTTGAAGACTCCGAGGTTGACGATCACTCCGCGCGAGCGCACCAGCGCGGTCATCTCGCGGGCAGAGGAAGGATGACCCGCGCATTCAAAAAGAACATCCGCGCCGTTTTCGCTGGACATCTTCATGACCTGCGCTCGCAGCTCGGCGCCTGCCTTGACGGCATGAAGGCCCAGGCTTTCGGCAAGCTTGAGGCGCGAAGGCAGCACTTCGCTGATGATCACGTGAGGCACGCCACGCGCCTGGGCGACCAGCGCAGTGAGCAGGCCAATGGGGCCTGCACCCAGGACAACTGCGATGCCGGCCGTTTTCAAGTTGGCGCGGGAGACACCATGAACGGCGACCGCCAGCGGCTCGATAAGAGCTCCGACTTTCGCCGGCATGTTCTTCGGAAGTTTCACCAGCGACGTGATCGGCAACTTCACGAACTCCGCCATCCCGCCGTCAACATCGAATCCGAAAAGCTGAAGTTTGCGGCAAACATGCGGACTTCCGTGCATGCATGCGTGGCACACGCCGCAAGAGATGAGCGGATAAACGGTTACGTGATCGCCGATTTCCAGCCCTGCGTTCGATCTTCCGATCTTCACGATGCGTCCGGAAAGTTCATGGCCCACCGTCAAAGGAGGCTTTGCGCGCGGGTGAGTCCCAGCCATGATGTTCATGTCGGAGCCGCAAAACCCGCAAGCCTCCACCTGAACCAGAGCCTCCTCGCTTCCAATCACTGGAATGGAGACCTCTGCGGTTTCAATCCGATTGGGGCCAAGGTATCGGGCAGCAAGCATTGTATCCATTAAGTTCCTCTTTCTGTTTCGGTATAGCCCCCCACTGATAAAAATGGTGCGGGCCAGGAAGGCAGCGAGACCACAGAACGACCGCCTCGACGCTCCGCCTTAACAGAACTGAGTCCTCGAATCGGAGAGCCCAACCCTCAAATAGTAGCAGATTGTCTATAGATGATCTATAACCTCCGCCGCCCCTCCCCCCCGGGGTAATTTGGCCCTTACTCTGACCCTCGGGGCAAGCGAACTTATCGCAGATCTTTCAAACCTCGCACGACGATGCCGAAAGTATTGTATCGACGGGCAAAGGGCTACACATGACAGACGGAATTTGCATTTCCGTTGACTTCAACCTTCTCCAGGCGCATATTATAGATTAAAGATTATCGGAGTTTCCATGCTCGACCTCGCGACTGAACCCTCCCTGCTGTCTCCCGCCGTGAGCTTCCACACCGTCCGCCTCGATGCCCAAAAGCTGCGTGTCCGCAACCTGGAGCACAAGGCCGTCCGCTCAAAAGCTGCGCCGAATCTGGTCGCAGAGTGCGATCGCGAAGCCCTTTCATGGCCGCGGAGAGCAGCTCGCCTCGTACGGCGAATGTGCGAGGCTGAGCGTCCCTATATCCATCCCGATGAGCGAATCGTTTTCACACGCACGACGCCTTCTGTTCCTCCTGTATATAGTCCGCATCAATGGATTGAGAAAACTGCCGGGCGCACGCTTCATGAACTTGGTCCCATCAGCAATATATGTGCGGACTGGGAGAAAGTCCTGTCCCAGGGACTGCTGGAGCGAAAGCGGGTTGCACTCGAGGCGCGCCGGCGGCTGGCTGAAAATCGCGACGCTGTCGAATTCCTCGACTGTGCCATTGAAACCGTTGAAGCGGTCCTCGACCTTGCTGCTCGTTATGCCAGTGAAGCTCGCAGGATGGGAAAGAGCGATGTTGCCGAGATTCTCGAGCGCGTGCCTGCTCTCCCTCCAAGAAGCTTCCGCGAGGCGTTACAGTCGCTACGATTGCTGCATGCCGTGGTGTGGATGGGCGGCCATTATCACGTTGGCCTGGGGAGGATCGATCAATATCTCTGGCCCTATCTTAGCCACGACCTGGAGAAACATTACCTCGATATCGCCGGCGCGGAAGAGCTCTTGGCGGAATTCTTTATTTCCCTAAATAAGGATAGCGATCTCTATCCCGGGGTACAGCAAGGTGACAACGGCCAGACCGTCATGCTTGGGGGGCAAACCCAAGATCGCCGCGATGCCGTTAACGAGCTGACGTACATGGCAATCCGGGTTGCTCTTTACACCAACATGATCGATCCCAAGATCAACCTGCGCATCACTGAGAACACCGATCTCTCGCTTCTGACGTTGGCTACGGAACTCACCCGAAGAGGGCTCGGGTTCCCGCAATACTCCAATGATGCCGTAGTGATTCCAGCGCTCATTGCCAATGGCTACGATCCAGCCGACGCGCGAAACTACACCGTCGCAGCGTGCTGGGAATTCATCATCCCCGGCAAAGGTATGGAAGTGGTCAATATAGGCGCAGTTTCACTCCCTCTCGCCGCCGACCAGGCCATTCGCATGGGATTATCGGCGCACGAATCGTTTGACACCATCCTGAAGCGAACCGCGCAGCATATCAAGAAGCAAGTTCGCGACTTAACGAGGAGCTACTCGCATCTCCTCCTGCCGCCGGCTCCTTACTATTCCGTATTGATGGACGGCTGTCTGGAGTCAGGCCGTGATCTTTCTTGCGGCCTTGAATATAACAACTATGGAATCCATGGCGCGGCTTCATCGAGCGCCGCGGATGCGCTGGCTGCGGTGCGGAAATTTGTATTCATCGAGAGGAGCGTGCAGCCGGAAGAACTGCTCGCGGCGATGGCCGCAGACTTCGAGGGTTATGAGGCTCTGCAGGACAAATTGCTGCACGAAGCACCAAAGACCGGAAACGACCCCGACGCCGACAAGTTGCTCGCCAGGCTATTCGATTTTCTCGCGGATGCGTGTGAGACGGTCCGTGACAACGGCCGCGGTGGACGCGTTCGACCTGGGACCGGATCCGCGATGTACTATGTCTGGCTCACTCGCGGGAAACCGGAAGAAAGTGGCAACCTTCCGATTGGGGCCACGGCGGATGGCCGAAGGAAGGGCGAATTTTTCAGCGCCAATCTCTCGCCATCGCCGCAAGCGCAAGTACGCGGTCCGATAAGCGTTTGGCAAGCATTCAGCCGCCTCAATTATCGCCGCATCTGCAATGGCGGTCCCATCACCATGGAGCTGTCTGATTCCGTATTCTCCGATCCCGAAGGGTTGAGCAAATGCGCAATGCTGGTCCATACATTCGCCAAGCTCGGGTGCCAGCAGCTGCAACTGAATACCATCAATCTCCGTACGCTTCTCGATGCCAGAGAACATCCCGAGCGCCATCGCAATCTGATTGTCCGCGTTTGGGGATGGAGTGGCTACTTTTGCGAGTTAGGACCGGAGTATCAGGAGCACATCATCGCCCGGCACCTCTACGGTGGTTGAGCGAGGGCAGACTATGCGGTCGGGAATGGTCTTCGATATTCGGGAATTTACGGTACACGATGGACCGGGCATTCGTACCACCGTCTTCCTTAAAGGATGCCCCCTCCACTGCTCCTGGTGCCACAATCCCGAGGGCATGTCTCCTCTTACCGAGATCATCGAGAGCCGCTCAGGGAAGCGAACCGTGGGCAGACTCTACACCACCGAACAGCTGGCGTCGATCTTGAACCGGCAGGCTTCAATACTCACTGAGACCGGGGGCGGAGTTACTTTTTCCGGGGGCGAACCTCTCGCGCAGGCCGCCTTTCTCTCCGACTTAATCGACAAACTAAATAATGTGCACGTCCTGCTGGATACTTCGGGCTACGCCCCTGCCAGGGACTTCGATCTGATCGTGCAAAAATGCGATCTCGTCTATTTTGACTTGAAACTCGTCAATCGCGAGGCCCATCTTCATCACACGGGAGTCGATAACACCCCGATCCTCGAAAATCTTCGCATGCTGGCCAGGATGAATATTCCATTTGTAATTCGGGTTCCTCTTATCCCCGGTGTGACTGACACAGACGAGAACTTCACGGCGATTGCCCAAATTGCCAGGCAACTTGCTGATCTGATCCGCATTGATCTCCTGCCCTATAACCGCGCCGCAGGCGGAAAATACGCAGCCCTGAAAAAGGAGTTTTGCCCAACCTACGACGAGAGCCGGCAGGTGAATGTCGATCTCGCGGCATTCGAGGCAGCCGGAGTGCAAGCCAGGATCGCCGGAAGCCAACCGAATTGAATCGACCGCCTCTACCCTATTTCGCCGTGAACCCACCATCCATCATCAATATCGAGCCGGTGAAGAAGCTGGCCTGATCGCTTGCCATATATGCGTAGAACGTGGCGACTTCGTCGGCATTGGCGATACGCCCTATGGGATGATTGTCCCTGAGCATGGCCCAGTAAGCCTCGGGATCTCCCGAAGCTTCCGCGGACCGATGGACGATCGGCGTGTCCACTGTTCCGCAGGCAATCGTATTGACCCGGATGTGATATTTCGCATACTCAATCGCCATCTGCCTCGTCATCTGATGTAAGGCGCCCTTTGACGGTGCGTAGGCTCCCTGAGTGGGAAGGCCGACTTCACCCGAGATGGACCCGCTGATAAGAATCAGTCCGTGGTTCTGGCGGATCATCACCGGTATGACGTGGCGGCTCGCCCAATATACGGCTTTGACGTTGGAATCGAAGACCTCGTCCCATTGCTCCGGCGTGTGCTCATGAATCGGCTTCACTACACTTACTGCCGCATTGCACACCAGAACATCCAAACGTCCAACCGAGTTGACCGCAGCGGCCGTAAATTCAATCGCAGTTTCTTCCTTGCCGACGTCGCCGTGAACAAACTGGAGTTTGTCGCCATACCGTGCTTTGCACCCCGAAAGCTCCGGGGGAATGTCCTGGCGGCGGAAAACTGCAATGACCTTTTCTGCGTCGCACTCCAGGAATCTCTGGGTAATGGCGAGCCCAATTCCCGAAGACGCACCGGTAACAACAGCGACCTTTCCTGAGAGTGTGATTTCCAAATGAATACCGTTCTTTTCGGGGATTTGCCCATGTGGGCAGCAAACTCTGGATTCGAGCTCCGCCAGTAGCGATTATAGAGTATATATGGCGATTGGGCGACTGCATTTCAGGCACTGGGCCTTACCGGAACGATCAACTGCGCAGCGCAGGAAGCGACAGCTCCTGTTCGTCCAGGTCCAGACCGTATTGCGCGTTCCAATACTGCACCGTTTGTCTTACAAACGCCTGACGGGCCAAATGCCTGTCGTGGGTCCGGAGTCCTTCCAGGATGCCGAGATGCTCCTGAACCGCGGCCAGCCGCTCGCTCATTGCCTTGGGATTGTCCGGCCAACGTCCCACGACGGAGAACACAAAGAGCCGAAATGTCACTGTCTCGAGGGTATCGCGCAAATACTCGTTTCCGGCAAGCTCCCATATCATGCGATGAAACGCAACATCGCAGTCGTGGAAGTTCTTTACATCCATCCGGTCCATCCCTGTGCCGGCCATGGCGTTGACAATGACGGTTAATTCCTCTTCTGCCTCGGGTGTCAGATTCTCAGCCGCTTTGCCAATGGCAATCGCCTCCAGGGGGATGCGAACCTCCTGGATAAGCCGGTAATCTTCAGGGCTCAACTGGGTCACGTAGGTACCGCGCTGCGGCAGCTTGTGCAGCAGCCCCTGGTGCTCCAGCTCATGCAAAGCCTCGCGCAGCGTGGGTTGACCGATGCCCAGGCGGGCCGCCCACTTCTGTTCTATAAGTCTGTCTCCTCCGCGCAACTCTCCTGAAATGATCGATTCGCGGATGGCTTGTGCCGCTGCCTGAGGCGCGGTTTGAAGAGTGAGCTGCCCAGTGTTGTTGGTGTTTCGCGTGCGGCTTTGCATCACCAGACTCTCCGATGTGCAGAATTAAATTTATATTCTATAGCAGATAGGCAAAGCGTACCATACGGGGATCGTACGTTCGGACTAACCATTCACCGCGCAAATGCTCTAGGCGCATAAGGTTTCACGTGCCCAGGCCCTGTTTCTTCCTGAACACCCATGGGCGGTAGTAATCGAGAACCTCCATCCTTGCCATGCTCCCCACTAGACCAAGGGCCGTGCGAAGCGCATCGGGATGGCCGATGTTGTTGATCATCATGTCGTAGTGGCACGGAATAGCGACTGCGGGATTGATGGCTCTAACGAGGCGGGCCGCTTGCAGGGGATCCAGATTATGAAATCCGCCATTGATGCAGATTGCGCAGAGATCGACATCCTTCGGAATCAGCGAATCCAACAATTCGCAATGAGCCGTATCGCCGGTGTTGTAGAAGGTGATTCCGTTGGCGAAGCTGATGAGGATGCCGATGTGGTTCAAGTCGGTGTTGTCCGTTGGAAGGGCAAACGCCCCGGTAATCCGCGTAGCTCCCGGGAGTTCGATAGATTGGTTCGGATGAAGAATCCGGCACGCGGATTCCGTCACGCCGCATCTTTTGTATTTTTCGACGGACTCCCAGGGCCCCACGAATTGAGCCCGCCCCCTCGTGGCAAAACGGTGGATTGTCTCCGGATCCGCATGATCGTCGTGAGAATGAGTTGTAACGAAGAAATCGATGTCGAGATCTTCAGGCTCGATGAAAATCGGAAGCTGCCGGTCCAGCCTGTATGGCAGATGGGCAAACAGGGTAGCACAGCTATTGGTTAGATAGAGATCGATCCCGATCAGCGGCCCCTTGGCGGATTTCAAAATGAACCCATTCTGGCCTAGAAACCAAATCGCGAGACCGTCTGAGGCTACCTCGAACGCGCGAATCGACTCCATGTACGCGCGGCTCGGGACGAGCTGCGGAAGCACGAGCTGAATCTGCGCTTCCCAATCGTATGGGTCGTTCCGAGTGAATTGATAGCGTGGCATGGGCAGCCTTTTGTCTGCAAATGCGGCGAGGCAGAATTCCGGGTTGGCATTCGCCTGCCAGTGTAGCTGAAAGGCCCCCGGCGTCGACGTGAAAGACTCTCCGCGAGACCAGTTTCAACAGCTTTCAAGAAAACGCAATCGTTGGCTAAGCGATGCCCAGCTTCTTCTGCATGTCCTCCAGCGTGATGCCCTTTGTCTCAGGGAACACAAACAGCACCACAAAGAACTGGACCGCCATCATGATGGAGAAAAAGGTAAACGGCAAGGAGACAGAATACGCGCTGAGCAGCGGAAAGATCCACGACAGGATTGCAGTCATCAGCCAGTGCGTGAAACTTCCCAGGCTTTGTCCCTTGGCCCTGACGGCATTCGGAAAAACTTCGCTGATGTAGACCCAGATGACTGCTCCCTGAGAGAAAGCAAAAAATGCGATGTATACGATGAGCGGCCAGATGAGCAAACGCTCATGCGTGCCGGTGTGAAAGAGGTACGACACCATTGCCAGGCACAGGCAGGTGCCCACCGAACCAATCAATAGCATGGTTTTGCGGCCGAGCTTATCGATCACCGTCATAGCCACCATTGTGAAAAAGAGATTGGTTGCACCAATCACCACGGCCTGCAAGTCGCTTGATACCTTGGTGAAACCGGCGCGCTCAAAGATGTCATTCAGGTAATAGAGAATCGAGTTGATGCCGGCGAGCTGATTGAACATCGCGACGGTAACGGCGAGGAACAAAGGGAAGCGGTATTTGCGCGAGAAGAGGTGTTGCTTCTCACCCGCGTGCTCAAGGTCGATCGACTGGACGATCTGGCGAAGTTCTTCCTCCTTGTCGTCTTCGCCAACCAGGTTCAATACCTGCCTTGCTTCATCGATACGCCCCTTCTTTACCAACCAGCGTGGACTGCGGGGTATGAAAAAGAGCAGCACAAAGAACAGCGCTGCCGGCGCTGCTGAGATACCAAGCTTCCAGCGCCACTCTGACTCGCCGAGCGACATCGTTCCAATCACATAATTCGAGAAGTAGGCAACCAGAATGCCCAACACAATGCTGAACTGAAAGAAGCCCACCAGCCTGCCGCGCCACTTTGCCGGCGCAATTTCCGCAATGTACATCGGGCCCAGCACCGAAGATCCCCCGATCGCAAGTCCGGCGATGAAACGAAATGTCACAAACGAGAGCCAGTTCCACGACATGGCGCAGCCCAGCGCTGAAACAAAAAACAGAATGGCGAGGCCGCGAAGGCTGTCGCGGCGCCCATACATATCTCCCGGAATGCCCGCAAGAATGGCGCCGGCAATCGTCCCCCACAATGCGATAGCCACCGTCAATCCGAGCGAGGCCGGCGAGAGGTGAAACAGATTCGTGAGGGCCTTGGTTGCGCCCGCAATCACCGCAGTGTCGAATCCAAACAAGAGCCCGCCCAGGCCGGCCACGGCGGTGCTCTTAACCAGGGGCCAGTTCAGGACTGATTGTTGGGGAGATTTGGCGGTGTCCGTAATTGAGGAACTCATCGGTCTCCTGTCGTCCGGGTGGCCACGATGTTGAGCCCCAAAATTTACGAGCGCGATAACGGAACACCCAATCCAGCAAGTTTATAGATTATAGATGTGCGGGTGTCAAGCCCGCCCTAAGTGCTTCGCCGAAGACTCAGTTCCGGCCATTTTGTCTCGGCCCTCCAATGAGTTACGGCCAACTAAAACGTCGCCAGCCAACCACCGTCCACGAAGATCACCTGCCCGGTGATGAACTGAGCCGCTGGGCTGGCGAGGAAGACGATCGGCCAGGCGATATCCTCCGGGGTCCCCCAGCGCCCCAACGGGCACCTGCCTTTTACCCAGCTATCGAATTTTGGGTCCGCCATCAGCGACTTGTTCAGGTCGGTGTCGATATATCCGGGGGCTACTGCGTTGACAAGGATGCCATTTTGCGCCCACTCCACCGCGAGCGCCTTGGTCAATAGTCCGACGGCTCCTTTCGAAGCGACATAGGGTGAAATTCCCGGCCTCGCCGCCGCCGTCATAAGGGAGGCAACGTTGATGATTCTGCCTCCACGACCCTCCCGGATCAGGCGTCTTGCAAATGCCCGGCTGAGTTCGAAGATCGTCGTCAAATTGAGGTTCATCACTGCGTTCCAATCATCCAGCGAAAGATCGACAGCCGCGCCGCGCCTATTGATTCCAGCGGAGTTTACTAGAATTTCGGGGACACCGGCAGTGCCGCACAAATTCTCGAACCATTCCGCAATCCCGTCGGCATGTGAAAGGTCGTAGGCCGCTACGTGAACCTGCTCCGTGATCTGCCGAAGTTCGCCGGCCGCGCGCTCAAGTTGCGCCGCATCGCGCCCCACGAGGATCACACCGGCGCCCGAGCGCGCCAAGGCCAGGGCCGCGCCGAGTCCAATACCACGCGTGCCACCGGTGACAAGCGCAAGCTTACCCGTTACTAAGAAGGGGTTCATTCGAATAACTGCCCCAAGTCTTCGCACTCAAGCAAAAGGTTGCAACGCACATCCCTCAACATCCGGATGATTATAGATGATCTTTCTCTCGCGCAAGCTCTCGCACTCCTACCGGTAGAACCGCATTCACAACGAAAATGTAGCGACAGCCCGCAGTGAAAGACTGTTTACTGAGTACTGATTTCCCGCGTGGGAGCCAACCCGCACGGAACTCCTCAAAGACGTGAACTGTTCCCATGGGAGGATGTCAACGCAAATCGCTGGATAAGTTCTCGCAAGTCGGGCGATATGGAAGGAAATGTCGCTACCCTTCGCTCACCTGCTTCAACACCCTCAGCGCTCGGAGGTCCTGAATGCTCTGGTTCTATGAATGGTTCTTTCCCGCCGTCTGGATGATCTTTCTTATCTACTGGCAGGTCAAAGCCATTAATACCAAATCCACCAAGCGCCTTGAGCCGGCTGCCTCGCGCCTCCTGCGCGTCTTCGTCTTTCTGATCGCGATCGTCATGCTCTCGACTACGCGCATCCCGTTGCGATGGCTTTACCTCCAGCTCTGGCCGGCTGGCCTTTGGCCCTTCTGGCTGGGAGCCGCCGTCACCATCGCCGGCCTTCTGTTTGCCGTCTGGGCGCGCGGGCATCTGGGCAGAAACTGGAGCCGCTCCGTAACCATTAAGCAGGACCACGAGCTGATCGGCACCGGTCCCTACGCCATGGTTCGCCACCCCATCTACACCGGCATTCTGGCCGGATTCCTTGGCACGGCGATTGCCGTCTCACAAGTGCGCGGGTTCATCGCCTTCGTTCTCATTTTTCTCGTGTTCTGGATCAAGCTCCGCATGGAGGAACGGTGGATGCGCTCTCAGTTCGGGGGAGCATACGAAACCTATGCTCATCGGACCGCTGCCCTGGTGCCTTACCTCTTCTGATCGCTGTGCCATACCCACAAAGGGCCGAAGGCTTTCCTCAGCTCTACCCTGATTACCTTAGTTGCCTATTTTCTGAAACTTAGGCACTCGAGTTGAACGGCTCAATACACTGGATTCCTCTGGTTTTTACACCAGAGTCTCGCCGACCGCCGAAAAGCCGCGAAGTATCCGTTGTCCGCCGATATCTTTAAGGGATTAACAGCTTCTGCGGTACTGAGAAATGACGAAAGCGCGAGGCCAGGACAAAATGCTACGAACCTTTCGCACATGTGATGCCGGGTATCGAGTTTTTCAGATGCTGCAGTTATTTCATCCCGCTCTCAGCGCTCCGTAGCCTCTGGGCGTCCGCAACCTTGGCATGTCGGCAGTAATGCTCACGATGGCATTAGACGGCCTCAGCCCACGTCATCGCGTCGATGCCAGCAAGTTCGGACGCCATAGTCTGACCCTCAGTTGCAAGACCGAAGGGATCGATCGGGTGATCACCGATGAAAAGGAGATTGCCAGGAAGCAACTTATGACAATGCCCAAGATGCCGATTCCGATTTCTCAAGTCGCGCTTGTAGTCGGCGACCTGGAAAAGTCCATGCGTGAATACACCGAAACCATGGGATGGTGGCCCTGGACCATCTATGAATACACGGCGCCGCGCCTGCACGACATGATCATACGCGGAGCGCCTGCTTCGTTTACCTGGATCGGCGCCGAGACACCCGTCGGATCCACTTACGTCGAACTTCTGCAACCGCTGGAAGGACCCAGTATATTCCGTCAATTCATGGATCAGCATGGTGAGGGTTTACACCACATCGGGTACTGGGCCAAGACCATGGACGAGGCCGAGGAAATCAAGCGGTCATTCGCGTCACGGGGCGTACCCGTTCTGATGAGTGCCTGGATCGATCAGGTCTATTTCTATTACCTCGATAGCTCTCCCATGATCATCGAGGTCTGGACAGGTGATCTTGACTCACTCAAGCCAAGTCGGATGTATCCATGAATGTTGCGCGGAGGCTTGAGTTGCCGCAATGGCTTCGTTACTCCCTATTCGCGATGCTGGCCTATGGAGTATGGGGAGCGGTCTCGTCCTTGGAAAGTCAAAGTGTTTCTGCCCTTACGCTGCAGATCGTAAGCACCATCGGCTTGTTCCCTGTAGCACTTGTGCTGCTCTTTTCCAAGAACCTTCGTCGAGGCGTCAACCACTCCAGCGGAGTCCTATTCGCCGTGGCAACCG
>Ga0187871_10001941_pt1 | contig 17393 bp, 19 predicted proteins | sample June2016WEW_16_1_FD_132988 | JGI IMG/M metagenome (GOLD analysis project Ga0187871, IMG submission 132988) | Peatland microbial communities from SPRUCE experiment site at the Marcell Experimental Forest, Minnesota, USA - June2016WEW_16_10 | ecosystem: Environmental > Terrestrial > Soil >...
ACTCATCTGCCGCAGACCGGAAAGCCGTCGTACGACGAGGAGCGCGGGTGCAACGCAAACTCTTCCTTGGGCTGATGGTCGCTGCGTCGTCGGGGCGGCCTGCTTAGGGTGATGTTTCCTTGGCGGCGGGGACGATGCCGCGGGCTTGCCAGTTGCCGTAGGTGACTCCGGTGCCTTGCATCTTCCAGTCGTTGCGTCCGTTGGCGGCCCGCCCACTACGACGGCCGCGGCGGCGCTGGGGCTGGAAAATAACTGGTCCCGGGCGAATCGCAGAGTCCTGCCATCGTGGTCGGGAACAAGCACAGCTTCCTGGATGAGCTTCTCCCGCAGCGCCTGGTAGGCAGGCTGGACGCCAACTCGGCTACTCCGGGCCCTTGAACCTTCCAGCACCGTGAACTCGCCGTGGATCTCCCGGGCTGCGGCGGAGAACCGGCCGCAGTCGCTTGGGTTCCCAGGCCGGGCGGGTGACAGCGGGGCCGTCCATGACGAGTATTTGCATCCAGGCGGTCAGTTCGCAGGCCATCGCCACCAGCTCGCACCGGACCTGGTTCTGGGCAAACCATGGAGGGGGAGGTTGCGCAGGCCGGTGTCTTTTGGCCCATCAGATCGTGAACCGCTCGATCACCGACGGGTGCAGCAGCACCTGCGGCACCGGCTCCAGGCCCAGCCCGGTGCCCCAGTCAGCGAGCCTGCCCGCGGCCCACAGGAGGTTCTTCGCCCGTTCCCGCCCGTCCGGCGCCGCCTGGCTCACGACCGCCCGGGCGAACTCCGCGGCCTGCGGGGACGCCGACGATGGACGCCAGCCGGCGATGTAGCCGGCGATCCCGGCTGCATGGCCCTTACGCCGAATGGACCCGCAAGATCGGCGGGAAGACCGTCACCCGCCGCCTCACCGAGGCTGAGCTCACCGCCTGGCAGCCCCTGTTCGACAACGCGAAGAAAATCCGGGCCCTGCTCGCCGAACTCCAGGACCTCACCCTGCAGATCATCGAGGCCAGCCCGGACCAGAGCAATGACCCCTAAACCGGGCAAAACTCCGTGGGCTCCGCCCGCTTAACCTGTGGCTGAAGCCTTGGCGAGCCGCAAAAGCCCAGCTCACAGCCAAACGTGAACGCCTGTCCACGAAATAGCAGGTCAGGCCGGTTTTCTTATCACTCTGGGATGGTCTTCAAGGTCACCTGACCGCCAGTTGACCGTCGTTCTGGACGTAGAAAGTTGGCACTCAGCCGCACAGCTTGACTCTTGATGACACGCCGGTCCGGCGCAGCGAAGGCTGTTGTTGAACAGCCGGGGTCGTGCCCTCCGCGGGTCGCGTTCGCCGTTGCCCTGGTGGCGGCGGCCATCCAAGATCTTGGACGCCCTGACGTGCTGAAGACGACAGATCGTCCGGTGAGGACACATTCCAGGCCGCCACGGACCGGCCAGGTCATCCACCGACGTTGCCCGCCCGGTCAGCGGCCCGGGCGATGCGGCCGGATCGGTTCTGCCCTACCGTCGGGGTATGCCTGCCAGGAAGCGGCCCACTCCCCAGGACGCGGCCACCGCCCGCCGGATCCTGCTCGACGGGATGGCCCGGGATACCGGGGTATCTGAGTTGGCAGGCGAGCTCGCAGCGCTGCATCCGCGCGACGACACCTTCCCCGGCGAGGTCTTCCTCCAGGTCGCCGCCGACGCGCTGGAGCAGTGCGGGGCCAGCCGCGCCGGCCCGCTGGCCCTGGAAGGGATGCCGGAACGGTTCCTGCCGGAGTGCGCCTTCCGCGGCCGGGAAAACAAGAAGCTTCAGTTCGCTGTCCTGGCAGCGGCGGCGCTGCGCGGCGGAACCGAGCCGGACTTGCTGGATGAGGTCGCCTGGTGGCAGACCGACGACTTCTGGCAGTACGCCCTGTGGGCGGCGGTCGCCTATATCCGCGCCGCCGCCAGCCGGGCCGGCGTGCCGGTGCGCCGGGTATGCCAGGAACTGGCCCAGCGCGCCGGCCCGCAGCCCGGATGAACCTCACTCGATGTCCGCTGACGAGTCGGGCTCGTAAGCGCCTAAGCCAACCGCCGTGCCGGGCCGGCAGCAGCTGACCGCACTGGAGGTGCACTGTGGGACGGACCTGGTTGTCGATCCGGGTGGACCTGGTCGAGGGCTATGGTGAGCGGTACTGGCCGCGGCCTGGGCGGATCTTCGCGGCGGCGCGCACCCACAGCTTCGGGCAACTCGCGGACGCTATCGACGACGCGTTCGCCCGATGGGACCGATCCCACCTGCAGGAGTTCACCCTTACCGGCCAGATCAGGCTGTGCCGGCCGGACCGGGACCAGGAGATCGAGGGCGAAATCACCGATGACTATCAGCGCGTCAAGCTGTCGCGGCTGCGGCCGGGGGAACAGTTCGTGTACGTGTTCGACCTGGGCGACGACTGGGCCCACCTGTGCACGGTCGGCGCGCAGCGGATCGACCCGGTCGAGGCGCTCGGGATCCTGCCAGGCAAGCCGCTGCCGTACTGGGGCTGGGGCGACATTGCCGATCAGTACCGCCGCCAGTGGGACGGCGACGACGGCGCGTCACCCCAGCCTGTGGACCCCGGGTTCGCCGATCTTCCACCGCTTCGGCCTAACTGGGGGACCGCCAGCCGACCGCCGAAGCCCAGGTTCAAGGCACTCTAGGTCTAGAAGGGCACCTTGCCCACCCCGCCGATGCCCACGGTCCTGAGCGGTCTGAACGGGTCTGGGCCTTCTGGTGGTTGACGGTTACGCCGGCCTTGACCCCGGCGGCCCGGCCTGGGTATGTACACGCACGCTGAGTTCGGCATCCCGGTGATCGGCGTGGCCAAGACCGCCTTCCGGTCGGCCAGCCCTGCCGTGCCCGGGCTCCGCCGGACTTCGGCGCGCCCGTTGTTTGTCACCGCGGCCGGGATGCCCCGCGACGAAGCGGCGGACCTGGTGCTACACATGGCCGGACCGCACCGGCTGCCCGACGCGATACGCCGCGCCGGCACACTCGCACGCACGAGCCTGCCCGCCGCCGAACTCACTCACAGGCAGCACGGCTGACCAAGCGCCACTTGCGGAAGAGTGAGCCGCGAACGGAGCGAGCGGGCTGCAGAGGGGGCCGCGCCTCAATTGGCGTGCATGCCATGACTTCCTGGCGTCCTGCAGGGAAGCGCCCCGGGTGGCCAGCGTCTAAACCGGCGGCTCGGCGAACAACTCGAGCTAAATGTTGTCCGGGTCGCGGAAGACGAGCACCGCAGCACCCGGTATGGAGTTCGCCGGCGTGACCGGGGAATGGACGACTGCGGCGTCTGCCAGCCGCGCCGCCCAGGCGTCGAGTTCTGCGCGGCCGGCGACAGTGAATGCCAGGTGATCCAGGCCGGCGCGCGTCTCGTCGAACGCGTCCTGGCTGCCGTGCCGGTGCTCTGTGAGCCCCAGGCGAGCGTGCAGGCCGTCGTGCCGGAGAAACACCTTCCGGCGTGCCCCGCCGGGCGCTGTGTACTCCCCGGCGCGCCGGAAGCCGAGCACTTCCTCATACCAGGCCGCGCTCGTGTCAACGTCACGAACCGTCAGGCCAAGGTGGTGCACGCCGCTGATCATGCCCTGCTCACCGCTCACTGCCCGATCATCTCACCCTGATGGCGCACGACATCTCCAGCGCGCCACCGGGTGTGCCATGCGCGACTTGCGGCCAGATCGGATGGTTGCCCGCACAGCCGGGCGGGCACATTGGAGCTGCTTCTTGCCGCGGGACTCGCCGCACGTCAGTGCGCTTCCGGTCGGTAGCTAAGGCAGGTCCGGGAGAACATCTCGGTGGGTGCGGACGGTGCGGAGCCGGTCGGGGACGGCCCACCACTGGTCGGGCCGGTCGACGACGGGGGCGCCCAGCCCGTCGTCGATGACCCGGGCCAGGCGGAGCAGGAAGGCGGCGATGCCGGCGGCGCCCTGCATCCACGAGGTACCGGGTCGAAGCAACGGCGGATCCTGGCGATGCTCGAGGAACCGCCACCGTGCCCCGGCTTCGTCGCGGATGGCGCGCTCGGCGAGGGCGTCTGCCATGGTGCGCGCCCCCTGCAGCAGGGTGCCCTGGGCCGCCTGGCCGGTGCCGTCCTGCGCGGCGTCGAGCAGGACGTCCCCGACCCCGGCTGTACCGCAGCAGCGGCCGTCGTTGTCCCAGAAACCCGGGCGCAGGCGCTGCGGGATACCGGAGGCCAGGATCGAGTGCAGGCACCGCTGCCGCAGCCCGGTAACGTCGATCCCGGCGACACTGTCCACGCCGGCGTGCGCAAGTGCCGCGAACAGCTGTGACGTTCCCGCTGGTCCGTGGCACCAGGTGTAGGTGACAGGTTCCACATCACGGCGGGAATGCGGCAGGGTGTGCGGGATGATGAACCCGCCGTCAGCGAGCGAGCCCACGGTGAGCAGATACTGCGCGCCCTGCCGGGCCGCCGCGATAAAGTCATCACGGTTCAGGGCCGCTCCGGCGATCGCCAGTGCGGTGGCTATCCCGGCCGTCCCGTGGGAGTAGTTCGGCATCCTGCGCGGCCAGCCCGGCAGCATCGCCCAGTCCAGGCCGTCCTTCGTCTGGCCGGCCGCCTGCAGCAGGGCCTCGCCGCCGGTGGCCGCGACGGCCCGGGCGTGCTCACCGCCTGCCCAGACCGCAGCCAGGACTACCCCCGCCGTACCCAGGACCAGGTCGGTCACCGGCGCGGCCGACCCCGTCCCGGTCTGCGGAGGTGTGTTCCATCCTGCAGGGGTCATCAGGTCGGCAAGCCGGCCTAGCGCGACCCGCTCGCTGCCCGGGGCGAGCAACTTCAGCGCAGTCACGTCCCCGCCCAGCCCGGTATACAGCGAAGCGTCGGCCCGGGTACCCGCTGTCGCGCAGAGCCGGGCAGCGATCCCGGCCGCCAGGGCCTGCTCAGCGTTGCTCAGCGCACGGCACTGGCTGATCTCGGCCAGCACCGGAGCCAGGCCGCCGATCCCCGCATACAACGAATCGCGATCCGGGCCCGGCACGGCCGGCCGCCCATCCTCCGCCACCACCTCGGGCAGCCAGGGGCCACCGTCCTCCCCGACCTGACGCAGAACCCATGCCCACGCTGCCTCGCCCAGCTCCCGGTAAACCTCGCCTCCCGCCACCTCAGTAGGCTACGGCGCCCCGGCCCGCATGACGTGCCCCATAGTCACGCATCCCACTCGCAACGGCAGATGCGGAAGATGGTTGCGGAGGGCCTTGACGCATAACTATGCGATCTCGCAGTGCAACCTCAACCACTGGAGAGCCTGCCTTCTCTTCGTACGCTGGATCTGCCAGATAGCCAACTGCCAGAGTCGCCAAGCCCCACTCGAGAACTGGCTCAGGCTGAGCAATCTCGGGAGAATAACTAAAGCTGGGGATCGAGGCAGGTGGCCAGGAAAATTTCTTGATCGACTGTTTGAGAAACTGCAGCCGCTGTTCGCACCTTATATTTCAGCCGCGGCACTCGCTTCGGCGGCAGCATCAGCCAATCCAACTGCAACAATACTCCAGGTTTACACATGGGAGCGGGACCGCGTCCTGACATTGGCAAAGGGAGTTGGTGGCGGGGCTGTTACCGTCCTTGCCGGCCTCATCTCCTCTGCAGTGGAAGAAAAGATTATCAGATCGATCGCGGCCCTGCTGGCCGCCGCACTAGTGGCGACATTGCTACTCTGGGGCGGGTTCTCGCTAACGAGACTTCGTCGCCTTGCCGACCAATATGCAGAGGCGCTAAGGCTTATAAGGTAATGATAACCGATACGGCTGTTTCTCCGCTCATCGTTCTAGTATGGATATTTTTCAGAGAACGCGGGCTTGGACCGGCTTGTTGACTGTTGTAGCTGGCGATATAGCTGTAGCAGTTAGTATGGTCTGGGCGCCTGGGCAGTCGTTATTACCTCGCACACCTCGACAAAATAATGTTGAGATGATAGCCATTCTGTCCATTGGTTTCGTGGTGATCGGCACAATGACTCCGTCCGGCACGCCCTCGGCCACCCGCGGGTCCATCGTCGCCTCGACCAGGGCGGTCAGTCCCTCACCTGTTCAGTGAGCCGAGCGTCAACTGGCCGTGAGTTCAGCCACCGCGCGCGGTAGGGTGCGGCGACGGCCCGTGGCGCGGCCAGGGCCGCGGGTGGAAGGGACGGCGCGGCCATGGGGATCACGGATCTGTTCCAGCTCGACGGCCGGGTGGCGCTGGTCACCGGCGCGTCTTCGGGCCTCGGGGTGGCTTTCGCGCAGGCACTCGCCGAAGCAGGCGCGGACGTCGTGCTGGCGGCCCGCCGAGCGGCCCGGCTGGCGGATACGGCGGGCCTGGTGGAGAAGGCCGGGCGGCGGGCTCTGACGGTGCCGGCCGACGTGGCCAAGCCGGAGGATTGCCAGCGGGCCGCCGCGGCCGCCATGGCCGAGTTCGGACGCATCGACATTCTGGTCAACAACGCGGGGATCGCTACGGCCGTGCCCGCCAGCCGGGAGACGCCAGAGCAGTTCCGCCAGGTCATCGACATCAACCTGAACGGCAGCTACTGGATGGCCCAGGCCTGCGGCAAGGTCATGCAGCCGGGCAGTTCGATCATCAACATCAGCAGTGTGCTCGGGCTGACCACCGCCGGGCTGCCGCAGGCTGCCTACTCGGCGAGCAAGGCCGGGCTGATCGGGCTGACTCGCGACCTGGCCCAGCAGTGGACCGGCCGCAAGGGCATCCGGGTCAACGCCATCGCCCCCGGTTTCTTCGAGTCGGAGATGAGCGGCCAGTACCAGCCCGGCTACCTCGAAGCCATGGCTGCCAGGATCCTGGCAGGCAAGCCGGGCGACCCACGCCATCTCGCAGCCACCCTGGTCTGGCTCGCGAGCGACGCGGCCAGCTACGTCACCGGGCAGACCATCGTGGTCGATGGCGGCGTCACCCTCACCTGATCCACGGAGCCAGCCGGGCCGGTACCCGCGGTGCACCGGCCAGCCGACTTCCCCGGGGAGTAATCCCCGTCCCAACCGAGACGGAGAACGAGAAGCTACACAGGGGGATCGGACGCCGTCGAAATGAGCATCCAATGGGCGGCCCGGTCAACGTGGCCGCGACCATCAAGAACGCGGGCAATGTCTGCTACCTGAACAAGCACCTGACCGCCGTCAGCGGATCGGCCAAGCTCCCGTTTAACGGGGTACTGGTTCTCGGTGGTTCGACGCGGAGCGAGACCGCGCCACCGATGTTCGGCTTCCCCGCGCACCTCGCCGCACAGCAATGGCAGGGCAGTGGCTATGGCGTCAGTGTTCATCGTGCCCGCGATCCCCACGGCGGGGTACTCGCCTATGACCAGCCGCCCCAGGTCAGTGCTCAGCCGTCAACGGTGCGCTGCGTCAGCCGCACTCGACGGGTACGGTTGGCAGCTTCCCCCACTCTGCCCATGAACCGTCGTAGACCCGCACATGCTCGCGGCCGAGCAGATACGTCAGGACGAACCAGGCCGTGCAGGCCCGTCCGCCGATCGTGCAATAAGTGATCACTTCACCGCTACCGGACAAGCTGGGCGATGAGAACCGCTGACGGAGTTCGGCCGCAGTCCGGAACGACCCCCGTTCATCGCAGACATCTTCGATGGACAGGTTCACCGCCGAGGGGATGCGCCCAGCCCGGCCTCCCGGCTCGGAGCCGCCCGATGGCCAGAACCGCTCGCCGCGGTACTCAGCGTCGGTGCGAACGTCCACGATGGTGCACGCCGGGTCGCCGATCGCGTCTCCCACCTTCCAGTGGTCGGCCCGGAACTGATCATCCTGGGCGGGCAGGGGATACCTGGTGGTGACCGGGCTGGCTGCGGCACTGGTCCATGGACGGCCTTCGTCCCGCCATGTTCCCCGCGCACAATCAAGTATGCGGACGTCAGGGTGACCGTAAAGCTTCATCATCCACAGGCCCATGGCCGGTGCATAGCCATACAGCACCACTGTCGAGTCCGGGCTGATCCCGGAGCGGGCGATCAGGGCTTCGATCGCTGCCTTCCCCGCGAGCTGGTAGCTGCTGTCCTTCAGATCGCGGTAGACGTTCCACAGCACTGCGCCCTCGATATGCCCCGAATCGTAGGCAGCCGGGCTCACGTCAACCTCGACCAAGCGCAGAGCGGGATCATGAAGGCGCTCTTCGAGCCACCGCGGGGTGATCACGACCTCGCCCATCGCGTATCCTGCATACTTCGTCGTGCTGTCTTGCGTGGTCATCTTGGTCCTCCCCGGGCCTGGGCTACTCCACCTTGATCCAGCTGAGCAGGTCTTCCTGCTCGACGGTGGCCAGGAGAGCGGGATGGTCAGTTCTCATGTGGCTGCGGATCGCGTCGATCACTTCGACGTCGGTCTGTCCCCGGGCCACGTACCCGCACTCGCACTGGATGATCCTGGCCATGTCGACCTCCTTGTGCTGGTTGTATACGCCCACGTTATTGGCACAATGTTGGCGTGACCTTGGTGCCAGCGCCGCCCACCAGGATCCAGCTCTGCGGGCCTACCGTCGTCGAACGGGACGGCGAGCGGCTCGATGGCCGCCTTCCGGGGCGCCAGGGCAGGCTCCTGTTCGCTTACCTGGTCCTCAACCGCCACCGGCTCACCAGCCGCGACGAGCTGGCCGGGGCCATCTGGCCGCAGCAACTCCCTACTGCCGCCGAGGCCGGGCTGAATGCCTTGATCTCCAAGCTGCGCAAGATCCTCGGAGCGGGAATCATCAACGGCCGGGCCGCCCTGCGCCTGCAGCTAGGGGAGGACGTCCGGGTCGATGTGGAGGCCGCTGTGGAGGCCGCACACCGGGCCGAGTCACAAGTCGCGCTCGGGCACTGGACACGCGCCTGGGGCCCGTCCCTCACCGCGGTGTTCGTCGCCGAGCGGGAGTTCCTGCCCGGAGAAGATGCGGTCTGGATCGGCGAGCAGCGTCAGCACCTGGCAGACATCCGGCTCAGGGCGCTGGAGGCCTACGCAGTCGCAGCATTGGGAATCGGCAGTACCGAGCTGCCCGCAGCCGTGCGGGCTGGCCGCCAGCTCGTCAGCTTGGCCCCACTACGAGAAAGCGGCTACCAGGTGCTCATGCGAGCGCTGGCCAGCCAGGGCAACGTCGCCGAAGCGCTGCACGTCCACGCCAGACTGCGCGAGATCCTTCGCGACGAGCTCGGGATTTCCCCCTGCGCTGCGACCCAGGCCGTCTACGACCAACTCCTCAAGGCCTGACCCCGCCGATCCGAAACCGTCCCATCGGCGAGAGGCCAACCTTAAAGGTGGTGCCGCCCAGATCAATTCATTCTGGGCGCCCCAGCCAAGGTGCTGCCTCCAGGACGGCAGCGCAGATCAGCGGCTCAAGCATCATCGGCAGGGTCACCATGCTCCTGTGGCACGACGGCCACCCCGACTTCCCTGGGGGCGCTTGGTCAGTTGACGGGCAACCGCTGCCAGCTTGACAGCCTCGGCGCCGCGGTAGTCGTTGAGGTCGGTGCCGGGGGCGACCGCGTTTACGCAGTAGCTGGCTGTGTCTAGGCATACCGATCAGGCGCCGTAGCCAGGATACTGGATGGTCCTTATACTATCGATAAGGACTCTGAACGAAAGTGTAACGACATGCGCCGTACTCATCCCTACTCACCGCAGACGATCGACGCAGTCAGAGTCTTGGGCCTGGAGGTAGCGCACGCTCGGCGCGCTCGGCGATGGACCGAAGCCCAGCTCGCCGAGCGGATCGGCATCTCCGCTGTCACGCTGCGGAACATCGAGCGCGGTATGCCCACTGTCGGGATCGGGACGGTCTTCGAAGCCGCGACCATCCTCGGGATCGACTTGTTCGGCGCTGACCGCGATGGGCTGCGCACAATGGTCGAGCGCGGCCGCGATCGACTCGCGCTCCTGCCCGCTCGTGTCCGCGAGCCCACGGGCCCGGTGCGTGATGACTTCTGAGGCGACCGAGGCGTTCGTGTGGGCGTGGCTCCCCGGTGCCAGCGAACCTATCGCCGCCGGTCGGCTCGAAACGAGCGGCGAGATCGTCTACTTCACCTATGGGCGCAGCTACCTGGACCGTTTCGGTGCCATCCCCCTCTACCTTCCGGAGTTGCCGCTCCGCCAGGGCCGGATCCGACCGCCGGGCGGACTCACCGTCGCTGGGTGCATCCGCGACTCTGGCCCGGACGCATGGGGGCAGCGGGTCATCCTGCAGCGACGCAGCGGGTACTTGACGGCGAACAGCGACACGGGCGATCTCGGCCTGCTCACATATCTGCTTGAATCCGGGTCCGACCGCATCGGGGCGCTCGACTTCCAGACGAGCGCGACCGCCTACGAGGCACGCACTTCAGGGGCCACCCTCGACGAGATGGTGACGGCGGCCGATCGGCTTGAAGGCGGCCTGCCACTTCTGCCGACGCTGGAGACCGCCCTGCTGGACGGGACGTCAGTCGGCGGCGCACGGCCGAAGGTGCTGCTCAACGATGGGGATCGGAGGCTCATCGCCAAGCTGTCCTCGCGCTCCGACCCGTACCCGGTTGTCAGGGCCGAGGCGGTGGCCATGGAACTCGCCCGACGGGTCGGATTGGATGTAGCTCTGACGGAGGTGACCGAGGCACTCGGTCACGACGTCCTCCTCGTCGACCGGTTCGACCGCCCCGAATGCGGACGGCAGCGCCGGATGCTCGTCTCCGCGCTGACCATCCTCAATTTGGACGTCATGATGGCGCGATATGCCACCTACTACGACCTGGCTGATGCGATACGGAGTCGCTTTGCCGAACCAAAGCAAGCGCTCCGCGAGCTGTTTTCCCGCATCATCTTCAATATCTGTGTCAGCAATACGGACGACCACGCCCGCAACCACGCTGCCTTCTGGGACGGCAAGATCCTCACCCTCACCCCGGCCTATGACATCTGCCCACAACCCCGCTCTGGCGGGGAGGCGACGCAGGCTATGGCGATACGTCGAGACGGGTACCGCTATAGCCAGCTCGCCGGCTGCGTCGTCGCCGCCAGCGACACGTACCTGCTGTCAAAGAACGAAGCGAAGGACATCATCGACCACCAGGTAGACACGATCCGCTCTGAATGGGGCGAGGCCGCGGACGTTGCCCGGCTCACCTCTGTCGAACGGGACCGACTGTGGGGAAGACAGATCCTCAACCCGTACGCTCTTGAGGACGCTGCCTGAGCCATCTGGAGGGAGGGCTCGCTCCGTCGGCGGACAGTTCCTCGGAAGCAAGATCAAAGTGAATGCCAGATTGAGTGGCAGATGGCGCTCGTGTGCGCTTGTCTGGGACATGTGTGAGCTGGTCTGCGCTCGTGTTCTTCCAGGCCAGGGTCTGAACCAGCGGCTACGGGGCTCGCGACCTGGGAGTTTGCTGCACGGTAGGCGCGGTACAGTGATTCCCATCTCGGGAACAGGTCCTAGATTTCGCTCGATGAAACGCAGAGCCATGCCCTGGCCTGGGCCTACGGAGAGTGACGGAGACCCACGGTCCTGGGCCGCTCACATCAACAGATCCCTGCCGATTTAGCGCAAGGTTGCCTGTCGGCGGCTCGTCGTGCCAGGCGCGCCATATCGGCCAGTTCTGCCGTGGCTCATGGCCGGGCAGCAATCGCCTGCCATGGGGATTCGCCGGGTCACCAAGCTTGCCCTGCCGTTTCAATGCCCCGGGAGGTGCCACCGCCGGTCCGGTCAGGATCGGGACGGCCGCCGGGTTGTGCGGCCCGCCTGCTGGGCCTGGGCCTGGAACGTCTCCAGCTTCTGAACGGCTGGCTCGGCGTTTGCGAACATGCGGGCGAGGGCCGATTTCATCCGCGGGTCGGTCAGGTGCTGGCCGATCCCGCGTGTGGCATTGAGCCGGGCTCCTTCCATCCAGGCTGAAAGGTCAGCGTCGCCTAGCCACGTGGCCAAGGCGCGGTGAGCAATGCAGGTCGCCGAGATCCAGTCGGTGGCGGCGTCGGGATAGGGGTTCGGCGGGCAGAGCAGGTTCTTCTCCGTATCCTCGTGGCGTGAGGTCTCCACGTATCCGACGAGCGCGGCGTTGAAGGCTGGCTGGCAGGTGCGGATCTGCTGCAAGGTGATCCGGCCGTCGGCAAATATCGGGCGTCCGGGCGAAAGACGCAGGCCGGCGGCCGAGCAGTCCACGTGAATCTGGCCGCCGTCGGTCGGGATCGAGCCTTCCTCCAGCACGATCCGGTCAGGCCCAATACGGACCACCCGGCCGAGGCGGATGACGTTCTCGATGCGCCGCAGGCTGCCGAGTTCGGCCTGGCTCACGGTCGCGCACCTGTACATGGCCGGCTCGACCGCTGGGTCGAGCCGGACGAGTTGCCCGCAGGCCTCAAGCCGGCTGAAGAGATCGCTGATGTCCTCGGCTTGTGCCGCGGCCTCCAGGTAGAGCGACACTCCCTCGATGAGCCAGGTGACCAGCTCGAGCGGCTGCTGGAACGCCCGGTCAAGGAGCCAGGCGTCCCGCGGCCTGATCCAGCGGATCATCTCAGGCGGCACTCCGCTGTCGAGCAGCCAGATGCACGCGTCCATGGCCGTCTTGCCGGCGCCGATGACCGTATATCCGCTGGCCGGCCCGGTCAGCCTGACCAGATCGTTGACCGGAATCAGCCGCGCTCCCGGTTCGGCACCAAAGGACGGGGTGTGGGTCGCCGGGATCGAGGTCTCCAGATACCTGGCATCGACTATGCGGCGCTGCACCCGCACCCTGGTCGCCTCACCGGTCAGCCGGGACACCAGCTGGCAACCATCCGGCCCCCCGTTCAGGTAGTCGGACATGCCGAAGAACCGAACCTGGCCCGACGCCAGCAGATCCTCCAGCACCCGCTGGTAGTAATCGCAGATCTCCGGCGCCGTGGCCCGCTGGTAGAAACCTGCGTTAGGCCCGGCGCTGTCGATCGAGTCGCTGCCCAGGACCCGCGAGTTGACACCGTAGAACGCTGACGGCTGGTGCAGGCGCACGAACGGGTACGCGTCGTTCCAGTGACCGCCCGGGCCGTGCCGCCGGTCCACCAGCACCACATCGGCATCCGAGCCCGCGATCAGCGCATCGGCGAACGCCAGCCCCGTCGCGCCCGCCCCGACTATCAGATAGTCGGTATCAATCCGTGCCATAGCCACCTGCCCGGCGTAGGGCTGATAGACGCGTGGAGCCGATCCAGCCCGCTGGGGCCGCACACCGGCGACCGTGTACGGACGCTGCGGACTGATCGTCGACTACTGCCTGGTCTCCCAGCACAGACACGCGCATGCAGACATGGTCCCCCGAATGCGCCAGAAAGAGCCAGCCACGGTCGCGAATCATCGGCATGCTGCCACAGCCGCCGGTTCCTCTCCAGGCATACCATTGCTGCCCGGGCGGCGGACTAGCCGAACGGCACAGCCCCGGACACGGAGCCCGCCACCAGCAATAACGAGCAAGACTCAGTGCAGAGTATCCGCCACGGCGCTACGCGGCAGGTCATGCTGGGCCTCCGACCGTCGACCAGATCGGCTCGGTGCCCGTTCTCCCTGACCAACGTTCTCACTCAGCGTTATGCTCTCGATCGATGTAACCCGACTGCAACCTCGGACTTAGTCCGGGTGAGCACTCTGCGGAGGGTGCGGGCCGACGTGCTCGTCGATCTTGCGCCCACGGTAGCCATGCGCCACATCAGACCTGACCTAACGCACCATATGCGGCAGATGAGGATGAGCGGGCCGCCGTTTGTGGTCGTCTGAGTGTCTGAGCCTGGGTATACCGTGCCAGGCATGGACTGGAAGATCGAACTGGTAGCGATACCGGTGACCGATGTCGACCGCGCCAAGGCCTTCTATGTGGATCAGGTAGGTTTCCACGCCGATCACGATCACCAGGTGAACGAGGCGCTGCGGTTTGTGCAGCTCACCCCTCCCGGGTCGGCGTGCTCCATCGTCATGGGCACCGGCATCACCGAAATGGCGCCTGGCTCCCAGAAAGGGATCCAGATCGTGGTAGCCGACGTGGAGGCCGCTCGCCAGCAGCTCATCGCGCATAGCGTCCAGGCCAGCGACGTTGATGTACAACCGTGGGGCTCCTTCGTCACCTTCAGCGACCCCGATGGAAATACGTGGGCGCTGCAGCAGCTGCCTGCGTGGCGGTAGGAGCTTCGTATCGCCACAGCGCTGGCAACGGCGCCGCCAGTATTACACTCCCGGCACTTTGCCCCAAATACCCGGGCACTGCGTCGGTTCGAGAGCAGGTATGTGGGGCGGCGGATTCAGCTCGATCGCAGACCTCGAGGTCACGTTAGACCTTCCGCCGGGGATGGTGAGCAAGATCAAGGATCGGCTTATCTTCCAGCAGATATACTGATCTGACTGCTGTATTGCCCGGGCTTTCCCCTGTACGCCCGTCATTATTCAAACGGTGACAGCCGCGAAGGGATGCGCGCCCAGCGCCACTATGGGATAACGGGTCTTGGCGAGGGGCCGGGCTAACGTGGGGGGTTGTCGGCATGAAGATGACACCGGAGCGGGAAGGCGCCTACGCGCTGGACTTTGGCGTCTCGCGCGACGACCTGAAACCGGATGTGCAGGTCGAGTACGATCGGCAGCTGGAGGCACGCCGCAGCCAGAGTCGGCACGCTGGGCCGGATGCCATCTTCCCGGCGCTGGGCGTCCAGGTGCGCGGCGAAGCCGTGGAAACCTACGCCGCCCCATTTGGTGCGGCAGTACTCGGCCTGCTGGCTGGTGCTGAGGCCCGGCTGACGGACGGCTCGCAGGCATGGAGCCCAGGCCGGGCCATGTTCTTGCCGGTGGGACTCGCTGGGCTGGCCACTAAGACCAAGGCTGCCGTGTTCGTGATCTTCGCTGATGGGAAGTACCACGAGACCGCGCTGAATGGCAACGCCGCCGTAAGGGGCGCCCAGGCGGAGGCCGTTAAGTTCAACCTCATGGCTGGCAGATCAACCGCGCCTGCCCAGCAGGAGGATGACGTGGCCGCCATACTCCGTAAGCTGGCCAGCCTGCACGACGAGGGACTGTTGACCGATGAGGAGTTCGCGGCCAAGCGGGCACAGGTCATCGCGCGGATATAAGCGCAACTGGGAAGTACTGCCTTTAACTCGATGTCTGAAACTACCATCAAAGGTCGCTTCCGGCGTAGGTAGTGCTGAGCCACGTCGATGTGGCTACCAGGCTGGACCAGCGCAGCCGTCACCGTCATTTGCCGCGTTTAGCTCGCCGACGCGATGGTGAATACCCGGCCTCCGGGGATCATGAAATAAGTACGGGTGACCCGGGTGCCTAACCTGGAGCACGGTCCGGATCCCGGCATCGGCGAGGACCGCGTCGAACGCGGGGTGAAGTCCGGGCCGCGGTCGCGGATCATGAACCTGACTCGGTGCGTCTGCTCACCGAGGTCCATGATCTCGCGGTGCCAGCGCAGGATCGTGTCCGGAGTGACCAGCCGCAGCCCGTGGCGGTGGGCTTTGGTATCACGCTGAGCAGGGTCGCTGGTAGGGCCCGGTCCGCCCGGTTCAGCTTCGGCGGCCGGACGGCAGGGAGGGCAACTCTGCTGCTCAGAGCAATGGTTGAGATTCTCGGCGCGCTCACTCTGTCGCCCAGGAACCGGAACTTGACATCGGGCCGGGACGCTCTGGTGTTCAGCGGCGGAGATCCACCGGGCCGGTAAGCACCCGCTTCCCTGATGACGCTTGGCTGCGGCCTGCTTGCTGCTCGGTGACCGTCAGGGCCGGGAAGCTGGTCGGTGGCACACCGCCCCACAATGAGACGCTTGGGCCCTGATTGAAGGTGCCGATGGGAACGAGGATCCCCGCGGCGTTCTTCAGCCATGCTTCGTAGTACCGGCCGTCGTCACGGCGGGGCAGCCCGGAGATCTGCAGCTCGATTCGCCAGCCCGCGGTGGTCTTAGTCAGGGTTGCGCTACCGCTGGCGCCGGGTGCCAGGTTGGTGGCGGCCAGCGCGGCCCTGAACTGCGTCGGGGAAACGCCCGTGCCGCGCACCGCCACGCCGACGATCACCGCGACAACGACGGCCGCCGCGACCGCGAACGCCGTGTAGACAAGTCCAGGCCGGAACCTGCGTGACCGGGCGCGAGGGGCTGGACTCGGATGGGCGCCCGACGCCACCGCCACGGCCGCTAGGACGCGGTTTTCGAGTGCCGGAGCTGGCTTTTCCCACGCCGCCGACTCGGCTAGCAACGCGCGCAGCCGGTCCAGCTCCGCCCGGTCCCCTGGGTCGACGGAACGGGCGGTGTCACCCGCCAGGTAGGCGATCCAATCGTCATCGCTGGTCACCGGCTCCCCCTCCCGCTTGGCCCCAGGCCAGCCAACCGGACCCGGTTAATCCGCAGGCAAACCGCTGACGGCTCGGCGAACCGCCGATACGTCGTAGGCCGGCTCCTTCAGCGGCGCTGGATATCCATGGCCGCCCGCCACGTGATCACGGCCAGCCATGGACCGAGTTCCTGGGTCAGGTCGTAATCGCCCGCCGCACGCCATGCCTGGACGAATGCTTGCTCGGTCGCCTCCTCGGCAAGCCGCCGGTCGCCCAGGAGGTTGTGCGCCACCCCGAATACCAGCCCTCCATAGGCCCGGTACAACGCGCGCACGGCGCCGGGATCGGCATCGCGAAACCGGCTCGCCTCTCCCCTATCCACCGCGCCAACGGTACCACCAGGACTGTCTGCGGAGCGGCTCCGCGAACTGCGGTTTCCCCGCGGCCGGGGGATTGATGCGCAGTCCGGCGGCAGGCATTCCGTGCCGGGGTTCCTATCTCACGAAGGCATGGCGAGGACAGGCCGGATCCCGGCGAGGACACCTCCGGTGTCGGCGGCAGCCAGCAGGTCAAATTGGCGAAGGATTCTCATCCGGACTCCGGGTAGCGGGGCGGCGGCCAGTGCCTTCTCGAACGCGCGACGGGCGGCCCGCGCCGCGCCGCGTTCGCCCGTGACGGCCTGTCCCGCCCGGGCGATCCCCTTTACGTACAGCACATAGATCATGCCGTTGCTGCCTGCCAGGAGGCTGTCAGCCGCGGACAGCGCAGCAGAAAAGGCCTCATGGGCGTTTGCGTGATCACCCCCGCACAGCCGGGCCGTCCCCAGCGCCGCGAACACCTGCGGCAACGCCGGTCCGTATCCGTGGCTCCGGGCGGCTTCCGCGGCCCGCCGGGCTTCGGGCCATTCTTCCCGGTCGAGGTGCGCGTAGGCCAGGCCGAGGCGGGCCTCAGCCTGAACCTGCGCGTTCGCGATGTCCGCTCCGATCTCAGCAGCCTCCTCGTAGTGCTCAATCGCTTGCTCGGCCTGCCCCAGGTCCGCGTAGCTGTTGCCGATGGCACCCAGCCAGGACCCCTCGCTGCGGCGGTCGCCGGTCTCCCGGGCGATGGCCAGCGCCTGCTCGTAGTACTCGACCGCGCGCCCGGCCTGGCCCAGGTCCGCGA
>Ga0187871_10001944_pt1 | contig 17363 bp, 8 predicted proteins | sample June2016WEW_16_1_FD_132988 | JGI IMG/M metagenome (GOLD analysis project Ga0187871, IMG submission 132988) | Peatland microbial communities from SPRUCE experiment site at the Marcell Experimental Forest, Minnesota, USA - June2016WEW_16_10 | ecosystem: Environmental > Terrestrial > Soil >...
ATAGTAGATGTCCTGCGGGAAGAACGCGAGGAGTAGCGGCACTCCCAGCCGCGAAAAACGGCATTCGGGAAAGACGATTTGCGCAACCGCGTAACCCAGCCACACCAACGCGGCGGCCAGCGGGATGTTGAGAAAACGAATCCAGTAGAGCAGGTGAATGTCCCCGCAGCCGCACCACAGGCCCAAGTCCATCCATAGCCCCGCCAAAACATAATACAATGGGCTGTCGGCTGATTCGTAATTGGGCCGGGCTGCCAAAAATGATTTGGCCCGTGAAATGGCCCGGCCCATTTCAGTGGATTCGTCATCAGGCTTGGATGCCAAAAATGACGGGGAGCCAGCGATTTGGCGGAGCACAGACTCGGAAGGGGGAAGCCAGGGCGGGGAAGGGAATTTTCCGCCGGCAAACTGGTCCGGCGTCAGCATGTACTCAGGCGAACTGAAGACCGCGATCCACGGAGCGGAGTCTGGAGAGTAATTCTCCACGCCCGTGGGCGGCCGCAATTGTGAGTATTTCACCACCATGTCAAAGTGAGCCGCCTCGTCCACATTGTTGAAGAAAGGAAAGGCCGACCCGTATATGAAGACACGGAGGCCGGCGACACCGCAAAGCAGGAAGACGAGCCAACTCTCTTTCCAGCGGGAGATAGGGCCTGGTAAGTTGGTGTCCGCAGTGTTCATGAGTTTCCGCGCTTGATTTGAAAACAAACGATCTCCGCATCTTCATACACCGGCGGTCCGAGATCCGCCTTGAACCGGGCCTGAAGCAGATCCACCGAACGGTAGAATGCCGGAATCGAACCGTACGCGAGCGCGGCCCCGCCCACGTTCGGCATGATCTTCAGCACCATGATGTATTTGTGCAGAACCAGAATATCCGCGCCGCTGCGCGAGAGGGCGGCAGCGTCCAAAATGTCAATCATATTACGGAAGGCCAGTTTCGCCGGATCAGCCACCCTGGAGAGAATGTCATCGGCGCACAACCTGCCGGCTTGAGCGGGGGGCGCCGCCGGGTCCGCTGATGGCGGGAATCCATAGCCCAACAGCGTGACATCGCGGCAGTAGCCTGCCAGAACGCGCTTGTGATGAACGTGTTGATAGTAATAGAACAAATCATCGTAGTCACAAATCTCGAAGGGATATTCCACGATGGCGGCGATGTTGGATTGTCCACCCAGCCCATTGTAAAAGGGAGGGATTTGATTCTGTTTGACGTGGAATGCCGGATAGACGGTGACCGCGTCTGAGGATTCCCATCTGGAACGGTTGTAGGAGTACTGAAAGGCCGAATGGCTGGCAAAGTTGTTGGGAGTACGATACTGCGCGGGCAACGGGCCGGCCGCCCAGAGGCATCCGAGAAAACACGCGGCGCCCGCGACCGGCAGGCTGCGGCGCATTCCGGGAATCTGTTGCGCCCGGGTTATCAGGCAGTCCAGGGCCAGCGCCACCAATGTCAAACTTACAGGCACCACGACGATCATGTAGCGCAGCATAACCGCCCCGGTATCCAGGCCCGCGGGGCGGCTGGCCAGGAATACCACCGGATAAGCGCCGATGGCCGAAAGGAAAGTCCAACCGAGGAGCCGGTTCTGTTGGAACAGCAAGGCGAAGCCCGCAAGGAAGAGCAGGTAAAACAAAGCGTTCAACGGGCCGTTCACTGTGCCGCTGAGAAGTGTGGCCGCGTTCCAAACCGCTTCCAAAGTCATGTTGCCCCTTCCCCACGGCAGTTTGGCGCTCTCGCGAAGCACCGGCAGGCACAAAGGAACCAGCAGAGCGGCCAGTAGCAGGGCCGCGATAACAAGATGTCGCAAGGGCACGACGATTTGCCGGCGAAGCGCGGACGCCTCCGCGGATCGGTTGACCAGCGCGATCCCAATGGCCGTCCCCAAAGGCGCAAGAACCGCGATCATGGAAAAGAGATGCGCGCTTATGGAAAAAGCGCCGGCCACGATAAAACCGGCGGCATAACGAAGTTTGCCTGTGGTGAGCCATTGGTGGAACAAAAGCAACGCGGAAAAGCAGCACAATGCCACAAAAGCATAAGCCCGCGCATAGCGGCTGTAGAAGATCAGAAATGGCGCAATGGCCAGGAGGCAGGCGAAGATCAGCGCCACACGTTCCTGCAACACATTCCTGACCAACAGCGGCAGAACGACGAGGCTCAAAAGCCCCGCGACGATGACCGGAAGCCGAAGCGTGAATTCCGACCAGCCAAAGCCGCGGAGCAGGGCGAGCGTATAAATGTCATACGGAAGACTGGTGTTATCCACAGGATTGAACTTTGTAAGCACCTCCAACCAGGACTTGCCAATGACCGCATTGAGGCCCAGCCACTCATCATCCAAGAGAATCTGTGAAGACAGATTATGCAAGCGCAAGCAGGCCCCCGCCGCAAAGACGCATCCCATAATCACAATGAAATGGCGGTTCCTTTTGTCGTTTTCTTTCATGTCGGACGCGCTTGTTCTTGTGCGGCCATCCGGGAATTCAGGCGATAACGGGCCGGCATGGTTGGATATTGGGCGAACGCCGCCGCAAGGGCAATCCGGTTCTTGCGTCAAAGGCCGGAGGCTGGCTTGACTTTTCCGGCAGTGGCGGGAAAGATGCCGCCGTGATTTCCCGAAATTGAGATCAGAACTCGTACACCTGCAACGAAAGAATCCGCTCATGCACTCCACATCATTCAAGACTGCGGCTTGTCTCACTCTCCTCGTGTTGTCTTCCGCCTCCGCCCTGTTTGGGCAGTTGGGCAGAACATGGCCGTCGGAGAAAAAGATCGTCCCGGACCCGGTCACGGGCGCACCGCTCGAATTCCTGACCAGCACCGACGGCACGTATCGCCAATCCAAGATTTACCAGACGCACCGGCAATGGACCTCGGATGGAAAGTGGCTGATCTTCCGGGGGACGCGCGAGGACGGTTCGCAGGCGTTTGCAGTCAACGAAGAATCGGGGCTAATCGTGCAAGCGACAGAGACCGGCTTCACAGGGATGCTATGCGCGGGCAATAAGACGATGAAACTGTACGTCCTGGCGGGCGGTGGCGGCGCAAGAGGCCGGGGCGAAGCCGTAGCGCCCGGCGCGGCGGAAGAGGCAGCCCGGAGAGCGGCGCCGGCCGCCGGCGAAGCGGCGGCTCCGCGAGCGGGCCGCGGGCCAAGAGGCGGCGGCGGACCACGGCAGATTCTCGAAATTGACCTGGAAAAGCTCTTCGCCGACGTTGCCGCCGGGACTGTGAAAGCTCCCGCCACTTACCAGCGCGTCTGCGGAACAATCCCGACCGGCCTCAGCGCCGACGGCAACATGGGATTGGACGCCAATGATGACTTCATGTACTTCAGGGTGAGCGGCGCGGAAACGGCGCAATTGTCGGAAGGCCAGACACTCCAGAAGTCCTTTGGTCCCCGGAACATGGGGGCCGGCCCGAGCGGGTTGCGCAGCATGAACCTCAAGACCGGCGAAGTTAAGTTGATCTGCAATGTCGGCTTCCAGATCGGCCATGTGCAGAGCAATCCATGGGTCCCGGGCGAGATCGTTTTCTGCTGGGAAACCGGCGGCAAGGCGCCGCAGCGGACCTGGTTTGTCAATGCCGACGGAAGCGGCCTGCGTCCGCTCTATCCGGAAGCGCCTTATGAATGGATCACCCACGAGGCCGTCATCAGCAAGGACGAAGTGGCGTTTGCCATCTGCGAAAACGGCCGTCTCATCAACGAGCCTGGGCCGGAGCCTAATTATGGAAACGCAGGGACGTGGGAGCACCCGACCGGGGTCGGCATCATCAACCTCCGAACCCGCCAGATGCGGATTGCCGGACAGGTTCCGCTTTGGTCCGGCGGCCGCTCGGACTGGCATGTTGCCGGATCGTCCGACGGCCGCTGGGCCGCCTGCGACGATTTCAAGTATGAGGTTTGGCTCATTGACCGACACAACGGCGAGGTCAACCTGCTGGCCGGTCCCCAGAAGACGGGCGCCGATCACATCCACCCGACGTTCAACGGTGACAACACAAAAATCGAGATCGAATCAGCGCTGATCTCCAAGGACGACCGGTCGTTGAACATCTGCGTGGTGCCGCTCCCGAAGGCGTTCTTGAATCGCACCTATCCATTGAAGCTGCCGGAGTAAAGTTTAATTCAGACTATGAAATATCCCGGCTGCTCCCCGGCAAACGGGCGCGGATGGGCTGTCGCGGATTGGGCTTGACAATTTTCCCGGCGCGGGACATTATCGCGGCAAATGAAAGGCAACCCAACTATGACAAATAATTATCCAACTTCCCGAAGAGAATTCCTGAAAACCTCGTTGCTGGGCGGCGCCGCGGCGCTGACCGTCTGGCGATTGCCGTCCGCCCTGGGCGCCGAAGGCGCGCCCGCGGCTCCGTCGGGCTTCATTCCCAGCGACCCTGCCAACGCCCCGATGGGCGTCGCTTTCGGCGTCAAGCCGGGGCGCGTTGCGTGGGCTTTTAATCCCAAGGCCACGAGCTGGGACGGCTTGAATAACGCGCCGGGCTGGTGGGATGACAGCAACACCAATCCCCAAGCCGTCGCGACTATGTTCTCGAACACCATCCGTTCGGTCGGCGACGCCGCCACTGACAAGGAAGCCTGGAACAAGATATTCACCGACTTCAACCAGCGCAAAGGCAAGGGCGCGGTGGGTTACAAGAAGGGCGAGAAGATCGTCATCAAACTCAATCTGAACCAGATGCACGACGACCACGGCAACGGCGCGAACAATTCCTACATCGCGCCCCAGCTCGTGCTGGCTATGCTGCGCCATCTTGTCCAGCAGGTCGGCGTTGCGCAGGCGGACATCACTTTCTATGACGCCGTCCGCCATGTTCCGGACACCATCTTCAACCCCGGCAAGAAGGAATTTCCAGGCGTCCATTTCGTGGATTCGACCAACACCGACGGTCGCGAGAAAGCGGTTCCCGACAAGACGAAGCCAATCGTTCTCGGCCAGGGCAATGTGACCATGTATTTCCCGACTTGCGTCACCGCGGCCGACTACATGATCAACGTCGCCGGCCTGAAAGGGCACGGCTTGGCGGGCATGACAGTTACGGCGAAGAATCACCTCGGTTCCCTGTTGATGGAGTCGGGTGAACCCGGTGCCAGGAACATGCATGCTTCGATTACCGTCAAGCCCATCACGCCGCGGCCGGGCGGACCTCCTCCTGGCGAACCGCTGCCGGCTACGCAAGTGATGGGCGCTTACAACGGCCTGGTGGATTTGAACGGACATCCGCAGACCGGCGGGAAGACCATTCTGTACATGATTGACGCGCTGTATGCGACGCAGCATAACGAATTCAAATTGGCCCCGGTTTGCAAGTGGCAAAGCGCCCCCTTCAATGGGCATTGGACCTCCAGCTTGTTTGCGTCGCAGGACGGCGTGGCCATTGACTCGGTGGCGCTGGATTTCCTCCGTAGCGAGCCGACTCTGACCTCAATTGTCACCGGCCCGGTTGACAACTATCTCCACGAAATGGCGCTGGCGGACAAGGCACCGTCCAAGACGAAGTACGACCCGGCGAAAGACGGCAAGGTGCTCGGCAGCCTGGGCGTCCACGAGCACTGGAACAATGCCGCGGAGAAGAAGTACAGCCGCAACCTCGGCAAGGGCGCGGGGATCGAGTTGGTCAATCTGGCGCCGGCATAACGGGTATTTTGGATTTGATTGGCTTGGATGGGACTCATGGGACTTATGGGTGGGATGGAATGGCTGGTTTGGCCGGCTTATGAGATTGGCTTATCCTGGCCACGGCGGCGCCAGGAGAGCGCGTTCCGCGTTTCTCCCAGGGCCGAGACATCCCACAACCCCGCCGCGCCGCCTGGCTCCACCCCCAGGATGGATTGGCTGTCTGGGGTGAACATGGCATTCCAGTAGATCGGCGGGCTCGGAAGCGTCCGGTATTCAGGGTGCTGGGAGGCATTGGTCGGATTTTAGAGGTAAACCGATCCATCCGAGCAACCGCTCGCCAGGGTCCGCCCATCCGGGGACAGTGCCAGCCCGTATATTTCGTCCAGATGACCGCGCAGAAAGCCTTCGGGTTTGCGTTTGGCCCAGTTCCAAAGCCGGATCGTATCGCCGCTGGATGCGATGAGCCGTGTGCCGTCCGGCGTGAAGAGCAAATCGCTCACGGTAGCGGTAAGGCCCTCCAGCGAACCGTCGGCCTTGCCGCTGTGCGCGTCCCAGAGCCGGATGGAAGTATCGAGCCAAGCTCCCGCCGTGAGCAGGGTGGAACTGTCCGGCGAGAACGCAACCGCGATGGGGTATAGTTCCGCGGTACTAATGGTGAACCGATCTCCGCCGTCTTTTGTGTCCAGTACTTGGGTGCGCCCATTCTGCACACAGACGGCGAAGGCCGAGCCGTCCGGGGAGACTTGAATGAAAAGGCGCAGGCGCTGCTTGGTGTTGAGGCTCCCTTCATCACAATAACGGTTGATGGGAATTCCCTTCACCAGTTCCATGACAAAGTAGGGCCGAAGTGTACTCCATATTACTGCATCTTGGCAAAGGCCCAGGAGCGGATTGCGCCCCGTTTTCGGGGCTACAGTGTAACTTGAACGGAGTCTGAGGGATATTCTTGGCATGCGTGCTGCGCGTCGCTCATTGTGCTGCTGGGCCATCTCATGAATCGGATGACTCTAAGAACGCTGGCCCTTCTTCGAGTATACGATTATGCAAAATGGCTTGACGATTAGTTTACGATTAGGCGTAGCGTCTTTACGATTACCAGTGACGCTGGCCAGACTGGACAGCATCGCGGAGGGGCACAACTGGGACAACGTAAACAACGTGATCCTGACCGGCTACACCTGGGCGGCGGACAAGCGTGTGCAAGCCATCAACCGCGTCCACCGCATCACCCGCCGGCGCGACATCAATCTGTATGTCATCCTTTGCGATCAAAGCGCCGACCGGGTCCTCGAAGACAACAACAACGAAAAGATCAACAGCAGCGAGATGGCGATAGACGGCCGGCTGCTGGGCGAAGCGACCGAGGAGCGCAGTATCTCCGATCTGCTCCGTGAAGCTATGCGCGACTTCCGGGAAAAACAGGATTGCCCCAACGAAGAAACCTCGTCGAAGTTCTGGCCCGCCTTGCGCAAGAAACTGCGGAAAGCGGCGCGCGGCTGGCATGGAAGCGAATCCAGATCAATAGAGTCCAACCGGAGTCCAATTGAAATCGACCCGGCCACCGTCATCTTCCCGATGCCATTAGCAAAACCGCAAACCGTCAATCTTCCAATCTGGCGCCGCATCAGGCTCGCTGCGTAGTGCCAGTCGCGCCATAGAATGATTTGCTGAAATTGGCCGCCACCACCGTTTCAACCCGCATCTTCAAAGAGGTGCAGGACAAAATTGTGTTGGAAAGACGGATCTCATGGTTTTGGCATACTTGATGCGGATCGCCCATGTTGGATGGGTTCACGCCAGAATGAATCTGGCGTTATAGTGCGTTCGCAGGAAACCGCGCATCTCGTCCACAGACGCGAGTTCCAGTTCTTCCATAAGATGAAGGCGGTCCTTGGCATCAGTGGTCTGCTTAAACCGTTCACGCAGTTGAAATGTCCTGCCACGATAGTGCTTATACCGCTCGATTTCCTTGTCAGGGGAAAGGCCTTCTTGAATCGTGCGCAGCGCGGCGCCGATGATCGCCACCGCGATGGCGCCGGTACGGACGCATAATTGCACGTTTGGGGGAATTGCAATTGCCGGGTTCCCGGCTAAAACGTCAACCGCATAACCATAGATCAAAATTGCGGAACAAATCAATGCGCAGGTGAAGCAGAACGACGACGCATCGGAGAGCACCGCCATTTGTTTCATGGCCGGCCACTTCAGGAATTGCCAGAAGGGTTTGGCGCTGGACTTGCGCAGTTTGTAAACCGCGTAGTTGTACTGGTGGTCGAAACGAAGCTGCTCGAATGCGTCGAAGACCTGGGCAAGCACTGTGCTTTTGTGGCTGTAAGGGGTGGGTTGATCGTGAAGCCAGTCTCCAGCAACTCCGGGTTCGTCGGTGAACGATTCGAGTTGGGCTTCAAGTTTGCCTTCATACACCTGAAGAAACTTGTCCAACCAGAGGCCGCGCTCTTTCTCAAATTGGGCAATCGCGTCCGGGCCGGCGCATGACGCTTCCACTTCCTTGCCATGCCGCACCAACAACTGAAAGTGCCATTGCCGCAAGCGTTCGGCCATGAGCCGGCTCTCCAGCCATTGCCGCTTCCATGGTCCCAGCAACAGCCCGCCCCCCGCCACAAGAGCAGCAAACAGGCCGCCCAATTCCATTACCAGGGCAAGCCATTGTCTCCAAAGGGTATGCGGCCACAGAGGCTCTGTTGCCACGGCGAGCAGAGCGAGAGTGGCCGAGACCACAGCGCCAAAACCCAGACGGCGAACCCAATCTCGAGCTCTGTCGGCATCCCGGTTATATTCGGCGAATTTTTCCCGTAATCGCGGGTGGTCTAACAGGTGAATGATGCCCGGGAATTGCGACCTCGCAAATGCAAGATCATTCGCGTTCATCAGCAGATCGTCGTTGAAGACATGGCCGCGGTGCGGTGGTGATGGCTGAACAATGTCTGGCATACTATCAAATTCCATACCTCACCAGAGAATTATCGCGCCGCTTTGGTTGGTTCCCAGGAAATAACCCTGGGCGTTGGTTTGGTCTTGGAGAAGGACGCCGTTGAGGGAGATGGTCTGTTTCGTATCGGCCGGATTGACAAAGCTCCCGCTAAACGTCCCGGTTTTTGTGTTGATGGTCAAGACCAGTTTGTCGGTTTTCTCCGCGACGTTGGTCACGGTGACCGTATTGTTGGTTGAAAGAATAACGTGGTTGGTTATGGGCATGGGCAGGTTGCCTCCTTCCAAAAGCACAATGCCATTGGTCAACTCCAACAACGGCTTGTTGATCGAGGTGTAGGAGGAGCCGATGATAGCCGCCTCCCGGTTGGTGAAGCCGGAACGATAAAGGGCGGTCTTGGTGGTGTTGGCAGTGTTGATCCAGCTTGTGTTGGTTGCGGACAGGATCACCCCGTTGGTGGTGAAGCAGTTCCATCCCCAGAGTGAGCCATTCCCGTTGTAAAGGGACAGGTAAAACGGCCAGAAACCATCCTTGGAAACCACGCTGGTTTGGTTGACGGGCGTGTTGTCGGCCAGGCTGCCGCCAAAGGTGATGTTGCCCAAGTCATCCACTTTGACGGTGCCGTAACTGGTTCCATAAGGCCCAACATTTGTGTCGGTGACGCCCGGAATGATCACAGTGTAGAGGCCCTGATAGTTGGTGGCTTTGTGGGCAGAACTGAAAACATCCAGGTCGCCCTCCACGAACGCATCAAAGTTGCCGTCGCTGACGGTGCCGGAGACGGATTTGTTGTTAAAGTCAAGTTGCAGGACGGTGGTCAGGGTATGTTTGGCGCTGAGGACGGAGTTGAATTGAGCGCGACCGGCCAGATTGAAGTTGGTGGTGAAGGAGGGGGTGTTGGTGCCCAAGCGGAGTTTGCCGGTGAACTTGCCGGTGGGGAGGAGGGTGAAGCTGATGGCGCCGGAATTGGTGTGCTGGCGCGGGACGTTGGTCGGAGCGAACAAGCCGTTGTAGGCTCCCTGCGCCGCCAGGAAGGGGTTGGTCAGGAAGTTGGCCTGCAAAATCAGGTTGGACACCATCGAGAAATGGAGCGTGAGATTGGTGAAACCGGGAACCAGAGAGCCGCCGGCCACGGTGCCGCGCGCCCAGTATTCGAACAGGGCATTCGTGGCCGGGACAGCAGTGACGCTGTAGTTGCCGCCGATTTGCAGCAGAGCATTGTTCGAAACCCCCGCGCCACCCTTAATGCGGCCGGGACCGTTGGTCAGAAGGGTCAGAGGTGCTTTGACGACGTAGATGAAACTCCGTGTTGCCGCTGCGGATGAGATATCGTTGGTGTCAAAACTGTATGCCACGATGACGTTGGTTCCCGGCGTCAGGGTGACAACGGCCGTCCAGTTGGTGGTTCCAGAGGCGGTGGTCCTGAAACCATCAGTGAGATTCGTGAGCACAACCCTGGCCAGGCCGGCCTTGTCAACCGCAGTGCCTGCGACCGTAATCGAACCGCTGTCGGTGCGGAGGTTGCCGGGGGGCGATTGAATGGTGACGGCGGGAATGTTGGTGGCGAAGAGAATGGCCGGAAGGCTGGTGACGTTGGACACGGAGTTGCTCACGACCACGGTGTATGTGCCGTTGTTGGCCGCGGCGGCGGCGGCAATGGTGAAAGCAGCGTTGGTGGCTTTGGCAATGGGTTTATTGTCCAGGCGCCACTGGTAATGCAGCGGGGCGGTGCCCGTCGCCACGACCGAGAAGGCGGCGCGCTTGCCTAGGCCGACGGTTTGGCTGACGGGTTGCTGGACAATGGTCGGCGGAGAATTGGTGATGGTCAGATTGGTCAGCGTGTAAGTGGCGCTGACGCTTACAAAACTCCCCGGCACCACTGTTATTGTCTGATTGGTGGGCGGAGCCCACCCATTGATGGGCGCGAACTGCACGACCTCCACGCCGGGGGAAGACACCTGATCAACGTAGCTCGGGTTGCTCGAATAGGCAGGATCGCCCTGCAAACGCCAACCGGCCCCGGCCTGCACCGCATCCGGCGGCCCCAGTTGTATTTGCACATAGCCGGGATTCGTCTTGATGTCTTCAGGGGCTATGATCGTAATCACCCCACCGCCATTGTTGTTGGTCCCGTAGTCGCCCTTGCTCGCCGCCAGATTGATCATGAGCACGGCATTGCTGTCAATCGCCCTCATCAGGGACATGCTGCCCAAGCCTTCGCCCGTGGTTCCCAAATACACCGCCGCCGGATAGAAAAAGCCGTTGGTATATCGCACATAAACCGGGCCGCCGCTGTTGCCGGGAAAACTCAGGAAACTTGCTGTGGCATAGACTTCGCCGGATTCCTGTATGAAGGGAGCGGTGGAAAGCGGGGTGGAGTAGATCAAACCCGGTTGCACCATCTGGCCGAAAGACGAGCCGTCCACTGGATAGCCGGCCAACATCTTGAGGTTCGTGCTGACAAGCCACGGGTCGGGCGAGTCGTCTGATCCCAGATAACCGCCATAACCGGTGTTGGCCACCGGCTTATTGAAGTAGAGTGCGGCGACATCAAAGTCTTGCGAGAGCGGAGTGGATTGGCCCGGGGAATAGCCCGCGGCCAAATCGTTCGTGCGTTGGGCCGCGTAACCGGAAAGGACATACCAACCGCGCGCCGACACCGCCGGCACGATGGGAGTTTGGTCCTCCTGAAAGAACCAATTCACCTGGCTGACGTAGGAAAGCGTGTTGTCGTTAAAAACCAGGTGGGCGGCCGTCAGCACCACCGTCTCCCTCACCGCCACACCGCTGCCAAAACCAACGTCCGACTGCAATTGACCATTGAACGCGTAGGGAAGATCAGTGTTGGTGAAATCGCCGGACGGCACCGAAGATGGAAAGGCTGCCGTAGCGGGAGGCGTGGCCGGCAACAGATAGTTGACAGTGTTGGTGACGCTTATTCCGGCTGGCACGGCAACCGCCAGGTTCTCCGGCCAGGACCAGCCGCTGACAGGCTCAAATTCAATCAAGTAGGTGTTCGGAAAGACATTGGTGGTGAATCCGGAAGCGTGCCAGGCGGTCTCACCCAGGAACCGCCAGCCGCCGCCAGACGGGTCGTTCGGGTAATTGTTCACTGTGAGCGAACCCGCGTTGGTGGAATTGGTGGAATTGAGTGTCGAGTAATTCGAAATGATGATGGAGTTTAATCCGTTTGTGACACCGACCACATAGGAACTGGTCGCGTTGGATATAACAGGCACATAGCCCGGCTTGACATTAAACAGGATGGGGTAATTACAGCCGGCCAGCACATTGCTCACCACCTCGCCGCTGGGGCGCCAAGTCACATCCGATGGGAAACGCCACTGGCCGTTGGCATTGGTCGGAACGAGTGTGACCTGGAGCTGCGCGGCAACCTGCGACGCCGGAAGCGGAAAAACAGAGGGCAGAAACGTCGTGCCGCCATACTCGTGAATCGTCACCGTTGCCGTCGAAGGGCTTCCCAAGGAACCGGGGTTTGGATTGGACAATTGGATTTGGAACGCGATGTCCGATCCCGCCAGGTAATTGTTCAGAATGGGAATGGTAATGTTGATGGATTGAGAGCCGCCGGTAAAGTTCAGCGTGCCGTTGGTCGCCGTGTAATCGCCGGAATAACCGGTCCCGCCAATGGCGGTCAAATTAGCCGTGGCAAACTGGACCGTGCCGCCCATCCCGCCGACATTATTTACAGCGACCACCACTGCGCCGTTGCTCTCGTTGACCGTGTAATTGGTCGCGCTGAATTGGAAGAGCGCCAGATGCGATACCGAAACGTTGTTTGTCGCGGTGGCTGAAAGCCCGTAATTATCCGTGGCGACAGCCTTCAGCGCATAAGCACCGAGCGCGGGATTTGTCCATGTTACCATGTAAGGACTGTTGCTCGACACCCCAAGCAAGATGGTTCCGGCGTAAAACGATACACTGGTGATCGCGCCGTTGCTGTTGACATCGCTGGCAGTGGCGGTGATAACCGGGCTGGCGCCAAAAGCAATCGTTGCGCCATTGGTGGGGCTGGCAATGGAAACAACGGGGTTCTGAGCGGTGACGGTGATGTTGACCGGAGCGGAGGTGGTGACGATACCGTAGCTGTCGGTAGCGACAGCCTTCAAGACATGAGCGCCGACAGGCGGGTTCGTCCAGATGACAGGAAGCGGGCTGTTCGTTGACACGCCCAATACGGTCGTTCCGGCAAAAATGGAGACATTGGTAATGAAGCCGCCTGTATTGGGATCGCTCGCGGTGGCAGTGAGGGTGATGTTGCTGGCGACAGGAAACGTCGCGCCATTGGTGGGAATCGTGATGCCGACATTGAGCGGCTGGCCGGTGACGGTTATACTGACCGGCAACGAACTAGAGGAAGAGCCATAATTATCACTGGCAGCAGCCGTTAGCACATTCGTGCCGAGCGGCGCATTGGTCCACGAAAAAATAAACGGTGCGCTCGTCACATTACCAAGCAGGTTGCTGCCGTGAAAAAACGTCACATTGGTGATAACGCCGCTGGCATTGAGATCGGTAACCGAAACATCAATAGGGATGATGGCTGGAACGAAAAAAATGGAGCCATTTGTTAGATTGCTGATTGCGACAGTTACGGGTGATGAAGTCACCAAATTCCAACCACACGCATCTGGCCCGCCGTAGGCGCCCATATCACCGAAGGCAGTTCCTATCGAGGGAGGAAAACACATATTCTCGAAGGCACCGCCAGGAGCACTGGCATTGATGCAGGGTGAATTCGTTTGCAGGTAAAAATCGTTTGTGACCAGAAACAACGGGTTTTGGGAGATGTTGTAAGAGATGTCTGCAAGGGTCCCGTTTCGATTTGGGAGAATCCACTGGCCATAGTTTCCATTATAACCGATGAAGTTTGTGGCGTCTTGATAAAAGTCATTATAGCCAACCGTGCGCGTCAATGAACCGGTGTCCGTGACAGCATTTGACACTTGCACAAAAATATTGTCCTGAACGGTCGCGTCCCATGGATCCACAGCGTTTACCCCACCAACGCAACTTACAATTGTGTTATTCAAAAAAGTGGGCTGCCCAGAGCAATAGCCGCCGCTACCGGTCGTCAGAACGAGCGCGGCCCCGGTCAATTTTTGAAAAATATTATTTAAAATTGTCGGGTAAGCGTAGGCATAGCCAATGTAAAGGCCGGAGACGCTATACTCGCTAGAGGCACCATTTATGTAAAGCGAGATCCCATTGCTAGTAGAGGTGAAGATGCAATTCTTTACTGTAGCAGTCACGGTCCCGCTATCTTGTGCGCCTGACTGCCAGTTTGCGTATCCTAGAGATTGTCCGTAGATCGCTTGTGAGACGCAATTGCTGAATGTGCAGTTGTAGATTTCGGCGGATAAATTTGCACTGTCTGCATTATTGGCCATGTAGATTGCAGTTTCTGCATTTGCAAAATCGCAATAATGAAATCTTGCTATACCGGAAGAGTTGTAGAGGTAAATCGCGTTCCAATAATATGACGCGGTACCAGGTGCTTGGATAGTGATTCTCTGCGTTGGAGTCCCAATCGCCTCAATTGTACTGCCGTTCGCCGTGAGAGTCACATTCGAGCCTATCCATACAACGACGCCGGGTTGGATCGTTAGTGTCTCGCCGGATGGGACGCTACAGTTCCCAGAAACAATGTACGGATTTCCTGAAGGCGACCACGTTCCCGCGGCGGTGGGACCAGGAATGGACGTCTGAGCGCGGGCTGAGCAGATGCCGAAGATGAGCGCCAGGACGACTCCAAGCCTCCAGAAAGCCCACGGCGTGGAATTCCGGATGGTCCATTGGCAGGTGGCGAGAAAGGCCGGATTATTGCGGTGTCGTGGTTGAGGGAGCCGGAGTGCCTTCAGTCTGGCGCGCTGACTTGCTAAAAAGTTCAGCAATTTCATGGCAATATTAGTTTTTTTGCAACAAAACCGTGATAATGGCCGATACTGCACCGCCGGGATCGGAAGTGCAAGATAATTTTGCAGACAATTGTGATATAGACAGTTTCTACAGCTTTCCAGGGGTGAATTTGGCTGGCGGCCTTCGCGGTTCGACCCTGGGCATCTCTTTTTTTCGAGGCCGAAAAAGCCTTGCACGCTGTCACCTCCCATGCCAATAATCAAACAAAGCAAACCGGAACGGACATGAAATCGCCAAGAACAAACGCAAAATGGCTCCTGCTCAGTTTGGCTGTCGTCGCGGTTGCGGCGGCGCTGGCCTTGTGGTTTGCGCGCCGTCAAACAGGAACCAGGACCGAAGCTCAGGTGTTCACGCCTTCCGCGCCGGGGCAAAGTGCTCTGCAAACCACGCCGCCCCCAATGGCCCATGTTTCCGCGCTGCAGGCCGCTTGTGACTTGTTGCGCTCGGCATCCAATGCCGCCATCTCAAGGCAGCAATTGGCAGCCTTGCGCCAGTCGCTGGCCGCCATGTCCGCCAACGAGGCAGTGGCCGCTATCAAACAGATCCTGGATTCCAAAGCGGACACCCCGACTCATCTCGGTTTCAAGCTCGCGGCCAACGGTTTGCTGGATGAGGCGCCAACATTGCGAACCTTCTTGCTGGATGAATTGGCACGGCTCGATCCCGCCGCCGCAGCCGAGTATTCAAGAGTCATTCTGGCAAGCATGGATTCCCCGGATGAATGGGCGGTCGCGTTGCGGAATTTGGCAATGGGCGACTCAAGCGACGCGGGACGACAGTTGTTGGCGGAGAAAACGGCTCAATTGCTCCAATACGCGCCGTGGCGGCAGTCTCCCTCGGTGGGTTATCTGGAGGCGTTCGATGTGGCGGTGTATCTGGGGGGAACAAGTCTTCTGCCCACGCTCTCCAATCTGGTTAGTTTGACGAATAACCCCGCCGTGGCTCACGCCTCCTACCTCGCCCTGGACCGGCTGGTCATCAACAATCCCGCGGCGGAGCTGGCCGCCCTGGAGTCGGACCCAAGTTTGATGCAAGGGCGCGAATTGACGCGCGCCAACTACTTCGCGCGGGCCGACGTGCGCGACCCGCAACAACGGCAGGTTTTGGAAAGCTATCTGCTCAATCCCCAGATTGGCGCGGCAGAAATGAATACGTTCGCGGGCATTTATCCAAACGCCAATTTCATGATCTCCCCCAATTTGCTCACGCCAACACCCACGCCCGACCATGCGGCGTTGGTCAGCCGCGACGCCGAGTCGTTGGCCGTCGCGCAGCAATGGCTGGGTGACCCGCGATTCGCCAGCCTGCAGCCGGTATCGGCGCAGATCATTCAGCGTTTGCAGGGATTTTTGAACCAGACAGCCGCCGGCCAATGATGCCAGCCGCCGACCCCTGCGGGCAACGCGCATGTTGTCGCGATGCCGGCCCTGAACTGCGGTCAATTCCTTGCCTCGATGAAAGATAACCAGGCCATTTCGATTGGCAGCGCGAACTACGGCAAGAGGACGACGCGGTAAAACTGTTCCGCGTTTGTGATGGGTGCGGAAGTGGTCATCGTGGAATTGCTTGCGCTCATCGAGCCGCCTACTGAAGTCCATTTGGTTTGGGCCAAATTGGTCGCGGACTGAATTTGATAAACAGACCCGGGCTGGGCGCTCCAGCTAAATGTGATTGTAGAACTGGTATGCGTCATGTTTTGCAAGACCGGCCTCGCAAGAACACTGACATCGTCCAGACCGAGGTAGGATGGGTCATCGCGAAATCCGAATTGCAGCACCGTGTTGGTCGTGGTCGCTGAAACGCTAAATTGGAGATTGGTCCAGCCGATAGCGCCGATATTCGTTTGGTCGAAGAGGGTGATTCCGTTCCACGCCACTGAGAATTCATTGGGGGTTTGACCGTCTGGGCTGTCCAGCCAGAGAGAGAGCAAATACAACTGCCCAACGGTGGTCGGCAGCGCCTGGGAAAGACAGCCCAGCGAGCCAGCCGGGCCCAGTTTCGCCCCATATTGGCCGGAGTGGGCATAGGTTGAGGCGGAATTGACGTATATGTTAGCTTTGCCTGTGTCGCTGGCAGTGCCGGACAGGGTCCAAAAGGAAAAATCGCCGGTCTCAAAACCGTCGTTCTGAACCAGTTGCCCGTTCGCAATGATGGTGAGCGCGCCATTGTTGGTCGTCACCGTGTAGTTGGTCAGACGATGATTCGGGTCCACCAGGGTCGGAATAATGGGGTACATGCCAGCCGGGCTGCTGGCGGTCGCGCTGCAAGTATACGTGACCGTGATGTTGTCATTATTCGTCACGCCGGTGATGGTGCCGCCGAACACCGAGTTGGTTTGGCCAAAAGACCTGCTCGCGTTGGAAGCTGTCAAGGTCAAGGACGCAGGCAGCACCACCAGACTGACGTTGGTGGTTGCGCTGGTGCTGCCGTAATTGGCGGTGTCGCCCGGAGTAAAGATGACCGAGAGCGTGTTGGTGCCCGCGTTGAGGACGCTTCCATTGGTCGGACTGTAGGCGTAAGTGCCTTGCGGATTCACCGTGCTGGCACGGAGTTGGTTGGAACTGAGGACTGTGCCGTAGGTGATGGGAGCGGGATTGCTCCAAGACACCGCCAAGGTGTAGTACGCGGTATAGGGATTCTGCCCTGGCACAAGGCTCAAGGTCTGACTTGTCGGCAGGTTCCATCCGGATATTGGCAAGAATTGCAGGACCACCACTGTATTCGTATTAAACTCCTGTAAAGTGCCCGTGGACAACAGGTCCGCCGGAGGTTGGTTGCTGAACTCCCAAGCGGCTCCGGCATTCACGGCCGCCGGCGGTTCCAGAGTCAT
>Ga0187871_10001945_pt1 | contig 17355 bp, 14 predicted proteins | sample June2016WEW_16_1_FD_132988 | JGI IMG/M metagenome (GOLD analysis project Ga0187871, IMG submission 132988) | Peatland microbial communities from SPRUCE experiment site at the Marcell Experimental Forest, Minnesota, USA - June2016WEW_16_10 | ecosystem: Environmental > Terrestrial > Soil >...
CGACAGCACCGATTCCACGCGCTTCGAGCTGTAGTCGAAGTAATAAAGCGCCAGGGGGCGCGGCCTGGCATTTACATACGCGATGGCTTCATCGAGCGAACGGTAAGTGACCACCGGCAGCACCGGACCGAAGATCTCTTCCTGCATCACCGCCATCCGATCGCTCACATTCCACAAGAGGGTGGGCGGAAACACTCGATTCTGTTCGTTGACGGCCTCGCGCGCAGGGTTCACTTCCAGTATCTCCGCACCCTTCTGGGTGGCGTCGCCGACCAGGTTCCGCAGGCGATGATAGTGGTCGCGATTGAGGATGCGCGTGAAATCCGGGTTATCCACCACCTTCGGATACATGGTGGCGGCCGCTTCCGATGCCAGCCGCACAAACTCCTCGCGCGCGCCGGCCTCCACCAGCGCATAGTCCGGCGCGATGCAGGTCTGCCCGGCGTTGTACAGTTTGCCTGCCATGATCCGGGCGGCCGCCGTGTGCGCCGGAAAATCGGGATGCACCAGCGCGGGCGATTTACCGCCCAGTTCCAAGGTAACGGGCGTCAGGTGTTCGCTGGCCGCGCGCATCACGATCTTGCCCACGCGCGTCGAGCCGGTGAAAAGCAGGTGGTCGAAGGGCAGCGCCGCGAAGGTGGCGCCGGTCTCCGGTCCGCCGGTCACTACGGTAACGTAGTCCGGCGAAAAAAGCTCCGACACCAGGCGCGACAGCAATGCGGCTGTGCGTGGCGCGAGCTCCGAAGGCTTCAGCATGGCGTGATTCCCGGCCGCCAAAGCGCTGACCAGCGGCGACACGCTCAGCAGCAGCGGATAGTTCCAAGCGCCGATAATGCCGACCGCGCCCAGCGGTTGATACACTACGCGCGCGCGCCCCGGTAGGAATTGCCAGCCGGCCGCTGCCGGACGCGGACGCATCCAGCGCGGAAGCTGGCGGATGGCGTGGCGGATGTTGTCCACCAGGGGAAAGACTTCCAGCAGCAAAGTCTCCTGGCGCGCGCGGCCGCCGAAATCGTCGGAGATGGCTTTGACAAACTCTTCGCGGCGCGCCCGCACCGCTTTCAGCAAATCGCCAAGAGCGCGGATACGCCGGGCGGCGTCCGGAGGCTGCTGTGCAAACGCTGCGCGCTGGGCGGCCAGCATGGCCGTCAACTCCGCCTGCACGATGCTGGTGCTGCTCGTCGGTGAAGTGCTCGTAAGTGAGGATTATAGCGCGAGTGAAGAACGGAAGACAGGGGATGGACAGGGGATGGTCAGGACAGTGGATCGCCCTTGGTTTCCGGCAAGAGGAAGATCAGCGCGCCGCCCGCCGCGAAGAACACCGACGTAAAAGCCAGCGCGCTGCCGATGCCGAAGCGGTCCGCCAAAGCGCCGATGGTGAATGGCGCGAGCGCGCTGGCGGCGCGGCCCACGTTGTAGCATAAGCCCTGCGCCGTGGCGCGGATGGCGGTGGGAAACAGCTCGGCCAGCATTGCCCCGAATACGCTGAAGTAGCCATGTCCGAAGAACCCGATCAGCGGTCCCATCAACATCAGCGCCGTCGGGCGCCTTCCCCACTGGCCATAAATCGGAACCAGCAGCGCGGCGCAAAGCACGAACGCCAGAAAAACGGGCCGCCGGCCGAAGCGGTCCGCGAGGAAACCGAATAGCGTGTATCCAAGAAACGCGCCGATTTGCATCGGCACAATCCAGCCGGTCGATTGTACGATGCTCATGCCCGCGCCGCCGCGCGAAACGGGACTCGAGAGATAACCTGGCACCCAGGTGAATAGTCCCCAGTAGGCGAACAAGACACAACTGGTCACGGAGGAGGCGATGGCCACCCGCCGCCATAGAGTGCGCGGCAGGCCGAACGGGCGCGCGGGCGAAACGTTTCTGTGGGGCTCGTCCACGCGGGCCGCCACCCACACGGCCAGTAGCGCCGGCGCCACTCCGGCGGCGAATAGCGGCCGCCATCCCCAATGCGGCATCACCGCGGCGGCCAGCAGCGCCGCCAGGATATAGCCGATCGCCCAACCGGATTGCATGAATCCGGCGGCCTTGCCGCGATGTTCCGCGGGCCAGGATTCCGCCACCAGCACGGACCCCGCCGACCACACTCCACCCATCCCCAGCCCCACCAAGGCGCGCCACACGAGTAAGGAAGCCACGCCGCCGGCGGTCGCGGTCAGCCCCGTGAAACCCGAGTAAATCAACACCGCATAGCCCAGCGCGCGCGCCCGACCGATGCGATCGGCCAGCACGCCGAACAGCACGCCGCCAAAGGCGGACGCGAGCAGCGTCGCGGAGGCTAATGCGCCGGCCGCCGCGGAGGTGAGCCGGAATTCGTCTCGAATCGCCGTCAGCGCAAACGCATACAGCATGACGTCCATGGCGTCCAGCGCCCAGGCGAGTTGCACCGCCGCCAGCGTCTTCCATTGCGCGCGCGTGATCGAGCTATGCCAGGGAATGGAGCCACTCCTCCTGCGCTTCGAAGAGCTGAAGCGCCGCTTCGATGGAAATCTGCTCGAAGCGGACCGGGTCGCGCGGGCGCAGTTGCCCGACGGCGTGAAAATCGGCTGAAATCACGTTGGCGATCTTGGGATACCCGCCGGTAGTCTGATGTTCGACAAACAAGATGATGGGCTGCCCGTCGGGCGGTACCTGGATGGCGCCCAGCGGCACTCCTTCGGTCAACATGTGGCCGGTATGCCGATCGAGCGATGGGCCGCGCAGGCGAAGGCCCATGCGGTCGGAGTCCTGCAGCACCTCCCAGGCGGCGGCACAGAGGGCGTACGCATCGCTGGGGGAAGTGACGTGGATCGGCGGCAAGGAGGGAGGAACGGGTCTGGAGACCCGCCGCAGGCGTGGATGTCCACCCCATTTCGCCCGCAGGACGTCTCCCCGCTTCAACGCGCGCCCTTCAAATCCGCCCAAGCCCGTCAACAGGTGCGTGGAGGCGCTGCCCAGCACCGGCGGCACATCGATTCCTCCGCCCACGCACAAGTAGCATCGCGCCCCCGACCGCGCATGCCCGCAACGCACTTGCTCGCCGGAACGAACCCGGACAGGCGTCCACATGGGAATGCTCGCCTCGAAATCCGCGCCGGTGAGCGCCACGATCGCCCGCGATTCGAACTCGAAGGTGCCGCCCGCCAGGGTCATCTCCAGGGCTGCCGCGCCTTCCGCATTGCCCACCAGCAGGTTTCCCGCGCGCAGCGAGAGCGCATCGGCCGCGCCGGAAGCCGAGATGCCCAAGTGCGCGTAGCCGGGGCGGCCGAGATCCTGCACCGTGGTCGCGAGGCCCGGAGCGATGACGCGAATATGGTTCAGAGGGCGCCTTTCGCAAGCGGCACGAATCTTACATGATCTCCCATCCGCAGCAGACAGGGCGGATCCCCGGCCGGGTCGAACAGCCGGAGCGGTGTGCGTCCGATGATGCGCCACCCGCCAGGCGAGGCCGTCGGATAGACGCCGGTCTGCTGTCCGCCGATGGCCACGCTGCCGGCCGGCACGCGTCTGCGCGGCGTTTCCAGGCGCGGCGCGGCGATGGTCTCCGGCAACCCTCCCAGGTACGGAAATCCAGGCGAAAACCCCAGAAAGTAGACCAGGTATCCGGCGCCGGAATGGATCGCCACCACCTCGTCGGGCGTGTGCCCGTTAAGCGCCGCGACGGCTTCCAGATCCGGACCGTCATCGCCGCCGTAAACCACTGGAATCTCCAACGTGCGCGCTTCTGGCAGGGGTGCGGCGGCCGCCTGCGCGAAGAGTTCCGCGGCGGCGCGTTCCAGGCCCGCGTGGCGGATCGCCCGCGGGTCGAAATCGATCAGGATCGAAGCGTAGGCGGGGTGTACGTTGGTCACACCGCGCACGGCTTGCAGGAGGGGCGCAAGGCGCACCACGTCCAAGTGCGCCGCCCGCGAGATGCGCTCGTCGAACACCAACAGGAGCGCACGGTCGCTGGCTTCGATTGTACGGAAACCGCTACCGCCGCTACAGGGGGATTGACTCACTCTCCCCAGTTTGATACTTTTCTGACTGTCGGGAGGTGACCGAAATCATGACATCCGCGCAACTCGCGCCGGCGCAGAGTGCCGAAGTGGCTTGGAACGAAGACAAGAAGCACAAGGGCTGGACGGTGCATCTGCATATCGGATCGGAAGTGATCAAATATTCGCACCCGGATGCGAACCGCGATTCGGGCGATTCCGAATTGGTTTCGCTGGCCGTCGAAGACGCCAAGGGCGACGGCTACGAACTGAATCCTGCGTCGGTTAGGGTCGTGCGGTAAACCACCGCGGCCTCAGGCGTTCATGACACGGTCCATGCGTTCGATGGTTTCGTCGATCTGCGCCGTGTTCGTGAAGCCGATGGTCACGGAGTCGACGCAGCCGAGATTCATGGCGAATTTCATGGCGGCGTCGCGATCTTCGGCGGCAGTGAAACGGCCCTCCCCGACCAGTTTCATGCTGATTACGCCCATGCCCTGCCGATGAACGGCCTGGGTGTGCCCCACCACTTCGTCCACGTTGCCTAGCTTGTCCACATCGCGCATATCGGGTGTGTCCATGCGGGTCCCGTTGTGGTTCATGCGGATCATGGCGATTTGAAGCCATTCGTTCCCAGGGATGGTGCGCAGCGCGGGCAACCCGTGGATGGATGCCCCGTGCGCCGCGATGATCTTCTTTTGCTGCGCGAGGGAAAAGCCGTCCCGCAGGCTTTCATAATCGGTGGACCAGGTGGGCGGCCGCAGGCAGTGCAGCAGCAGGATATCGATGTATTCCGTATTCAGTTGCGTGCGGAATTGATCGATCTTGGGCGCGGGATCGCCGGAGGCCGGCGTGCTGTACTTGGTCATCAGGCGATAGCTGTCGCGCGGTAGACCTTTCAGCGCGATGGCCAGCATCTCCGGCATGCCGTGATAGCTCTCGGCGGTTTCGAAGAAGCGGATGCCGTGGTCGTAGGCGTAGCGCACCAGGCGCGTGAATCCTTCCTGCCCCAGTTCGCGTTGCGCGCGCCCGCTGGTGGTGCCTGTGCCGAAGGCCAGGCGAGTCACCTTCACGTCCGATTTGCCGAGCGTTACCCAGTCGGTTGCCAACCGCCGGGTGGGCTTCGCCAGCGCCATGCCGCCCGTGGCGGATAGCACCGAAGCCGCCGCACCGGTCTTCAGAAAGTCGCGTCTGGAAAAATGAGCCATTCGATCCCTCCTTAAGGCCACTCTACCACTGCCGCGGCGCGCCGTCTTCGGGCTTTTTGGGGTCATTACTCACAACCGCGAGGTGGTGGTGTATCCTGACATCATGCGCCGAGTTGCGTTCGTGTTGACATCCGCTTTGTTTGCGCCCCTGCTGTTAGCCAGCGGCGTAACCGTGAACTGGAATCCGGCCGACCCCACGGTGGGTCCGTACCCCAGCGATATTCTGACTACGCCCGACAGCACCCAGAAGAACGGCATCCGCATTAACCTGCCCATGCCCGATTGCACGACGGCTCCCAGCGATTGCCAGGACATCCAACTGATCAACGAGTTGGATGGCTTCCAGACCGCGCCGCGCATCAGCGTGACCTTCTCGGCGCCCATAGACGTGAGCTCGATACATCACGCCGTCTACTACGTGGCGCTCGACAACTTGACGCAGGAGGAGAGCGGGATCAACTTCACCGGCCAGATGCTGTACCTGACGCAGATGATTTACGATCCCACCACCAATACGCTCTACGGCAAGCCGGATGGCAACCTGGACCAGCACCGGCATTATGCCATCGTGGTGCTGGATGAGATCCGCGACCTGGCAGGAGACCCAGTCCAGGCGGACCCCGGATTCACGGCTTGCGCGTACCCCAGCCCCGGCGTTACACAGACCATCTATTGCAGCGAAATCTCGCAGGCGGTGAGCAGCGTGGCCGCGCAGGTGGCGCCGGCCAACATCGTGAGCGCCTCGGTCTTCACCACCATGAACGTCACATCCTGGATGGAGCAGGCGCATTCCCTATTAAAGACCCAGCAGGTGCAAACTCCGGTGCTGGTCCAGTTTTCCAACGTCGCATCGCTGGTGCTGCACGAGCAGGTGGCCATCAACCCCTCCCAGTTTGTGGACGTACCCCTGCCCATCAACAATCCGCTGATTCAAGGCATCGGTGCGATTGCTTTCGGCACATTCGATTCGCCGAATTTTCTCAATGGCCAGCAGGTAATTCCATCGATACCGACGGGCCAAGCCGTGGCATTGCCGCCTTCGGCCAGCCTGATCAGTTACCACGTGTTTCTGCCCTCGTCGCCGGAACCCTCCACCGGTTACCCGGTGGTGATCTACGGGCACGGCTTTGGCGACAGCCAGTGGGGCGGACCCACAGCCGTGGCCCCCGTCCTGGCGCAAGCGGGTTTCGCCACCATCGCCATCAACGCGGTGGGACACGGGTTCGGCGGAGGCAGCCAGGTGATCATTACGGACCCGTCGGGCAAGGTTACTACGTTCGCGGCCGGCGGCCGCGGCGTGGACCTGAATGGCGACGGGCAGATCGGACCCTATGAAGGCTGCCTGGCCATGAACCCCTCGCAAGTGGCCTTGCGGGACTGTTTGCGGCAAACGGCGCTGGACCTGACCCAGTTGGTGCGCACGATCCAGGGCGGCCTGGACCTGAACGGCGACGGCCAGCCGGATCTGGACGCCACTAAGATCTACTATGTGGGCGAATCGCTCGGCTCAATGTATGGCACGATCTTCTCGGCGCTGGAACCGGCTGTGCGCGCCTCGGTGCTGAACGTGGGCGGAGGCACGGTGGAGGACATCGTACGCTGGAGCAGTTCATACCATGGCCTGGCGGCGGCATTGCTGGCCGCGCACATCCCGTCGCTGCTGAATGAAGGCACCGATTTCAACGACAATTACGTGTTTCCCTATCAACCCGTGTTGGTCAACGAGGTGCCGGGCGCCATCGCGATTCAGAATGCGTTCGAGCTTTACGAATGGTTCGATTCGCTGGGCGATCCCGTATATTATGCACCGCACCTGGCGGACTCCATGCTGCCGGGCGTGCCATACAAGAGGATCCTGTTCCAACTGGCCCGCGCGGATCTGACCATGCCGAACATGGCCACTACGCGGCTCATCAAGGCCGCCAATCACCCGCTGACCTGGGAGTACCGGCACGATATCGCGCTGGCCGATGGGCTGCCGCTGCCGCAAGATCCGCACCCTTTCCTGGCGTTGTTCATCGGCATTTCGGGCAGCACCGTGCAGTTCCCCAGCCTGGATGGGATTCTAATTGGCCTGGCGGCGCAGAAGCAGGTGGCGGGGTTCTTCGCCGCGGACGGGCAGAGCGCACCGGACCCGAATACCTTTCTGCCGCAGGCGATTCCGCAGGGACTGTTCGAAATTCCCGCGCACCTGCCCGAGGACAACGATTACTGACGCGCCATGGGGCCGCCGGGCTATCCCGGGCAGCTACCGGGGTTCAGGTAATTAAAATAAGCCTGCCGCGACGTGGCCTGCGCCTGGCTGAGCAGCTTCCCGTCCGTGCCATTGCCGGTTAAGGGCTTATTCAACTCGGTAGCTATCAACCCGGTTGCGGGACCCCAACTGCCCAGCGCCGCTTTATACTCGGCAACCGCGGTTTGCGATCCCGCGGTGGTGTAGTTGTTTCCCAGTTCGCTCGTGTTGTTCGCGCCGGCCGGATTATAGTCGTAGAACTCATAATCGGGCGGCGTGCTGTTCGGAATGATGCTGCAAGTGGGCCATGCCGAATAGACTCCGAGTTTTGCGCCGGGCTGCGCGGTATTAGCCGGGTTCGTCTTGGTGCGCAGACAGACGATATGGAACTTGGGATCTTGCGGAGAGGTCCGGTCGCACGTGTGGAATATATATGGCACGCCGAGCGCCGACGAAATGCGCGTCTCCGCAATATTCTGGTAGAGGAAGTTCCAGAGGGATTGGCGCCCGGCCAGATTCGGATAACTCTTCCGCCACAGCCCGCCGCCGGTGGTCGCGAAGTCGCAAAGCAACCCGAAAAAGTCCACACTGGAGCACATTTGGTTCATGGGGATGCTGGTGTTTTGTCCCGGCATATGTACGTACAGTGGAACGTGCAGGGATTCGTCGTAGGCCGCATAGCCCTTGTCGTGCAGGCCGTGCGATCCTCCGTATTCGCCATGGTCCGCCAGGAAGATGACGATAGTGTTGTCCAGGTACTCGGAATTGTCGAGGGCAGTCAGCACGGCTCCGATTTGCTGGTCCACCAGGCCCTGAAACCAAAAATACTGATTCAGGAACTTGACCCAGTTGGTCACCGATCCGACTTCGTAGTTTTCGTTCTCCCAGAACCGGTATTGCACGCTGGGCTTATCGGTTACCGTGGTGAGGTCTTCGAAGTTCCAGGGGTTTGGATTGACGTTGTATACCGCCGGCATGCCCGGGGGAGGAAACGGAGGGGGCTGGAAATATACGGACTTCGAAGGCAGGCTGGGCGGCGGAACCGGCGGCACCGTCCATCCCGGTGCGTCCACGATGTCGTGCGGGTTCACCAGGCTCACCGTGGCGCACCAGGGAGTTGCGGGCGCATCGGTTCCCAGCCATGATACGAAATCGCCGGCGATGTCCGCGTCGCTCGCGTAGACCTGGTTTCCGAAAAGGCCGCCGTTCGACCCTTCGTTCGTGGCTCCGGTAGGATCGGGGTTGCCGGCGGCTCCGCCCGGATAAGTCCTGGTGTTGAAATGATAGGGCGCCAGGGGCGTGGAACCCGTGCATGTCGATAGGTGCCATTTACCAAACCACCAGAGGTTCCCGCTATAAGCCGCGTTCAGAGCGGCCAATGCCGTGCCCCAGGTGGCAAATGCGGGATCCAGGTTCGGCGCGGTCCCGAACTGCTCGCCGTCACCCACGTACATCGCCGTCTGCGGCGCGTAAAGACCGGTCAGCAGCGTGCCGCGGGCCGCGGTGCAGACGGTTGCGGCGGTGTAGTACTGCTGAAAAACGTACGATCTGTCGCGCAGCTTCCCGAAAACATTCGGCAGGATCTGATTCTTGAGCACGGTCATCTGGCTGTTATTCAGCCAGGTGGGCCAGCGCATCTGATCGACCATGACGATCAGAATATTCGGGTTCTTGAGCTTGGCCGGCGGAGTCCACGGGCTGGCGCCTGGCGGGTCGTCGAACATACTGGAGGCGTTCTGCGCCCTGGCGCTCCCGCTAAGAAGTTGGGAGAGCGCCGCCCCGCTGGCCGCGCTGATTCCGAACTTCTCTACAAATGCGCGGCGGCTCAGGTGGTTTTTCATGACATCAACTATACCAAAGCATCTCAAACGTGAGATGCCGGAACGGTACTGGGGTACCAGCCTGCACGCTTAGGGTCGTGTTGCATTGAACGACTGGAGTTGCGAGGCGGTAATGTGGATCGCGCCATCCACCGAAAACCATAGGCGCCCGTCGGGTCCGGCGGTGAACTGCGCACCCTGGAGCGTAGCGGCGCCCGCGGCTTGGGGCGGCAGCGCAGCCTTCAGATCCAATCCCTTGCGCAGAGAAGATTCCACGCCGCCGGCAATCTTTTCTTTCACGGCCGCGCCGAAAGAACCGGAGCGCAGCGCCTCGCCGAGGGACCCGTCGGCGTCGATCTTTTGCACCTCCGAGCCCATCGAGACTCCATCCGCTCCGCCAGATGGAGTCAATTTCACGGTAACGACGGCGTTACCGCCCACCAGCCGCTTTGCGATGTCGCGGCCGAAAGCCTTTGCGCAGGCCCATCGCTCGTAATGTACGTGGGCGGTCAGGACCGCGGCCGGAGAGGCGGGCGAAAGTGTAGCGCTCTCCACAGACAGCCGCTCGCCGCAGCGGTCGGATCTGTTCAACTGCGAGGCGAGCAGCGGCCCGATGTTGTTCTGCAGATCGCTCAAATCCACCGTCAGCGTCAATTTCAAGGGCCCTTGCGGGCCATTGGAGACGGATCCCCAGGTAGTGATTCCAACCGTCTGGCCTTTGAAGTCCAGCGAGGTTTTAACCGGTGGAATCTTCAGGACAACATCTTCCGCTCCGGCTTGCAGCGCGAAGATCTGTGCGATAAACAACAGGAGGTGAATCCGCATCAACTCCACTGGACGCATCTCCGCCCTTCGCAGTTACTCGTCCTGGCTACAGACCCACCAATCGAGCCCGAACGGATCTTTCAGGCCGCCGGATCTGCCGTAACGATCAGGTACGGGGTGACGGTATGGTAGCCCGCGCGGGCTTGCTCACGGCTTGCCTCCCGACGCGAGGGCGGCGGCGCGCTTCTGCAATTCTTCGTTCGACACGTCCTCTTTATGCGTGGCGAAATGCCAGACGTGGCCGAACGGGTCTTTAAACACGCCGGCGCGATCTCCATAGAACTGATCCGCAACCGCCCGCGTGATCCTGGCGCCCGCGGCTTCCGCCTGTACCGCGAGCGCATCCACATCCTCGACGTAAATATGGATCGTGACCGGAGAGCCGCCGAGCGTGGTAGGACTCAGGAAGTCGATTTCCGGATGTTCGTCGGCCAGCATGATGTGGGCTTTGCCGATCGTGATTTCGGCGTGACCGATACGGCCATCGGGGCCGGCCATGCGCATGGTTTCCCGCGCACCGAATGCTTTCTTGTAAAACTCGATGGCGTCCGCCGCGCCCTTTACGGACAGGTACGGGGTAGCGCCCTCGGAACCCTCTGGGATTGCCTTAACTGTGTTTGCCATGTCTCCATTTTCGACGAACGCGGGGCGGCTCGTATTGTAAAAAATTGAAGGCCTTTCACTCGGGCAGCGGAACGTGATTGAGATGTTCCGTACGGTATGAGATATAGGTGGACGGATTGATTCCGGAAAATGTGCGGAAATCGTGGATGAAATGTGCCTGGTCGAAGTAACCGCACTCCGCGGCTACCGCGGCCCAATCCACCGGCTGACCTTTGCGCGTCAGATGCAGGGCACGTTGAAAGCGGCGGATGCGGCAAAACACTTTGGGCGTGAGCCCTACCTGCTCGTGGAATACCTGAATGAATCGCTTGGCGCTCAGGCCGATCTGCCCGGTTACGTCGGCGACGCTGCGCGTATGCGGCACCTCGTGAAACTGGTTCAGGGCGAAGGCAACCGCGGGATGCCGCGCCAGGCGCTGCGCCGCTCGCGCCAGCAGCGTCTGCTCGAGAATCCAAAACTTAGCCCGCGGTGTGCCGGCCTGCAGCAGACGCTCGCGCAACTGGCCGGCCAGGGCGCCCCACAAATCGTCCAGCGAGACCATCGTATTGCGCAGCTCGCTGGCGGGCATTCCCAGAAACGGGAAGGCGCCGCCCGGTTTGAAATGCACGCCGGCGACGGTATGCTGCTCGGCGGTGTCGATCACGAAGAATTCCGAATGCGGCCCGGCCACTACCGACCCGGACAATGTCTCGAATTTCCCGGTATCGTGCGGGTCGTATACCCGCGTCAGATCTTCGTTCAGGTTGACGACCAGTTCCATGGAGCCGTCCGGCAGCAGGCGTTCTTTCTTGTGCGGCTGCTGGTATCCTTCGTACAACCAGAGCAGTTCGACGAACTCCGACAGGGGCGGTGCGGGGACGTGATTGTAAAACCGCATCTGGATCTATCAAACCACAGCCAGGGGTCAGCGGCCGCAGTAGGCGATGGCGTGCACGCTGCCATGCGGGATCAGGGTAGAAGGGATGTGGGCCAGCGCCAGATTCCATTCGCCCGGCACCAAAAGCATGGTGTGCAAGACCAGGCCGGTCCGGGTATCGATATGCAGCAGCACCGTATTGCCCTTCCGTCCGCGCCGGCCGGCTTCAAGTACGTACAGATCATGGCCGTCGGGTGTGACCGCCATGCGATTCACCTGCACCGATTCGGCGATACTCGTCACGCTTCCCGTGATTGGCTGGATCGCTAAGATCCCGCCCAATGGGGCATCCGGGCAAGCCCCCCGGCGATCCAGCTTGAATCCGAATCCCTCCGCCATAAAGAGTTTGTCCGCGCTTCCCGCAAGCATGAGCAGGGCCGGCTCGTTGCACCGGCTATAAATGTCCGGCAACTGGATCCGCCGGAAATGAGGCGACTCCGTGTCCCCAGGCTTGACACCCCAGAGATTGCCCGTTCCGCGGCCGCTATAGCTAAATAGGTAAAAACGGTCGCCGGCCCACGCGCCCGTCACGGGACCCTCCGGAACCGGGAACTGACGCGCCAGCGTTCTGGACTTCAAATCGAAGATATCCAAAGACGGCTTGGGAGAATTCGTCACCCCCAGCAGCCATCGGCCATCCGGTGAAGGTTGCAAACTGTAAGCGCCGGAGGCCGTCATCGTTGGGAGAGCGGCCAACGTCCGGGCATCGAATATCTGTACGCCCTGGTCGCCTTGCGTGAACACAAACCGTCCTTCAGGCGATGGCGTGCCAAACAGTGCAGGCGCCGCCAGGAAACACATATGCTGGGAGGCGAGGTCCAATGCGAAAAGCCCGCAACAGGTGCCGGATCCCAAGGCGCTTTCCTGCGCGATGTAGAGCCGGCGGCCGTCCGGGCTGGCGCTGACGCTTTCGAGGAGTGGGTTGACGGTAATGGCGCCCATCGGCCCGAGCCCGGCATCGAACATCTCGATGCGCCCGGCGCGCGCCGCCGCCACCACCACCAGCGGATTCTCGCCAAAAACCGGCGCCACCCCCAGCAATAACAACGGAAATATCACGAATCTGTGCATGGCTCTCTACCTTACCGGCTTATCTGGATCCGGCACCTTGGGCTTGGGCTCGCGCGTCACTGGCGTCTTCGAACCGGAATTCGTACCGGAAACCGGCGGCTTAGCCGGATTCTGAGAAAAGGTCCCTTTGTAACCGGGCGGAGTGACCAGGATAATGCCCGTGTAGACCGGAACTGGCACATCGACTTCCACCGGAACCTCGACGGGCGGCGCACTCACCACGACCACTGGCGCCTCGGCGGGCTGTCCGCTGGCGTATGCCGGATCGGCAGGCCCGGGACTTGCCGTAGCGTCGGCGCGGGGGGCATCCGGGGGAGCGTCGAACGCGGCGTCGGTCGAGACCGAAACGGCGCGCGTGCTGCCGGCGCGCAAAGGCGGCCGGAACGCGTCCAGGCGGGATGCCGGAAACGGAGGCGAAGGCAATGCTTGCGCGAATACGGCAGTCGCCGGAACTTCCCTCGGCCGCGCGCCGAAGTCCGCCGGATCGATTTCGAGCGCCGCCGCCGTATAGTTGGCGTAAGTCGTATTCGCGTTCAAATATAAGCGCGGGGATTCCGGTGGTTTCCAGTTTTCACCGGGCGCCAGTGCGCCCCATCCCACCAACCTGGCGCTCTTCAGCCAATACACCGCGCCCGGCATAAAGGCGGCGCCCTCGCCCGGCGCCCAGACCCAGCCGGTACCCTCCAGTTGCATCCATCGGCCGTAATGATAGGGCAGCCAGCCCCACGGATCGTCGCTGATCCAGGTGTAACCGAGGCTGTCGTACCAGGCCCATTTGCCGTAGCGGAAGGGCGCCCAGCCGGCCGTCACTTTGGGTTTCCAGACGGCGCCGAAATCTCCGGACTGGATCCAGACGCCATACGCATCCAGGTCGGCCAGGCCCGCGCGCAGCCCCGGCACATGCGCCGCGGATGTGGACGAAAGCAGCACATTATCGCGCTCGTTCGCCCAGCGGTCGGTGTCGAGCGGCGGGATCTCGCGGTTGAGAGAAAATCGCGCTGGATGGCCTGGGTCCAGCTTCACCATCTGGCCTTCCGCAAGATCGAATTCCGCGGTGGGGGAGGAGAAGCGCGCTACGCCATCCATGGCGGCGATCAGGCTCCAGGGATCGCGTGCTTCCAGCCGCAGGCGCGCGCCTTGCCGAACGCTCACCTGCGCGCCGGGCACCGCTGCCATCAGCGCATCCTTGCCCTCGGCCGCGCCGGCGAAGTAGGCCACTCCATGATCCAGGGAGACGAGCGTGATACGCTGCCCGGTGGAGAGGCGCGTATAATCGGATAGCTCGACGAGGGATTCGGGACCCAGGCGCAAGATGCTGCCCTCGTCCAATTCGATTTCGACACGCGAGGGGCCCTCCGTGCGCAGCCACGACAACTCGCGGAGGGGCAGATTGCGCCGCGCGGCCTGCCAATCGTCGGCGGCCTGGAGTTGCACCTGAACGGTACCCTCGAAGTCGCCCACGCGGGCGTAGCGCGCCGGGCCCGCGCACAGAGTCATCGGGAGCAGCCACAGGGCCACTGGTTTCATGAATCCTCCGGGTTGTTCACAAAGTTGACGCAAAATCGGCCGCGCGCGTTGAGGAGTATGCGAAGAAAAGCGTGTCTAGGCTGTCTCGCGGAGAGCGCGCCAGGCGTCCACGCCGCCATAAAGCGGATGCACACGCACGATCCCCCGTCTTTGCAACAGCAGCGCCGCACGGGCGCTGGAGGCTTCGTTCGGTCAACTACAAAACAGCACGATGTCGCGATCGCGGGGAATCTCCAGGTGCCGGACCTCCAGTTCCTCTAGGGGAATTCGCAGGGCTCCGGGCACGGCGTCCACGTCGCTCTCGAGGGCGGTCCGGACGTCCACCACGACGATCTCCTCGCCGGCTTCCAGTTTCTGCTTCAGCTCACCGGCGGTGATACGCGCTACCGCGAGCTTCTTCAAGAAGCGCCGGCGTTGCTCGAATTTCCAGAAGATCCAGGCGCCTAGCAGTCCCGCGGCCAGCAGCGCTACCCACGCACCCATGCGCGCCGCGTAGTCTCCCACCTGCGTCAGTTGACGGCTGAAGATGTAGCCCAACGCCGTGTACGACAAGATCCAGATCAGCGCGCCCAGGGTGTCGAACAGGATGAACCGGCTGAAACTCAAGCCCGATATGGCGGCCAACGGGGCGGAAACGGCGTTCAATCCCGGTACGAACTTGGCAACCAATAGAGAACGGCTGCCGTAGCGCAGGTACACGGTCTCGGTTTGCCGGACGCAGGAGTCCGGCTCCAGCGCAATCCGGCAGATGAAGCGCAGCACGCGCGCGCCCTGGCGGCGTCCCAACATGAACCAGGAGCTATCGGCAATCAAACAAGCCGTCAGGCCAGAAAGGACGATCCAGTGCGGGCTGAGCCGGCCATCTTTGGCGAGGGCTCCACAGGCCAGTAGCAGGGGTACGGAGGGCAGGGGTAACGCGGCCTGCTCGGCCAGGACCCAGAAGAACAGCAGCGCGTAGCCGTGCCGTACGACGAACTCGAGGGTTTCGGTCACAAATTGGGTCCCAGGCCGCGCATAGGCATTATGGTAACGCGGCGAACAGACCCAAACGGCGTCCCCACCTAACGCTTTCGGCCCCACCTGCCGAATAGTTGTGCGGAGGATGTTGTGCATCGTACGACCGTGTTTCTTCTTTTCATCGTGCTCCTCTTGCCGGCCGCATCCGGCGCCGAGAGACGATCGCGTTGGCGCGCGGCCTGGCGTGTCAGCCAGGCGATGCTGGCGGGCGCCGACGCGGCGGATGCCGCCAGTTCGTGGGGGAAAAACGAAATGAATCCGCTGGTGCGCGTTCGCGGGCAGTTCGGTTATGGCTCGCTGGCGATCAAGCTGGGAGCGCTGGCCGGCGGCCTTGCTGCGCAACACTATATCCTGCGCAAGGCGCCGGAGCAAATGCCGTTGTGCGCATCCGCGAATCTAGCGATGGCTGGACTGCTGGCGAGCGTGGCGGCCAGAAACTTGCGAGTGCCGGCTGCGAAATGAAGGAGCGAGCGCTTTATTGGACCGGCAGCAGTTGGATGCCGTTCTGTATCGGGCTAGGTTTCTCATGGGGCTCCTTCGCCGGCGGCGGCGAGGGCTCGGGCGGAGGTTCTTCCTGGTAGGGCGCCAGCTTCGGCGGATGCGCGTCCGGCTCCAATAACCAAACCGTACGGTCCGGATAGTAGTGCTGCAATTTCTCATTCTCCGGCGCGCCACGGTCGAGCGCCCAAACCACTCGGGCCGCGTCGATATCGGCAGCGTTTTGCACCCACTCCCCAAACCGGTGTTGCGGCCAGTAGCGGACGAACACGAGTTGCTTCCCGGGGGCTTGCGCGAGCCGATCGCGCACCGCGATGCGCCCTTCCGGATCGCCGTGATTCACGTAATCCCAGGTGTCGTATGGCAACATGGCGAGGGATGCGTTCGAATTCGCGAAGAAGTGAAAGCCGTACCAGAACAGGAACTGTGTGACGCAAAAAAACACGAGGAGTTGGGCCGCGGCCTGCCCCGCCATCGTCCCGCGGATGGTTACACGGCTGAGCCTTTCCAGTCCTACGACACTCACCAATACGAACAGGCAGGTGGCGGCGGCGATGTAGTGCGGGTAGAAGTAAGGGTAGAAATTCGTCCCCAGACTGAATACCGCGAGCGCCAGGGCCACCCACACAAGGCGCCACTGGCGAAGGGACGGTAAAACGAATAACAGAACAAGATAGAGCGGTGGCAGGAAGAAGAAGCGATAGAAGCGCGCGCGGCCGGCCAGGCGCTCCAGATATTCCTGTAAGTTGTCCGTGCCAGGCCCGTGCGTGGCGGCCTGTTCGTCGTAATCGCGCTGCTGGCTGGTAGTAAGTTCCTGGTGCGGTACCGGATTGGGTTGAGTTGTGAAAGTGGTGGGTACCCCATACCGATGGCGGCTCAGCATGTAAGGAAGCGTCGTCCAACTGCCAGTAACTTGTTTGTTCTGTAACAAGGCCAACCCGATTGCGGGTAAGATAGTAAGAGTGACTATAGCCGTCGCGCGCGCGAGTTTGCGCCAGTCGCGCGGGCCGCGCACTGCAGGCAGAAAAAAGAGAAGAATCGCGGCGATCAACAGAACGCATTCGAACGGGCGCGTCAGCAGTTGGATGCCGATTCCCAGGCCGAGGAAGACGGCATCCCGCATCCGGCCTTGAGCGCGCAGCCGCGGCAGCGAACCGAACACCAGGCAACCCGCGATAGCCGAGACCGCGCCGCCCCAATAAGTATTCATCCAATACCGCAGCGGCCCGAACTGGATCACCGCGAGCAATCCACCCACCAGTGCCCAACCGGGTGTCGTCCACGCGCGGAGCATCCAATAGCACAACGCGCACAACACCGCGACGGACAGCACTACGCCCGCCCAGGGACTGCCGAAAACCGCACGCCCAAGCGCCAGCGCGATGCCTTGCCCGAGCGGGAAGATCGAGCTGTAAGTGGGTTCCTGCAGGACGAAAATGGTTTCGAAGAATGCGTGCAGCGGATGCGGCGGGTTGGCCAGGCGGAAGTGCCGCAAAGTGTCGCCTGCCACCAGGTGCGCGAAGTCATCCGACCCGTTGGGCGTAGGCACGGGACCTTGCGCCAGCATGGCCAGGCGCAGCGCGATGGGCAGGATCGCGAGGGCCAGCATCGACCACCCGGTACGCGCCGCCAGCCTGCGCCCCCAGCC
>Ga0187871_10001948_pt1 | contig 17326 bp, 14 predicted proteins | sample June2016WEW_16_1_FD_132988 | JGI IMG/M metagenome (GOLD analysis project Ga0187871, IMG submission 132988) | Peatland microbial communities from SPRUCE experiment site at the Marcell Experimental Forest, Minnesota, USA - June2016WEW_16_10 | ecosystem: Environmental > Terrestrial > Soil >...
ACTGTGTTCATGGAAATTCCGAATGAGGCGCCTTTGATGACGTTGCCCGGAGTGACGCTGTTTCCCGAGACGCTGCTGCCGCTGCACATTTTTGAACCGCGTTACCGGCGGATGCTGGCAGCGGTGCTGCGGTCGCACCGGATGTTTGTTGTGGCCATGCAAAAGCCGGGATGCGCGAGCGGGACCCCCAGGGCGGTGGCCGGGCTGGGCTTTGTGCGGGTCTGTGTGGCGCATGACGACGGCACTTCCCACCTGGTGCTGCAAGGGCATTCGCGGGTGGAGTTGATCCAAATGGTGTGCCGGGAGCCGTTTCCCGTCTGCCGCATCCGGCCCTTGCGCGCGCCGGTGCGCGACAGTGTGACGATTGACGCGCTGATGGCCCGGGTGCGCGACTTGGTGGCGGAACGGATTCAGCTCGGGTTTTCCGCTTCCGCCGGCGGGGCGCGGAAGTTGACCGCCAAGATCAAGCAGGCGCAGGCCCTGCTGACGGTGCCGGAGATCATCGGCTGCCTGGAAAAGCTCAACAATCCCGATCATGTGGCCGATCTGGTTTCCTCCGCCCTGCTGACGCGCGCGGCGCACAAGCAGGTGATCTTGGAGACGGTGGAGGTGGAACCGCGGCTCAAGCATCTGATCCATTTTTTGATGGGAGAAATCAGCCAGCGCCAAAAGAAGGCGAATGGTGAATTGTGAAAAATGAATCCTTCGGAGGCGATTGGCGCAATATCTCCCCTTCCGAACCGTATAGGTGTCAACCATGAATAGTCCAGATCATCCAGAGGCGGCGGCGGCCGGGGAAGCGAAAGAAATGGTGTCGGCGATGTTTGCCAGCCTGGTCATGCAACAAACCAACATGGCTGCGATCTTCCTGGGGCTGGCGCCCCATCCGCAGACGGGCAAGGTGGCGACCGACCTCGAACACGCCAGATATTTCATTGACCAACTGGAAATGTTGGAGGCCAAAACGCGGGGCAACCTCGACAAAAACGAACAAGCTCTGCTCCATCAAAGCCTGACCAGCCTGCGTCTGGCTTTTGTGGAAGCGGTCGCCAAGCCCCCCGCCACGCCCGCCGCTGCCCAACCCGCCGGCCCCGCGCCGGGACCGAAAACGGCCGGCGCTGTTCCACCTTCGGATCAGCGGCGGTCACAGACCGCCGCTACAGGCGGCCCGGAGATTCCCGGCGCTGTTCCACCTTCGGATCGGGCCGCAGGCCCGGCGCCCCAGGCGGCTGCCGAAGATTCGCGGAAGAAGTTCACCAAGAAGTATTAGTCCGATTGGAATTTGAGCTTTGAACCAGCGAAGCACCGTTGCCAATTCCCTGTTCGCCCGGCTCTTGCGCGTGCTGGCCGGAGCGGTCTGCCGTCATCCCAGGTGGTTCGTCTATCCGCAATTTCTCCTCTTCGGCCTGTGCGTTTATTACACGGCTTTTTCGCCGTGGCATTTGAAAATGGACATGAACCGGGACGACCTGGTGGGAGCGAACGAGAAGTATCACCAGGTGTACATGAAGTACCAGGCGGAATTTCCAGGGGAGGACGAACTGGCGGTGGTGGTGGAAAGCAGCGACAACGAGCGCAACCGGCAGTTCGTGGAGCGGCTGGCGGCCAGGCTCGCGCTGGAAACCAACCTCTTCACCGATGTATTTTACAAGGGCGACTTGAAGGCTCTGGGCCGGAAGGCGTTGCTCTTCGTGCCGGACCAGGATTTGGCGGACCTGCGCCAGACGCTCGTTCTTTACCGCCCCTTCATCCAAAAATTCACGGCGGCCACGAACCTGGAGTCCCTGTTCAACTTGATCAACGAGCAGTTTCGGACCTCCAAGCGGGAGGAAAATGCCGAGAACAAGTCCATGGTCAAAGCCATCCCGGCTTTGGAACGGATCGTCACGCAGGCCACCGCTGCCATCTCCACGCCGGGGACTCCGGTTTCGCCCGGGGTCACGGCGCTTTTTGGGGGCGACCCGGAAGTGGACCGGGCGGCATACATCACGTTTGCCGGAGGCCGGATATATCTGGTGACGGCGCGGGCGAAAAGCGGAGACTTGAGCGAGGCGGCGGTGCAGCGAATGCGCCAGTTGATGGAGGAAACAATGCTCGAAGTGCCCGGCTTGAACGTCGGGCTGACGGGCCAGCCGGTGCTGGACTACGACGAGATGAAGCAATCCCAGCACGACGCCACTCTGGCGACGATTGTCTCGTTGGTGGTTTCCTCGTTGATCTTCGGATACGCCTACCGGGAGGCGGGCCGGCCGCTAAAGACGGTGCTTTGCCTGATCATCGGGCTGGGATACACCATGGGATTCACCACCCTGGCCGTCGGGCATTTGAATATCCTGACCATCACTTTCGCGCCAATCCTGATTGGGCTGGCGATTGATTTTGGAATCCATTTCATCACCCGATACGAGGAGGAAACCCGGCACGGACGGAGCGAGGAGGCGGCGCTGGAAAAGGCGATTGTTTTCACCGGGCAGGGCATCATTACCGGGGCGCTGACGACGGCGTTTGCATTCCTGGCTATGGGACTGACCGGGTTCAAGGGCATCCAGGAAATGGGCATTATTTCCGGCGGCGGTCTGGTCTTGTGTCTGGCGCCGATGATGACGCTGCTGCCGGTGCTGCTGATGGGCGGCCGCCGCCAGCAAGCCGGCCTTCCCCAGCCTGCGGCCGGCGACGGCGGTCATAGACCGCCGCTACAGAACCAGCCCATCCTCGCCGCGGAGGCCAAGCGCGCCCGGATTGAAGAAAAATGGCTGCGCCGGCCGGGCTGGGTGATGGCGGCGACGGCGGTTCTGTGCGCGGCGGCGGCGACCCAGTTTGCCCGGGTCTATTTCGATTACGATCTGCTGGACATGCAGAGCAAAGGGCTGGCCTCGGTTGTTTATGAGAAGAAGCTGCTCTATTCGGGCGAATCCATCCTGTACGCGGCCGTGGTGGCGGATGACCTGAAACAGGCGCGCCAATTCGAGCTGGCCGTCAAAACGCTCCCTTCGGTGGAGAGTGTGGATGGCGATGACAAGGGGCCTTCCATCTATGATGTCATGACCAGCGACCCGTCGGCGAAACTGGAAACGGTGCGCGGGATCAAGAGTGATGTTGCCGGATTTCATTTCGCCCCGGTGGATCCCCGGCCGGTCGAGTTGGACGACTTGGGGAGGACTCTTTGGGGAACGATGGGTTATCTGGCGTGGGCCGCCGATGAAACCAAGACGAACGAACCGGAACTGTCCCCGCAATTCAAGTCCCTTCACGATGCCATCAGCGCCTTTCGCGTCACCATGTTCAGCGGCGACCCTGCCATTCCGCGCCGCCTGAAAGAGTATCAGCAAGCCCTCTTCGATGACATCCACGGCACGTTCACCGCCCTGCAAGAGCAAGACACCGATGGGGGCTTGAAGCCGGAGGATTTGCCGCCGACACTGCGCAGCCGCTTCATCGGAGTCAGCGGCAAAAAAGTCCAGGTGATGGTGTTTCCCATGAAGGATGTCTGGCAACGGGAGAATCAGAAGGAGTTCATTGACCAGTTGCACTCCAAGATCCCGGACCCGGACGACCGGGTGACCGGCACGCCGGTGCAACTTCTGGTGTATGAAACGCTGTTGAAGAACAGCTACGAGCAGGCTGCGTTGTACGCGCTGGGGGCCATCGTGCTCATGGTTCTGTTTCATTTCCGCTCCTTGTTCTGCGTCCTCCTTTCCCTCATGCCGGTGGCCATCGGCATGACCTGGCTGGCGGGGCTGATGGGCCTGACAGGCATTCCCTTCAACCCGGCCAACATTATGACCCTGCCCCTGGTCATTGGCATCGGCGTCACCAACGGGATTCACATCCTGAACCGCTTCGCCGAGGAGCTGCAGCCGGGCATCCTGGCCCGGAGCACGGGCAAGGCGGTCTTGGTTTCCGGCCTGACGGCGATGACCGGTTTTGGCAGCTTGATCCTGGGCCGGCACCAGGGAATTCAAAGCCTCGGCCTGGTCATGTCCATCGGGATTGGCACCTGCATGGTGGCGGGGTTGACGTTCCTGCCCGCCCTGCTGGGCCTTCTGGTGCGCCGGGGATGGACCTTGCAAATAAAAAGACCCAGCAGCGACAATGCAAGGTCGCTGCTGGATCCGGAGGAACCGAGGTAAAAACCAGAAAAAGGTTAGCACCTCAATTGATGAACCGAGCGTATGCTTTTTTCGGAAATAAGTCAACCCATATCTTGAGCACAATCGCAGAAATGACAAACGGAGCAATTTGTGTGATAATCGCCGCCGTGAGACGCGAACGGACAGTCCAAAAGCCGGGCGCCGCGTTCCTGCGGGGTGTTGCCGCGGGGGTTTGCGGCTGGCTTCTTTTCTTCGCTTCCGCCCGCAGCCAAGCCCAGGCCGGCGGCGGGGAGGCCGGCCCTTCGGCCGTGCCGCCGTTATCTCTGACAAATCTCGCTGCGAAAGACGAAATTCTGGCCGGCCCGGCCTGGTCCGATTACCGTCTGACGCTGGAATCGGGGCGCCGGCAGGAGGCGCTCGGGCCGCTCTTTGCCGCGCAACAAACCGGCGCGGATTGGCAGTGGGACGTGGCGCCGTTGTTGTCCTTCACGCGCACCGTGGATATGGATTGGACGGAATCGGATTTCCTGTACCCGCTTTTTACCTGGCGTCGCTTCGGCACGGAGTACCGGGTCCAACTCGGGCAGTTCCTGGCCTTTTCGGGAGGAAGAGTCCAGGAAGGCCCGGATACCCGCCTGTTCACTTTGTTCCCCATTTATTTCCAGAGGCGTTCGGACGACCCCAGTCTCAACTACACGGCGGTGGTTCCATTTTACGGGCATTTGGATAACCGCCTGTTCCATGACGACATCAAGTTTGTCCTGTTTCCGCTTTATTCCGAGACGCGCAAGCAGGATGTGGTCACGGATAATTATCTCTATCCATTTTTCCATCTGCGCAGCGGCGGGAATGTGACCGGCTGGCAAGTTTGGCCCCTGGCGGGGGCCGAACAGAAGCAGCCCGTCCCGGCCACCAACAGCATCGGTGAAGTTGAGACGCAGGGGGGATACGACCGGTTTTTCGCCGCCTGGCCATTTTTCTACAAGGACGTGTCCGGCCTGGGAACGACCAACCGGGAGGCCCGCCTGGAGGTCCTGCTGTTTTACAGCCGGCTCCGTTCGCCCCTGCGCGACGAGAGTTGCTACGGCTGGCCGTTTGGGTATTGGCGCACCGATGACCGGGGAAAAAAGTATCACGAGCGTGATTTTATCTGGCCTCTTTTTGAGTTCGCGCGCGGGGAAAAGAACGTGACGCGCGTCTTTCCTTTTTTCAGCCGCGGCGCCGGCAGCGGGATGGAGGACGACTTTTATTTTTGGCCGATCTACAAGTACCTGCGGACCGAATCCACCGGCTTTGAGCGGGAACACACCCGCATCGTTTTTTTCCTCTATTCCGACCTCCGCGAGAAGAATCGCGAGAATGGCGAGCGGCTGCACCGGGTGGATTTTTGGCCGTTGTTTAGCTATTCCCGGGACATGGAGCAAAAAGAACGCCTTCAGACCATGTCGGTGCTCGAACCGTTTTTTCCGGACAACCCGAGCATCGCGCGCGACTATTCCCGGCTCTGGTCGCTTTGGCGGACGGAAAAGGACGGCAAGACCGGCGCGGCCAGCCAGTCGCTCCTGTGGAATCTTTACCGGCACGAGAGCGGCCCCGGCACCAAGAAATACTCGCTTTTGTTCGGTCTTTTTCAGTATCAATCCGGCGGCAAAGGCGCACACTGGCGCGTGTGTTGCATCCCGTTTGGGAAAAAGCCGGAAATCTGACGGATACGGCCCGGCCCTGATATGTTTCAAAATATAGGCGAAATCATAGTTTTGTTCTGGCGCACTCTGCAATTGCTGCCACTGGCCTGGCGTCAGCGCCGCAAGGTCTTTGACCAGCTTTTTGAAATCGGCAACGGCAGTCTGCTCATGGTTTGCATCCTCGCCCTCTTTATCGGCGGGGTTGTCGCCTTGCAGACCGGCCCGCCCCTGGCGGAACGGGGGTTGAGCTATATCCTGGGCGGCATGGTCGGCCTGTCCATGTGCAAGGAGTTGGCCCCGGTTATGCTCGCCATCCTCATCGCCGGCCGGAGCGGTTCGGCCATGTCGGCGGAAATCGGTTCGATGCGGGTGTATGAGGAGATTGACGCGCTGCGCACCATGAACATTGATCCGGTGGCTTACCTGGTGCTGCCGCGGATGCTCGCCATCGCCGTGGCCCTGCCGGCGCTGGTTCTGTTCGCCATTCCGGTCGGCTGGCTCGGCGGCGCGGTGGTCTCGACCGTCAACCACCAGATCGCCGTCAGCTTCGACGTTTTTTTCCAGGACTTGCGCGAGGTGGTGGATATGGGGGATGTCCTCAATGGCGTCTTCAAGTCATTTGTCTTCGCCCTGGCCATCGGCATCATTTCCTGCCACCAGGGGCTGATTACGCGCGGCGGACCACGGGGCATCGGACGCAGCGTGACCAAGGCGGTGGTCAATTCGATTGTCTGCATTTTGATCCTGGATTATTTCCTCACCCGCTTCTTGCTCTACTTCCAGAAATGAATCCCTCCCTCCCTCCAACGCCCGGCATCCCCGTGGAAGAGCGCGCCCCCCGATGGAGACGGGACACAGGCTCGGCGACGCAGCTTCCGACGCCCTGCGTCTCGGTCGAAGTGTGCGATCTGCACAAGAGTTTCTACGCCCAGGAGGTCCTCAAAGGCATCAACCTCAAGATCGCCCCCGGCGAAATCTTCGCCATCATGGGGCCGAGCGGCAGCGGCAAGAGCGTGCTTCTCAAGCACATCATCGGCCTCCTGCAGCCGGACAGCGGCGATGTCCTCATCCAGGGCGACTCCATTGCTTCCCCCGGCATCCGGGACAAATACCGCATGGCCATGGTCTTTCAGTCCGCCGCGCTGCTGACCTCCCTGAATGTCGCCGAGAATGTCGGCATTTACCTTGCCGAACACCGCCTGTGTCCGCCCGCGGAAATCGCCCGCATTGTCACCGCTCAACTGGAAGCCGTCGGCCTCAAGGGGGTCGAGGATCGCATGCCCAACGAACTTTCCGGCGGCATGCAAAAAAGGGTGGCCATCGCCCGCGCGCTCATCATTGACCCGCAGTTGATTTTGTTCGACGAGCCGACTTCCGAACTGGACCCCTTGATGGCGGTGCTGGTCGGCGGGGAAATTCTCAAACTCAAGAGCCTCACCCAGGCCACCTCCATCGTCGTCACCCACGACCGCGATCTGGCCTTTGGCATCGCGGATCGCGTGGCCATGATCATCGCGGGCGAGATTCTGTTCGTGGGCACGCCCGATGAATTCCAGCGCCATCCCGATCCGCGCATTCACAATTTTGTTGACGCGCACCTCCCCGCCCCCCGTTCCTCATCCAAGAGCACCGACTCAAACACCTCAAATCTATGAAAGACACCATCGAAACCCGGCTGGGAATGTTTTTTGCCCTCGCCATCATTGCCGCCCTTGTCATCCTGGAATCCCTCGGCACTTTTGCTTTCTTCGAGCGCGGCTACCACTTGCACGCCCTTTTCAAGAACGTCCAGGAACTCAAGGTCGGCGACGCCGTCAAAATGGGCGGCGTCCCGGCCGGGCGCGTCGAGAGCATCGTCCTGGCCAACGGCCAGGCGCGCGTGACCATGAATTTGGAACAGAAGATGAAGGACCAAATCAAGCTCGACAGCACCGCCACCATCCGGTTTAGCGGCTTGATGGGGCAGAACTACGTGGACATTTCCTTCGGCTCCCCCGCCGGGGTGATAGCCGCGGACGACGCCACCCTGCCGTCCGTCGAACACCCCGACCTGAGCGATTTGATGGGCAAGCTGGACAGCGTGGCCACCGGCGTGGAGAACATGACCAAGAGCTTCAGCGGCGAGCAAATAGACAAGCTGGTCGCCCCTCTTATCTCAATGATCGAGAATAACCAATCCAATGTCACCGCCATCGTCAGCGACACCAGACTCGTTACCGACCGCCTGGCCGAAGGACAGGGCACCCTCGGACGCCTCAGCAAGGACGACGACCTTTATGTCTCCGCCCTCAACACCGTGAGCAATTTGCAGGGCACCGCCGCCGACATCAAAAAAGCGATGGCGGACGCGGAAACCCTTCTGTCCAACGCCAACTCCGTCGTCACCCAGGTCGAGTCCGGCCAGGGCACCGTCGGCAGGCTTCTCTATGACGACGCCTTGCACCAACAGGCCGCCGGGGCCATGACCAACCTCAACCAGATTCTCCAGAAAGTGAACACCGGCGATGGCACTGTGTCGCAATTGATCAACACCAACTCCATGCTCAAAGACGTCAAGCTTTCCCTGCAAAAACTGGACAAGGGAATAGACAGCCTCGAAGACACCGGCCCCCTCAGCATCATGGGCACCATGATCAACAGCCTGTTCTGACCCACGGGCAAGGCGGAACTGTCGTTCCGCACTCCACGGCGCTTCGCGCGAAAGGCCTGCGGCCGGGAGGCCGCCTTGGAGTGCGCGCGCGCCAGCGCCGCTTTCCAATGCTGGATCCTTCGTTCAGCCTCACTTCCCTTCCGAATGGGCCAGCGCGGCATCCAGCAGTTCTGTGAACTTGACTGCGCCCTGCGGATTCAGATGATCCGCATCCTTGAAATCCCCGGCCTGGAGTTGCGGGCAAACCAAAAAGTTCAGGTATCTGGCGTTGTATTTTTTACACAAGCCTTCCACTACCGTTTGCGTGTGCGCCCAAGTCTCCTTGTTCATGCCGTCAGAGTAGGTGTGCCACACGGGCATTGTGACAAACACCAACTCAATGTTCCGTCCGCGCAGCAATGATGCAATATGCTCCAGATAAACGAGATTTTCCGGTTCGAGAGCGGCCTTCATATAGAGGTGATGGCGGTCCAGCGTCGCCTTTGCGCCGGCCGGATTGATCGCCTCCGGATCTATTTCCTCATTAGCCGGACCCCACCACCCTCTGTCGTCTATCGGATCGGGAACATAAGGTTCCCTGCGGACAAGGCCGCCCAGAGCCTTGCCCAGGCTGGCGGCGCCATTGAGCGCCACCCGGCTGAACATCCGCGCATCCAGGCGGTCTCCCAGTTTCACAGGAGGAATGCCCCATTCCTGCTGATAGTAATACATGCGCCACGGCTCGGGACCGTCCTCAACTGTTATGTAAAGCGATATGTATTGAATCTGCACCAGAACCCTCTTGAGCCTGGGCAGCTTCGGAACAACCTTTGTGGCCAGCGCATCGTCATAATAGAGAGTTTCGCCGGCATCGGCGAGGTTGTAGGCAAAACCGGAAAGGTGTTTGGGCACGATGCCATAATAACCGCTGGAAGAACCGATGATAAGAGTGTCAATGTCATTGGCCAGCAATTCCACCTGCCGCCGCTTGACAGAGTAACTGTTGGGAACTTGCCGCGCCCGAAATTCCAGCGCCGCGCACACTAGCAGGATGGGCAGGCTGAAAAGCAGCAACCGCACAGCAAGGCGGCTTATGGGCCGATGCGCCGGCAACTGTTTAGAACTGGGCATAAATGAAGGTTCTTGTCTCTTGGGCGCTGCAGGCAATGATCAGGATCACCACGTAATAGGCCGTCCAGCGAACAAACCATGGCGCGGAAGAAAAGCGGGCGGCCCAGACATTCTGACGGCTTGCCCAGTTGACGGATTCCATGGCCGCATAGCTTAGACCAGCCAGGAGAAGCGCGACTTGCCGGGTGTGCAGAAGCGCGCGATCAAATCGAAATGTCGAAATCCCCGCGGATTGAAATCCGGGGATGATATGCGTCAAATAGACCCATGCGGAAGGCAGGGAGTTGGCCCGAAATAGAATCAGAGCAACGACCATCAGATGAAAAGTCAGCAACGGACCTGCAAACACCCGCAACCGGGCCAGCAAAGGCCGCTTCTGGAAATAATCATTCCTCTTCTTTAATGTGAGGGCGGAGACAACCATGTAGAAGCCGTTGAGCGCTCCAAATACTGCGTAGGTTATCCGCGGCCCATGCCATATACCCACGGCCAACATGGTGACAAATATGGCGATTGAAAGTCCAACCGCTCCCAAACCGCGAAGCGAGAAGCGCAATGGCATGAACAGATAATCCGTCAGCCAGGAGGTCAGCGACATGTGCCATCGGCGCCAGAATTCCTGAATGTTCCGCGCAAAAAAAGGCATGTTGAAATTCTCCGGCCCCTTGATCCCGAACAGCAGCCCTATGCCGATGGCGATGTCGGTCACGCCGGAAAAGTCCGCATAAATCTGAAACGCGAAGCAATAGCCGCCGAAGAGCAGTTCCAGCGGCGAGTAGCCCGCCGGGTTGGCATGGACGGCATCCACCATCGCGGAGAGATGGTCCGCAACGACCACTTTCTTGAACAGCCCAAACAGTATGCGCCGAAGCCCCGTCACAATGTCATCCGGGAGCGGGTTGCCAATCTTCTCAAGCTGCGTAAAAAAGTCGCCCGCCCTCTGTATGGGTCCGCTCAGAATCTGCGGAAAAAAGGCCGGGTAGAGCGCCATGGAAACGAAGCTGCGCTGGACGGGAATCTTTTCCCAATATACGTCAAGCAAATACCCCATCAACTTGAACAGGTAGTAGGACAGCCCAATCGGCGCCACGACATCCGCCAGCACATTTCCGCCGGCCCGCCCCGGAAAGTAACGGGCGAACAAACCCGCGCATTTGAAGAACACCAGGACCAACAGCAGGCCTGCCACTGCCAGCGCAATAAAACCAAGCCTGCCCCGCGCGGAGGCGGTCTTTTCCATGGACTTGGCGGTGTAATATACGGCGACCGTGATTCCCAGCAGCAGGACCGCCTGCCGCGGATTCCAGGTGAGATAAAAAGCGTAGGACAACAGCAGGAGCACCAGCCGCCGCCACGGGCCGCGGGCCAGTTGAAAAACCAGCGCGCCGAGCGCGAGAAAAACCGCAAACTCCAATGAGATAAATGACATCTAATTGCAACGGCTTGCGATTAAGCGCATCAGATCACCGGCGGTTTGCAGCGCCATGACCTCCTTTGTTGTGAAAGAGATTTTGAAGCCCTTTTCCACGGCGACAATCAAATTGACATGCGTAAGCGAGTCCCAGCCTTCTATATCCTTGGCGGTCGTGGCTTCGGATATCTCGATGGAGTCATTGTCAAAAACGCTCCGAAAAATTGCAGTCAACTTTTGTTTGATTTCAGCCTCTGTCATATTGTTACTCCTTTCGTCAGGCAGCCCCGGGCAAACCCGCTTCCCGGATGAATACCTTCCGCGGGACATACTGGCCGGCATCCAGACTCCACCAGGTTTCCGTTCCCTGCGAATTTTTATCCCGGACAAATCCGAATTGCGCGTAAAAATCCTTCACCATCGCGTTTTTGGCGGTCGGAATGTAGCAGCCCGCGACGCTCTTGTAATTGCCGTTCCTGGCAAACTCAAAAATCTTGTTCATGGCGAATTGCTCCACTCCGCGCTGCAGCACCCTGCAACTCATGATGAAAGTGTCAATCTCGATCCTGCCTTCCGCCGGGTGCAATTTGAGAATCACCACATTGATCAGGCCAAAATCGCCGTAGCGATCCTGTATCCTGATGGCAAAGGGATAAAAATGTTCGTGGTCCGCCATCATGGCCTCGCAATCCGCCTGCGAATGGCGCCGGGTTGTGAGGTTGAACTGGTTGCTGCGCTGAATCAGTTGCGCGACACGGCTGATATTTCCCGGCTCGAAGAGCCTGAAATCCGCGGTTGTTTGCAGGGAACAGAGGTACTCCTCGATATTCGCGTACTGCTTCTGTTCCGCCTCCCGCTTTTGCTGGTCCTGGTAGAATTTGTTCCGCTGCGCGTCCAGGCCGGAGTGGGAAGCGGTCTCAAAAAGGTTCAGCTCGGCCAGCGCGCGCACATAGAGTCCCGGGTCCTCAGGCAGCTCGGGAACAATGATGCCGGGTATCATCTGGCGGACCAGATTGCGCTCGAAAGGGTTGTCATCCAAAAACACCATGCTGTCAAAGCCGATATTCAACTTCTCCCGTATGTTCTTAATGTTGGTCGCCTTGTCTTGCCAGTTGGCCACGAACACGGCGATATGCTCCTCCTTGAGCACCATTTCCGTGTGCTTCTGAAACACCTCGCGCGCGGTCGCTTCATTATTCTTGCTGCAGACGGCAAGGATGATTCCGCGGAGAGACAGTTCGCGCAGGTAGTATTGGAAGTGCCGGAACGCGCCGCCGGGGTCCAGGTCGCCCAGGCCGATCCCCTCCAGGCCGTCTTCGCCCACCACGCCGCCCCAGAGCGTGCCGTCCAGATCCAGCACCACACATTTGACAGCGCGTCCGATGCAAGCCAGCGCAATATCCACAATGCTCTGCGCGACTTCGGGCAGGAACTCAAGCGCGCAAAAGGACTTGGCAATCGCCCACAGCTTTTCATCCAGAAAATGGCGCCGGCCCACCCAGCCTGCGATGTAGTCAACATCGTTCATGAAGACACTGGGGATGGCCCTTGCCCGCAGGGACAGTTCGCGGTTGACTTCGCTCACCGCGCCTTGAAGGGTATCGGCCGCTTTCAGGCCGTAGTTCCCAAAGATCCGCTCCGGCGGCAGCACGTAGGTGCTCTGGATGACCGGCACATGAAGCCGCGCCTGAATGGCTTTCCAGACCGCTTCAGCCTTGTCCGCCTGCGTTTTGCTGAAGGAACCGCGGTCACCGTCAAAATCGTAGTAGCTCGCCTTGAGCTTCATCACCGATTGGAGAATGACCGCCATCTGCGGCTGGAAGCGATACAATCCCGATTCCGCGTTATAGGCCTCAAGTTCAATCGCGTCGAACCCGCCTTCATAGACCTCCAAGTCAACGCCATTGCCGTCGAAAATCGCCTTGAGCAGCGGCACCAGGTGCTGCGTGGAGACGTTCGCCAGCAGGGCCATTTTGAGCCTGTAACCGTTTCCCGGCCGCAGGCTCTTGGCCTTCTTAACCAGTTGCGCGTAATCCAGCTCCGATCTGTCGTTCTTTAGCATAAACTGCGCCTGCAAAGACATTGTTCCGATCTTTGCGACATTCAATCAAGTTCATGGCAAACGCAAGTAAAATCGGCGGCGATTGGACTGCGGGCAGGGCCGCTCCACGGTCTGGAAATGGAGTGATGGAGCGATGGAGTGATGGAAAAACCAATGACGCCATTACTCCAACACTCCGTTGGGTTCTTCCGCCGCTACGACTGTGTTGCAGCCCAACGCGCCTTCATGGACGCGGCGCGGGCGAGCCGCCGGAAAGGGCTGCCATGTCGCGATCGAAGGCCGCGCCGTCGAATGGAACCACGATCACTTTGCTGCCGTGGTTATCGTTTCCACGGTCGTTCCCTTTGGGAACATCTATGACCGCAAAGGTGAAATAGGCGACATGGCCGTTTTCAAGGAACACGCCGGGGCGCTCCATGTTATTCCAATGATTGACGGTGCCGTCCGTATTGCGCACGAAGTTCGTTGTGGGATCGTAGGCCAGTCCCCGGAACGTCCAGTTGTGAATGCCGTCGGGCGATGTCAAGTGGTAGGCCTTGCGGGTGCTGAAGGAGTTGACGACGATGTGATACATGCCGCCGCTCATCCAGACTACCGGGTCTTCCAGGTTGATGTTGGGGAGGCCCGGGGTATTGGCAAAAACGCTCGGCCCCTGAACCTTGTAAGGCCCGGTGAGGCCGTTGGTGCTGAGGAGAATGGCCCCGGATCGCGGCACGATCAGGAAGCTGCCGTCCGGGCGGACGAGAATGCTCAGATTCGCCGTTGTGCGGGCGGCGTTGAACCCGTTGGCGTCCACTTGCAGCCTGCCTTTATAGGTCCACGGTCCGTCCAGGGAGCTGGCTACAAAGAAATCGCCGGGCCTTGTATCGCTGACAAGAACGGCATAAGTGCCGTCGGGAAGAACAAGCGCCGTCACATTGTGCCCCTTTCCGTCCGTATCCTGGGGCCAGCAAATCCCCTTGTCAATATAAGGCCCGGCGGCCTTGTCGCTGACCGCATGGATGGCCTTCGAGTTGCCCCAGCCGCCGTGGCCCCGGCTTTGATCCCACCGGCTCGCAAACATGTGGTATTTGCCATCCGGCCCCTTGATGATCTGGCCGTCCCAATAATTCCATTGTTTCATCGTGGCGTCTTCCAGGCCGTTCTTCTGATCGCGGGGGCCGACCGTGGCGGCGCCCCATGCGTTCGACTGCAAGCCGTCGCCTATCGGAATGGGAAGGAAATAATCTATCAAGGTTTTGTCAGCGGCAAAGGACGCCGCGCCGATGACAGAGGAGAGGACCGCAACTAACTTTATTAGTGTTTTCATGGAACTATTCAGAATTTGCCACGGCGCCTTAATTGACTTCTTGTGGTGTCGGCGTTGTGCGCGGATGTCGAGCCGGAGGCTCGACGCTACACCAAATTAAGACGCCATTGGGATTACCATTGTTTTTTTATTTGCTATTTTTTCAACATGGCCACAAAGCCGCCGCCGGAATTCATGTCCACGGAGAGCGTGTCACCGGCCGTCAGCTTGACATGCTCGACCTTGAGGGCCGCTGGCTTGTCCATGTCGCGCAGGAGGGTGGCGTTGTAGGCGACGGCATTCGCGCCGGCCTTTCCGAGGAAGGAGGAGAGATTAATCTTCACGTTCTTGGCATAGGGGCCGTTCATGATCGCTATGAACCAGGTGTCCCCGCTGCGGCGGGCGAAGCCGGCGACTTCCCGGATTTCGGAAAACGGGAGAACAACCGTCTCGTCCCAGACGGTCGGAAGGGCCTTGAGCACGTCCACGGACGGATTGGCCAGCATGTTAGCCGGGTTTGCCGCATAGGCCATCTCCGGGGCCTGGAGGATGGCGGCCTGCGCGACCATGTGCGCCCAGGTGAGATCGGCCAGGCGCGAGCCAAACTGGGTGGGATTAAAGTCGGCCATCCCCGCCAGCATGCGGGTGAAGGGCAGGGTGGCATCGTGCTGCGCGTAAGGACCCGGGAACTCCAGCCCCCGGATGGCCTCGTATCCCACGATGTTCGGATAGGTTCGCTCCAGGCCCGTCGGCTTGTTGGCGCCATGGAAGTCAACCAGCAGCTTGTGCTCGGCGAGAGTTTTCATCACCCTCTCGTAACGGTCAATGATCCACTTGTGCTCGTCATCCCAGAAGTCAATTTTCAACCCCGCCACGCCGGTCCGGTTGCACATGGCGACCAGGTCATCGAAATACTTCTGGTCTTCGAAATCGGCGCTGTAGGTCCAGAGCAGGATCTTGACGCCGCGTTCGCGCGAGTAGTCCACCACCTCTTTCAACTGGGCTTCCGGCCAATTCTTCCAGAATCCCTCCAGAATGTTGTACTCAAAGCCCATTTGCTGCGCCAGCCGGGCAAACTCCTTGTTCCCCTCCACGGTTCTGTCGCCGCCGTCGAGATACATAAAGACGCAGCGTCCGGGCTTGATCCAGTCCTCGTTGATGCCTTTCGGAAAGAGCTTGGGATCCGGCGGGGGATTCACGTTGTGGATGATGTCGCAGTTGAACAGGGCATTCAGGTCCGCGCCGATCATCACGATGCGCCAGGGAGTGGTGATGGGGCCATTGACCACCGCCGGAGTGGTGACCCGCGGGATGTCCGCCGGGTGCCGGGAGCTGTAGGAGAAGATCACCGGCGCCGAGTGCGCCAGCCGGGCGTGGATCACCTGGGCGGCATCCGACTGCAACATCATGCCGCTGTAGTTGACGAGCGCGCCCTCGGTGATGGAGGCGTAAGCGGCCTTGTTCGGCAGCACAAAGGTGAACGGAGGCTGCGTCCACTCGCCGTCCACCATGCTCTCAATCGTGTTTTTCGTCGTGCGCCACGGATAGACCCCTTCGTAGCCGGAGACGACGTTCTGCGGCGCAATCACGCTAAGGGCTGGAACATGGAATTCGGTGACCTCGTCTGGCACCCGGGCGCCCGTGCCCGGGACGAGGTGGCGGAAGGCCACGCCGTCGTTGTAGGCCCGGATTTCCAGCGTATAGGACGCATTAGGCCCCATGCCATGCGACATGGCCACTTTCACGCCATTGCAGGAGTTGGTCGCGGTGGAGTGCGCGCCCCACCAGGGGTAAGTTTCGTTGACTTTGTAAGGCTCCGCCATGCCGATCGCCGCCCCATCGGCCAGATCCACCTTGTCCACCACGATGCCCAGCAGGGAGGGATCAATAATGTTCTTGGAGTTGAAGGTGACAGTGTACTGTAGATGGCCCTGGGGGTTCGAGGCGAGCACAAACCGCACATGCCCATCCGGGCTGGCGACTGTTACGTCCGCCGCCGCGGGGAGCGACAGGCAGAGAAGGGCTGAGAAAAGGGCCAATGAATGCAAAATTGTCTTTTTCATTTGTTGTATGAGTGTGAGCTTATGTTGCCAGCCGGGCCGATGGGGTCAAGCGCCTTTTTGGGGCATCCTAATCTCGATCCTAATCATAATCATAATCCTAATCATAATCTTAATCTCTTCTTTCCTTCACGATGGAGATTAAGATTAAGATTAGGATTAAGATTAAGAACCGGCCCCCCCCAAAAAAAAAATCACATCCCTGTCCGCAATTCGGCATTGACAAACGCCGCGCCAAATACTACTTGTATAAGTAGTTTATGAAAGACCTGACCCGCGCCCAACGGCGAATCCTGGAATTCATCCAAAACGAAATCCGCGCCGACCGGCCCGCGCCCACGCATCAGGAAATCGCGGCGCGGTTCGGCTTCCGCAGCACCCGCGCGGCGGCCTGCCATCTGGAGTCCCTCAAACGCAAGGGCTTCATCGAGTCCGAACCGGGGAAGGTCCGCGCCTTGCGGGTCGTCACCCCCCTGCAAAAACTTCGCGCCCGCGTCGCGGACATTCCGCTGTTTGGCTCCATCCCGGCGGGGTTCGCGGAGGAGCGCCGGCAGGAGGCCAGGGGGTGCGTCACCATTGACATTGCCACCCTGGGCATCAAGCCCTCGCCCCGCACCTTCGCCCTGGAAGTGCGCGGCGACTCCATGATTGGCCGGCATATCGTGGACGGCGACGTGGTGGTGGTCGAGCACGGCCAGACGCCGCGCCACGGCGACGTGGTGGCGGCCTTGATTGACGGGGAAAGCACGCTCAAAACATTCGTGGCCGACAAGGGCAAACCGCATCTCCGTGACGAGAACCCAAAATACCCCAAGCTCTTCCCCGCCGGCGAACTGGTCATTCAAGGGGTGATGGTGGCGCTCATCCGCAAACGCAAGTGAATCATGGCCAAATCCATCGTCCATCTGGACGCCGACGCCTTCTTTGCCTCCGTCGAGCAGGCGGCGGACCCGCGCCTGCGCGGCAAAC
>Ga0187871_10001953_pt1 | contig 17289 bp, 5 predicted proteins | sample June2016WEW_16_1_FD_132988 | JGI IMG/M metagenome (GOLD analysis project Ga0187871, IMG submission 132988) | Peatland microbial communities from SPRUCE experiment site at the Marcell Experimental Forest, Minnesota, USA - June2016WEW_16_10 | ecosystem: Environmental > Terrestrial > Soil >...
GGACTTGTCGGCGTTTCGTCAGGCTGTCGTGCAAGCCGGATGGTGAACGTCGAGCCCTTATCGACTTCGCTCTTGATCTCCACGGTGGCTTGATGGCGCTGGAGAATCCCGTGGACCATGGACAATCCCAAACCGCTGCCATGCGTGCCCTTCGTGGTGAAAAACGGTTCGAAACAGCGGCGACGAATTTCGTCCGTCATGCCGACACCGGTATCGCTGATTTCGAGCACAACCCTGTCGCCATCACCATGCGTACGGATTGAAATCTTCCCCCCTTGCGGCATGGCGTCGACTGCGTTAAAGATCAAGTTGGTGAGCACCTCGCGCAACTCCGCGAGATTGCCTTTCACCGTGGGGATCTCCTGGAGGTCCTGGTGTACGGTGATGAAGACATTTCGAGCCTCGGCCTGCGTCTTCCATCTGGGCTTGGTCAGCGAGATTGCTTCGTCAATGACCCGATTGAGATTCACCGCCTCGGTGGACTCGCCTCGGTCGCGGAACCGGTAGAATTCACGCAGGCGATCCACGATCTTGCCTGCGTCCTTGGCTGTCGTATCGATCATTTCGAGGTAGCGTCTGGCCTTGGCCTTGTCTTCCAGGTTCTCGGGACGCTGCAGTAACAACTCGGTCAGACCGAGGATGCCGAGGAGTGAATTGTTGAAATCATGGGCGATCCCACTGGCCATGCTGCCGAGGGCACGCAGACGTTCCTGCTGAATGACCTGGTCCTGGGCGGACCTAAGGTCCTCCAGGGCTTGTTGCAGACGCTGCTTGCTAACGAGGTGTTCGGCGATTTCGGCGGTGAGTTTCTCGTTAGACACCTGCAATTGTTTGGTTCGCTCGCCGACCATAGATTCCAAGTGATCCATTTGGCAACGAACCTGACGGTTCAAGCGCCATTTCTCCGTCAGCGCGGTGGCCAGTTGCAGGATTTCCACCGTTTCAAAGGGTTTTTTCAGCAGCAGCAGACGATCAGAGCTCCCCAACCGGCGGATGATTTCGTCCCAGGAGTGGTCGGAGTATGCCGTGCAGATCACCACTTGGAGACACGGATCAACCTCCCACATTTTTTGGGTGGTCTCGATCCCGTCCCAGCCCGGGGGCATCCGCATGTCCACAAAGGCGACAGCGTATGGCTGATTCTTCTCGATGGACTTCCGCACGCGTTCCCACGCCTCCTGACCCTGATAGGCCGAGTCGATCTCAAAACCGCCCGACGGGCTGGCGTCGGTCGACTTGCCGAAAAGCTCGGTTTCGACTTTGCTCAGCGCGGATGAGGCCGTGGCGACGGGGCAAAGAATTTTTCGAAAATCGTCATGGATCGCCTGATTATCGTCGACAACCAGAATCCTCGGGTTTCTGGCGGCAACGGCGTCGTTGACGGATGGATCACCCATCACGGCACTCCTTCTTTTGCAACGGCAGCTCCAGAACAAACGTGGCTCCCTTTCCCAATCCGTCGCTCCGGGCGGTCAAGCTTCCTCCCAGTTCCTTGGCGGCCAGGGCCGCGCTATGCAGCCCGAAACCGTGTCCGTTCTTCCTCGTGGTGAATCCATGCGCGAAGATTCGTGTCAGGTTCTCCGGCGGAATGCCGACTCCGTTATCGGCCACGGAGACATGGGCGAACCCGGAGCCGTTCCTGGCGATGTGCACGGTAAGCCGCTTATCGGGATGCCCGGCCTCGTCGAGCGCATACTTGGCGTTGCGAATCAGGTTTACCAGGATTTGCAACACCTTGTGTTTCTCCACCAACACCGGCGGCACATCGGAGTATTCACGAATGATCTGCGCGCCGTGGCGGCCGAGCGCCGCCATGTTCATGCGCAACGCATCCTCGACCAGATCGGCCAACGGAAGTGGCTCCATCACGCCGGTTAATTGCGAGTAATTCTGCTGCATGGCGACGATGTCCTTGATGTGCTCGATATTCGTGCTGAGCGACTGGAGTTCCTTGAGAACCAGGGCCCGCTCCTGGGCCAGGTGTTCGGCAAGACTCACCAGATAGCTAGGCACCTGCACTCCTTTCGGATCGCTTGTCAGGAAGGCGGCCAGGTCGTCCTTGTGCTCCTGGAGCAGGTCGGCAAGCCTGGTCAGATTGACCGCCTTCGATTTGCGGATGTGCTCCGATGCCAGCGACGAAGAAACATTTACGCTGTTGAGCACGTTCCCGACATTGTGGAGCACGTTGGTGGCCACTTCCGCCATGCCTGCCTGCCGGGACGCATCGAGCAGTTGTCGGTGAAGATCTTCCAGCTTCCGTTCGGCTCGTTTGCGTTCCGTGATGTCGCGGAAATTCCAGACGCGCCCAACGATTTCATTCTCCAGCCGTTGCGGCATGGAATACCGCTCAAAACAGGTGCCGTCCTTGAATTCGACGACCGCGAAGTCAGGTTCACCCGGGTGGGCATAGAGTTCCCGCACTCGGCCAAGGTATTCCTCGGGCGCTTCGAGCTGATCCGCTACGGCCGACAGCAGTTGCTCGTCCTGACCCGTGGCAATCGCCGAGTCGGGGATCTGCCACATGACCGCAAACTTCTTGTTGTAAGTCGCAATCCGCCCTTGTCGGTCCACCACGAGAATGCCGTCGGCAGTCGATTCGATGGTGGAATGGAGAAGAGACAGGGAGCGCTCCAATTCACGCGTGCGATCCTCCACGCGTTTTTCGAGGCTTTCGTTAATCGCCTGCAGCGCCACCGATTGCTGCTGGATCTGGTCCAGCATCGCGTTGAAGTCGTCGGTGAGAATTCCCAGTTCGTCCTCGGTCTGCTTGGTCGCCCGAAGGCCGTAGTTTTTCTCCAGGGCAACCGTCCTGGCGGTCTTGGCCAGATGCAAAATCGGTTCTGACAGCCAGTGTTGGAGCCTGGCCGACAACAGAAAGGCAGCCAGGGTTGACGCAAACAACATGATGCCGACGATGCTGATGTATCGCTTCAGTCGCTCCGACAATTCGCGCAAATCGGACTGCAAATACACTGATCCGACGGTGTCGCCTTTTAGCGCAATAGGATGGGATAGAACCAGATAGTCGTTAACGAAGCGATAACCGTCGGCTTTCATCGGCGGACGCGAGAAGTCGGCGGCGGCGTTGGCGCGGCGATAGGTGGCGAATTCCTGGCCATCTTTCGTATAAATGGAAGCGGAAATGATATTAGGCTCGGCATGCAACGCCGACAAGACGTCCTGGGCGGCCTTGGGGTCATTGAAATCCAGGGCCCCGCTGCTGTTATCGCCCACGATCTGGGCGAGGGTCGTCAGGTTGCGGACCATTCCCTGACGGAAGGCGATGATCTCATAGGCGACGAATCCCACGCAGGCCAGCAGCAGGGACACGATGCTGGTGAGCATGATGACCAGCATCTGCTTGCGCTGGATGGAGGTGTTTTGGAAAGGATGCATGTCCGTTTATCTTTTCCTACGGTTTGCCAACCACAACATCGGCAACGGTCAACAGCCGGGAACTAAGTTGCAGGCGCGCCTTTTGGGCCGCCTTCAGGTTGATCTCCAAGCGGACCTTGTTGGCTTTCTTGGTGAGGTTGATTATCCCCTCTTCCGAGAGGAACCCGTCGCTCTCGCCAACCGTCAACACCGCGCTGTCCTTCACCGCGTCAAGAATCGGCGCGAGCCGGTCCTTTTCCGAGGCGCTGACGAACAGAATTTGACAGGTCTTGTATTCCTCGGCGTTGTCCACGTGCTTGATCACGACCTGACGACCGTTGATGGACCTGCCAGCGGTGATCTTCTGAAAACTGTCGCCAAAACTGTCCCGCCCGACCAACCCGATCACGATGGGGGTGCCATCGTTTTGAAATGCGTCCGCCGGCCAATCCACATACTTCGCGAAATTGAAGAGGAAGAGCGCTTTGACCTGGTACTCAGACAGGGGCGGCGTTTCGACGGCTTTTTCAGCAGCGGCCAGCACCGATACCGCCAGGGCGACCAACGCAAATATCGCGGTCCATCGACAATGCATCTGGAAAGGAGAAATCCCGTGCAGGCTCTCGTCCGTCGGCGGCCCCGGTTCGTCCGGAGTCCCTGACTTGCCTGTGCGCCAGTAGGTTGACTTGCCGTGTCGCATGTTTTAAAAGCGGTAACGGGCGGAGAAGGCTACTGAAGCCGGCTCCACGCTGAACTCGGACAGGCGAAAATAGTAGTTGCGCTTTGCCAGCGTCGTGTCCGCCAACTCGTCGAGGTTGTAGCCATCCACCCGGAGAGTCCAATGGTCTGACGGGCGAAATTCCACGCCGACGTTGACATAGAGATTGGGGCCGTACGGCGTGGTGTATCCCGGGTCACTCAAGGGCGCGCCCGACGCCGGTTTTGAAAGCGACGCGTTGTAGTCAGCGTACGACTGTGCTCCGGGGAATCCGGAATAATACACCACCGAGGAACTGAGGGTCCATTTTTTGCCGACATCATGCAGCGCCACGATCTTGGTGATGGACGGGGACCACTCCGCCAGATCGTCTCCATATCCATACGGCGCGGAGGTGATTCCCTGGCCGGCCGGCCCGAGGCTGCTCGGCACGGAGGCATGCACGAGTTTCGTGACGCCTTCCGACAAGGTGAGCCGGGTCGTGCGGTTGCTGAAGGTCAGCACGAACTCGCCACCGGCCATTTGGAAATCGCCCAGAGATACTTGCTGGAGCATCGTCGAACTCCACCCGATGGCATCCCAGTCCTCATAGAACGAGTCAATACTCGCGGACCATTGGCCGGTGAGTTTGCGGTCATACTCCAATTCATAGGAACGGAGCGTTTCGGGTTTCGTGAGCGTGTGGTCGCGTTCCCATTGGCCCCACAACTGTTCCTCGACAGCGCTACGGACGGCTTGGCCGGCGATGGCTTTGAATGTGTCACGTTCGGTGGGGGTGTAGACGACGGTGGCCCGCGGCGACAACATCCAGGGCGTGAAGGTGTCCTTGTCTGCCCGGAAGCTCAAGAACGACGTCCATTGTTGGCCGATCCTCCACTGGTCCTCGGCCAACAAAGAGATCGTATCAGATTGCCAGTTGCGGTTGGAGACCACCGGCGACGAATCGAGGGCATCGGAGTAGGGTGGGTCATGATACCACACATGCGAGTACTCCGTCCCAAACGCCAGCGATTGCCAGTCCACGGGGTCCCAGCGGGCAATCGCCCGGCTGAATGCCTGGTCTTCGTAGGCCAATCGCGTTGGCCGCGGCGGGAAGGAATCCGTGCCGGCCCGCTGATCCTTGAATTCCCAGCACTCGTCGCTTTGCAGGAGTTCGAGGTTCCACGTCGGCGACAGGTCCTTCTTGAACCGGCCGGCGGCCGTGTAGACGTCGTTGAGAATCTCGCGACCGGTGACCCATTGATCCAGCGTCTCGCCTGCCGGGATGGTCTTGGTGTAAATGGAGCGGGTGGGCGGTGCCTGACCGCCGTCCTGGACGAACCGGCCCCAGAACTCCCAGGGCCCGTTCACGTAATCCACCAAAGCCTTGTACCAGGGCTGCCCGAACGCCGGGGCATTGAGACTGGAGAGCGGGCCCGAATTCGGTTGGCCCGCCACATTCGGGGGAAGTCCGTTGGCGGCAGGATAGGAATGCCCGATGTAGTAGGTGTCCGAAGCGCCCTGGACGTCGGCCACGCCGAAATACATGAACAACCCGGATGTGTCGTTGAATTTCTGTCCGTAACGGGCTTCCGCAGCGGTGTATTGATCCACCAGGCCTTGACGCACATTCAGGTCCGCTCCCGTGAACGTCAACCCCGTATAGGTTTTCACATCGATGACACCGACCAACGCTCCGGCGCCGTCCGTGGCTGAGGCGGGTCCGCGCACCACGCCCACGGAATAAAGGTCCCCGAGCAGCGGGAGATCGCGCTCAACGTCCGCACCCAGCACCATCCGGTTGTTCAGCGTAACGCCGTTCACGCGGTACAAGTAGGTGTTGTCCGTGTCGCTGATGATCCCCCGAAATCCGACGTCGCCCTGGGGAGTGTGATGGAGAATGAACTGTTCGTTGGGCACATAATCTTCCAGCAATTGATTCAGGCTTCTGGCACCAGATTGGTTGATGTCGCGGCCATCGAGTTCGGTTACATCGACTGGTACCCGGCGGAGATCGACCGGGGTCAAACTGGCGGCGGGGGTAACCTCGACGTTGACGAGTTGTTCCAGACTCAAGTCTCTCCAGTCGTTTGAGGAGGACGTGGATGATGGCGATGGCTCGCCAGCACGAACAACCAGCGTGCCCCCGATCAGCCACAGGGCCGCCAGGGCCGCAAGGCTCGTGTTAGTTGTCCGCGTCGAATAACGCCACGACAGCTCGGAAGCATCGTACAAGAAGGCCTTCACGATTATCGGTCTCTAAAGTTTCGATCAACTTCAACCTTATATTCCCTTTGGGCTCCTCGACGGGTCTGACTGACGTTTATCAAGTCCTTCTCCCTCCTTTTACCCAGGCCTAGCCGGATGACGACGACCTGGTGCTCTCCCAGGAATATTGTTAGGGCAAGTTCCATACCGGCTGGTTCCAGGCGACCGGGGTGCAGGTGAGTGGGAAAAACATCCAATTTTTGAGGTTTTCGGCCAATTTTGTAAACTTTCGCGCGTATTGGAGAGTGGCCAAAAACAGGTTAGTTGCAGGGAGGAATTATCACGGTGGGTGCAGAGCGTGAATCGTCAACGATTGCTTGGGCTACGTGCGGTACACTCCCCATTCGCTTGCCTAATCCCCCTTCAATCTGCACGGCGAATTGTGGTCTAGGCCGGGAGACCCTCGCACATACGTGTCCGGGCGATATTATCGCAACTTGGTCGCGCCGGATTTGCCCTGCTTGGCCGTATAGGTCAGGTTGGTGGTGGCCATGAAGGCGTCGCCGTTCAGCAGCAGGATCACGGGCAGGTCCGTCACCTCAACTCCCGGGCTGGGGATGTTGGAATTGATCATACCGTAGTCCGCCCAAGGCGCTTGCCAGGCACCGTTCTTGAACTTCGCCTTGAGCGACCACGATTCGGTCTTTTTATTGTACTTCGGCAAGCTGAACGTGCTGGCGCCGTTGACGGCGTTCCCCTTGAGCGGGAAGGTGAACGTCAACGATGCGCCGCCAATGTCCAAGGTCACCGCTTGGCCGGCAAAAACGGTATTGCTCGGGGCTGGGAGCCAGCCCACGAACGCGCAACTATCCGCATTGGTTTTGGCGAAGTCCAGTTTGGGTTCCACCTCCTTCAGGCCGAGTTGGCAGGCCACGATCACATCGAAGTTGGTCGTGATCGCGCCGACCCCGTTGCTGATGGTTACGCTGGCCACATACGGACCGCAATCGTTGGTGTAGACGTGCTCGACAACGTTGGTCGCCAGGAAATCGCTCGTCACGCCGTCGCCAAACGACCATAGGTAGGTCAATTGGTTGGTGATCGAATCGGTGGCCCCGACACTGAATACATTCGTGTCGCCGTCCGCGACCACGATCTTGTTGCCGATCTGCAGCGGCGCGTCCGTAGCGGTCACCCCCGCGGTGATCAAGGGCAGGGGGACGTTGGTGACGGTGATGTAGCCCGTTTCGGTCAGATTGCTGCTGCCAAGCGGGCCGGACACCGTCAGGCTCACCGTATTCGTGCCGACGGTCTGATAGGTGTAAAGGACCGCGGTCGCGGTCGTGTTGGTGGTACCGCCGTCGCCGAAACTCCAGGCCCGGTTCGTAATGGTTCCCGTCGAAGTGTCGGTGAACGTCACGGTCAGGGGGGCGCTGCCGGCAGTGGGATTGGCGTAGAAATCAGCCACTGGCGCGGTGGCAGGAGCTTCCACCACGAGGTTCACTTCGTGAGGAGTGGAGTTGGTGTCAATCGTGTAGGTCCAATTGCTGTTGGGGGTGGTGCCGATTGTCAACCCGCCGGACGACAACGTGCTGTTGTACGTGAACAATGTGTACGTGCCGTTTGTAAACCCGCCTCCATCCGTGATATTCAGCGTGCCCCCAAGGGTCAGGGCGCCTTCGACCACGGTCGGATTCGAATTCGTGCCCAGTTCGACGGTTGTCGTCGTGGTAGTGGACAACGTCAGTTTTTTGGCGAACGTCAGCGTGCCGAGCGAATTGAACGGGCTTAACATCCCGATGCCGGAGATGGACACGTCATTGGTTACGGTGCCAAACCCCTGCACGGTTCCTTCACAGGCCGTCAACGCGCTGAGGAATCCCCCCGCCATGTTCAGGGTATTGCTGCTGGTGATCGTCAGGTTGGAGATGTTGGTGACGACGCCACCGACGCCGACGGTGAGCACATTCCCCGTGGCCGCCCCCAGGCCGGCGTAGTATCCGATGAAGAACGATGAATTCCCGTTGTCCCACACAGCTCCGCCTTCCACGGTCGCACTGTTGTTGTACGAGGGCGAAGTGGAAGTGGGGGTGCCATTGTTGCCGATGGTGATCGGCCCCGATTGGGTATACAGTTTGGCGCCGCTACTCAACACCAGCGTGTTGTTGCTGGAGCCGCCGTCGCCGGAGCCGCTGCCGACCCGAAACGTGCCGCTAATGACCATCACCGCTGAATTGGAAACGACCAACGTGCTGCCGAAGCTGTTGGAGTTGTTGCCAACCGCCAGGTCGGCGCTGTTGGTCCAGAACACGGACGGGCCGCTGAGCACCAGCAAACCGCATCCGCCGCTGGCATTGGCCAGGACCGTGGTTGCGGCGGACACATTGCCGTTGGTGACGATCAATGTGCCATAACCATTCCGGCCGACCACGATCCGTCCGGGAACGACCAGCCCCTTCCCGGTCGCGGTGGAAGAGGCGAGGTACACGACGGTGGTGCTGGCCGCGGTGTCACCTATGTCAAACGCGCCCGGGGCGGTTCCGGTGTAGGCGGGATTGAGTTCGTATGTGTTCAGGTTCAGCGTGACCGTGGCCGTGGTGTTCGAGGCATTACTGAAGAAGTTGCTCTGGACGTTGAGGACGCCGTTGCTGAGCGTCACGCTATACGAGGCGGCGTTGGTGAAGAATGCATTGTCACCAGAGCCCGGGAAATTGGGGGCGAGGCTCCAGGCGGTCGGGCTCTGCCAATAATCGCTGCCGCCGACCCAATAATAATTGGCTGCATAACCACGGCCCGCGTCCAGTGTCAGTGCGACCAACAACGCCAGCGCTGCGGCAGCCACGATGCGCCGCCCGCCCGGACCCGGCCAGGCCACAACAGACCTCGAATGGGTCCGGTTTTGAAATCCACGGCTGATTTCTCCCACGTGATATGTCATTTTTTGTGACTCCTCTTTCTGCCAACAGCTCATTGCCTCCCTACCTGGCTTCGCCGGACTTATGCTCCTTCGCGGTGTAATGCAAATTGGTCGTGGCCATGAACCCGTCGGTGTCCAGCAGCAGGATCACCGGCAGGTTGGTCACCAAAACTCCCGGCTTCGGTATGTTGGAATTGATCATGCCGTAGTCCGCCCAGGGCGCCTGCCAGGAGCCGTCTTTGAACGTGGCTTTGAGTTTCCACACCTTGGAGGATTTATCGTAGGTGGGCTTATCGAATGAGTTCCGGCCATTGACGGCATTTCCCTTAAGCGGGAAGGTGAACGTCAATGATGCGCCGCCAATGTCCAGGGTCGCCACTTGGCCGGCAAAAACGGTATTGCTTGGAGCTGGGAACGAGCCCACGAGCGCGCAACCATCCGCATTGGTCCTGGCAAAGTCCAGTTTGGGTTGCACCTCCTTCAGGCCGAGTTGGCACGCCACCATCACGTCGAAATTGCTCGTGGTCGCGGCAAGTCCGTTGCTGATGGTCACGCTGGCCTCATACGGGCCGCACTCGTTGGTATAGGCGTGCTCGACCGAGTTGGTCGTGAGGAAATCGCTGGTCGTGCCGTCGCCAAAGGACCACTGGTAGCTGAGCGTGCCCCCCTCCTGGCTGGTGGCCCCGACGCTGAATACATTGGTCTCGCCAGCCACGACCAGAATCACATTGCCGACCTGGAGCACCGCATTCGGTGTTGTCACGCCACTGGTTATTTTCGGCAGTGCGGGGGTGGTCGTGATGCAGCCGCTTTGAGTGAGAGTGTTGGTGCCGGCCGGGCCGGTCACGGTCAGGCTCACGTCGAAGACGCCGACGGTGTTGTAGGTGTGTGTCAGGCGGCCCACAAGGACGTTCATGGTTGCGCCGTCGCCAAAATTCCAAAACCGGTTGGTGATGCTGCCGGTCGAAGAATCGGTGAACGTCACCAGCAACGGCAAGGGGCCGTTGGTGGGGTTGGCGGTGAATCCGGCCACGGGCATCGTCGGAGGCCCAATCACCAGCCGCACATACCCAGGGGAGCTGATGTCCACGGTATACCCCAGACTTGGATCCGGTGTGGTGCCGATGGTCAACAGATTGGCGCTGCCGTTGGTGACGAGTGTCCCGCTGTACCGAAAGAGCGTATAGGTGCCATTCGAGAACCCGCCGCCATCGGTAACGTTGAGCGTGCCGTTCAGCGTCAGGTTCCCGCTGACGACCGATTGACTGCTGTTGGTACCCAATTCGTATTGCAGCACCGCCCCGGCGACGAGCACCAGATTGTTGCTGATCGTCAATGTCCCCGATCCATTGCCCGGAGAGAGGGTACCGTACACGGTGACTGGTCCGCCGACAATGCCGGTGCCGCCCAGCGTCGCGCCGCTCACCACGGTGACAGCGCCACTGCCGGTTCCGCTGCCGGTGGCGTTGTTGACGAGTAAGATCCCATTGCTCACGGTCGTGCCGCCGCCATACGTGTTGGCGCCGGAAAGCGCCAGGGCGCCGGTGCCGATCGTGGTGACCGCCACGATATGCGGCGTGCCGCCGCTGGTGCCGTCGGCAATTGTGCCGGCAAAGGTCGTGTTGGAATCCAGGCCCCCGATCACGTAGGTGTCCACGGCCGGGCCGGTTTGGGTGCTACCCTGCAGGGCAGATTCGGAGCCGCCAGTCAGACCGCCGAGGAAGATCGTTATGCTCGCACTGGAACTGTTGCCGATGGTGCCCGATGGACCAGCGTCAAACGCGGCATTGGCGGCACCCCAGACACTGTCGCCCTGGTCGAACCGGAGAGTGCCGCCGTTGCTGAGGGCGCACGAGCCCGTGAAGTCGGAGCAGTCGCCCTTCAAGTAGAGAACCGTGCTGGCGGGCAGACTCAGCGTCAGCGCCCCCGTGCCGTCCAGGCTGCCGATCAAGTCGTTGTCGCCACCGGCAAAGGCCAGCGTGCTCGCCGCGAGGATACTGAGGGGTGTATTCGATGAACTCACCGAATTCTGCTGAAATGTCAGCGTGCTGTTGTCGAGCGTGATCGGGCCGGTGCCGAGCACGCTGGTGCCGCTGATCGCCGCGGGCGCGTTGAAAAAGGCCAGTGAATTGTTCGTCGGCGGCACGGCCAGGCCCCCCACGGTAACCAGGTTGGTGCCGGGGACGCTGTTGGTGACGGTGATTTGGGCATTGTAGAGCGTCAACATGTTGGTGCTGATGGGTCCGCCGAGTTGTGAATCAACCAAGTCGATGCCCTGGGCATTGTAGATCTCGAATGTTTTGGTGGGCGCCATGATGTTGACGTCGTTGAGCGTGAAATTAGAGACGAGCATTTCCGGCAGACCCCAGAGGAGGCCCGCGATATTTCCCTGGACCGCCGTGGCCGTGACATGGCTGATGATTACGTTCTGCCAGATCGGGGTCGTGGCGGTGACGGCTTGCATCACATCGGTTGACGCCATATCGGGGCTGACGTTGATGGCAGTCTTCGGGGTCCCGATCTCATTGTAGTAACTGTAAACCGCGATCGGGAAGGTCACATTCGTCATGGTGAGGTCGAGATAAGTGAGGTTCTGGACCAAGCCGCCCCGGTCCCGGTCGGATTTCATGTGGATGCCGTACTCGGTGCCGTTGAACGTGCAGTTGCTGACGAGCAGATCCTGGACGCCCCCGGAGGTGGTACTGCCAATGGAGAGGCCGTGCCCGGTGCCGAAGGTGCAATTGGAGATGGTGATCGCCGTGGCGGGGCCGCTTCCGCCGATCTCGATGTTGTCGTCTCCACAACTGATCGAGCAGTTCCGAATCAGCACGTTGGTGGAAGCCAGGTCCATTCCGTCCGTGTTCGGGGCGTCGGCCGGCGTGTTGACGGTGATGCCCTGGACCGTGAGGTTGACGTTATTGCCCTTCAACATCATGTGGAACTCCGGCGGATTCTGGAGCGTCACGCCCTGGATGAGGACGTTGGAGCAGGTGCTCAGGTTGATCAGGTACGGCCGCGTGGACGCCAGGGGGAACCACCAATTGGTGCCCTGGCCATCAATCGTGCCCGCTCCACTGATCTCGATGTCGTGCACGGTCGAACCTCTGATGAAGGGCGTCGTGGCCAGCGGCCAACTGTTCATCGGCAGCATGCGCAGGACGGTGTTGGTATCGATGTCCAAACAGACCTGGCTGGCAAGCGTGATCGGGCCGCTCAGGTAATTCGTCAGGATACCCACTGCGGATACGACGACCGTGCCGCCGCCAGCGGCGGAAACAGCGTTGATCGCGCTCTGGATCGCCGAGGCATTGTTGAACACACCGTTGCCGTTCGCGCCAAACGAGGCGACGTTGGTGCTCAAGCCGGGAATGTTCGGCAACGGCGGATCGGTACTGGGCGTCGACACGACGTTGGTGACGATGATATAGTTCGGCAGGTTCGTCTCATTGAATCCACCGAGCCCGAAGACGGTCAGGCTGACCGAGTCGGCGCCAGGCGTCTCGTAGGTGTAACTGACGATGTTGGTCGTGGTATAGAGGGTGGAACCGTCCCCAAAGCTCCAGAAACGGTTGGTGATATTCCCGGTGGAAGTGTCGGTGAACGTTACCGTCAACGGCGCACCGCCGAGCGTTGGACTGCCGCTGAAATCAGCCACCGGAGCAGGGGGGTTCGTCACCACGATGTAGGCGATTTCCGTCCAGTTGCTCGAACCCAACGGGCCGGACACCGTCAGGCTCACCGTGTCCGTGCCGGCGGTCTGATAGGTGTAAACGACCGTGGTGGCGGTCGTGTTGGTGGTGCCGCTGTCGCCGAAGGACCAGAAGCGATTCGAAAGGGTGCCGGTCGAGGAGTCGGTGAACGCCACGGTCAGGGGCGCCTGGCCGATAGTCGGGGTACCGGTGAAATCCGCCACGGGCGGGCCATCGATGACGGTGAGCATCCCGCCGGCGCTGGTGACGCTGCCTGCGCCGTTGGACACGATCACGGAGTACGTGCCGTCGTTTGCATCCTGGGCGTTGGTGATGACCAGCGTGGCGTTGGTCGCTCCCGTCAACACGGTGCTGCTGTTGAAGATCCATTGATAGGACGGATCGGGGATGCCGGTCGCGGTGACGCTAAACGCAGCGGCCACCCCCGCACTGACCGTCATGCTGACCGGGTTGGTCAGGATGTTCGGGGCCAACTGGGGCTGCCAACCGTTCAGCCAGAGCGAGGCGGTCGACGCCAGCGTGAGCCGTGAATCGCCGTTGGTCAACTGGATGCCGTTGTAGCTCACCGGCACGCCGGTCAGGAGATCGACGTTTCCATACTCCCACCAGGGAATGCCCGGGCAGTTCGTCAGATCCGAAGCGGTCCAGCCGATGACGTTGGAATCAATCTGGCAATCGATGTAGGCCGTACTGCCACCGCAGTAGCCCTGCGCGATGGCCAGGGTGGTGTTGGTCACGCTGGTTCCGGTCCTCGTGAGCTGGCAGTTCACGAAGGAAAACCCATTGCTGCCGTCCGGCGTGCGCGGTTGCGCGATGGATGTGTTGGGGTTCACCGTGCGAATTTCGCAGTTGGTGACGAACAGATTACCGGCGCCCCACAGGAAACCGGCGTCGCCCTCGATCGAGCTGTTGTAGAAGTAGGCCTGTGAACTGACGGTGTTGATGAGGATGGTATTCTGGAAGCTGGACACGACCGCGTTGTTGAGGATGCACCGCTGGGCTCCGGTATACACCTCGAATGCCTCGGCCGCAGAGCCGCCTTCGGGCGTCATGTTGGTGACGGTCATGTTCTCGACGGCGATGTCGTTGGCATTTACTTTGAAGGCCATGCGCTTCGACGTGGTGCCGTTGATGCTGTTGTTGTTGGGGTACCCCACCATCGTCAGGTTCCGATCCTGGCCGCGGAAGGTGATGTTGTTTTTGGCGGTGACGTCGACAATTTCCGTGTACAGCCCGTTGCGAACATTGATCAAGGTGTAGGTTGTGTTGCCGTGCGACACCGAGTCGACCGCGCCCTGGACCGTGGCGAAGTCGCCGCTTTCATCGGTGGCCACGACCACGTTGGTTGGGGTGGCCGGACCGGTCGGTTTGGTGGCGAACACCCACCCGTTGGAGGTGGTAATGCCGGCGAACAGCGCGCTGTTGGTGTCGGTGAACAGACCGGCGTCGATGGTGACGTAATACTGCTGGTTGGACGACAACAGGCCCAGGTGCGGATAGATCTGCGCCGTGTTGCCATTGATGATGATCGGGTAGGTGGCGAATGTGCCGTCGCCGCCGATACTCCGAAGTTGCAACTGGCCGAGGCTGGTATCGATGGTGTCCACCGGCGTGGCCGGATTGGTCACGTTGTAAATGTTCACCTGTCCCATGCCGCTGAGAACAGGGGTCTGACTAAAGGTCATAAACAACGGCGTGTCGTAACAGACGTTGACGGCCCCGTTGCTCGGGAACAGGGTAACAGTCATCGCCGAGTCGACCGTCAGCGTCGCATTCGTGCTGGTGATCGAGCCGGCGGTGTTGGCGATCGTGACGTTGTAATTGCCGGTGTTGGTCGGGGTGGCACTGGCAATGCAGTAGGTCGCATTCGTCGCGTCGGTAATCGCATTGTTATTGAAAGACCACTGGTAGCCCGGCGCAGGCACCCCGTTCGTTGAGGCAACCGAGAAGCACGCAGTCTGGGAATTCGTCACGACGATACTCTGCGGCTGGGCCTGGATCGCCGGCGGGACGATGACGTACAACGTCGCACCAGCGGTCGCGGTGCCGGCGACATTGCTGGCAGTCAGGGAATAGCTGTACCCGTTCTGGGAGAACTGCACATTGGTTAGCACCAGCGGAACCGCTGTGGCGCCGGGGATGATTGCGCTGTTCTCGTACCATTGCACGACGGGCGGTGGGAGCCCGGCCACGGCGGCGGCGAAGGTGGCGTTGTTGCCCTGAATGACGGTCTGATCGGAAATCCCAGTGATGCTGGGCGCAACATTGGTGTTGGCAACCGTCAACGCCGTACAGTTGGTGGCCACGCCGGCGCTATTGGTGGCGATCAAGCAGTACGTGCCGCTGTCGGCGGTCTGGACGTTGGCCAGCGTCAGAGTGAGACTCGTCGAACCGGTAATCGTCGAACCATTGCCCGTGGGGCCATCCGTGGTGTTCGTACCGTTCAACTGCCAGTACACGCCTGGTATCGGCACCCCGGTCACCGTCGTGCTGATCACAACGGTGCTGCCCTGGGTCGCGACCTGGCTGGACGGGCCAACGATGCCGGGCACCACTGGTTGGAACGTAACCGCGAGGATGCCCGCCGAGGCCAATTGGTTGGTATCCCAAAGCTCGCTCGGGTTCAGCGGCGGCAGGCTGTTGGTTGAGAAAGCGCCCGCCTGACTGCCGACGAGAATTTGGTACTGATCACCGATGTTCAACGGGGTGATCCCGTTGGTAATAACGATCAGAGCACCCGCCTCGGTCAGGGTGCCGGCGATATTGAGCTGGTCATTGCTGCCGACCTGAGAGTTATCCAATTTCAGGATGGTGGTTGAACCGGAGGCGAGCGTCAGGTTGTTGGGAAGTGTGAGCGTGCCGACCGAAGTGCCGAAGCCGGGAGACAACGTTCCCGTGCCCGTGAACACCACGTTACCGGCGATGGTCCCGAAACCGCTGATCGTGCCGGAATTGTTGGTAACGCCGATGGAGGCGTGGAGCACTCCGCCCGAAAGGACCAGGCAGTTCCCGATGGAGATGGTCGCCGCGGTGACGTTGGACACGGTTCCATTGTTGCCGACGATGAGCGAATTCCCGGATCCACCGGTGATGCTGCCGATGTTGATGGCTTGGGCTCCGTTGTCCCAGAGGCCGCCGCCCTGGACGGTCACTGTGTTATTCGATGAGTTGCCTCCCGTGCCGATGTTGGCGGTTTGAGTCCTGGTGAACAGTTCTCCGCCCGTGTCCACCAGAACCGAGTTGGAACTGGAAGCAGCGGTCAGGGTGCCGACATCCAGGGCCTTCAACATGGTCATTGAACCCGAATTGGAGATCACCAGAGAATCGCCGCTGGTGTTCGCCCCGTTGCCAAGTGTTACGGTGGCCTGGTTCGTCCAATACGAATTGGGGCCGCTGATCACGAGTTGGGAGCCATTTGCGTTGGTAGAGTTCCCGATGACTAGATTGCCCGAAACAACAGTGCCATTGGTCAGGAATACTGTGGCGGGTCCGTTGCGCCCGACGATCAGCCGCGCATTGCTCGGGGTGGCATTCGCGTTGGTGCAGTACATTGTCCCCACGGAAATGTACACGATCGTGTTTCCCCCCTGGCCAAAGACGAACCCCGAAGCGCTGGTCGTATTGCCGCTGAGACCGGCAAAAATGTTGGTGCCGAAGTTAAGCGATACCGTCAGATTGTTGCCGCTGCCTCCCGCCGCACCGAACTGCAGGGAACCGATTCCGGAAAAGTTGTTGGTGAGAGGCACCTCAAACACGCCGGTCACGCTAAAATTCGCGGTGTCCAAGTTCGTGCCCGGGCCATTGGTGGGAGTCCACGCGTAGGGGTCGTTGAAGGCCGCGCCGGTCGTATTAGTCCAATTATAAGTGATTCCCGCCGCCTTGGTGGTGGCCGCGCCTCCGAACAAGGCCAGCATGAGCGCCAACACCCAGGGCACGAGGAACGTTCGGGGCTGGTTCCCACTTATGCGGTGCCGGTGTCCCTGCGCCGAACGGAAAGCTGAAACGCTGCGATGCAGAATGTTCATGACCTCACCCATCCAGTTTTGCCACCTGCTGCGAGCAGTGGTGCCGACGAGAGAGGTAAACGTGTCGGCACGTCGAGGCACGCGAATGGCGTCGGTTCCCCGGCAGGACCTTCCTCAGTCGATTGAAACCAAGGCGTCCTCGGTGTGAAACGGCACCCGCTATGAAACGTTTTGTCCAATGCAAGGTACCTCGGGAGTCCAATGACGGCAGGTGTTCATCCGTCCCCGTGAGAGCACTCCTATCCCTGATGGCCTTATAGTGCATAGCCTGTGCCAGTTGTCGGGTGCGGCCAGCCGGCTCATAAGAGACTCGTTGCGTGGCGCTTCGGAAGGTAGTGTCTGGAAGGTTCAGCAAAA
>Ga0187871_10001954_pt1 | contig 17285 bp, 12 predicted proteins | sample June2016WEW_16_1_FD_132988 | JGI IMG/M metagenome (GOLD analysis project Ga0187871, IMG submission 132988) | Peatland microbial communities from SPRUCE experiment site at the Marcell Experimental Forest, Minnesota, USA - June2016WEW_16_10 | ecosystem: Environmental > Terrestrial > Soil >...
AGCATTTTCTCATCCAAGAATGAGCCTGGGGAATCCGTATCGGATATGCGGGTCTCCTTTCTTTGAATGTAGCTTCGTGCGCCACCGTCTGAGGGCCGACCAGCGGGAGGCTGGACAGTGCCTCGCGCTGGGGTGGTTTTGGTTTTCCTTTCATTGGAAGGTTTTGGTGTTCGAGGCCGGAAATCTCTGCGGTGCTGCAGGGCCGACCAGCGGGAGGCTGGTCTCCGTCGCGCGCGGGCGTTGCCCTGTGATCTGCCTCATGCGGTCCGCCGTTCTGGGAAGCTCGCAAATAATTTCCGTTTGGCCGCTTGCATGGCGGTGGCCGCCTGCATGTCAGTTTGCCGCCGCGACCAGCCGTCCAACTCTTGCATCGTCAAGTCCCCCTTCAAGTACCCCGCTACGCCCGGCAACTGGCGCAGGATTTCCCAGGGAGTAGCATACCAGCGATACCGTTTCTGCTCCTTTCCTTTGGCGTTGATCACCCGCTCCGGCACTCCGCATGGCCGGTGGAAATTCAAGTAGGGGTTGAAGTATTGCTGGTAGAAAGACTGCAGTGCGGCGGCGTGTTCCGAGGCGATGTACCCGTAGCCGATGTGCTTGCGGATGACCGCTCCATTCTTGCACTCCACGAGGGCGTTGTCATTGCAGTGCCGCGGCCGGCTCTTGGTCTGCTCGATCAACAGTTTGTTGAGCAACCCGGCCACGATGTGGTTGATGAACTCACTGCCGTTGTCGGAATGAAACCCGAGCACGCGGAAGGGAAACTGCCGCAGCATGGCCTCCAGCACGGGTTTGAGAGCCGCTTCGCTGATCTGTGCGGCGGCGCTCACCACCTCCCATTGCGTCACTTCGTCCACCGCATTAATGTGATATACCCCCTTTACTCCGTCCCGATCTCCCTGGTGCACGGTGTCCACCCGCAGGTATCCCGGCCGCCCTTCGGGTTGCGGCGCGCGCCGCTGGCCAATGGCGACCTGCACGGCGCGCGTACAGTGGTAGACCGCTCGTTGTTTCCGGTATCCCGCACTCTTGCGCAAGCGATAGATTTGGGAGACCGAGATCTGCGCCAGCCGGTCATAGTGCTGGTCGCCGAAGTCATAGCACTGGCGCTGCAGGATCTTCTGCGTGGCCGGTCCGCTGAGCGTCTCGTGCGCGGCATCCACACTCACCAGCAGCGCCACGTCCTGGTGGTTGTACAGCGGCGCGAAGCGGTGGCGCCGGCTGCGCTTAACTCGCACTTCTCCCTCTTGCCCGTATCGGGTGATCAGACGTGTGATCTGCGCCCGGCTCAGCCCCGTCATCTTCGCCATATACCGCCGCACCAAACCGCGCGCTGCACGTCCCAACTTGTCCCAGTTCTGTCCCTGCAAGCACTCCGTCACCCAGGCGTAAACCTCCTCCTTTTGCTCGCCTTCGAAATGCACGGCTTCGCTGGCGTTCAAGAAAACCCGGATCTCGTCCAGGCTCATCCCCGTTTTGCTGTTTACTTTGATCGTCAATAACCAGCATGGCCGATCCCTCTCTAGGCTCACCTTGTATGCGAAACAGCCCCTCCCTCCAGGCTCATCTTGCATGAGACAAGACTTCCTCTTGACATTCTAAATGAAAAGCGTCATACTCCTTTTGGATGTCTACAAGAAACGCCAGGCCCGATGTTCTGCAGGGCACTCTGGACCTGATGGTCCTGCGAACGCTCGAAAGTATGGGCGCGCAGCACGGCTTCGGACTGGCCAAGCGCATCCAGCAGATCTCCGCCGGTGTTCTCGAACTGAACCAGGGCACCCTTTACCCGGCGTTGCTGCGCCTGGAACAGCGCGGCTGGATCGTGTCGCGATGGGGCGCTTCGGACAAAAACCGCCGGGCGAAGTTCTATGAGCTGACCAAGGCCGGCCGCAAGCAGATCGTCCGCGAGCAGGACGACTGGGCGCGCACCGTGGCGTTGATGGACCGGTTTCTGCGAGTACCTGAATAGGAGCCTGCATGCGCACGCTGTGGAAACGTCTGACCGCGCTGCTTTCGCAGCGGCAGGGAGACCGCGAGCTGAGCGAGGAAGTGGAAGTCCACTTGGAAATGCGCGCCGCCGAGCTGCGCGAGGAGGGCTTCGCACCCGATGCCGCGCGCGCAGCGGCCCGCCGCGAATTCGGCGGAATCGAGCAGATGAAGGAAGCCTACCGCGACCGCCGCGCCGTACCGTGGATCGCGATCCTGGCGAAGGATGCCGGATATGGCATCCGCGGTCTGCGCCGCAATCCCGCTTTCACGCTGGCGGCGGTGCTGTCGCTGGCCCTGGGTATCGGCGCGAATACCGCCATCTTCTCGTTCGTGAATACGCTGATGCTGCGCCTGCTGCCGGTCGAAAGGCCGGAGCAGCTCGTGCTCCTGTATAGGACCGGCGGCTGGGGCAAAGGCTACGCTTCCTATCCGCTCTATCTGGAATTCCGGAAGCACGCGGATCTGTTCTCCGGCGTATTCGCGCGCAGCGGCGCCGCGAAGGTGCGCTTCGACGCGGGCCGCAGCAATTCCGTGGATTATTTGCAGCGCGAGTACGTCACCGGGAACTACTTTGACGTGCTGGGAGTGAAGCCGGCCATCGGGCGGCTCTTCAACGATGCGGACAATCGCACTCCGCAGGGGCATCCGCTGGTCGTGCTGAGCTACGACTTCTGGCGTAGCCGCCTGGCTATGGATCCCGCGGTGCTAGGGCGCGTGTTGAAGGTGGATGAGCAACCTTTGACGGTCATCGGCGTGGCCGCTCCCGGATTTCGTGGCGTGGAAGTGGAGAGCCATGCGGATCTATGGGCGCCGGCCATGATGTCTCGCGGCGAGATCATGCAGCCTGGCATGCATTGGGTCTGGATTATGGCGCGCCGCCGCCCGGAGATTCCGCGCAGCCGGATACAAGCGGCTGCCGCCACCATCATGCAGCAGTACCTGATGAGCGTCTACGGAGGCCAGCGCGCCAGCGCTTTTGGCAAGTTCGCCCTGGAGCAGAGGATCGAAGTGCGGGATGCCGGTGTGGGGATCTCCATGTTGCGTGAGGCCTTCGGCAAGCCTTTGACGATCCTTATGGTGGCTGTCGGACTGGTTCTGTTGATCGCCTGCGCCAATGTGGCGAACCTGTTGCTGGCGCGCGGAGCCGCCCGGCGCCGCGAGATGGCCATGCGCTTTTCCCTGGGCGCCACGCGCTGGCGCCTGGTGCGGCAATGGTTGATCGAGAGCCTGCTGCTGGCCCTGCTGGGCAGCGTTTTGGGCCTGGCATTCGCCGTTTGGGGCGAGCGCTACATGCTCTTATTTCTGCCGCCGGGCTCCGGCGAGCAATTCGAAGTCGCGCCGGATTCAACCGTATTGGGATTTACCTTGGGAATCTCGATTCTGTCCGCGCTCGTGTTCGGCCTGGCCCCGGCTTTGCGCGCCACGTCTCTCGATCCCGCCGCCGCTCTGAAGGATGGCGGGTCCGAGCGTCACGGTGCCGGTGGGCGCGCCGGTTTTCGCAAAGCCCTGGTAGTCGCACAGGTCGCGCTTTCCGTGGTGCTGGTGGTGGCGGCGGCATTGTTCGCGCACAGCCTTGCCGGCCTGCGTGCCATCAATCCGGGATTTGTGGCGCGCAATGTATTGACCTTTTCGCTGGACTATCCGCAGGCATGGAAGGCTGCCGATAAGGACAAGCACCGCGCGAGGCTGCTGGCTCGGTTGAGCGCGGTGCCCGGCATCGACGCGGTAAGTTACGGGCTGCCTGGACCCTTTCGCGGCGGCTCCTGGAGCGCGGGAATTCGTGTCCCGGGATCGGCGCGCACGGCCCCTGAGGGTGTTGAGGTTGACGAGCAGGGAGTGGGACCGGCCTACTTCGAGACCCTCGGCATGCGGGCGCTTCGCGGGCGCGAGTTCGCTCCGGCCGACCTGCGTTCCGCGCGCAAGATCGCCGTCGTCAACGAGGCGTTCGTCCGGGAGTTCCTTCCGGGAACGGCCGACCCCGTGGGCCGCATTCTCAGCTTCGACGATTCCAAGCCCGAAGGCGGCGAGCCCACTTCCATCGTCGGCCTGGTGCGCGACATCCTGCACGATGGGCGGACCACGCCTCCCAAATCCACCGTGTACGTGCCCTTTCGGGAGGGCGGATACAGCTACGACCCCACCTTAGTCGTGCGCGCGCGGTTGCCTGCCGCCGCGTTGCTTCCGATTGTCCGGGGGGAACTGAGCCGCATCAATCCGGAAGTGGCGCTGGTCGAACCGCGTACGCTGCGCGAGCGGGTAGACGATTCCATCTTCGTCGAGCGCCTGATCGCAACCCTCAGCGGCTTTTTCGGGCTGCTGGCTTTGTTGTTGGCCGCCGTGGGCATTTACGGGGTGATGGCCTACGCAGTCACGCGGCGCACATCGGAAATCGGGTTGCGCATCGCCCTCGGCGCGGCGCCGGGCCGCATCGAGTGGATGGTATTGCGCGACGGCCTCCTGCTGATCGCCCTGGGAGCGGCCATCGGGCTGCCCGTCTCGTTCGCCGCTGTGCGCTTGAGCGCTTCCTTGCTTTACGGAATCAAGCCAAACGACCCGCTGGCTTTCGGATTGACAGTCGCGGCTCTCCTGGCGAGTGGCGCGCTGGCTGCTTTCATTCCCGCCCGCCGTGCCGCGTCCGTCGAGCCGGTAGAAGCCCTTCGGCACGAATAGGCGGTGTGAATTTCTTACCGGGCTGAACCGCCCAAAGCCAAGGTGCGTTCCTCGCAGAGTATCCACCGCGGAGTATGGTCTTTACCCGTACAGGACGGGAATTTTTCCCCAGCCTGCACGCGGATCTCCGCGCCGCATACCGCGCAGCGATAGCGACCGTTTTCAGGACTGGTTTGACCTATTTCACGCATATAGTTAAGGTTACTCCAATTCTAATTTCGGCGCGTCACGATGTTTGCAGCGGCTTACCGAGCCGCGACCGTTAGGGAGCGGTCCCGACAGGCCTTTTTCCGCAGCCTGCTAAACTAAGCCGCCACGATACTCGCCAGGGCTCCCGCCAGCTCCGGGTAACGGAACGTGTAACCCGCGGCCTCAGCCGCTTTGGGCAGCACACGCTGGCTGGCCAGCATCACGTCGGACATCTCCCCGAACATGAACTTGAGGGTGAAGGCCGGCATGGGAACGACGGCCGGCCTGGAGAGTGCGTGGCCCAGCGCCTTAGTGAAATCGGCGTTCGTCGCAGGATTCGGCGACGTCCCGTTGATCGCCCCGCGCACGGGATTTGCGAGGGCATGTTGGATGATCCCCACCAGGTCGTCCAAGTGTACCCAGGACATCCACTGATCGCCGTGACCCAGCTTCCCCCCCATCCCGGCTTTGAAAGGGGGCATCATTTTGGCCAGCGCGCCGCCATTGGGTCCCAGCACCACGCCGGTGCGCAGTTTCACCAGGCGGATGCCTAGCGATTCCGCCAGGTCGGCTTCCTTCTCCCAAGCCACGCAAACATCCGCCATGAAGCCGCTGCCAGGCGCCGACGATTCTGTAAGGATCTCGTCGCCGCGCGAGCCATAATAACCTACCGCGGATCCGCATATCAGCACCGCCGGGCGCTGGCGCGAGGTAGAAAGCGCTTGCACCAGGTGCCGCGTACCGGTGGCCCGGCTTTCGCGGATCTTCTGCTTCACTTCGTCCGTCCAGCGCTGCGCGATCGGCTCGCCTGCCAGGTGAATGACGGCATCGACGCTTTCGAGACTGTCGTCGGGCGGGGGACCTTTCATGGCATCCCAGACATACAACTGTACTCCCGGCGGCAGGTTCGTCCCGGCGTGCCGGCTGAGAACACGCAGTTTATGGTCCCCGCCGGCGAGCGCCTTCAGCAGACGGCGCCCGATGAAGCCGGAAGCGCCCGTAATCGCGATGGTCATGAAACTAGCGTACCGTGAAAGGCGCGCGAACGGCGGATGGGGCGCGTTTCCCTGCGCGCGGTCCTCAAACAATCCGGACCAATTAACTATTCGCAACCCCCGCCGATTAACCTAAGCGCTATTGCCGGCAATGCTGCAAAGCCACTACGATTAATGCAGAAATGAAGGTCCTAACTAATCCCTCCCGGCGCAACCAACGCGGGCACGCGATGCTGGAAACGGCTTTTCTGCTGCCTTGGGTATTGTTCCTGTTCGTGGGCGGCTTCGACCTGGGATTCTACAATTACGCGCTCATCAGCACGCAGAATGCCGCGCGCGTAGCGGCCTGGTATACGTCGCAAAGCCCCACTACCGCGGCCGACGCCACCACCGCATGCACTTATGCGCTGGCGGAGCTTTCCGCCATGCCGAACGTCGGCTCCACGGTGACCACTTGCGCCGCATCCCCCGTAGTTGTCACGGCGACTCAGGTGACAGGCACCGATGGGGCGCTGGCGAGCCAGGTGAGCGTATCCTATACAAGCCCGCAATTGATACCTATTCCGGGTGGATTGACCGGGCAATATACATTCGACAGGGTCGTCCAGATGAGGCTGGTAACGCAATGAGCTACACAAAGCGGCGGGGGAGTTCGCGCGGCAGTACGGTCCTGGAGTTCGCCCTGGCGGGCATTCCCATGATCTTTACATTCATCGGCATCGTCTCGATGGGCCTGACCATGTGGACTTACCAGAGTCTGGCCTACGCCTCCAAGGAAGTCAACCGTTATATCGCGGTTCATGGAACGCATTGCTCCAGCGGCACTAACAGTTGCAACCTTACGGTCGGCAACGTAGCCAGCGCGGCTGAGAATTATGCGATCGGTCTGAGCCCCAGCACCCTGAATATGACATTGACCTCGCCCAGTACGTCGTATACATGCAATCCTATTTCGAGTTGCACATCCAATGCAAACGCGTGGCCGCCGGCCGCCGACAGCACCGTGGGCACCATCATCCAGGTCCGCTTGACCTACCAATACAACTCGGCGCTGGCAATGGTCTGGCCGGGCGCCAAGCCCACCACATTCGGCACTTATGACTTGGGAGCCTATTCTAAACAGCGGGTCTTATTCTAAGGGAGTCATACCAGTGAAACACAGGCGCGAACGGGGGCAGGTTCTGCCCATGGCAACACTCTTGATCATCCTGGTTCTCTCCATGATGGGACTTGCCATGGAAACCGGTATGGCATTCTACATCCGTCAGGAGGCGCACGCCGCCGCGGAATCGGCCGCCATGGCCACCGTACTGGCCGCCATGGGGAGCGTCAGCGGCAGCTCCATGACCTGCAGCGGATCGGGTTCGGCCGGCACACAGTGCTCGTCGACCGCTACTACCTGCGCCGCATCGCCTAACAGCCCGCCACAAACCAATCTCGACAACGGATGTTTGTTCGCTAAGCAAAACGGCTTTACCGTGGGAGGAAACACGGTGGTTAAGATCACCGCGAACAACACCAGTCCGCCGCCGAACAATCCCAATGTGTCGGTGATTTATTGGGCGCAGGTGTCCGTGGCCACCCGGCAGCCGCAACTGTTCTCGGCGCTGTTTAGCAGGTCGGGCCTGTTCACCGGCGCGCGCGCTACCGCCGCTATCGTATCCACCGGCGGTGGCCCATCCGGCTGTATTTATGTGCTGGACAAGACCGCCGACAGGGCCATGCAGGTGGCCGGTTCCACCGTTACTTCCACGTGCGGCATCTTTATCAACTCCAGCGCCACCGACGCACTGGAGACGGAGGGCAACCCCTCTACCGGCAGTTACTATATCAATTCCAGCTCCACTTCCATTGTCGGTCACTATCAGAACAATGGCCAAGGGTCGTTCAATCCCACACCATTGACCGGACAAACAGCCGTCACGGATCCGTTGGCGAATCTTCAGGCGCCCTCAGTCGGTTCCTGCGCGCATACAAACTACAATTGGAGCCAGGGAACCACCACGCTCTCTCCAGGTGTCTACTGCGGCGGCATCAATATCAGCGGCGGCACGGTAACGTTTTCGGCGGGCACATACATTCTCAACGGCGGCGGCCTGACGATCGACAGTGCCAACACCGTGGCTACGGGATCGGGCGTTTCGTTTTATAACACCGCCACCACCGGTTATAGCTATGGCGCGTTGACCATCAGCGGCCAGCCCAGCGTGACTTTTAGCGCCCCGACCTCCGGTTCGCTGCAGGGCATCTTCTGGTTCTCCGACAGGAATGACACAAATACGACCCAGAACCAATGGAACGGCGCCACCAATTCCTCCCTCCAGGGCACCATCTACATTCCTACGGCGTCCCTACTCTATACCGGCGAAAGTACTTCTGGTACCTACACGGGCATTGTGGTGGACAAGCTGGAAGTGAACGGAGCCACTAACTTTAAGGCGGATCCTACCGGCCAGTACACCGGTCTCGGCGGCAGCGGCGGCGCCGCCGCATTCCTGATCGAGTAGCTCACTGTATTAACTTGACTAAACTTCCCTGGAGGGCGGGCAATCATGCCCGCAGTCCGGCTTTTAGCCTACTGTGGTTTCCCCCATTTACTTAAGTGTCACTTCAAAATAAACTTCAGATAGTGACGCGACCCATAATCGTTGACAACCTTGCGGGGCTGACTTTACGATGGTGCGCATGGTCCACCGTTACGTACCTATACTAACTCTACTCACTCCGCTCATGTTGCAATCCGCAGGGACCCCTCGTATTGCCGAGAGCCTTCGTAAGTTGCCATTGGCCTTTGAAAAGAACAATGGACAGGCTTCCAAAGCTACGGACTTCTTGGCGCGCGGGGCCGGATACACTGTTTCCCTTTCCCACGGCGATGCGCATGTATCCCTTCACCGCGCGCGGAAGAACGATGTTCCCGCGTCGATCGACCTTCGCCTGGCCGGTGCCGCTCACCCACTGATTGCCGCCGGCCGGCAGGCGCTTCCCGGTAAAGTGAACTACTTCATCGGTAACGACCCTGCCCGCTGGCGTACCGGTATTCCAGCCTTCGCGCGCGTGGAATACTCCGGCGTCTATCCAGGCGTGGATCTGGCCTATTACGGTCGCCAGGGACATTTGGAGTACGATTTCATCGTTGCTCCCGGCGCCGACCCGTCCGCCATCCACATGGATCTGCGGGGCGCGCGCAGCCTCCACATCGACTCCAACGGCAACCTGGTGCTCGAAACCGGCACGGATCCCATCAGCTTTCAGAAGCCGGTCACTTATCAGGAAATCGCCGGGCAGCGGCACGTAGTGGCCAGCCGCTACAAGCTGATCGCCGCGAACCGGATAGGCTTTTCGCTGGGTTCCTATGACCCACATTACCCCTTGGTGATTGATCCGTCTCTCTCCTACTCCACCTATCTGGGCGGATCCGGCTTCGATTATGGTACGAGCGTGGCCGTCAATTCCAATGGAGACGCCTACGTCACCGGACATACTTCGTCCCTCGATTTCCCGACCGATAACGCAGAGGAAAGCTTCTTTCCCGGCTCCTCCGCGATCTTCGTCGCCAAGCTATCCTCCAACGGCTCCAGCCTGGTTTATGCCACCTACCTGGGAGGGTCCATATACGACTATCCGTATGGCATCGCTGTGGATTCTACCGGCGCCGCGTATGTGACCGGCCTGACGGAATCCTCGGATTTTCCCGTGATGAACGCGTTGTATTCATCGCTGCAGGGCGGGGAAGACGCCTTCGTCACCAAGTTCAGCCCGAACGGAGAGACCCTGGTGTATTCGACCTATCTGGGCGGATCTGGCTCCGACAACGCGCTGGGAATTGCGCTCGATTCGAATAACGACGCTTACATCGTCGGGTCCACGCAGTCGAGCGATTTTCCAGTTACTTCCGGCGCTTACCAGACTACCCAAGGGGGTTCTTGCTCCTTTGTGACGAAGATCAATGCGGGAGGTACGGCGCTCGATTGGTCCACTTACTTCGGCCAGAGCTGCAGCGCCCAGACCACCGCCATTGCGGTCGACTCACAACACGCCGCGTACTTGACGGGCGCAGCTTTCCCGGGTTTGCCGGTTACCGCCGGCGCGCCCCAGGCTACTTTTGGCGGCGGCGAGCACGACGCCTTCATGGCCAAGCTGGGTAACGCGGGCGCCACCCTGGTCTATTGCACATATCTCGGTGGCAGCCAGACCGATAGCGGCGCCGGCATTGTGGTGGACGGCAGCGGTAACGCCTATGCCACCGGGTTGACCCAATCCACCGACCTCCCGGTAACTGCCGGGGCCCTGCAAAGTACTTCTGGCGGAGGCTACGACGCGTTCGTGGCCGAGTTGAACAGTACTGGTACGGCCTGGCAATATCTCACTTACTATGGCGGCCAGCGCGATGACTACGGATATGGCATCGCCCTCGACTCGAGCGACAACGTTTACATCGCGGGCTACACTCTTTCAAACGATCTGAATTCCACTAAGGCTGTACAGGGCACTCTCGCTGGAAATCAATACGTCTTGTACAAGGGTACATCCAGCGGCAAGACCTGGACCGCGTCCGATACGGGGTTGCCCTTCACTCCGACGGTGGTCGCAGTAGATCCGGCTTCCGATACGCACTGGATTTCAGCGACTCCCGAAGGCCTGTATGAAAGCACCGACAGCGGCGTCCAGTGGACGGCCATCAGTCAGTTCCTGGGTGCTTATATGTATGGCGTGGCCTTCAGTCCCGCCGGCGGAACGGTCTACGCCAGCAGTTTCACCAATATCTACTCCAGTTCCGATAGCGGGGCCAGCTGGACCTTCCAGGGCGTGGCGCCATGTGCCGCATCGAACCTGGCGGTAAGCCCAAGCGCGCCCACAACGGTTTTCCTGGGTTCTTCCTGCGCGGCGCAGAGCTCGGATGGCGGCCAGAGCTGGTCAACCCTGAACGGCGCGCTCGAGGGCGCTTACTTTACCACCCTCGCGATCGGTCCGGCCGCGCAGCCTTACATGTATGCCGGGACCTACTCCGGCCTGTTCAGCAGCACCGATGGCGGCCAGAGCTGGGCGATGGTGAATCTTGCAGGCCTGCAGTACCCGAGCGTCACCTCGGTGGCCATCAATCCTACTACGCCTGCCGATGTCTACGCGGTGGCAAACGGCAGCGTCTACGCCAGCACGGATTCGGGCAACACCTGGACCCTCCAGTCCACGGGGCTCACCGCGCAAGTCAACTCTCTGACGATCGCTCCATCCAGGCCATCGGTGCTCTATGCGGGTACCTCGGCCGGCGTGTTTGTCAGTTCCAATAGCGCGGCATCGTGGAAAGTTGCGGGCGAGTCCGCCGACAATATCTCGCTGGTCGTCGCGGACTTGCTGAATTCCGGCACCGTTTATGCCGCCACCTCCGTGAACCCGGATGCCTTTGTGGCCAAGCTCAACCCTGGGGCCACCAAAGTGCTCTACTCCACCTATCTGGGCGGCAGTGGCCTCGACTACGCGCTCGCCGTTGCGGTCAATTCCAGCGGCAACGCCTTTGTCACAGGATCGGCGCAATCGCCCGACTTCCCTTCCACGAAGGGAGCCTTCCAGACCGCCACCGGCGTAATGCGGACTACCGCGTTCGTCGCCAGCATCGAAACCAAGACGCCTTCCTGCTCCTTCAACGCCTCTCCCAGTTCCGCGTTCCTGTATTCGTCCGGAGGTTCGGCAAACTTCAGTATCACCGCGGCCAGCGGCTGTAAGTGGACCGTCAAGCCGAGCGCTACCTGGATCACTGTGACCAGCAGTGGCGGACCCGGCGTGGGCGCCCTGGCCATCAACGTCGCAGCCAATACCGGAAAGGCCCGCACGGGCTCAGTGGACATCGGCGGCGAAAGCATCTCCATCAGCCAGGCGGCGTCCGGCTGCAGTTATTCGCTCTCCGCCGGCGGTCTCGCCTTCCCCCAAACGGGCGGCGCTCAGACCATCGGTGTCACTGCCGGGAAGAGTTGCAAATGGGAAGTCACGGGACTCCCGCTGTGGCTCACCGTGACATCCGGCGCAAGCGGCACGGGCAATGGCAACGTCACGCTGACTGCCTCCCCCAATCCGTTCCCGAATTCCAGGGGCGGCTTCCCAACCATCGCGAACGTTCCGCTGGGAGCCAGCGAGAGCGGCACGTCGCAGTAGCTCACACCCGCCAGAACCAGCCGCGGCGGTACATGCCGAACGCGATCAGCCACAGCAGCAGCGTATAGCCGATCGCGTAGAGCAGGGAAGCGTTCATCGGCGATGCCAGGGGCACGAACACGGCGCGATAAAGCGCCTCGCGCCAGTGCATCGCCGAGAGCGCTTCATCCAACAGTTCCGAAATCATGTAGACCGTTATGGCGTTCATCCCCATGATCACCAGCGGCTTCACCGCGCGCTTGTAGCCGCGCCCGTCCACCAGCCACAGGCAGATCGCGAACACCACGAAATCCAGACCTGCCATGAAGAGGCTGAATGAGCTGGTCCAAAGCTTCTTGTTGATCGGCAGCCAGATATCGGCAACCAGACCCAAGGCGATCAGGATGTTGCCGCACACGAATAACCAGGTGGTGCGTTCGGCGAGTTCCCGCCGCAGCCGCAGGATGTGGCCGGCCATGATCCCGAACAAGGCGGTTGCAATCGACGGGAGCGTGCTGACGATGCCTTCCGGGTCCCACGCCTTGGTCCCCGCATAGTTGTGCCGGCCCAGCACCATCTGATCGATATAATTCGATAGGTTATGCCCCACCGCCAGGTCGCCCGCGCCGTAGCCCGGCACCGGAACCAGCTTCATCAGCAGCCAGTAACTCCCAAGTAGAGATACGATCCATATGATTTGCCCGCGCACTCCGGTCGTCAGATATATCGCCGAGGCGATCAGGTAGCAGATGGCGATGCGCTGCAAGACACCCAGCCAACGTTGTGTGGATAGGTTGAGCGGATATGCATAGACCACCAGTCCCAGCACATATAAAATCGCGGCCCGCCGCAACACTTGCAGGAATAAGGTGCGGCGCGCGACTCCGGCCGCCATCCGCTTCCCGAGCGAGAGCGTGATGGCCACGCCCACGATCCACAGGAACGCCGGAAAGACCGTATCGGTCAGCGTCCAGCCATTCCACTCTGAGTGTTGTAGCGGTCCGTAAGTGTGCGCGCCATCGCCCGAGTTATTCACCAGCACCATGAGCGCCATGGTGCCGCCGCGGAAGACATCCAGCGAAACGAGCCTGGCCGCGGCTGGTTGCGCCGTCTGATCCATGTAAGCACCATAGCAGGTTGTGTCGTGGCGCACGCTTCAGCGTGCCGGCGGGACTTTTAAGTCCCGCTCTTGCATAGCGGCGAATGTCGCGGCGACTCTGTCACGCCAAACCAAGCCAAGTTTGAATAAGCCCTGTGCTTGCCATGAGTTACGGCCAAATACCGAAGTGTCCCACGCTCCCGCCGGGATAATTACGAACCAAACCGACTTGCGTCCTAACCCATTTATTTGCAATAGATAACCCCGCCCGGCGTATGCCCCCTGAAACCCGCCTCAACTCTTGCGATAATTAAGCTTCATGGGCGCGCCCGTCGCAATCATCGGAGGCGGCATCTCCGGTCTGTCTACCGCCTATTACCTGGCCAAAGCCGGCGTCGCGTCCACCCTCGTCGAATCGCGCCCGCGGCTCGGCGGCGTAATTCAGAGCGAGCATGTCGCCGGATGCGTCATCGAGGCCGGTCCTGATAGCTTCCTCTCCCTGAAGCCGGCGGCCATGGATCTGATCCGTGAATTGGGCCTGGCAGGCGACGTCATCGGCTCGAACGATCACCTCCGCGTCACTTACGTCTGGAAGGGCGGCCGCCTGGTCCCGCTGCCCGACGGCCTGCAACTCATGGTGCCCACCAAACTGATGCCGCTGCTCACCACCCGCCTGCTGAGCTGGCCCACCAAGTTTCGCATGGGCATGGAGCTTTTTCATCCGCCCGGCCGCCACCCCGAAGATCAATCCGTGGCGCAGTTCGTCGCCTCGCACTATGGCCCGGAAGCCGTCGACTATCTCGCCGAACCGCTGCTCTCGGGTATCTACGGGGGCAGTCCCAGCGCGCTCAGTATCAATAGCGTGCTGCCCCGCTTCGTCGAGTTGGAAGCCAAATACGGCAGTCTTACCAAAGGCGTGTTGGCCGAGTTGAAAGCCAATAAGGCGCAGGCCAGGCGCTTACCGTTGTTTCGCACGCTCAAGAGCGGCCTCGGCCAGATGGTGGAGGCCTTGACCGCGAGCCTCAATGGCCATACCACTGTCCTGCACCGCCGCGCCGAATCCGTGGCACGGTCCCGCGACGGCTTCCGCATTCAATTGGAAGACGGCTCGCTCGAATGCGCCCAACTGGTCCTGGCCTGCGAAGCGCACAATGCAGCCACGCTGGCGGCCGGCCTGGACGGTCGGCTGGCGGATCTGCTCGGCGGCATCGCCTACAGTTCCTCGATGACGGTAGCGCTCGGCTTCCCCAACAGCGCCTTCCCGAAGCCGTTGCAGGGCTTTGGTTTCCTGGTACCCAAGCGCGAGCGCCGCCGCCTGGTCGCGTGTACCTGGGTGGGCACCAAATTCTCGCATCGCGTGCCCGATGGGACCACTCTGCTGCGCTGCTTTCTGGGCGGTATGGACGATGCCGGCATCCTCTCGGAAAGCGACGACGCCATCCTCGCCGCGGTGGTCGAAGAATTGCACGATATCGCGGGATTTCGTGCCGCGCCGGCCTTCTCGCGCATCTACCGCTGGCCGCGTTCCATGGCGCAATATACCGTCGGCCATCCGGCGCGGCTGGCCGAAATCGAAGCGCGGACCGCAGCTATTCCGGGCCTCCAACTTGCCGGCAATGCCTACACCGGCATCGGCATCCCGGATTGCATCCGCATGGGCAGGCAGGCCGCCACGGCCATTTCGAAAGCCTTGTGCCCGGTTTGATCCACACCTACATACTCATGAAAATCCCCGTTCTTTGTTGCACCGCCATCGTCGCTTTCTTCGTATTGTCCGCCGCCGCTCCGGCCGCCGACTCGTTGCCGGGCATGCCGCCCGTGCTCGACAAGCGCGACATCTACTCGGCCGACGCGGCCGGGGATCTGAGCCCCGTAGTCCGCAAGTTTCCTCCGCGGATCTATGTGCCCAATAGCGGCAGTAACAGCGTGGATGTCATCGATCCCAAGACTTACCGGATTATCAACCACTTTCGCGTGGGCCGCCAGCCGCAGCATGTCACCCCGTCTTATGACCTCAAGACCCTGTGGGTCCTCTGCGACTTAGGCGATAGCATCACCAGCATCGATCCCGTCACGGGCAAAAAGGGCCGCACCCTGAAGGTGAAAGATCCCTATAACATGTACTACACGCCGGATGGCAAATTCGCCATCGTGGTGGCGGAGCGCATCCATCAACTCGATTTTCGGGACGCCCAGACCATGCGCCTGGTCAAGTCCGTTCCGGTGCCCTGCCGCGGCGTCGATCACATGGACTTTTCCGCCAACGGACGCTACCTGATTGCCAGTTGCGAATTCGCGGGCGCGGTCGTAAAGGTGGACGTGGAGTCGCAAACCGTCGTCGGCACGCTCGACCTGTCCAGCGGCGGCATGCCGCAGGACGTCAAGCTGTCCCCCGACGGCGAAGTCTTCTACGTGGCCGACATGCAGGCCAATGGCGTCCATCTGGTAGACGGCGAGCATCTCCGCATCCTCGGATTCCTGCCCACCGGCAAGGGCGCGCACGGTCTCTATGCCAGCCGCGATTCAAAGGTGCTCTATGTCTCCAATCGCGAAGAGGGCAGTATTTCCCTCATCGATTTCGCCTCTCGCAAAGTCGTTCGCAAGTGGGAGATCCCGCACGGTACGCCCGATATGGGAGGCGTTTCCGCCAATGGCAAGGTCCTTTGGCTCTCAGGCCGCTACAGCAAGGAAGTGTACGCCATCGATACGGACGACGGCCATTTGCTGGCCCGCATCCGTGTGGGAAAAGGTCCGCACGGGCTGTGCGTGTACCCTCAGCCGGGGCGTTACTCGTTGGGACATACCGGCGTCTTCCGCTAAGCGCTTGTACAGCTAATTTACAAATTCTTCACCAACTCTCCATCGCCGCGCTGCCATACTGGCTGATATGAAACCAAGATACTGCGCGATGGTGCTGGCGTGCCTTGCCGCGCCGTTGCAGGCGCAATCGATCTTCAAGGTCGTGCCGACTCCCAACGGGAATCATGGGGTCCGTAACAACAACCTGATGGCCGTATCGGCGTCATCGCCTTCCGATATCTGGGCGGTAGGCCAGACCACCATCCATTTCGACGGCATGAAATGGACCGCATTCTCCGCGCCCACCATCGCGGGCGATAACACCAGCTACCTTGACGGCGTCGTGGACGTTTCATCCGCCGAAGCTTGGGCGGCCGGCATCGTAGGCATCGGGACCGGTGCGCCGAACCAGGTGATCGAGCACTGGGACGGTACCGCATGGAGCGTCTTTCAAGGTCCCGCGTTCGGCCCGGGCGATCAACCGGCGATCTATGGCATGACCGCGGTCTCCGCCAACGACATCTGGACCGTAGGCTCGCTGCTCACGGACAACGAACTTCTACACTCCCTTTTCGAACATTGGGATGGCTCCGCCTGGACCGCCTACGCCGGCCCTTTCTACGGGTTCTTCCGCGGCGTATCGGCCGATGCGCCCGACGACATCTGGGCGGTGGGTTATTCGGGCCTGAACTTCGTGACCTTCTCCCAGCATTTCGACGGTACCGCGTGGAAGCTGGTCCCCACACCCGACGTGGGCACCGGTCCCAATATGCTGAATGGCGTCGTGGCGCTGGCGCCCAACGATGTCTGGGCCGTGGGCTATTCTACGGCTACCGAAAAGCCGCCGCAAGGCAAATACGATGTGCCCTCGAAGACCCTGATCGAACACTACGATGGAACCGGCTGGAGCGTGGTGCCCAGCCCCAACGTCGGACCCCACAGCCAGTATCAGTCGAACAAGCTGTACGGCGTCACAGCCGTTTCGGCGAACGATATTTGGGCTTTTGGCGCATACGAGGCGGCCAGCGGCAATGGAAATCAGTCGACCCTGGTCCTGCATTGGGATGGCACGAGTTGGACGCTCGTTCCCAGTCCCAGCCCTGAGCCCGGCGACTTCCTGGACGACATTCTCACCTCTGGCGTGGTCACCGCGCCGGGCAGCGTCTGGATCGTGGGTTCGGAGGATCCCGCCGCCCAAGGCAAGCCGGTCACCGCGACCTTCGTTCTCCACACCACGGGCGGGTAGATTAAGCGCCGCACAAGCATTGCCGGACGAGTGCGGTGACACCATAGGCTGCGCGTGGCGAGGGAGCCGGCGCTATGAGGAGGCTATCATGCGCAGCGGACTAAACGGCGGATGGATTTCGCGGCCTTCGCCGCGACGTCTTTGGCAGCGCACCGGCCTGGCATGG
>Ga0187871_10001956_pt1 | contig 17262 bp, 13 predicted proteins | sample June2016WEW_16_1_FD_132988 | JGI IMG/M metagenome (GOLD analysis project Ga0187871, IMG submission 132988) | Peatland microbial communities from SPRUCE experiment site at the Marcell Experimental Forest, Minnesota, USA - June2016WEW_16_10 | ecosystem: Environmental > Terrestrial > Soil >...
AGCGTGCTTACGCGCACAAAGCTGAGCCGATCAGAGTGGCTTTCGAACTCTAGAGACTGATTGGCAGCTGCCACCATTTCGGGAGCGGCATCAACCCCAAGTACGCCGCAGCCGCGCCCTGCCAACCAGCGTGCAAGCGTGCCCGTACCACACCCTGCGTCAAGCCAAAGAGAGCCTGCCAAGTTGCGCCCCTGCAGAGCCTTCTCGAGGACATCCAGGCGCATTTGAAAGGAACGCTTTCGGTAACGGTGCTCCCACCCATTCGCCAGTGAGCCGTAATAAGCTACTGCCTCCGCGGCGAACTGAGTCCGGGTTGCGCTCATGCCTCGCTCTTCATTCGCAATTCGTAGATCTTGGCTTTGATATGAAAAAACTGTATGCCCTGGAACCCGCAGTAGATCAGCCCCGGTATGCCATCCAGAAATCCGAGGCGAAAGAAATACTTGTACAGAAAGAACAGAAGAGGCGAGCCGGGAATAGCGAGAACGTTTTTTTTCAACCAACGGCGGCACTGCGCCTGGGTTCCGAACAAAGCAGGCGGCAGGTCATGGTAGCTGCTCTCCCCTGCCAGCCATACGTGCGCTTCCCAGTTTGAGTATTCATCGTGTTTCAGGATGTAGCGTGAAAGCGAATTCACGTTGTGATGGACAAGTGGGTTTTGCAACCCTGCGGTTCTTCCTTCAACCACGACATGTTCGTGTACTTCCATGTCACACATGGAAGCATCCTGCTCCCTGAATCGGCATTCAAAGCGGCCTTTGCCGCGGCGAAGAAGTCGAGGACTGGTGTGGAAGCTGGCTTCCCCGTGGCGAAGCACTCGCCCCAAGAAATACATGCGAAAAGTGAAGTAGTAGCCATCGTAGCCGGGATCCTGAACAGCCTGCCGGATTTCTTCCGCTGAGTCCGGTGTCAGGACTTCGTCGGCATCAAGGAGAAGGATCCAATCGTAAGCGAGCGGAAGCGTGTCCATGGCCCACTGACGCTTCTTGGGCCAGCCGCCGGGATAGTCGAACTGCACGACCTTGGCGCCGAAGGACCTGGCGATATCCGCAGTTTCGTCCGTGCTGCCGGAATCGATAACGTAAATCTCACCGGCCCCATGCAGAGATTCGAGGCAACGGGATAAGTTGCGCGCCTCGTTGCGTACGGGAATGATTACACTCACGGGTAAGTACGCGGCGCAAGGTGGGTGCTGTGAGCTTTTCGGCTCCTCGAGGGTTTGCATAGCAGGGTCTCAAATCAGCAAGAAGATACTACCGTCACGAGCAGCCTGCCGGATATGACACAAAGGGTGACCGACTACGCCACGCGAGGATATCCAGTGTTGGAACGAGTGAGGTCGAGGGCTAGCGAGATGATCTGATCGACGTGATCACGCCAGGAAAAGTCGTGCGACCGTTTCAATCCGCACCCGGCAAGTTTTTTTCGCAGCGCTGCGGATTGTTCTAGCTGCATGACGCTATCCGCGAGCATTGAGGGAGAAAAGCGCGGGAAATACACGGCTGCGTCTCCACAAATTTCGCGATGTACGGGTAAATCGGAGGCCACGACGGGCAACCCGCAGGCCATGGCTTCTACCAGGGGATGCGCGAAGGTTTCAGCATAGGCAGAAGTCACGTAGATATCACAGGCGCGGATTATTCGCTGCAGATGGTGATATGGAACCGCTCCGAGTTCGACGACTTGCTCTGAAATCCCAAGCTGGCGGACCAGAGCAGCCGCAGTTGCGGGGCGAAAGGCGCCTGAATTTTCTTCGGGGGAAAGTTTGCAGGTCAGGAAAAGCTTAACCTTCCTCCCGCCCAAGCGCTGCTGGATATACGGGACGGCTCGCAATAAGGTCTCGAAATTCCGGTAGTAGTTGTAGTGGCTGACAAAGAGAAGGCGCAGAGCGTTACTGCCAGAGTCGATCTTGTTTTGAGTGGCGGAAGGCAACGGGCTTTGGTCCGCGAAAAATATTTCGGGATCGAATCCGTGATAAATGCTCACGACTTTGCCTCCCGTCCACACCCGCAGCGTGTCGGCAAACGCCTTGCTGGGAGCCACGGTGCAGTCGGCCCAGCGGACCGAGCGCCGGGCGAAGAAGGCTCTAGCCCGAGTATCTAACCAGATGCGGTAGGCTCTGCGCTCACGAAGATCGTCGTAGAAGTCCGCAGATGTATAGAGAGAGTTGCCCGAAAGGAGGATCTGGGGCACGGGCGACCGCCAGACAGCGAAATTGCCGGTTGAGATCAGCACATCTGCTCCACTCTCCCGGATCACGCGGGGCAGTTGGGATTGTTCCCAACAAAATCGGCCTGCCGCGCCCGCCGGAATCTCCCTTTCAACGAACGAAATATTGGGCGGATTGCCCAGCCCGTTCCTCAACTGTGGCGCCAGGGCCAGAGTAGCCCGCAAATCAGGGCGAGCGGAAAGTTGGGGAACGACGTTGCGGACGTAGGTCAATCCGCCTCCAGCGCTGGCAGCGAGGCAGTTAAGGAAGAGATGCATCATCGACCGAGGGCAGCCGTGCCCAAACCGTGAGTCCATGCGCGCGAAGCACTAAGAGTGGCAGATTTCAGGGAGGGCTCAGTCGCAGGGAGAACATCCATCATGATGAAAGCCAGGGTCCAGAAGAAAACGCACAAATAGTAACCTGGAGCGAAAAGCCAATCCTCAAAGGCTGCGTGAACCAGGCCTGCCGTCAGAACTCCGGCCAATGGAACTAAGGGTGAGAAAACATTCCCGGTCCGGTGCATTTGCCGAAGAGCACGCGCCACATTCACAGCGAGGAGGAGGATGAGAGCGAAAAACGGAACACCTCCCGCAAATCCGACCCATTCCGTAATCGCGAGATAGCTGTTGCCGTGCTCTCGCGTGGCCTCACGGAGGGATTCGAAACTTTCAGGATGCGATACCACCTCACTGCTGGTGGGACTGGTTCCAAAGCCGCTGCCGAGCCAAGGGTGCTCCTGAATGGCCGAAACGGTCTCATCCCATATAGGTCTGCGCGATGCGAGAATCCCATCCTCGCGGCGTCCTTTGTAGAGGAATACGGATGTGAGCGAGTCCGGTGATTGCTGATGAAGGGGAACCACGGACGCGACGAATGCGGCCAAGAACAAAGCGATGCCCAGCCCCTTGAGCAGCAGTCCGTATTGACGGAGAACAATGCACATCAAAATGCAGGAGACCACCGCCGCGACGATACCCGCGCGAGCATAGCTGCTGAAGAGCAACAGAAGCGCGAGCACGAAAGCGAACGTGCGCCGGTAGCGGGTTGCGGACCGGTCGCTAACCAGAATTCCCCACAGCAGGATGGGCGCCGCGGCTACCCCCATCACGGCCCCCAAGGAGTTGGGATTACCGAACATCTCGAAGTGAAAGATGAAATAGGAAATTGCCGAAATGTAAACCAGCAGCTCGCAGCCCAGCAATAATCCAGGAAAGAATCTTGCCTCCCTTCCCATCGCCGACAGCCGCGCTCCGAAAGATCCGTAGACAAATAGCAGCAGCAAACTCATCGCCTTGAGCAAGGCCTGGCCCGGGTATGTCGACACGGCAGCCGATACCAGGGCTGCAACTACACAAAAGAATGCCACCAGATGGAATATCCCGAAGTGGTGCCGGGGATCTTTGGCATAAACAACCATGCCAGCAAGCGTTCCTACTGCCAGAACAAGCCATCGTCCGGAAGTCCACGCGGCATTCAGGGGCACGGCCATGCCGGCCCACAGGAAGACCGCCAGCAGGATAGGGAAAAATCGCGCCCGGTAGTTCCAAATAGACGCCAGCAGAATCTGCAAGAACAAGACTGTCGCGAGCTCGTCGGAGCTGCTGAAATACGCGGGACGAAAATACGCCATATACACGACGAAAAGGCAAGACATCGCGATCAGGAGTGGTAGAAAGAAATTGGACAAGCGCTCACTCATGCGGCGCGACTCCTGTACGGCGGCACCGCGCTGGCCATGCCCGAGGCCCAGGCTGCGGGCGAATATTGCGCGATGCGTTCCCTGCTGCGTTGGCCCATGAGCGATCGTAGTTCAGCATCGCGGGCGAGTTCGTCCATAGCAAAAGTGAGTTGACCCACATCTCCGGTGGGAAACACGCGGCCATTCCACCCGTTTTCTACCAAATCGGCTACACATCCTGCCGCCTCGGAGCAAATGACAGGCAAACCGCACGCCATTGCTTCGTTCACGACCAGCCCCCACGTATCCGTGTGCGTGGGCAGGACCAGTGCCTCCGCCAACGCGTAGTAGGCAGGTAAACGGTCACGCTGCGTGAAGCCGGTAAAATGTATTGATCCGGGCTGGATGACTGCGGCACACTTTTGCAGCGCAGATCGCGCGACACCGTCCCCAACAAACGCGAGACCGATTTCTTCTCTAAGCTTCGGCGCCAGCGCGCCGTAGGCGCGGATAAGATCAAAAATGCCTTTTTCTGGAACCAAGCGGCCAGTAAAGAGAAAGAAGCGAGCAGGTAATTGCAAGGCTTCGCGGTGCATGGCCGGGTCCCTTCGAATCGCGTCGGCTCCCTGGGCAAAGAACTCCGTGTCGACCGCGTTCGGCGCGGTAAAGATCGTGTCCTCGGGTACGCTGTAGCTCCTTAAGTACTCGATCGAGGATTTTCCCGGAACCACAAATGCGTCGCAACGACGCAAGAAGTTTGTTTTAAGGTGTTCGATCAGAGCGTGACCGCTACGGAGATCTTGAGTCGTGCTCTCGGCCCACAGAGCGAATGGCACGCGATTTCGCCGCGCCCAAGCCATGGATTGCCACGACGCAACATAGTTGTAGCCACCGCAGACAACGAAGTCTGGCCGCGCTCGCCGCAGCGCCGTTTCTGCTCCCCAGTTCAGCAGGAAATTATGTCGACCGAGTCTACGTCGCCAAGAGGGAAGCACCTGGTAGGGAAAACGTATCTCATCTTTGTAAACCAGCCAATCGCGCTCGGTCGGATCATTTTCGGCCAGGAAGATCACGTGCAGTTCGACTCCGTCGTGTTGCGCGAGCGCGTTGAAGACGGGAATCCGATAAGGTGCGATGATTTCGGTGATAATGACAATTCGGCGGCTCATGCCACGCACTCGCGATAGAGGGTGGCAAGCTGATCGGCCTGATGCGTCGTGGTAAGGCTATGAAGGATAGTGCGGCGAGCTGCCTGACCGATCTGCCGGCGAAGTTGCAGATTTTGCAGAAGCGCCGAGAGTGCTGTGATCAGTTCTTGCAAGTTATCCGGATCAACCAGCCAACCGTTGCTTCGGTGCTGGATAACTCCGTCAATACCCTGGCCTCGGCAGGCGATCACAGGTCTTCCGGTGGACATCGCTTCCAGATAAACGCAACCCAGACCTTCATACCGGCTGGGCAACGCGAAGACGACGCAGCGACGCATCGCTTCGGCAACTTGCTTTCGACTTTGACGGCCCAGGAAACGGACCTTGCCCGCAACCATGCAGTCGTCCGCGAGTCTGGCCAGACGATGATGTTCGGCACCGTCGCCAATGATCTCGACGGAAATATCCGGATACTTTGGCAGGACTGCCGCGAGCGCTCGCAAGAGCAGTTCGTGGCCTTTGACGGGAATCAGGTTGCCGACACTAAGGATCTTGTTGGCTGGCGAATCGGACGATGGCGGAAAAAACATCTGCGCATCTACGCTGTTGTAAATCACTCTTGTATTGACTGCAGCGGCGGCGCTCTCTGCCACCTTTTCGGCAACTTTGTCGCTGATGCAAATCACTCGGGCTGCGGAACGATAAACGAATCGTGTAACCCGCTTGCACCATTGACCGGCGTATCCGCGGACTTGGTTATCAAAGAATGCATCCAGGCCGTGGACCGTGACAACGCAAGGAATCTTCAACTCCCGGCTTAACAGCACCGCGGCATGCCCGCACGGTAATGCAGCATGAGCATGGATCACATCAATCGGTTGAGACCGATGCAATCTGCGGACTTTGGAAATCAGGCTCGCATACAGTAATGCTCCGGCGGAAGAGAGACCGATTCCACCTGGTATGCAGGGATAGCGGACCCAGCTTGCGACGGGAGCGGTTGCGTTTGATCCATCGCTAGCGCGATGCAGTGGCTGCACCGCCACTACGCAAGAGTTCACTCCGAACTGTTCCAGTTCCCGCAGGGGCTCCGCGATAAAGCATCCTTCAGCATCGTCGGAGGCCGTGGGATAGAAGGGGGTGAGAGTCAGTACTCGCATTCGGCTTGATGTGTTTTCTTTCGATAGTCTGCCATCCAGTCCAAGGAACCACATTGTCATCGATGGCGCAATTGCGAGTTAGGTTCCGAGCTGGGCAAACTGGCTTGTCGGGCGAACCGTTTGCTTGAGCAATGCCGCCCAGCGGGCCGCGATCAGTCGCCAATCGAACATCTGCCGGCATCGTTCATCCGCAGCATCGCCGAGCTGCTCGCACTCACGGGGGCTCGCCAGCAAACGGGAAAGAGCCGAGGCGAAATCTTCTATATTTTCGGGATCGATCAGCCGCCCCGTGCTGCCCAATACTTCTGGAATGCCGCCGCGTTTGGCGCCGACCACGGGCGTCGCGCAAGCCATGGCCTCCGCATTCACCAGCCCGAATGGCTCCTGGAACAAGGAAGGGCAGGTGAAGATGGTCGCTCGCTGAAACCACGAAGGTAAATCCCGGTCGTGATGAATGTAACCGGTGAATTGAATCTTGCCCTTGCAATTCTGTTCGACAGAGTTCGCCAGCTCACGCACCTGGCGGACGTAAGCTGTCTCCTGATGGATTCCAAAGCCCGTCGTGCCTCCGATTACGAGCGAAGCGTCAGGGTGAGCTTGCAGAACTCGGGCATAGGCTTCTATGAGCTGAAGCACACCCTTTTCAGCGTCGAAGCGGCCCACAAAAAAGATGGTCTTGCGTTGGCGAATTTCCTCGCGGGGAAAGAACAACTCGCGGTTGACCCCATTGAATACGACTTCGGTCTTAGCAGCCAGGGCTGGAGATTTCGGCGCAAAGCAATCACGGAGAAAACCGCTGCATGCCACCACCCGGTCGATACGCAGCGCCAAGTCGTCCAGCATCTGTGAGGTCCAATGTCCTAGATGATCGTTCTGTAGATGAAGCAGAATCGCACCGGCGTAGCCCATTCGGCGCAGAAACCCTACCCATTGCGGCCGGTTATGGATGTGAAGGAGATCGAATTTTCGAAGCCGTGGCATTAAGGCCCGCAGCCATAATTGATCTTCGTAGCGCCGCGCCACCGGGACTCGACTTGCGATCTCACAGGCGCGCCATGCCTGGCTGCTTTGGTGTGACAGTGAATAGAGGTCCTGGCTGGCCGTCGGAAAACCGAAAACCGTGACATCGATTTCGTCCGTGATCCGACTGTAGACTTCGTAAGTCCAGCGAGCGAGAGCACCGCCGTAGTATGCGCTGAACTTCTCCCGGCCCGACAGCAAGACAGCCACCGATAGGGTTTGTTTTCCCTTGAAAGTCGGGGTGTCCGTCTCCAAGTACGGTTGCGTAGTGGCTGTTAAACAGTGCACAGGAAACTTAGTTCTTCTTGGAAACCGAGATCAGATACGGGCTGCCAAACCGATTGCCAATGTCATCGAGTCGGGAAGCACGGAGCAATTTCTGAACAAGCCTGAAGAACAAACCTACGCCCTTCGGCAGTTTGTAGGTAGGACGAAAGGTCTTATGGTATTCGCAATGCAAGACGCGCAATCCGGCCTTCTCCAAAGTGTTACGCATCACTGATCGACGCATTAAAGGGAAGCGGTGGACGCGCAGGACTTCGGGAGCAAACCAGCCACAAAGCAATTTGTGAACGTGAGTCAGATTCGGCACGATAATTACGACTAGCCCGCCAGGTTTTGTCCATTGGGCGTGTCGCGTTACGACTGACTCATAGTCGTCGAAGTGTTCAGCAAAGCCGCCCGACAGGACGAGATCGTATTTCTTGGGCGGTACGAAGTCAAAGAAATTTGCGTTAAAGAGTTGTGAGTCGTTGATGCCGTTGTACAACAAATTAGAGCGAACGTAATCCATATTGTCTGAGTAGTCGAGCCCATCGATGCGGTATCCAAATTCTTTGTTTATGTAGATCATGTAGCTGCCGGTACCGCATCCAATTTCAATTGCATCGCCACGATCGGAATGAGAGAGAAATCTCGCCAGCACCGGATGCTGTTCGTAGATTGGTCCTTCGTACTGCTCTATGGGCGGTAGCTTTTTCCAGATCGAATTCCAATATTCCCTGCCAGCCGCATCTCCGGCAACGTCACAAGCGGACGGTTGCCAGCGTTGCAACGGCCGGTCAGATTCCGAAAGTACGAACGAGGTTTTCACCGACTCCAACTTTCCATTCAAGAAAGGTTAGTCCCGATGCCAGAACAACTGACTCGATGCCGCACAGCAAGGCTCAATAGGTAAACACCAAGGTATAACAACGCTCCGAAAGCAATAAGTGCCAAGACATGAACCAGGTATAAAGTGCGCACAACGACCAGGCTGACCGCCATAAGGCAGGTGGCGGGAATCGACATGGCCACGGCCGCAATCAAACTTGGCCTGGTCAGATCTTTAACGAAATAGTAACTCATGAGCGCGACGACTCCCTGGCTGAAGGCTGTGGTAAAAGCGGCAGCGATGGCCCCGTACTTAGGGAGCAGGAACAGGTTCAGAACAACATTCACTGCGGCTCCGGCAAGAACTGCGGTCAGATATCTCTGCTCCCGGCCATGGGGTATGAGTTGCGCTCCGAAATAACTCGCTGCTGGGCCCGTGATGAGAGTCAGAGTCAGCCAGCGAAACAAAATTCCCGATCCCGAATATTGGTTTCCGAAGACAAACTGAGTGAGCGGAACTGCCAGAATGAAACCGCCAATCGCGATTGGCAACGCCAGACTGATCGTAGCGTTGCCAAACCAGCGCAGGTACCTTTCCTCTGCATCGCGACTCTTGCCCGCACTCCCCGAGAGCAGTGGCAGAAACACTTGACCCAGGATCGGGAGAAAGGACATGGCCATCGTCATCAGGGCATAACTGGCGACATAGGTTCCCAGTTCCGCATCGGTGCGAAAGTACTTGAGCATGACGACATCAATCTGATCGTAGACCATCGACAAGAAGCTGGAAAATCCCATCACCAGGCAGATGGGCAGGAAGGTGGCCCATGCTTGCGGCGAGATCTCCGGCAGTGGAATGTGATATTGACGACGTGCGGGCATCCAGATAAGTAACGTGCTAAGGCCGAGCGACAGCAAAGTCGCCAATGGAATAATCCACGCATCCCTGGAACCGCGCACCAGGGCGAGAATCAGGCCGGCATAGGCTAGTTGGGCGAGCGCGCTCCGCGCCGCGATGATGGACATCCGCGAGCGAGCGGAGAAAATCCATTGCATGTCAAGACTACTCGCGACAAATGCCAACCCGGAGAGCATTATCAATAGACGTGTTTGACCGTCGCGCGGGGCGAAGAATAACGTGAAGATCGCGAGCAGTGCGTAGGAGGAAGCCGCGAACACAAGCCGCGCGCCAAGGACGTGCTTAACCAGGAATGAAACCCTTTCGCTGTTCTTGGCTGCCTCTCGCAGCGCGTATGTAGAGAATCCCGGAGAGGCCAGCAATCCAAAAAAACCAGCGACTGCACCCGCAAAGCCCAATCGACCGTACGCTGCGGGTCCGAGAGCGCGCACTACTCGCGGGAATACGATTAGCGGAATCGCCTTGTTGAGAAGGTCAAGCAAGACCAAGGCAACGGAATTATTGACGACGCGAGCCAGACTAACGTCCGGCGGAGGAGACTGCTCTCCGATCAACTGTGCGGTCGCGCTCATGGCGCAGTTTTTCTCCGAAGACGGCTGAGACAGGGCGCAACGACCATATGCAAATCGTTTATTATTTCTATGCGCGTTGGCCGGCCAGCCACCGTGGAATCTCGCCTGGCGCCATTCGAATCGATCATCCCGAATATTCTGCGCATACTCAAGCCACACGACGATCAACGGCTACTTCTCGAAAAAGTTCGATCCATTGGCCCGCAATGCGATCCCAATCAAAGTGACGTGAATGGCGGACGGCGGCTGACGCCATCGATTGCCGCAGTAAAGAATCGCAAAGAAGGAGATCGAGTGCCTGCGTTAAGTCCGCGTCCGATTCTGCCAGGAAGCCCGTTTTTCCATGCACAACGTAATCGGGCCGGTACAGATTCATAGCGATTGCCGGCAAGCCGCAAGCCGCGGCTTGTCCGAGCACCTGAGGATGGCCCTCGAGAATGCTCGGGAAAAAGAAGACATGCGCTTGTCGCATTTCTTCTCCGAGTCGCCTGGACGATAGATGGCCTAAGAAAGAGACGTTGCGACAATCGTGTTTCTGACATAGGGCGCGGCAGCGTTCTTCGGTTTCACCCCGGCCAGCGACGCGAAACTCTACACTCGGCCAGCGAGCAGCTTCCTGGATCAGCAATTCGACGCGCTTCCGTGGCTGTAGAGAACCGGCGTACAGAACCACCAACGGGTCTGAACTGCGAGTTCCTGTGCCTCCCGTCTGCGCGAAGAAAAATCTGCGGTCGATTCCATCATGGACGGTCGTAGACTCAATCCCAAACTTCTCGCGAACTGAATCGGCTACATACTTCGAGTTGGTACAAACCCTGTCCGCCTCAACGATCGAGCGGCTTACCAAGCCTGTGGCCGTGAGATCGTTCATCATCATCACGATGTAGCTCACCAAGGCAGTACCTCTTCCCAAATATTTTCTGGAATCGAAAAACGCACGGTCAAGGGGGCCGCATCGAGGAAAGAAATAGATATCCGGCTTGGGAAAAAGACAGTGTCGGAACAGGCGGACTGTATTCCAGTGGTCGGTCCAAGGTACCAGCTGCGTATTCTTACGCTCAGCGATCCGGGCATCGGGATTGCCTTCGGAAACCATAGTCACGTGGAACTGCTCCGGAGGCAGGCGGGCGACAATCTCTTTTACCGTAAGATTTTGGGCATTCGTGTCGCTCTCGTCGGCATACGACGGGGTGAAAATCGTGATTGGTCGAGTTGAACTCCGCATTTTCATTGCGATTTTGAATGCTCAAGCTAAAACTCAAAGGCTACGGTTACGTGCTTTGAAAACAATTCATGCGTTGCTTGCAGCCGTTAGGGCGCGCGCTGGGGAAAACAGTTGTGCCAATCCGTAGGCGTCGGCTTCTTTTCTTGAAACCTGAAAATATCGCATCTCTTGGCTATCAAGCAGTCGAGGGATGTCCGCGATTTGTTCCGGAGATTCCAACATGTGACCTATGCCGAATTGTGCATATTGCTGAACGTATCCGGAATAAGGATCTCGTAGCCACGCGCAAAGGAAGATCGGAATGCCCAAGGCTGCGCATTCCAATGCTGTGGACGATTGCACTGTCAAAGCGAATCGAGCGTTTTTCCATAACTCATCTGACGGAGGGCCTGCAAGCAATTCGATTTGGCGCTCATGCTCCGGCACCATCCGGCGTAGTATTTTTCGGTGGCCTGTGATGCTGTCAAAAGGATGAAGCTTAAGTACCAGCTTCAGGCCGCAAGTCTGTGCGAGAGCGCAGAACCGCGGCAAAAGATCGCGGTAGACTTCATCGCTGCGCCACCCGCCGCTCTGATAGGGTTCGGTAAAAAAAACCAACCATGGAGCAACGCGGAGAGCAGCACGTTGTACGGGCAGCGGTCTCGACGACGGCAGCGCCGCGATCACTATTTTCTCCGGGCCAACGTTGCAAATGCGCTGCAGATAGTCCCGCTCCATTTCATTCTTTACTAAGTAAACATTTGCGTGGTTCCTCTTGATCGCCATGTGGTAGTTCAATGCGCCGTGGTGACAGGCGAGGGCAGGAAGCCCGCGTTTCTTGGCCATGATGAGCGGAATGCTTGAAGGAGGATTGCTGTCGTCAGCGCAGAGGCACGCAGTCACATTCTCGGATTCGAAGACCTGGCTCCAGGCATTGCGAAGCGCTACGCCCCAGCGCAGCAGCGAAGGAATCTGTTCGAGCACACCCACAGCCGCGGCCATATTGAATTCTTCCGATGTGCCAATCAGTCGCTTCTTCAGAGCATTCCACGAATCGATCAGGCAAGCAATTTCCCGCTTATCGCTAGGAACGAAGTATGGCGTCAGCGGCACCGAGCGGACATTCGCAGTCGATGGAAGATCGGCGTTGCTCCTGGTGTGGACTAATAGAAATTGCTCGTCCGGAATCAACTTTGCATAGGCAAGAGCTGCGCGGGAGACGTTGATGTAAGCCGACGGCAGCAATATGACGGGCTCTTCCGAGGTGTGATCACGCCGAGTGAAGCAGCGGCGAATCGAATGATTGCCGTCGAATTTGTCCTCCAACACTTGGGCAAGCTGGGCCATGTCAAGATGCAAAAGAGTGTCGCGATAGTGGTGCGCATGGCGAACGACCGATTGGAAGCGGCTTTCTAAGATTGTGAGGCGAACGCCAAGAAGTCGCTGCAGAGCCGTGGCAACGGGATGGGGGCGACTCGCATACAACTCGCAACTGGCGCCCAGTTCTTTTGAGAGGCGGTGTGCGAGCATGAGTTGCTGAAGCTGCGGCACCAGTTCAAGCGATAATACGTCCCACCAATCGATTCCCCAGTGATCCACTATGCGTCCTGTTTCCAGTTGCAAGAGTCGCTGAAGGAAGCGGAGATCGTCGACCTCTTGAGCAAAATCATAGAAGCTGAACAGCGAACAACCCGTCCCCGCGCGCCACTTGTCATACGTAGAACTTGGCGCGCGGCCGAGGTCAACGACCACATCCCAACGCGCGCTTAGAGCGGACGATGGAGGCGCGTCATCAGGATGGAGCAGCAAGACTTTCAACTTAACCGCCTCCTACCGAGACAGTCCCCATCATCCTCCGCACACCATGTTCAAGGCGTGGAGAGGATTTGATGGCAGCCGCAATATGGTAGCGAGCCGCCTCTCTGAGATAACGCGTAGTCGAAGTAGTAACGGTAAAGTCCAGGGTTTGCCGGGCACCGTTGGCAAATCGCTGTTTGTAGCCTTCCGAGCCAAGTCCCATGTCAACCCGCTCGATTGCAGGGTCATCGCAGGCAGCTTCCACAATCTTCGAGAGAAGGCAAAACCCAGGTGAAAATTCCCGCCAATCAGGGTCGAAGGTTGGCTGGTAATAAAACCAGCTTCTGGAGAACTGAAACCCGTAGTTCCACGCTATCGGATGGTCGCCAACTCGCAGAATGGTGAGCACGATCCAACCTGTCGAAGAGAGCAAGCTGGCTAATTCAGCGAGGAAGGCCTGCCGCTCTGGATGTGCCAGATTGCTGCGTCGGCCTGCAGTAGAAAATCGAGTGATATGAGCTCGCAGAAATTCAGGAAGCGCCGGGTTCAAGTCGTCGCGCGACTTTAGATGGTGAACAGTCACGGGTCCGCGTTTTTCCAGACCTTTGAGGGAATAGCGATAAGCCTTGCGTTTCGCCACGGAGTCCTTGAGGTTTTGCCGTTCCGCGGACGAACCGAGGATGATCTGAGCGCAGAGGGACGCCGGCCGGGAAAACGTTTTGTAGCCATGCAGAGTTGCCGCCGTCAGAGCGCGCGCGGTAACCGAATTTGCGGGCAAACTCGCCGCCACGAATGCAGGCATCTTCAATTTACGCAGCTCGTCAAGGGCCAGCTCCACAAATTCCAGACGGGTGGCAGGAGATGAAAGAAAATCGCAATAGTCTCCTGTTGCGCTTGCCAGGAAGAATGCTTCTCGCCGCTGACGATTGGTCGCGAGCGAGACCACACCAACCAATGAATCCTGTTCATAGGCCAACATCAGTAGAGGGGTGATGGAACCTCGATAGGCGCGGCTCACGGCAAGCGCCCATTCATACGTGTAGAAGACTTGCGGACACTCCACTTGCCAGACCAGTTCATTCCACTGGCGGGCCAGATCGTTGTCTTCCGGAATTTTTCGATGCACAACCAGACGCAAGGTGTTCCTCTGTACAGATGATTTTTCGTGGATGAGTTAGTGCCAGTCTCTTCTCAAGCGGTCGACCCCACAACAGCGCTCGCGCTTGGTCTGAACAATTCCTGCAAAGATCGATGAAATCCGGAAATGTGCGCTTCGAATTCCGAAAGATTCATCGCAGCGGTGACGTGCACTCGCGGGAACGCAAATTTTCGTGTCTGCGATCCGATGGCTCCGCTCGTGTTGAGAAATGCGCTCTTGAATCCGGCTCGCTTAGCCATTTGCAATTCACGCGATGTGACCGAGGACGAATCTCCGAACGGATAGGCCAACGCCCACACTTCTTGTCCTAGCGCATCTTCGAGGCTGCGCTTGCTTTCGAATATTTCCTTCCATGCATCTTCCAGCGTTGCCTGCGAAAGCATCGGATGAGATAACGTATGCGCCCCAATGCACATGCCCGCCTCGGCCAGCTGATGCAGTTCCGGCAGGTTCAACATCAAGAATCGCCGGTTGAGTACAAGATCTTGACGGTGCTCAGCATCCCATTGCTCGGAGAGTCCCAACTGCACCCTTATTCTTCGCAGGAGTGTTCTCCGGCGATTTATTTCGAATTGCGAAAGCTTTTTTACAAGTTCCCACCAGAAAGAATGCTTCTCGTGCTGCCGTACTTCCGCTTGCAGTCCGATTTCGAGTAGCTCCAAAGAAAAACTTGCGGGAGCTGCCAGGAACATCAGAGAGAGATTTTCGTACCACGACATTGTGGCTGTGTGGCTAAGAGAAGCGCCAGTGACAAAGAATAGGCACTCAAGCCCGAATTCCTGAAGAATGGGAACCATGTCGAAAAGTGAACTGCGCAGACCATCATCGGAGGTCAGAAGCACTGAACGCGGAGGCAATTCTTGCTTGGTCTCACACCAGAGCAGGAATTCCTTTGGAGAGATTACGTTGTACTGTTTCTTAAGGAATCGCAACTGCTCGCGAAATGAATGTGCACTTACCAGATTGCCATCCAGGGCGGGATCAACGACTTTGTACCCTGCCGGCAGAATCCCGTGATAGGTGAGCACCACTGGTCCGGTTCGATCTGCGCGCCGGAAATATCCGCCCTTGGACAAACCGGGATAGACGACGTGCTTCAGCAGTGGGCTGACTAATTTCAAACTCTTACTCCCACCGCGCTGTTCACGAGGTTTTCATACAAGCGCAGAAGGCCGGGGAAATTGCGGTCCCAATCCGCGCGTTCGGCCACGATACTTTGATTCCGTTCCGAAATCGCGTTCCGCTCTATCGGTCCCAGATTTGCCGCGCGCAAGAGCTTATCGGCAAACTCCTCGTAGGATCCGACCGATGCGAGCCAACCGTTCTTCTCCTCCGTAACCCATTCGCGGTTGGATGCTATATCGGTGACAATCACGGGGAGCCCCGTCGCCATTGCCTGTAGCAACGAAATCGAGGTTCCGTCCGATTTGGTAGTGCTGACGTATGCGTTTGCCGCGCGGAACCAGCGGGGCATCTCGGCAGCTAGAATCAGTCCCGGAGTTGCGACAACGTGGCCCAATTCATGCTCCGCGATGAAGCTCCGAACTCGGCCGGCTTCCGAGCCGTTTCCCAGCAGCATCAGGCGCAGCCGATCGTTCCGTTGCCACGCCCGGTGGAAAGCTTGGAGCAGAACAGGTATGTCGTAGACAGGCTCCCAGGATCGCGTGCTGATGAAGGTGAACGAGTCACTGCTGAAATTCAAAGCTTCGCGGGAAACCGTCGGCCCCTCCGGTGAAAAAGAACCAGATCGAATTCCCCACGGAAACTGCACGATTTTTTCATTAGGAAAGCTAACGAAACGTTCGCCGGCGACACGAACCGCGTCACAGTCTGGGAAAAAACCATCCGCTGCGCGGAGTGCGATATCGGTCGCACGCCTCCACTCTGGATTCCGGTGCGCATATGCGATCAAATCTGAACCCCAGGGCATTACGACCAAGGGATGGAAACCGGAAAGAGCCGCTGCATATGCACAAGTCTGAACCGGACCTGCGTGGACGACGTCAGGTCGAAGATCTCTAAACAAAGACTTAAGTTCAGCCACAACGCCCTCATACTGGCTGGGACCGGCGTCGCAAGGGACGGAGTGTTGTAAGCGCAGGGTGTGGACTTCCGCGGGCAGGGGCTTTGCTGCTGTTGCGTCTTGTGTGGCATCCAGAAAAACAACTTCAACACCGTGTGAGATGAATTTTTTAAGAAATCTGAGATTGTGATCCGAGCTTTTGTCGGTGAAATAGAGGATTCGCACTAGAGGGCCCCTTCAACGCCAGTGAGCATGCTCCACTTGAGATACTCGCCTGCCGGCAAATCGCGAATCAGCGTTTTGCTCGTCACTCGTGGCAGGTCAACCGGCATGACCGCATCCCGGGGGGCGGGACGAAGTGCTTCGAGCATCTCGGGCCGCAACACCGTTCCCGAGGCCAGATTCGTAGACGCTCGTAAGCAGCGGCGTTGTACCACAACCGTTTCGCACTCGTTGTCCTCAACCGTCTTTCGAGAAGAGCCCAGAGCGCATTCGAGTTCGCGCGTGCGGTCGACCATCTCACGCCACGCCTGCGGGGTCATTGAAAATGGATGATCCGGCCCCTCGCGGCGGTTATCGTCTGTAAAATGTTTTTCGATCACACGGGCACCGAGCGCGACCGCGCCCAGCACGGTCGCATGCCCTGGAGTGTGGTCGGATAAGCCGAGGACCACGCCCGGGAACATTGAGCGGTATGTGTCCAGTACTCTCAGGTTAATGTGGCGGAAACTTTCCAGGCTGCCCGTGTAGTTAGTGTTGCACTGCATGAGGACAAGTTGCGGATTGATGGCCAGGATTTGCTCGACCGCGCCTTTCACCTCAGTAATGTCCGAGGCTCCCGTTGCGAGCAACACTGGCTTTTGTTTCTCGGCGACCTTGCACAACATTTCAGGCCAGGTGATATCGCCCGACCCGATCTTAAACATTTCCACGTGCGGGTCAAGCATGTCGACTGCTTCAATGTCATATGGCGCCGAGAAGTAATCGATGCCGCAGGAGGAACATTCCTGCTTAAGGATGGGCGTCCACTCCCAGGGCAGACTGGCTTCTTGATATACCTGAAAAACGCTTTTGTTCCACTTGGACTGGTGCGAAAGCTGCTGACCCAGTGCCCGAAAGCCCTTTTCGCTAACGATCCTCAAAGCGCGGAAGTTCTGAAACTTTGCTGCGTTAGCGCCGGCTTGCGCACTGAGTCGAATCAAATGTTTAGCGCGTTCCAGATTTCCATCATGATTCGCCGAAATGTCGGCCACAAAGTAGGCAGGCTTGTCATGGCCA
>Ga0187871_10001957_pt1 | contig 17243 bp, 12 predicted proteins | sample June2016WEW_16_1_FD_132988 | JGI IMG/M metagenome (GOLD analysis project Ga0187871, IMG submission 132988) | Peatland microbial communities from SPRUCE experiment site at the Marcell Experimental Forest, Minnesota, USA - June2016WEW_16_10 | ecosystem: Environmental > Terrestrial > Soil >...
AGACGACTAAGCTTGCTGGTGTAAGAGCGGAAGACTACGACACGGTATTCTACGTTGGTGGGCACGGCCCCATGTGGGACCTCGCCGAAAGCCCTGATTCCATCGCCTTGATCGAATCCTTCTGCAATTCCGGCAAACCCGTGGCTTTGGTCTGCCATTCGCCTGGCGTGCTTCGTCACGTGACCTACAACGGCGCGCCACTTGTTAAAGGTAAACGGGTGACCGGCTTTACCAACGACGAGGAGGAAGAGGTGCACCTCACCCACGTTGTGCCCTTCCTCGTGGAGGATGAGTTGAGGCGGCTGGGAGGCATCTTCGAAAAACTCCCCAACTGGCAGCCGTTTTCCATCGTTGACGGCCGACTCATCACTGGCCAGAATCCAGCGTCGTCCACTTCGGCAGCCAAGGCTCTGCTCAACCTGATCGGTCAGAAGGCGGCCGCCGCCTCTTAGTCCGCGGAATTTGTGTCACGAAAGGTTGAAGGAAGGGGAATGCGTCATGACTTCCCCTTCGTTTTTTGTCTTTCGCGAGGACCCCCGGCCGACCAGGCATAAACCTGGTGTCTCGGTTCCAACTTATTCAACTGCGCTCACGCGGCCCGAGCCCAAAATGCTGCCAAGTACCTCACCTACTGCCAAGAACCCGCTCAGCCCACGCGATCTCTGCCAATAGCGTCCCAGCATGTTAGGTTGAAGTCGCCCTTATCGGTCGCTCCACGAGACAACCATGGAGAAGGGTTCAAACAAGCTTGCGGAGCACGACGCAACGGTTCAAATACCGTTGTATCGGAAAAAAGAAGAGCATCCCCCTGGGCCGTTCTCACCACCCGTCTACGACAGAATTCTCCGCAGATCATAAAACGCTGCCGCCCACAAAGCGATCTCAATTAGGTGTGCCAACAGCGACAATAAGATTATCAACGCAACTATTGCGGACTCGCTTCAGAAACCAACCCCCGCTGGACCAAGCTTTTTCTCGCGGCGAACAATGGTGACGGTAGCGGCTGCAGGCAGCTGCCCCGGCAGTCGAATTTGGCCTTCATCTGTTCTTATTTCTCCGGCGCTAATCGTCACTAGACTCTTTTGCTCTCAACTCGTTCGTTGCTTTCCTCGGTTTCTCGAGTTGGATGACCGCGGGGAACAAGGGATGCAGTTTTCTTAGCGCGTTCCAGTTTTCTCTCGCCGCGATTAGGTCAAATTTCGTAAGTCTCCTTTTCATTCGCAACTAAGTAATTTCCGACAGAAGCGCGAATCCGTTCGCTGCACTGATCGATACCAAGGTGTCGCCGATACCTTCGTCCAATTGTTTTGCATCCGCACCACAAGCTTAATCGCGAATGTTGATCCCGTCGAAACTTCCGGCGAGGAGCACACATGGCCGAGAAAAAAAACCGCAGTCGTCGCGGGAGCAGAACAGGGCTCCAGGGAATTACTCGGCTCGTTGTCGCGATCCCCGGTTCGTACTTAAAAATAAGGAAAGTGAGGTAGCAGTTATGAGAAGGAGGAATGAATCTCGTTGGATTGGTTCTGAAAGTGACAGGCACGCGAAAGGCATAAAAAGGATCATTTGTCTGGCCGTGCTGCTGCTTTTATGCTCAGCGCCCAAAATCTTCGCGCAAACGACAACCGCTCCGTCTGATGACGACTCCATTTCCCGGCCCCGCCAGTACCTGTTTGGCGATTGGGATGGAGAAAGAACATCGTTGGCATCGAGGGGAATTACGCTCGACTTCTTCTATGTCGCCGATCTGCAGGCAAATCCTGTTGGCGGCCTGGAGCAAACCCAGGCCGGATGGGGGCGTGTTCGCGGAACGATGGACGTCGACTTCGGGAAGCTCGCCGAATGGGATGGTTTGACGTTTCATGTAACGGGACTTTGGCAGTTTGGCGGCAATCTCGGCGCGGATATCGGAACGCTTGCCAATCCGAGCGGCTTAGTTAGCGCGCACACAACACGCTTGGACTCCTTCTGGCTTCAGCAGGCATTTCTCCGCAATCGTCTTTTTATCAAGGCAGGACAATTTGCCGGTCTCGATTTCTACGGCAATCAGGAATACGGTGCTTCTTACCTGATCGAACCACTCGACTACGCCCTTGGCAACCTCTTCTCCACGACATATGAATCGTTCAATCCTGCCGCCACACCTGCCGTTGAGATCCGGGCCTATCCTTGGCGCACTCTCTACGTCAGGTCCGCCGTTATGGCCGGTAACCGCAATCCCTACCAGCAGGATCCAAACGGTTTCCATTTCGCGATCCGGAATACCCCAGTCTTTTTGTATGAGGTTGGCTTTACCCACGATGAGCAGGACTTGTACCGCCAAACGTCACCTTTGAATCGCAAGACCTATCCCGGCATTTATAAGTTTGGAGCCGCTTACAACGCCGGCAAGTTCACGAACGCGGCGGGAATCCAGAGTAGTGGCAATTACCTGATTTATGGAGAGGCGAACCAAGCTCTGTATAGATCGGAACCAGGGTCGAACCGTGGTTTGGATAGCACCTTTGCCTTTGACTGGAGCCCAGACGAACTCAACAAAGAAAACAGTCAGATTACCTTGGGTGTGCGTTACAACGGACCGATTCCCAGCCGGCCACAGGACGGTATTGCGCTCGGAGTTGTCTACACTCATATCGGCGATCCATTTCAATCCGCCGGCATTCTTCCGGGAATGCCTCCTCTTCTTGGCTCGGAGAAAGCCCTTGAACTGAACTACGCCGCTCAGATAAAACCGTACCTGCTCTGGCAATCGGCCTTTCAATACTACTGGGATGTCGGCGGGAACTCCCGAATACCCAACGCGGCCGTCTTCGGATTTCGGATAAAAGTGAACCTTTGATCGAGGAGAGGTGCGTCGATGAGAAGCCGAACGGAAGAACTACAAGACATCGCTGGGCAATCCTTTGACGTTTGCGTGATTGGTGGCGGCGCGACCGGGGCAGGTTGTGCGCTTGATTCTCAGCTTCGCGGGCTTCGTACCGTCTTGCTCGAAGCAGGAGATTTTGCGGGGGCCACTTCGAGCGCGGCTACGAAGATCATTCACGGCGGTGTGCGCTATCTCGAAGAAGCCATCAAGGGCGTGGATCCCAAGGAATACCACGTGGTAGTACGGGCCCTGCACGAACGGGTTCGCATGTTGAACAACGCACCGCATCTCACACGGCAACTCGAATTTCTGGTGCCCAGCTATCACTGGCTAGACGTCGCGTATCTCGATATCGGGCTGAAGATCTACGATTGGCTCTCGGGTTCCGCACGCATCTCGCCGAGCAAATATGTTTCGCGCGAGGAAACCCTGGAGCGCATGCCGGAACTAAAACAGGACGGTTTGATTGGGTCGGTCGAATACGCAGACGGCCAATTCGATGACGCGCGATACAACATTGCTCTGGTTGAGACCTTTTCGAAAGCTGGCGGAAGCACGCTCAATTATGCTCGTGTAGTCGATTTTGGCCGAGACAACGTCGCACATCTCTCTGGCGTTTTGGTAAGCGATCAGTTGACTGGCGCGCAATTCTCCGTGCAGGCCAAGGTCTTCGTAAATGCCACCGGTCCTTTCACCGATTCCATTCGGACCATGGCCACAGACTCGGTGCCGAAACGCATGCGTCTCAGTAAAGGCTCACACATCTTATTACCGCTCGATCTTTTCCCGACGCAGGACGCTATGTTGGTCCCAAAAACAGATGACGGCCGCGTCCTCTTCGCGGTTCCGTGGAATGGCCGCTTGCTCGTCGGTACCACCGAGCAGGAGGTATCACCGGAGGATGAGCTTTTCGTCACGCGCGAAGACATCGCCTTCATGCTCGGCCAGCTCAACAAGTATCTCGAACACCCAATATCGCCTTCGCAAATCGTCAGCGGTTTTGCCGGCGCGCGGCCGCTGGTCAGCGCTGGCGAAAACGAAAGCACGAAAAAACTCGCTCGCGATGATGTGATCGAAGTAGACCCCTCCAGCGGCTTGATCAGCATCATGGGCGGCAAGTGGACCACGCATCGCGCCATGGCCGAGGACACTATCAATACCGTCCAGAAAGCCCTAGGCACGCCCGTCACAGAATCTCCCACGCGATTGCATCTTCTTGCCGGCGGAGATGGATTCAGCACCGATCTTGGGCAAAAGCTCACGGCCGCCTACCCGATTTCGCAGGAAACGGCGCATCACCTGGCCGCCAAGTTTGGGACGCTAGCGTGGAAGGTGTTGGAGCTCACCAAAGAAAATCCCGGCCTGACGCAGCCGATTCTTGCCGACCGGCCGCTGATTCATGCTGAAGTGATCTATACCGTCCGCGAGGAACTTGCCGCCACTATCGAAGACGTTCTGGCCCGCCGGCTTGGCGTCCAGTTTTATTCGTGGCGAGAAGCCGTTCAGGCAGCGCCGGCTGTGGGTTCTTTGATGGCGGAAGAACTGCGCTGGTCGGACGCAGAAACCAAATCGGCAATTACGGCTTACGTAGGCAAAATCAATCATCTGCTGGAGCGCGCTGGGCTGGAACAGGAACGATCAAACGGTTCATCGGCCGGGCGCTCGACGGCGGCTTAAAGGGAAAGGAAAGGTAGCCATGTCGACTTATCTGGGTGCCATCGATCAAGGAACGACCAGCACGCGGTTCATCATCTTCGACTCTATGGGACGCATCGTGTCCGTCTCGCAAAAAGAGCATGAGCAGATCTTTCCGAAACCGGGATGGGTGGAACACGACCCGGAGGAAATCTGGCGGCGCATTCACGAAGTGATGACCGACGCCATGCAGCAGCGCGGAATTCGCCCGAAGGATGTGGCTGCCATCGGGATTACGAACCAACGCGAGACAACCATAGTCTGGAATCGCAAGACAGGCGTCGCCGTTTACAACGCCATAGTCTGGCAGGATACCCGCGTAGAGGATGCTGTGGCCGAATTTTCTCGCGACGGGGGACCAGATCGCTTTCGCAAACTCACCGGCCTGCCGCTGGCGACCTACTTCAGCGGATTAAAAATCCGGTGGATTTTGAACAACGTACCGGGAGCTCGAGAGGAAGCCAAGACGGGAGATCTCCTTTTCGGAAATATCGATAGCTACCTGGTGTGGAAACTCACTGGCGGCCCACGGGGCGGCATTCATGTTACGGATGTGACCAACGCCAGCCGAACGCAGCTCATGGACCTGGCCACGCTGAACTGGGACAAGGCGCAGCTGGAGCTGTTCGGAATTCCGGAAGCGATGATGCCGCGGATCGCGTCGAGCAGCGAGGTGTATGGGCTCGCACAGCCGGCGGAAGTAAAGGATATCCCCATCGCGGGAATCCTTGGCGACCAGCAAGCAGCGCTCTTCGGGCAGACCTGTTTCGAGCCCGGGCAGGCGAAAAATACGTACGGCACTGGCTGCTTCTTGCTGATGAACACCGGAACGGAGCCGGTTCTCTCCAAGTACGGTCTACTCACTACAGTGGCGTTCAAAATTGGGCAGAATCCTGCGCAGTATGCTCTGGAAGGCAGCGTGGCCGTCACGGGAGCGCTGGTGCAATGGATGCGTGACAACCTTGGACTTATCCAAAAAAGCTCGGACATTGAAACACTGGCCCGGACGGTCAAGGACAACGGTGGCGTGTATTTTGTGCCGGCCTTCTCGGGGCTTTTCGCACCATATTGGAAGACAGACGCCCGTGGAGTCATCGTAGGGCTAACGCGCTACGCGAACAAAGGGCACTTGGCACGCGCGGTTCTGGAAGCCACTGCTTATCAAACGCGCGAAGTGCTCGAAGCTATGGAACTGGATTCCGGCCGGAAGCTAGACTCCCTCCGTACCGATGGCGGCATGGTTGACGACGACCTGCTGATGCAATTCCAGGCAGATATTCTCAATCGCGACGTCATCCGGCCACTGATCAAGGAAACCACCGCGCTCGGCGCCAGCTATGCCGCCGGACTCGCCGTTGGTTTCTACAAGGATTTGGGGGAATTGCGCAAACAGTGGGGCGTAGACCATGTCTGGAAATGCCATATGGAAAGCGACGCACGGGAGCAGTTGTATGCAAATTGGAAAAAAGCCGTAACGCGATCTTTCGGTTGGGTGGAAGAGCGCGAACTCAAGGCGACCGCGTAGTTTTTAACAACGCCAGGCAGGCACACATTTCCATCGGAGAAGAGATATGATCTCACCTTTTTTTGGAGAATTTGTAGGAACATTCATCTTGATTCTTTTAGGCGACGGCGTGGTCGCGGGCGTGCTCCTGAAACGCTCAAAAGCGGAGAATTCCGGATGGATGGTGATCACCACCGGTTGGGCCTTCGCCGTAATGGCGGGGGTGTTCGCTGCGATAGCGTGCGGCAGTAAGGACGCTTTTCTCAATCCAGCTGTTACTCTCGGTTTTGCCATCTCCTCCGGAGATTACTCCAAGCTCGCACCTCTCGTGACGGCGCAATTGTTGGGTGCTTTTGTTGGCGCCGCTCTCGTATGGCTTCATTATTTGCCCCACTGGAAAGAAACGCCGGATAGCTCCGCAAAGCTGGCCGTATTTTGTACTGGGCCTGCAATTCGCAGCGTCGGCGCGAACCTCATCAGCGAAATCGTTGGCACTTTTGTCCTGGTGTTCATAGCCGGCACGATTTTTGCAAAGGCCGTCTCGCAGAATGGTCCAGCTGCTGGGCTTGGACCATACCTTGTGGGCTGCTTGGTCTGGGCCATCGGTCTTTCGCTGGGCGGCACAACAGGATATGCCATCAATCCGGCGCGCGACCTTGGTCCGCGCATCGCTCACGCGGTTCTTCCTATTGCAGGTAAGGGAAGCTCCGATTGGGGCTACGCGGGCATTCCTGTGGTTGGCCCTCTTATCGGCGCGAGCCTCGCGGGCCTTCTAATGCACATGTTGCATTTCTGAGCGACAACGAATCTTCAACAGCCAACTATCCGAATGATCGCGGATCCGCGAAAGCATTGGGCAGCCGACGAAACAAAAATCCGGCGAGTAGCTAAGCCGCGCAAAGGTGAAAATCGTAAAGCGCCCGGTTGCGTCAAGCCAAGCAAAGTTCGTCCTGGATTCGGATCGGCACGGTTGCAGAGAATATGATGTCCCATTGGCCGAGACCACGACATCCTCCCTCCAAGCACTGAAGGCGTATAGCCTCGGTAGGAAGGCCCTTTGCGAGAAAGAGGAGGCAACGGCTTTGCCTTTCACCAACATGCCGTCCAATTGGACCCAAACTTCGCCATGGGCTATCACGCAGTAGGCGCAGATTCCCCTGCTAGCATTCGGCGCGACGAGCGGCGTTCACGCAGGCACACGGATGACGGCATGCCAATCGCGTTGACCGTGGCCGTGTGGCGGCCAGGGCTTGTATCAGGGAATATGCGGAAAGTATCGAGGTGCGTTTTTGTTCGGATTGGCGGACGTCGTTCTGATCCGGGGTGGAGAAAGGAATGCAAAACCCGTTGCGGAAGCAGGGTACCCTGGTGCTGACCTCGGTGGCAAACCAATACCAAAGCACAATAGACAGTTTCACGTAGAGCAGCGCATGCTCATCGTATAGAGTCTGGCCCAGAAAAGCATCGCAATGGCCAACGAGCCCCATCATGCTGGCGGAACATCTTGACCAAGACTGCGTATTGGAGCGCCATTCGAACGCCTGCCGCAAAGGATGCAAAAGCGCGTCATGAAGAATCCGCGATGTCCGGACGCTCACTAGTATCGGTGGTTGACGATGACGAGTCTGTGCGGGAGTCGCTGCCCGACTTGCTGCGAGAGTTGGGCTTTTCGGCAGAGGTGTTCTCGTCGGCCGAGGAGTTCTTGGCGTCTGATCACATCAATGAGACCAGATGTCTAATCCTCGACGTCGCCATGCCAGGCATGACCGGCCCGGACCTCCAACGGGAACTAAAGCTTCGGGGACAAAAGATTCCGATCATCTTCATCACCGGAAACAGAGATGAAACCCTCCGCCCACGGCTGCTCGAACAAGGTGCAGTAGAGTGCTTGTTCAAGCCCTTTAGCGATGTGGCTCTGCTGAAGGCGGTCGATGCCGCGCTACGTGTCAGCTGAACGATCCGGAGCAAGGCCTTGGCTTGGGGGTGTACAATTTAGCGAATGCACTTGGTCATGGAGTGGGGTCATCGCTCGTGTTGCACGCCGCCGCACCAATCGTGTTCGTTGTCGACGATGACATCTCGGTACGTGAATCGCTGGAATCGCTGATCCGTACCGAGGGCTGGCAGCCCGAAACATTCGCGTCGGCACAGGATTTCCTTGCGCGCCCACGAGTCTTTGTTCCCTCTTGCCTCGTTCTTGATGTTTCTCTTCCGGGCCTTAACGGTCTCGACCTGCAGAAACGCGTCGCCATCGAACGAATTGACATGCCAATCATCTTCATCACCGGCTACGGTGATGTGCCGATGACCGTGCAGGCCATGAAGGCGGGCGCTGTGGAATTCCTGACCAAGCCATTTGGCGACAACGTGTTGCTGAGCGCCATCCGGAATGCCCTTGAGCGCAGCCGCACCGCACTGGCCCGCGAGGCTGAGATGCTGGTGCTGCGGGACTGCTACGCATCACTTACCAATCGCGAACGCGAAGTCATGGCATTGGTGGTCGCCGGCCTGTTAAACAAACAAGTCGGTGGGGAACTCGGCATCAGCGAGATCACCGTGAAAGCACACAGAGGCCAGGTGATGCAAAAGATGAAGGCCAATTCTCTCGCCGATTTGGTGAAAATGGCCGGGAGACTGCAATTGACACTTGCGGCGAAAGGCTGACTCTTCAACCCGCCCAGCCGTACTCAGCTTTTTCCCGCAATTTTTTCTGGGACGCTTGTGGTCAATTCATGCAAAGTCGCGGCGAATAACTGTCTCTACTGTTCAAAGAGCCAGAGCCTTAGAAGTGTCCACATCAACAGGCCTGCCGTGCACAAGACATATATCCCCACAACCACTTGAGAGCCGGAAAGATTTAGTTCGTTAGGTGTGCCCAACCGCGCCAAATTGGCAGCGACTACATACTCTTTCGGGCGCAATGCCGTCGCTTCGAGAACCGTCCGCGACAATTCAATTTGGCCGTTACCTTTTCTGATTTCATTAGCGCGAATCATAGTCTGACCCCTTGATTGCTTTCCATGCCTCGATTGCCTCTTTCTCTCTTCGTTAGAAGCGCGTGAGAGAGAAAGGATGCGGTCTTTCGTGAGTACGCCTTCACCCGGATGTCGAATCGCTCGGACGAGTCTTCGGATGTCCGAACGTTCACGAAAAATGACCGTCAGCGTCATCACCCGCGGCCGCTAATACAAAGGTATCGCCGATACTTTCGTCCAATTGTTTCCCATCTGCGCTGCTGGCTTAATCGCGTGAGTGCATATAAGCGCTTGAAGGATTGTGAGAAAGGAGACAAGAAGCGATGAATGTTCAAGAGGCAGCACCAATTGCGGGGCGACGGAAAGACAGGGAGCTCAGCGCTCCCGAAGCGGCGTCGACCGACGAACGATTGCTCGTAGCAGAAGCAAAGTCAGGGTGCCCCGGTGCTTTCGGAGAATTATATGAGCGTCATCGACTGAAGATCTGTCGCACTGCCTTCCGGATACTCCGCAATCAGGAAGATGCGGAAGACGCGGTTCAACGAGCGTTTCAGCGTGCTTTCGCCAACCTCGGTAGGTTTCGCGAAGATTCGACTTTTTCAACCTGGGTGACCCGTATTGCCATTAATGAGGCGCTGATGCTGCTGCGTCAGCGGCGCGCAAACACACCGCTCTTGGAAGGCAACAGTGATGGCGATGACGTGCGTTCCACCTTCGATCCCGCGGATACAACGCCGACGCCCGAACAAGCCCTCGCCGAAACGGAACGCCGCGCCGCTGTTCATCAAGCGATTTCACATCTCCGGGAAAGTTTGCGAACCGTGGTTCTTTTTCGCGAATTGCAAGGACTCACGAGCGCGGAAACCGCTCGACTGCTCGGTCTGACCATTTCCGCCGTAAAGGCACGTACATTCCACGCGCGACGCTATCTGAAGCGGCATTTAGAACGGAAGTACATGGCCCCCTTCACGTCTTTCTGATCGGAACGCGAAATAAGCAACCGTGAGGTAGTGGTCATCAAAAGAAAGTTGCATCTTGTTGAATTCATTGTGCAAGTCGTCCGCCCGCCGCGGGACACGAAACGATGCGACGCGGCTAGTTCTCGGCCCTAAAGTCTGAACTGTTCTTCTCAAAAACCCACCGAACTCCAGTTTTCCCGTCCCCCCGGCTCTCTGACGCGCCAACTTACCTTTGTGGAGTTCGGCCGCCGCGAAAATAGGGACAAGTTCAAGTTCGGACGACAACCACGGTTTGGTCGTCGAACGCATCTAGATTCCCAGCGTGGGAACCAACCGCCAGGAAAATGGAACTTACCACCCGCTCGGCGGTTTCTCCGGAATTCATGGCGACTACTTTTTCGAGTCTCTCAGATCCAAAGTCCTCGCACCGTGTATCGATTGCATCCGTGACGCCGTCCGTATAGAAAACCACCAGGTCCCCGTCGGCGCATTGCACCGTATGCTCCTCGTATTGTGCTGATTCAAACAGTCCGAGGCGGGTGGCCCGCCCTTGCGGGTTCTGCAAGGGTGGGTCTTTCTTTTTTCTCCCGCATTTTGAAGGAATGGTGGCGGGAACCGGGAACCGACGGGGCGTTCACGCCGGTCGACGCCGAAGTTCACTGTCCGTCCCAAAATGGTCCTTGACAAACAGTAACCACTATGTTACCCTCCTCCGTGTTATCTCAACTATTAATTCGAACGCTTCGCGCGTGCCCTGGCGCCCCCGACGGCCCGCCGCCAAACACCATTTCACCCGTAAACCCTTTAGAATCCGCACTTCCGAAAAATAGCCGCGTAACTCCTTTACAATCCGCAGATCCAAAAACAAAGGACTTAAAGTCCTTTAGAATCCGCACTTACAAAAAAGGGTGGGGGGAGGGGGGCAAACTGTTAACCAACTTTCCCCGCTCTGTCCGTGTCTCCTTTTCTCCTTGCCTCCTTGCCTCCGTCTCTCCGTGCCTCCGTGGCGATCCTTCTTTCCTCCGCACGTCGCCCGCGTCAGTGGCGCAAGACCGTCCGCCTGTGTTCTCATACCCGGCATCAATCCCAGAGGGGGCTAACCACCAGCGATGACCGACTTTCCCAGACTTGATCTCACCGGCAAGGTGGCCCTGGTCACTGGCGCCGCCCGCGGTCTCGGCCGCGCGATCTCCCTGGCCCTAGCCAACGCCGGAGCCGACGTCGCCCTCGGCTTGCGCGACATCAACACCGGCAAAGAACTCGCCCGCGAAATCGAAGCCCTGGGCCGCCGTGCCCTTCCCCTCCAGATGGACGTCATGGACCTCGAACAAATCTCTCGCGCCGTCGTCGGCACCGCCGCGCATTTCGGCGACCTCGACATCCTCGTCAACAACGCCGGCGGCGGCTTTACCAATCTCGCCCTCGACGTCCCCGAAGAAGAATTCGACGCCACTCTCGCGATCAACCTGAAAGCAACGTTCTTTGCCGCCCAGGCCGCCGCCAAAATCATGATTCGCGAAGGCGGCGGCACGATCATCAACATGAGCTCGCAAGCCGGGTTCGTCGCGCTGCCGACCGAATCCGTCTATTGCGCCAGCAAAGCCGCGGTCTCGCATCTCACCAAATGCCTCGCCGTCGAGTGGGGCAAGCACAACATCACCGTCAATGCCATCGCGCCTACGTTCATCTCCACGCCCGGTACCGACGAAGCCCTCGCCGATCCCGCGTTTCGCGCCGACGTCATCGAGCGCATCGCCGGCCTGCACCGCATCGGTGAACCCATGGACGTCGCCGGCGCCGTCGTATTCCTGGCGTCGCCCGCCGCATCGCTCATCACCGGTCACACCATTCTCATCGACGGAGGTTGGACCGCCAGATAAACCGCGCTACAGTCTCTGTTCCGTAGCCACGTCAGGGCACGGCTTCAGCCGTGCCGTGGAAGCTTTCTCTCCATCGGCTTTAGCCGCTGAGGGCCGAAGCTTCGCATTCGCCATAAACCTACGTAGTCGGAGCGCACGATTCGCGATCGTCGCGAAAGCCAGCATGAACAAAATCACAGTACTCGACACCAACTGGGTCGGCCATCCGAAATCGATCGCCGCCGCGCTGCTCGAATCCGAAAATCATCGCGCCATCATCGACCCCGGCCCGGAATCCACGCTCGCGACGCTCCGCGAGCAACTCCGCCTTCACGGCCTGAGCGTCGCCGATCTCGACGCCATCCTGCTTACGCACATTCATCTCGATCACGCCGGCGCCACCGGCGCTCTCGTGCGCGAAAATCCCAGCCTGTCCGTCTACGTCCACGCCAGCGGCGCGCGCCACCTGGTCGACCCGGCAAAACTTCTCGGCAGCGCCACACGCCTGTGGGGCGATGAGCTCCCGATCCTGTTCGGCGAAACCCTGCCGGTCCCGTCGGCAAATCTTCACATCATGGAGGGTACACAAACCCTTACGCTCGGCTCTCGCAAGCTCGAAGTCGTGTACACGCCCGGCCACGCCGGACATCACGTCAGTTATTTCGACGACGCCGCAGGCGTAGCCTTCGTGGGAGACACCGCCGGAATCCGCATCAACAACGGCCCGTACATTCTTCCCGCCACGCCGCCGCCCGACATCGATCTCACTTTGTGGGATCAATCCTTCGCGGCCATTCTCGCCCATCGGCCCGCCCGCCTCTTCCTCACCCACTACGGCTACGCCGACAATCCCGCAGCTCACATCGCCGAATTCCGCGAACGCCTCCACCACTGGTGCGCCGTCGCCGAAGAAGCCCTCTCGGCGGCGGCCGGCGATCCCGCCGCGCAAGATTCCGAAGCGCGCGAGGCCGCCGCGATGACCGCTTTCATCAAAAAATCCCGCGCCGAAATGGACGAAAAACTCGGCCACGTCGAAGCCGAACACCACGCCTTCACCGCCGCCCTGAACCTAAGCTTCCTAGGCCTCGCCCGCTACATCCGCAAACGCACCGAATCGCTTAGCAAACACTGAGATACCCGCCGCCCTTCGATAAAAAGGGCGGCCAAATCACCGCTGTGCAACTGAAAGAGCGAAAGAAGAAAGAATGGATCGAGTGCGTGAAGCAAAGAGAAAGACGGATCAGCAGGACGCGTTGCGCGCGCTCTACTTCACGGCTTGCAGCGCAGGCTCAAGCCAGGAGAACAGAAACTGGTTGATCGCCGGAAATTGCACCGCCAGCAAACTGAACACGGGAATAGCCCCCGCCGATGCCAGTTTCAACCAGAAATCCCATCCCAACTCGCCGGTTCCCGTGGATGTGAGGCGGCTGAGTATGGCTTCGCGATGCATCTCGGCATAAACGTAGGCCACCACGGCGCCCAGCAACAGCAGTAGCACGATGGCCAGCGTCTGAAGCGCCGGGTGCGGCTCAAAGGGATACACGTTCATCGAGATCACGAGAAAAACATACATTCCAATGGCGCAGATAACCATAGTGCGCATGCGCAGTAAGACGGTCACAAGAAAGTTGACATAGGTCAGGGCGCAGTATTCTTCCGCGAGCACCCGGAGCGGAGATATGGCAGTCGTGACGATCCTTTTGTCTTCGGAAACGACGGCCGCACTTTCTTCATCCCATAACGGCTTCAGCACCTCACAAATCAAGCGTGCCGTCATTCTCGCCATTTCTCCCTGTATGGTTTCAATGCTTTTCATCAACAGCAGCAGATCGTCGCTTTTTTCCTGGCACTTCCGGTGCCGCTCTTTTGCTGCCTCGGGAAAAAGTCTGATCCTAAGGAAAAAAGCGGCTCTGGCAACCCACCCGGCGAGATCGACAGACCGATTCCCAACATCGTCCGGGCTCGTACGCACTTCTTTCTCGTCGGCAACAATACGCGCGTAAATCTTTAGCGCATCCTCCCGCTTCGTGGTTATTTTGTCGATTTGGTCGATCGCTCGGCGTCGAGCCGCGTCGGTAAGCGGCGCACGCCAATCCTGGATCTGAGACTTCAGCCGGGTCAGATTTTCGATTCCGCGCGACATCAGTTTGTAGGTTTCGCGGAGCGTGCTTCCGCCTGGATTCCACATCGAACGCCAGGAGAGTCTTTGCATGCGGCTGAACGCTTCGCGGAGCGGAAGGCGATCCAGACCAGCAAGTATTTGACTGCACTTCGACCAGGTCCAGACCAGCTTAAACAAACAGATAAGAAAGGCCGCGATCATCAAGCCGAGCAGCAGGGCATATCCCCAATCGTAAGCGTCACCTTCCACGGTCTGCACCGGATGACCCCAGTCCAACACAGTAGTCAAAGTGACGACTAACAGAAGAACAATCATGACCCACACCCGCCGAGTGAAAACGACGGGATGCGCGGCCATTCGGAGTTCATCCGCCTCGATCTCGCTGAGCCGGTACGAAAAGGGACCAAGGTCTGCTTTTTGCGGCAATCGAGGTCTCCGAAGATCCACAAGGGTAACGCCACGCAGGCTCTGCCACATCCACCAGTAGCCGGCTCCCAGCAGCAGCAGCACCGGCAATGCGGGCGACAAACCCGAAGAGAGGTGCGGCACCCGCGTGGACCAATAAACACTGATTCGATGAACATGCAGCCAATGCGGCCAAGCGGGCGGCAGACACCAGGCGAGGATCTGCCAGCAGACGATCAGGGTCAAGGCAACGGCGAAGAAGAGAGCTACATATCTTTTCTCGCGAAACTTGCTCAGATCCCAGAGCGTCGCGCCAACGAACACGGGAAACGCAACCCACTCAATCACAATCCAAAGGGAAAGATAACCTTGGCCCCAGAACGGGATCGGACTCTTTATAAACATGATCACGACGAAGGCGGTAGCCAGAGCCAGTGCTCCGAGAGCGACGATGACCGCGTCTCGCCACTCCGGGGTGCGCGCGAATTGCGTACTCGCTTCCGAGTCCGAAAGGATGGAACCTGTCCAACTCAAGAAAGTGTGAATCATGAACGCGAGCAGACACAACCAATACGCGATTTTCCATGCTCCCGGCAGCGGATGCGGCGGCTTTACCTCTGCGGCAAGCGGATGAGGGGGTGGCTTTACTGGCTTTAGCGTGCTTTCGGCCCACTTACAGATGTCGCCAAGAAAAGCGACAGGCAACTGTTTATCAGCCGCATGCAGATCGGCGGAGGCCAGTCCCACGAGCGGCCAAAAACCATCCCTTCCAAGGATGGTCAACCACAGCACGGGTCTCGCCTGGCAGGCGTTGATGTCCGTGGAACATTCCGCCCACGGAATTCCGTAGGAGTCATATCGTGCAAGCGGAACGTTCGTGTTGCCAGGATCGCCCGTCACCGAGAGTAGACCGAGCATGGCGTTAAAGGTGCCAACACTCGTATCGCTAACGAAAAGGTGGTCACGGTGGAGTTCCGAAGAATCGTGCCAAGGATTCAGTCTGTCGCTCAGGCCGGGAACTAACGCATAAGCACTGATGCCGATGACGCCGCGCAACAGGGTGTCGTCTTCCCTGCTGAAGAGCAGATCCGGATCGGTGATCACCACGCGGCCCTGGGGATAACCGGTGCGCAGATAGCGCGCGAGGAACAGCTGATCGGCTGGATCGGACGCATACAAAATCGTAAATTTGATGCCGTGCTTTTGCAGTTCCGAGAGGATGCCACGCATCACGGCTTCTTGTGACAACGGGTTCTGCGCGGTGGCGTAAGGAGCGACGGAATCATCGTCGCCTCTCGCCTCTTGCAGATCAAGCTGAAGGGTGCCAGCGCCAGTGGCACTAACGTCCGGCTTTTGCTGGGCGGTAATTTGTTTCTGATATGCGGTACGAAAATAGGAAATCTCTCGCGGGAAATGCAACCGGACGAGATCTTCTTCGCCTTCATTGACATCTTTATTTTTATTGCCATTGCCGGGGTGCTTGTTTTTGCAAGCTGGCAGCTCCGCAGGATCTTCGGCACGTCCACGCGAGGCTTTTTCGGAAGAGCCATCGGAGGTGGACTTGGGAGCGGAAAGGCTACCGAAAACGGTTTCGTCCTCGGAAAGGGTGGCGATCTCGTGGGGCCAATAATCGTCGGAGCAAGCAAATTGAATGAACTGATCACGAGCGTAGTCGTCATTTTCCTGAAACGAAGAAAAATAAGGCGCGAATGGTTCGCCCGAAAAGCGTTTGATGCTCTCGGAGTCGGTCACCGATCCGCTGTAGACGTAGATTTTCCTTTCCGGCTGATGGCTCGAGACAACCCGTAGCGCGGCATCGAGTGACTGCAGGGAACCGGAAAACGTAGGACCCAGGATCCTTAGCGGACTTTTACCGCCGGCACCTCCGCTGATGCTGTTCATCATCTGGAGGGCTTTGAAGAATTGGTGTTTTCGTAGTCCGCCTGTGGGACTTTCTCCGACAACCAGCACGAACAACGGCTCCTCGTGACACTCGGGGGGAGTTCGATGGGGATCGTTTTCATACTGCTCACCTTCTGCTTCTTCGCGCTTCTCCCGATGTTTCGCACCTTCGCGAAAAATAAGCAGCCCCGGATAGGATTCGCGCTCTCGTTGTTCTTGCAGAGCCGTTTGCCGCTTATCGAGATCGTCCGGCGGGGTAGATGGATTTACATCCCAGGGAAGAATCGCACGGTCAAAGCGATATCCCATTCGTTGCGCCGCCTGCTGCAACGCTTCAATGCCGCGGTCGAAGGTCAAAGCGAGATGGGTGTGAACCGGGTCGGGAAGAATGGCGATTACAAAACGAACGTTCGCGCCAGAGCCTTCTGGAACGTTCCAGGGAGTGGTGACTTTCTTTTCAGCGGCCTCGTCTTCGGTCCAGACGCCGTAGAACTCCTCGATGGTGTTGCGGAGTTCATCGGGATATGTCGTGGTAACGGGCTTGGCAGGTTGCGCTGGCTTTTTCTTTTCTTGGGCCTCATTGGGAGGCACCGATGCGCTTCCGGGTCCGGCCACACGGAGAATTCCGCTGATGGCGAGGATGATCGCGAGCAGTGCGCCGCCTTTTTTCACGAGGCCCTGTCCGATGCGGGTAGCTAACCGCAACAATCCGTCGGTGGGCGGGAGGGTACGACATCTAACCTAGTAATGCAAGATACCGATAGGGCAGTATTGGCGGGGGGACTGAATCAGAGGTCTACGGGACCGGATTCCGCGGCGTCGGTGCTTGGAGCGGCGGAGTTTAGGGCGTCGGCAGCGGGATGGTCCGCGGGGGAGACTTCGCTGCTTGCGGCGCTTGCGGGCTCTGCGGCCGTGGTCGCTTCGGGCGCAGACGATGTCGCCGCTTCCAAGCGGGC
>Ga0187871_10001960_pt1 | contig 17225 bp, 15 predicted proteins | sample June2016WEW_16_1_FD_132988 | JGI IMG/M metagenome (GOLD analysis project Ga0187871, IMG submission 132988) | Peatland microbial communities from SPRUCE experiment site at the Marcell Experimental Forest, Minnesota, USA - June2016WEW_16_10 | ecosystem: Environmental > Terrestrial > Soil >...
ACACTGGCGAACCTGTCTATCTTGAAGAGCAACAAGGCAAGAGCAATTCGATTCTCGACTCTCGACGCTCTGTGCAGGGAACTGAACTGTTCTCCGGGAGATATTTTGAAGTATGACTCAAGTGGCGGCGGGCGGAGTGAATCGCCGCTGTGATCCTCGTCTGCGCGAAATCCGCGCTGGTGTGATCGCACTCTCGAGAGCACTCGGCGACGCGCCGCTGCGTGGTGGCACCCACTGGATTTGCGCTGGAAGGACAACGAGATGCGAAAAGGGTTTACGAGAAAACCGAAAGCGGACGAGCCCGCGACGCCAGGCAAGAACTACATCACTCCGAGCGGGCTGCAGCGCCTCCAGGATGAGCACCGGTTTCTGCTCACCAGGGAACGCCCGGCCGTGACGGAGGTGGTGGCGTGGGCTGCCAGTAACGGCGATCGGAGTGACAACGCCGACTATCAGTACGGCAAGCGGCGGCTGCGGCAGATCGATGGGCGGATTCGCTTTCTCAGGAAGCGGATCGAAGCCGCGGAAGTGGTGGACCCGGAAACTCCGAGAACGGGGCAACCGGCCACGAGAGCATTCTTCGGCGCGACCGTGCGCTATGTCAACGCCGCGGGAGTGGAGCGAGTGGTGAGCATCGTGGGCACCGACGAAGTCGATCTCGACCGTAACCACATCAGTTGGGTGTCGCCTCTGGGGCGCGCGTTGCTGAAGTCAGCAGCAGGCGACAGCGTTGTACTCCAAGCGCCGGGCGGTACAGAATACCTTGACGTGCTGGAAGTGTGTTACGAGCGCATTTCAGTGGAACCGTTCCGTGAGCCGCCTGGATCCGAGTCCTCGTCAAAGGGATCCTCTCGCCGACCCATTCCAACTGACGAAGGTTAACGAGGCGGCACGCGAGAATCCCACGTCACGAGCAAGGACGATTGCGTGGTGCAAATACTATGACCACTCAGGCGTGCGAGACCCCGACCGGCTGGCGCTCGCAAGATGGGACGACGACGGAGGGCAACCGTGGCCGCGATCATGAGATAGAGATTTCTCGCCTTTGCGGTAAGTGTGACTTTGACCACAGTACCCCTGCCGCATTGAACACTTGCGGGCGAACAAACCGGTGATATACTTCCAATGACTTGTTTCTCCCGGAGGGGCTTATGTCAGCCGGACTGGATAATCTCAAGCACGTCGTCGTCCTCATGATGGAGAACCGTTCCTTCGACCATATGTTGAGGGCTCTCCGCGCGGCGGACCCCCGAATCGAAGTTCTTATCGGCAATGAGACCAATCCACACCGGATCATCCACGCCCCCCGGCAGCATCTATGAAGACCCACATCGCACTGCTCTCCGTCCTCGCCCTCGCCGCATCCGCGCGCGCGCAGTCCACCATGGCCCCGCTGCTCACCCGCGCATGGGACAACCACCGCTCGGGATGGAACCAGCAGGAAACCGTCCTCACGCAGGCCAACGTCAAAGCCCGAGGCATCACCCACATCACCACCATACCCGTCATCGGCGACGCGCGCGGCATGGAGTCACAGCCCCTCATCCTGCCCGGCGTCACACTGGCCGACGGCACCACGCACAACGTCATGATCCTGCCCTCGATGGCGAACATCGTCCGCGGCGTTGACGCCACTACCGGCGCCGGGCTCTGGCAAACCCCACCCCTCGGCACACCCATCACCGGCAGCGACTCCCTCGGCCCCAACGGGCCCGGCGCCATGTGTCCCGGGGCCAATCAAACCATCGACTGTTACCAGATCAATCAGTATTGGGGCGTCCTCTCCACCGGCGTCGTCGACCCCGACACTTCGCTCGTCTACCTGGTGGCCTGGATCTCGCCCGACGGCACGCCGCAAAACGGCAAGCACTATATGTGCGTGCTCAACGTGAAGGACGGAACCCAGGCCGTCGCGCCCGTCCTCATCGATGGCGCCAACGGCACGCAAACCTGGTCAGCCTACATGCGCAAGCAGCGCAGCTCGCTGGTCATGACGAACATCAACGGCCGCAAGACCATCTTCTTCGCCTCCGGCACCATTCAGGAACTGGGCAGCGGCGCCGCAGGCTGGGTCCTGGCCTATGACGTTGCCACCAACCAAGTCACGGCGGCTCTGCCCACCACGCAGGGATTCGGCGGCGGCATCTGGATGGCGGGCCAGGGTCTCGCCGCCGATTCGCAGGGCTATCTTTACGCCGTCACCGGCAACGGCTCCTTCGACGGCGTCAACAGCTTCGCCGAATCGATCCTGAAAATCCGGTACACGCCGCCGTCCGGCCCGACGCCCGCTTCTCTCACAATCGTGAGCTGGTTCACTCCCTACCTCGATAGAGCGCGCTCGCCCGGCGGCTACCCCGGCCCGACGTCACCAGCGGCCACCAAACCTGCTGGCATCAGCGCGCCGTCTGAAGCCGTCCGCCCCGTCAATGCCGCCATGAGCCCCTCCATGAAACACGCACGCGTGGTGAAGACGAAGAACGCCCAGGGCAAAGCCGTCCGTCTGTTCTATCCCCGTGTCGCCACGCCCGGCGCGTGGTGGGATGAAGATCTCGGCTCCGCGCAGGGGGCGCTGCTCGAGAGCTATGGCTTCTACGTCGTCAGCGGCAAGGACGGCATCGCCTACGTCACCAGAATCGCAGGCCTCGGCAACACCATGCCCACCGACTTCGGCAACGCCAAAACCAACTGCGCCAAACTCGCCACTCTTCCAGTCTTTCTCACCGAAGACCCCGGCCCCGTCGACCCCTGTCCCCAGGATCCCACCACGCTGAACTTCTTTCCCTGGGGCAAAACGCGCCACATGCACATGACTCCGGTGCAGTACATGAGCCGCACCCGCGGCCAGGTGCTCTTCGCCTGGGGCGAGAACAGCCAACTCCACGCCTGGTCCGTTGCTCCTTCCGGCACGCTCACCTATCTCGCCCAGGGCAACGAATTTGCATCGCCGAATGTTACAAACACCCCAGGCGGGATGCCCGGCGGCTTCTGCTCCATGTCCAGCAACGGATCCACGCCCGGCACGGCGCTGCTCTTCTGCACCGTCCCCTACGGCGATGCCAATACCACCGTCACTAACGGCCGCCTCCTTGTCTACGACCCCGACAACTGGGTCACAAATGCCGACGGCAGCCAGACCATCCCCGTCCTCTGGGACTCGCAGCAATGGAATATTCAGTTCCTATTCAATAAGTTCAACCCGCCCATCGTCGATGGCGGCCAAATCTACGTCCCCAACTACAACGGAGGCGTCGACGTGTATGGACTGACCCCGCAACCGACACCTTAGCCGATATGAAGTCAATCATCATGGGCAATCATCAGGTCAAAACCAACATTGACACCGCATCTGGCAAGCGCTTCTTCCTGCGCCTCCTTTTCGAATCGCGCGTTAAGCTTCCTTTCGTCGTGCATTCCGATCAATCTGGTGGATAAGCGATCCTATCAACCCGTGTTTGACGACAATGCGCGCGCCAGCCGCTACTACGTTCAGATTCTGGATGACTCGTGGGGCCCTCCGGAGATGAATTTTGAGCGGGGTTGTCGGCTGGCACAAGAGTGCAAAGCGGACCCGCAGATGCCAATGAAGGGGGGCCGGATGGGTCGAAGCGTCTGGCGGAGCGACAACCGGGGGAATCAACTCTGGCGCGCTTACCAGTCGGCGCGTCCACCGGCGGCAATCACACGCACCGGCGCGAGTTTTTCCACGAGCCCATTGGCGTACATCTTCGCCGACGGCTCCTTCGACCTTCGACGTCATCAACGGATTCACCTTGAATACCCCTGGATGAAGTTCTCGTGGGCATAACTCTAATTGCGCCATTTCGACGCGCGAGGGCAGCTCATAGCCGATCAGCGCATAGGCCAACCGACGTGCGGTATAGCCGGACCTTATCCAGCTAGCGATCTTGCTTTTGGACCTTATGGACGCTCCGGGAGAGCGCTCCACTCCACTTTTCACGCGACCAGCGAGACTAGGCCGATAAGCTAGGTTATCCAAAGGCTTCTCGAAGTCCGCGGTCGTGGCGAAGTGGCTCTCGGAATCCTGCTTACGCTATCCTTCCTGCTTCAGATCGTCCATCGCCTTTCGCAGGCTGAGCGGTCGCATATCAGTCCAGACCTTGCCGATACGCCTCGGGGGACAGTTGAAAACCGGCCAATGAGGGACACCTCAAAAGCGGCCAACGGCGTCAGACAGGACAGACACACCAGCCGTCAGTGATGACCAGAATCGGGCCGGACTCTGGGAAGTCCGCGGCGCGCTCCAACAGGTCGATGCCCGGTTGCAGCACCGTGCCGCCACGCCCCCGGACCTTCACGCTCCCCGCGATATCGTCGGGCCGCATATAGCCGGCGTCATAGGCGAAAGCGTCGCAGAACATCACCCGTGCCGCTGACACCTCGCGCGACTCACTATAGCTGCAATCGCGCCCAGACAGTCGCTGAGCAGCAGTCGGTCCATGGATCCCGACGTGTCCAGCACCACACCGAACGTCCTCCCGTCCAGCGACAGTGGCGCTTGTGTGTAACGAGGGCGCGGAATATCCGGTGTGCTGCTCTGCCGCCGGCTTGGTCGCGCATAGCTGCGGACCTTTTCGAGCGGCGGAAAGCAGTCGTCGAACCAGCGTGCGAGTTCCACGTCCCAAGGGATCGGCGGCTGGTTCGGAGCCCGGATTTCTTCTATGAGAGCAGCGGGGAGCAACCCACGTCTCTGCTCATGGTGATAGAGCAATCCTTGCGCGAGACAGCTGCGATAGAAAGCGTCGAGATCTGTCCCGGCCTGCGTGGCCCACCAGTTCACGGACGGCGCATCGAGGATGTCTCCCAGCCCAACTCCGCGGAACGTGCCCAACCGGCGGAATCGTCGCAGGTCAGTCACGATCCGGTCGTAGACTGCCTCTGCCGATAGCCCCTTGAGGCTTTCATCCAGGAGCAGACCCACCTGGGGGACGGAGCCAATGCGCATCGGCAAGCCATTCGTTGATCACGAAATCCGACTTCATCGGCGAAGCGCTGCACCAGCGCGGATTTCCCTATGCCAGGTGGACCCCAGATGAAAACCGGGCGTACCACTGCGACGTTCAGCAGGAAGTCGCTAAGTTGTCTTTGCGTAAGTGTTGTGCAAGCATTCATCGGCTAAGTTGCAATTGGCGTTGATAAAGCCGCGCGGAGTATCCTCCTCGCTGCGGCAAGTGGTTGTGGCAAGAACGCTGGAGACAAACGTAACCCATGCTTCCTCGCAGCCAGACAGGCGCGAAGAGCGGAACTCTTCAGGGCAGTAGAATCACTTGCTGTTATTGGTAACGAGTCGAATAGCCCGAGAGCGCGAAATCATGCGGCCTCGTGGCCTGTGCGGACTTGCTTGGGCGAAGAAACCGAGCGAAGAAGAATGACGAACTTATTGATGATAATCCAGACACTGGCTCCAATGCAAGAGAATTCAGACAGTGGCATCTGCTGCAACCGCGCTGAGCTATCCTGAAGTCATCCCCGATGGGCCGCTATTTCACCGAGCTTGCGACCGCGTTTGTGCGAGGGCGATTGGATCAGTCGCAGGCGACCATTGATACAGGCCTTCAGGCTGCGCGCGAAGAGGCCCGCGCACATCTCCGCGGGGCCCGTGATTTCGCCTGGAACGCTACGAACCTGAGCCGCGACGTACGCCGGCAACTGATCGACGTTTTCGCCGACTATGGCGCGAGGGTTCGCATTGTCTATGTTGAGGCGAGCCCAGCCCGGCTGTTCCCCCAGAATCGGAACCGCGAGGCTGCGGTACCTGAGGGAGCCCTGCAGCGAATTATGGAACGATGGGAAGTGCCCGATGCCACCGAGGCCGATCAAGTCGAATGCTGGGTGAACGGCGAGAGGAGGTCTAGGTGAAGCAGCACCACCCACAGAGATTTACGCTTGGCCGCGTGGTGGCCGCTCGATCACGGCCGCGGATGATCCCTGTAGTGAGGCGGGTGTCAATAACGGTCGACCTCGAGAGCATCTCCGCGGTTTTCACGGCCCGTAGCGCAATGGTGGCTCATTAAGCCCCAGATGAATTCTCAGCATTGATAACGGACTCTGCGGCCACGCTGTGACGCCCCGCTCGAAGGAATTCTCCAGAGATGGTACCCACAAAAGTCCCCACAATGGCGCTGCACTCGCACGCTTCGAATCCACGGAATCCACACATGTCAAAGAGGTTGGAGAGTTCTCGAACTCTACAACCCTTCGGCAGTTTCCCCGCTGGCACCCACGTGCACGAAGAATCAAACTTGCGTAAGCTATTGAAAACATGGTCGGGCCGCCGAGATTTGAACTCGGGACCTCTTGCACCCCAAGCAAGAAACGCTTGCACACTATGCCTCCGCATGCTGAAAACAAAGCACTTGCGACTTTAAGTCCGCGGGAATAATGCGGGAATTTTGCGGGATTTGGCGAGTTTGCGGGAATATTGCGGGATGAAAAACCACGGCTCGGCGGGGTTGGCGGCATCCCGGATGACACGGCAGAAATCGCCGGGAGGTGACTGCATGGGAACCGAGATTTCCGGCCTGAAGCAACGGCTTGAGAGCGTCAAAACTGATGCTATTCGGTTCGTTGAGGAGATAGATGAAGGGATCGTCACTGGTCCCGAGACTAGTATCCAACGCTTGATGGGCGTGTGGAGCGGCAGAAGAGAAAAGGATTACGCACGGGCCGAGGAATTACGATACCGACTTCGCGTGTTCACCCTCGATCTAGCCATGGCGATGGAACGCTCGCCGGTGCTCACGAAAACCGACCTCCGCGATATCGGACGGACCGGAAAACGCATGTGTGCTGCGCTCAGATTTGAGCAATACACCGGCAGCTTGGTTGAGCGCGGCGAACCGATTCGCGCGATCGACGCGAAATTCATCCTGGAGGACGGCTTTGAAGCGATGACGCAATGGGTCGACTTGGCGCCGGATCCCAGGCTGACGCCTCGTGACGAGGCACACGGATGAGGAGGGCTGATATGGCAAAGCGGTCGACACCAACCAGTGATGCGCTGGAGATCCTGCGCCGTCGCGTTCACGAAGGGATGCCGCGTCGATTCAAGAAACTTGAAGGGGCGCGGGCGAACGAAGAAATCGCCCGCAAAATCCAGCAGTTGCGCATAGCAGCGAACCTCACTCAAGGCAGCTTGGCAAGTTTGCCGGCACCATCGCGCTGGTCGTCCGCCGCCTGGAGGACGCGGACCGCGAAGGTCATCCTCTGGTAATTCTGCAAAGGATCGCGACCACGCTACATCAGCGAGTCGAGATCCGGTTCGTCCCGATGCAGCGGTCCACGTAGCAGATTAGACGGTCACCACCGCGCCCCCGTAATCCGCCCTTCGGGAACCGCAAGTTGTACGGTCCCGCCCGTTTGCCGTTTTGGCTCTGCCTACGCGCTCCATCTCATCCGATTTTCTCTAGGGGCAGAATGAAGCCTTGATGGTCGTGGTCCCTGCTCGTGATGGTTTGACCGCGCATCCACATATTCGGCGACGCGACGCCGACGTCGCGGTGACTAACCCGCGCCCGCGGCCGCCGACCCGGCGCGCATTCGTGATAGCAACTCGAGTTTTCGCGCCGAGCCCTAAACCACGAACCACGCCTGAATCCTCTGGCATGCAGCTTGCTATGTTGATGGCTTCGAGTCCCTCGATGCGGCCACTTTTAGCTTGTGTTTTGGCCTTGTCATTCGGCATATCGGGCTGCGCGATTTCGCAGTCCGGTCCGCGCCAGACTTGGCAGACGGGCTTCTGGTTGTGGGAGGGCTACAGCGCCATCCCTCCATGGAAGGGCGACCCTCTCGACGTCATTTTCTTGCAGGTGGGGAGCATGGGACCGCGCGAACGGGGTCAGCCATACTGGGTGAGCGCATACCCGGGAATCCCCGCCAATCTACCCCCGGCACGGGAATATTGGCTGGTGTTTCGATACGAACAGCAGGGGATTCCCGACCCGGAGATCGCACCCTACGTCGCCGACGCGGTCACGGACCTCCGCCTGTCGGCCCAGCGGCAGCAATTGAAAATCGCTGGCATCCAACTCGATATCGACTGTCCGACCGCGAGGCTGCATGACTACGCACGCCTGATCCACAGCCTGCGCGAGTATCTTCCCGGCGAGTACCAAATCTCCATCACCGCGCTGCTTGACTGGTTCCGCGAGGGCTCGGGGGTCGGTGAAGTGATTCGCGAAGCCGACGAATTTGTGCCTCAGTTTTACGATGGCGGCGGCCGCTACGGCGGAGAGAGCGTGATCGCCTCGAAGGTCGACGGCGCCCGGTGGGGACCGATCTTCAATCGATTCGGGAAACGTTTCCGTGTTGGGATATCCACATTCGGGCGCGTTCACAACGACGCGCGCTACTATTTCGGCGATCTGAGCCTGCTGGATGTCGGATCGAACTCGGCGTTCCAGGTGCAAGCGGCACGCAGCGAAACCAACGAGTTAGTACTGAGGTATCGCGCTGTCCGCAAGACGAAGGTCGGTTACGTCGGCTACGAGCCGGGAACGGGCTTCGAATTCGTACTCGCTACTCCCGAATCTGTCAGTGGCGCAGTGGATGCAGTCCGGCACATGGGTGGACAATGCGCCGGAGTGCTATTCTTTCGCTGGCCGGCGGCCTATGAAAGCTTGACCATGTTTCCCGAAGAAGTACTGCAGGCAGCCGGAATCGGAAGCTCGGCCACCCGAAAGAGTCAACTGCTATAGGTTGACGGCCACTGTGCCACGGTTTCCTGCCGGGACCTGTACCTGGAGAGCGCGCACCCACTCGCCCCGGCGGTCCTTCACGGCCGGGTGCGCGTCTCCGCCGAATTGGAATACGTTCTTCCCGAACCGAAGCTGCAGACTCGCATGAGCGGGCCCTCGCAGATCGAGTTTGCTGTACCGGCGTACTGTGGGCGCGGCCGGTTGTTCATCGGTCGCGCTGTCACCTTGAAGCCGGCTGAGTTCACGTTGGAGGATCTCCGATGATCGGGAAACGATTCTTGCGAGCAGCCGCGGGCGCTCTTCTTGTGCTCGGTTGTCTCTCCGCCTGTGGGTGGGATGACACGCTGCGTGAATATTTGGACGCACGCTTCTGGCAGCCGTTTGCCAAGTGGGCCGAAAGCTTCTCAAGACCGAACGTGAAGAGGATTTCCGTTCCGTATGCCGGAATGACCGCGGCGCAGAACGATAGTCCGCTGCAGCGGGCCCGGACGGCGTATCAGCAGTTTTCGGGCACCGATGAGCAGCTAAAGGCGGCGCGTGAGGCAGTCGCGGCGGCCGACGCCGACTCGTCGCTAGGAGTCAAAGATCGCGAAGAACTGAGTCTGATCGATGCCAAGGTCGAGATGCGGGCGGGCGAACCGGATGATCGAGAACAGCTTGGCCGCGCCAAGACGAAGCTGAAGGCGTTTCTGCAAAATGCGCGGGACGAGGCATTCGCCAGCGAGGCGCGCGGGTGGCTGGCGCGGGTCAATTACCTGATGGGCGATCAGGCTGCCGCCGGCAAGATCTACCTGGATGAGTTGAACCGCAGCGGCTCAAACCTCAGTCGTGACACTTTGCTCAATTCGCTGCACATCGTCTACGGGTACGATGGAGGACCGCAGTTGCGGGCCCAACTCGATCAATATTTCGACGCACCGGCGCATGCGGCGTTCGCGATCGAGGTGGCGACGAATCCCCACTGGGACCGTTACGATCGGCAAATGGATGCTGCGCGCGAGACGCCCGCGTTGTACCCCAGAATCCGGGAGCTTCTGGACCAGCATCGCGCGCTGCTGAACTCCGGGACCCTCGCGCTGCTTGCGATGCGGACGGCGCTGCGCGCTGGCGATCCAGCCGGGGCAGGGAGGATCGCCAGTGAAGTTCCATCTGACGCGCCTGTACGCAGCGATCCCGATTTCAACTGGATGACCGGCGCCGCAGCCTACCTCTCGCACGATTATGCGGCCGCAGAAGTGCCGTTGCTGGCGCTGTTTCGATCGGCGAAGGCATCGCGAGATCAAAAAGCTGCTGCCGCATACGGACTGTGCGGCGTGTACTGGAAGACCGGAAATGTGACAGAGCGGATTCGCTACGCGCTATGGCTGAATACCCTCGACCGCAAGGAACAATTGGGCCTCTCATACGCCGGCCAGATCGACGACTACACAGTGTATTGGAACTGCTCAGGTTGGGATTTGGGCATGCTTTTGGACGCCGAAGCCCCTATCGAAACCATGCAGCAGTTCGTCGAGGCGAATCCCAAACTGGAGGATATCCGGCTGGTCCAGTATGCGGTGGCGGTGCGATTGAGCCGGGAAGACCGGTACGCCGAAGCGGCATCGGTGTATCAGGAAATCCACGCAGTTGTGCGCGCGCCGCGGACGCGCCGGCTGGCGGCACTGTATAGCGAGGCCAATCGCCAGGATGTGACCGACACAGAGCGTTGGGAGGCGAAGATCCGGTTGGCCCAATTTCTAAGTGACAACGAGGATCGGATCTATTACAATGACACGCTTTGGAGAGGATTTCAGCGCGATGCTTTCGAGGCATCCGGACGTGGTGATACGACGCACGAGGAGCGGGACAGCCTAGCGGCCCGCGAACGCCAACTCAAGGACGAACAGGAGGAATACTGGCGTGCGCACCTAATCCTGCGCGACGTGGTGCGCGAGGCGGGAAGAAATTCCATTGGCAAGAGGGCGGCCGCACTGGAAGTGGACTGCCTGCGCCGCATCAATACCGATCGCTTCGGGCGGAGTGACGAGATTCGAGCGACCGATATCGAGATATCGAGATATCGAGGTGGCTGCGAGTGGCGGTGCACTAAAGGCGGGAGTCCTTATGATGATACACCCGTTTCAGATGACGCCCAGCCACAAAGGTCAAGGTGGGTGTGCGACATAAAAGTGAAGACCTGTGCGAATCTCCCAGAAAGCGGAATAATCTGGGAGTACTTGCTACTTCAGTCCAATTCACCGCCGTCGCGACGAGCCGAGCTTACAGCGACCGCGCCCTGTCAGTCGCCAAAGGGCTCAAATCTGCGCGACGCTCGCGCCGGCTGAAATCCCGTTGCGGCGTTCCTTCACTTCTATGTCGCACACCCGGTCAAGGTCGAAACAGGGCACGACGCGTCTGCAGTTTTGCCTGTTCCCTAGCGGTACTGCTTTCCTGCCTACCAGCGGCCCGCCCGGACCAATTGCCTCATTTGTTATTCGGCCAGAGAATAGGGACCGACTGGAAACCCGAGTCCGAACCATGGATGAACTTCGTAGCTATCAGCTCGGACGGCTTGACAGTGGCGGCCAACGGAAATGTTCCCGGAGGCAATGCCCCCGAACTGGGCCTGTGGACCTTTCCCGCCGGAGAATACCTTCGACGCATCGCTGGAACGCCGATAGCCATCTCCGCGGATTTCCGGTATCTCGCCACCGAGAATAGCGTCCTGGACCTGCGGACCGGCAAGCCGGTCTTTCAGTTCTTCCGCGAGCAGGACACGATAACGAGCGCGGCGTTTACTTTAACAGGAGACTATGTTGCGCTTGTGGGAGGCCGGGGTACGGAAAAAGGCAAACGTACGCAAATCTGTGTGCGGAGGACCGTTGACGGATCGCTTGTTTCGAGCTTCTGCACGAGGTATACGGGATCGCTGGCCTTCCATCCCGACGGTCACACCCTGGCGTCCGGCCACTGGAATAACGTGACCCTCTGGGATGTTCGCTCCGGCGTGAGGCTGGCGCTCCTGGCCGGTGTCCCACGACCCGTCGACGTCAACGGATATGATCGAGACGGCAGATACATGTGTGGGATGGGGTTCAGTCGCGACGGGAAGGTGCTGGCGGCTGGAAGCGATGACGGTGAAATCCAGCTTTGGGACGTCGGAGCCCGCAAGCTCCTGCATTCCCTGAAGATCGGGTGGAGTGATGTGTCCAATCCAGCGTTTAGCCCGGACGGAAAACTGGTGGCGGCTGGAACCTACGCCGACGGGACTGTATCCCTGGTGGACGTGCAGTCGGGAAAGATCCTTTCTCAAGTTCAGGTTTCAATGTTTGGCTGCGGCTCGGTGGCATTTAGCCCGGATGGCCAATATCTGGTCACGCCCTCAAATGGGGGCGAACTCAATGACGGAAAACACGACCGAGGCGGAACGATACGTGTCTTCCGCGTGGTGGAGTGAGCAGCGCGCCCAGTTCCAAAAGGCTGCTTTCACTCGAGACCTAGCGCCCGTCGCGCCCCATATGTTCGCTTGGGGGAAGTGTGCAAAGACAGCAGCACCCGACTGCGGTAAACCAAGCGACCCGGACTCGTAGGCGCGATTCCGCCACCAGAGCGGCTCGTCGGCGGCTGGACACCGCGCCAGGAACCGCTCGGGCCGCCGGAAAGCACCTTGAACGGAACCTGGTCTGAACTCCAACGGTGCTTCCGTTTCGCCCGCACGATCTAAGGACAATTTCGGTAGCAACGTCCACGATTGACCTGCAGTATGTTTCAGTGTAATAATTGGTTTCAGCAAATGCTGAAAATGGCAAATCCAGTGAAAGAACGGAAGCCAGAACGTGAAGCCGCCGATCGGCTGGTGGCGGTACTGCGGGAAGTCCCCTTCCTGGCGCCGATCAGCGTCCGGCGAGAGAACGCGCGCGGAGACTCGCTAATCGATTTCATTCTAACGCTTCGTTCTCCGGCGATCGATCGACGCCTTGTGTGCGAAGTGAAGTCGAGCGGACAGCCGAGGATCGCCAGGGAAGCCTGCCTGAATCTGCTGGACTACGTCCGCACCGAAGAACGGGATTACCCGGTTTTCATCGCACCCTACATCTCGCCCGCCGCGGCGGTCATCTGCGATCAGTACAAGGTCGGCTATTTCGACCTGGCCGGCAACTGCCGCTTGACTTTCGATCAGGTGTATATTCGCCGGCAAGGCTTCCCCAATTCAACCGTGCAGAAACGTGATCTCCGATCTCTGTACTCGCCCAAGGCGGAGCGAGTCCTCCGGGTTCTTCTCGCTGCCGGAAGGCGAAGCTGGCGAATGCAGGAACTCGCGGACGAGGCCAACGTCAGCCTAGGCCAGGCGGCCAATGTCAAGAAGATCCTGTCCAACCGGGAGTGGGCAGAGGCGGTGGCTGGGGGTTTTCGCCTTCGTTCGCTGGACGATGGCGTCCTGCCCATACTCACCGAATGGATCGAGAACTACCGAGTCGAGCGCAACGACGCTCGCGAGTATTACTCGTTGAAACCAGTTCCGCAGACAGAAGCCGAACTGGTAGATGCGAGCCGGCGGATCAAAGCACGGCTTGCTTTCACCGGCTTCTCTGGTGCCGTTCGGTTCGCCCCGGCAGTGCGATATCAGCGGGTCACAGCGTATGTTCTTGGTGACCTTCCAGCTTTGGCCGATCGGCTGGGTTTGAAGCCGGTGTCATCTGGCGCCAATGTCACATTGGCCGAGCCATCTGACGAGGGCGTCTTCTACGGCATGAAACAAGTCGAAGGAGCACCGGTCGTTGGTCCTGTCCAGCTCTACCTCGACCTCATGCAAAACAAGGGCCGCGGAGAAGAAGCCGCCTCAGCGATCCTGGAGGAGGTCATCAAGCCCCTATGGCGCTGACCTTTCGCGACTACTCCGCCGATCAAGTTGAGGCGGCCCGGTCCGTTCTGCTGGAGCTCGTACACCTGCTGGGCGAATACCGTGACGACATCGTGGTCGTCGGCGGGTGGGTTCCGCAGTTGATCCTTCCTCCGGGGCCGAAACAGCACGTCGGCAGCATCGACGTGGACCTGGCCCTGAACCATCGGAACCTCCGTGAAGCAGGATACGCAACCATCCAGGCACTCCTCTTGCGACGTGGCTACGAGCAAGATCCCCGGCAACCATTCATTTTTCACCGCACCGTCGTCGTGAATGGCAACGCCATCAAAGTTGAGGTTGACTTCCTGGCTGGCGAATATGAAGGCACTGGGCGAAAACATCGCACGCAGCAGGTGCACGAAGGACGCGCCCGCAAGGCCCGTGGCTGCGACCTTGCATTTGATCTTTACGTCGAAACAGACATCGAGGGCGAACTGCCCGAGGGCGGACGGGACCAGGCTCGTATCAGAGTGTCATCGGCTGTAGCGTTTCTGGTGATGAAAGGCATGGCGCTCCACGATAGGCTGAAAGAAAAAGACGCATGGGACGTCTATTTCACCGTCGCCAATTTTCCGGGCGGCCTCGATGCGCTCACCCAACAAATCAGGCCTCACATGGACAACCGGTTGGTGCAAGAAGGCCTCCGGAAGATAGCCGACAAGTTCGCGTCGCCGGAACACATGGGCCCTAAGTTCGTCGCAGACTTCGAAGACATCCAGGATCGCGACGAACGCGCCTTACGAACGCGGGACGCCTTCGAGCGCGTCAGCTACCTGCTGAAAGCTCTCGGCTTGGGCTAACGCATCAGCTCATCTCGGAAGTGTGGCGAGGCACAAGTGAGGCGACCGGAGAGCCCAACCATGCCTGTGAGCCTGCTCCATCTCACGGCTGTAGCTGATGAAATGCACGGTCGCGTCCACGCCGCACAGAGTGCGCGTACCTGGGCCGCTTTGGAAATCGAGTGGTCGCAGATATCATCCTCGACCCACTCGGCACATCCTGGCTAGCGGAGGACTGGTGGGCGCGGGCAGACTCGAACTGCCATTTTCGGTTTAGAAGACCGAGGCCCTGTCCGTTGGACTACGCGCCCCATATGCGCCGGGCAATTGGCGGGGATGGGGAGATTCGAACTCCCTGCCTGCTGTTTAGGAAACAGCCGCGCTGTCCTTTTGCGCCACACCCCCATGCCTATGCGAACAGATATCTGTCCCACGCTCTTTCATCTCCCCGGAGCAGTTTGTGCTTCGCGTGGATGGAGATCTGCAGCGGCTGCTTAATCAGCGGCATACCCGCCTCCAGTGGCGTACGGTTCGATTTGCGGTTGTTACACCCGAAGCAGCATGCGACAAGATTCTCCCAGGTGCTCATACCCCCGCGAGACCGGGGCACCACGTGATCCAGGGTAAGATCCCCCGCCGGCAGTTTGCTCCGGCAGTACTGGCACGTGAACCCATCTCGAAGCAGAATCCCTTTCCGGGAAACCGAGCGGCTCTGTCGGGGGACGCGCCGGTACCGCACCAGCCGGATCACGTTCGGGACCGGGATGCTGATCCGACTGGCCCGCACCAAGTACTGAGACACTTCTTCCACGAGCGCCACGCCCTTGCAAACCATGATGATGGCGCGGCGCGCGGTGATAATATTCACAGGCTCATAGCTCGCATTGATGCAGAGCACTAAGCGATTGAGAGACATAAAGACCTCTGGTGCGCCGGGCCATTCCCGCCATGGCTGCGTCTCGCTTAAAAGGCGAGTCCACGTTCTCTCAGTGGTACCGGCGCATAACTTGGTACCGGGTACAGGGATCGCACCTGTCTGTTTCGGTTTGTAGGACCGACCTGGGCCACTAGCCCAGCTACCCGGCATGGTGCCCGCGCTGGGAGTCGAACCCAGCCTGCGCTCTGATCTGGAGCTTCGGAGCTAACAAGGCTCCCCAGTCACCGTAACTTTCGCGGGCCAACCTTGGCTCTCGGGGCAGGACTCGAACCTGCACATTTCCTGATTAACAGTCAGGCGCATTGCCAATTTTGCTACCCGAGAATAACCTGGTGCCCCCGGCAGGACTCGAACCTGCAACCTTTCGGGTAAGAACCGAAAGCTCTGATCCAGTTGAGCTACGGAGGCAAAACTCTGGTAGGGGCAGCGAGGCTCGAACTCGCGTCTGATAATTGAAAATCATCGATCCTGGCCATCTAGACGATGCCCCCATGGCGTCCCCGGCGGGTACGATCCCGCATTGCTGGAGTGAGAAACCAGTTTCCTGGCCACTTAGAAGACAGGGACCAAACTTATGGCGGAGCGTACGGGAATCGAATTCGCCTGAACCCGGTAGACGGCCGGGCACCTCGCCAGTCGGTCTACGCTCCGTGGTGACCGTGACAGGGATCGAACCTGCGACCTCGACTTTCGGAAAGTCGCGCTCTGATCCAACTGAGCTACACGGTCATAACTGTGGCGCCCGTGAGAGGACTCGAACCTCTGGCCTCTTGTTTCGTAGACAAGCACTCTGATCCAACTGAGCTACACGGGCGTAAACTTGGCAGGGGCGGATGGATTTCAACCACCGAATGGCAGGGTCAGAACCTGCTGCCTTAAGCGCTTGGCTACGCCCCTATGGCTGGGAGAGTGGGACACGATCCCACAACCTGCGGATCCAAAGGCCGCCGCTCTGCCGGTTGAGCTCGTCTCCCAATGTTGGGGTGACCGGAGAGAATCGAACTCTCGTAGACTGGTTCACAGCCAGCCGCCTGAACTCGGCTACGGTCACATCTGGTGCCGGAAGCGGCGCTCGAATCCGCGTCTGCTGGGTTTCAACCAGCCGCTACACCGTCTCAGCTATTCCGGCGAACCTGGTGGAGATGGAGAGAATCGAACTCTCATTTGATGGGTGCAGGCCATCGGTCCTCCCGTTGGACGACATCCCCGTGGTAGCGGGTGACGGTAACGCTCCGTCTCGGCTCGGCTTATGAGACCGTGCTGTGGACTTCCTCTACCCGCAACAAACCTGTTGGTCCCAGCCGGTTGAATCGAACAACCGTCTCGCGCTCATCGGGCGCACGTTCTCCCATTGAACTAGGCTGGGATGGAGCCCTGTGTCCGAATCGAACGGACTTCTCCGATGAACAGGACCGGCGCATCGCCATCTATGCTTACAGGGCGCTTGATTCTGGAGCCAATGGAGCGAATCGAACGCTCATCGGTTGCCTACCGTGCAACTGCTCTCCCATTGAGCTACATTGGCTGGAGCCGGAGGGGGTAATCGAAACCCCGACCTCCGCGGTACGGGTGCGGTGCTCTTCCGCTTGAGCTACTCCGGCATGGAGCGGGTGCGGAGAATCGAACTCCGTTGACCGGACTGGCGATCCGATGCCCAACCAATAGGCCACGCCCGCAGAAGCTCTGGAGCGGACGGAGATAATCGACATCTCTTCTCTGAGTTGGAGGCCCCAGGGCACACCCTATATACCACGCCCGCTCACGTCATACTTCTCGTGATGCTTATTCAAATGTCAAAGACCTGCGCTGAGACACACTTTCGGCGCGTCGCTTCCAGCCGGAAGCAAGTTAGACAATGCCTCAAAGGACCGATAAAACAAAAAAAGCGGGCGGCCATTTTTGGTGGCCGCCCG
>Ga0187871_10001962_pt1 | contig 17197 bp, 12 predicted proteins | sample June2016WEW_16_1_FD_132988 | JGI IMG/M metagenome (GOLD analysis project Ga0187871, IMG submission 132988) | Peatland microbial communities from SPRUCE experiment site at the Marcell Experimental Forest, Minnesota, USA - June2016WEW_16_10 | ecosystem: Environmental > Terrestrial > Soil >...
AAGCCGGCCAATATCTTCGTGACCAAAAGAGGGCACGCAAAAATCCTGGATTTTGGTCTTGCGAAGGTTGTTGCTGCGACGGACGGCGGCGAGCCCGGAGCAACCATTGGCAGCGAAGAACACCTAACCAGCCCGGGCGCGACTCTTGGAACCATCGCCTACATGTCGCCGGAGCAGACCAAGGGCAAGGAACTCGATGCCCGCACCGATCTGTTCTCGTTCGGCGCGGTGCTCTACGAAATGGCCACGGGTACAGTGCCATTCCACGGGGAGACGTCGGCGCTCATTTTCAAAGCCATCCTCGATTCTGACCCGCCGCCGGTGGTGCGTTTTAATCGCGACGTTCCTTCGCGGCTGGAAGACATCATCAATCGCGCGCTGGAAAAGGACCGCGATCTGCGGTTCCAGAGCGCAAAAGAAGTGCGGTCGGAGTTGCAGCGGCTGAAGCGCGACAGCGCAACGGGCCGGGCGCCGGCAGCCGGCTCCGGGATGGTCCCGGCGGTGCAGGAAGCCTCGCAAACCGCAGCGCCAGCGAACGTCGCTGCCTCCGGTTCGGCTCCCGCCGCCGTAGGAACCGGCTCCTCTTCCTCGCACGCAGTGCAGGCCGCGGGTCCGTCGAGCGCAAAGAGACCGCTTTGGAGGATCGTTGTTCCGGCGGTTGTGGTCCTGATGATCGCAATTGCAACGGGCCTGTATCTCCACTCGCGTTCTGCAACTCCGGCGGCGAAAGGCACGCCGCTCAGCGAAAAAGACACAGTTGTGCTCGCCGACTTCGACAACACAACGGGAGACGCGGTATTCGATGGCGCACTCAAACAAGCGCTCGGCGTCGAGTTAGGGCAATCTCCGTTCCTTAACATTCTTTCCGAGCGGAAAGTAGTGCAGACCCTGAAGCTGATGGGACGCCCGTCCACAGACCGTATAACACGCGAAGTCGCGGCTGAGCTGTGTCTGCGGACCGGCAGCAAGGCATTCATTCTGGGATCGATCTCCAACCTCGGCGGCCAGTATGTGATTGGAATCGACGCCATCGGATGCAGCACTGGGGATACGCTGGCCAAGGAGCAGGAACAGGCTGCGGGCAAGCAGGATGTATTGAAAGCTCTGAACAGTGCAGCATCCAAGCTCAGGACCCAGCTCGGGGAATCGCTGGCTTCAGTGCAGAAGTTCGATGTACCCGTCGAAGCCACAACGCCGTCGCTGGAGGCCCTGAAAGCCTTCAGCCTGGGAGTGACCACATTTCGCGCCAAGGGAAATGCAGAAGCGATTCCTTTTTACAAACGGGCAATCGAACTCGATCCAAACTTTGCCGTTGCTTATGCCAGCCTGGGAGTGGTCTACAACAATCTGGGCCAGGCAAGTCTAGCGGCGGAAAATCTGAAGAAAGCCTACGACTTGCGTGATCGGGTCAGCGAGCGCGAGAAATACCGCATTACCTCCATGTATTACCAGTCGGGTACCGGAGAGATGGAGCAGGCGACGCAAGTTTACGAAATGTGGGCCAAGAGCTATCCCGGGGATTCAGTTCCACGGTCGAATCTGGGTGTTACTTATGGAATTCTGGGGCAATATGACAAGGCTCTCCAGGAGATTCAGGAAGGCCAGCGCCTGGAACCGACTGCGATTGGTTATGCCGACCTGGCATCCTTTTACCTTGCCAGCGGTCAATTAGATAAAGCCGAGGCAACCGTGCTTGAGGCCGAAAAGAATAACTTTGCCGGTGACCTCTTGCATTGGTTCATTTATCAAATGGCTTTCCTGAAGCACGACCGCGCAGAAATGGAGCGGCAAGTGACCTGGGCCTCAGGAAAGCCGGGAATCGAGGATGCTCTGCTTTCTTTCCAGTCGGACACCGAGGCCTACTACGGCCGGCTCACACAGGCACGGGACTACTCCCGTCGAGCCGCCGATGCCGCAGTACGCTCGGATGCCAAGGAGTCCGCTGCGATGTGGCAGATAAACGAGGCCTTACGAGAAGCCGAGTTCGGAAATACCACCCATGCCCGGCAGGGTGTTGCAGCGGCGTTGAAGCTATCTCCGGGCCGCAACGTGAAGCTGCTCGCGGCTTTGACGCTCGCTCGGTCCGGCGAGAGTGCCGACGCCAAAGCTCTTGCTGATGAACTGGAGAAAAACTACCCGTCGGAGACGGTTCTTAAGGTTTACTGGCTGCCCACGGTTCGCGCCGCTCTGGATCTGAACACGAACAACTCAACCCAAGCTCTCGAATCCCTAGAAGCGGCCGCTCCCTACGAGTTGGGCGAGCCGCAGCAGTTTCAGCTGGGAACGATGTATCCGGCTTACGTTCGTGGCCTGGCCTACCTGGCGGCTCATAACGGAACCGCCGCAGCAGGGCAATTCCAGCGCATCCTCGATCATCCCGGCATTACGGTCAACTTTCCCCTAGGGGCGCTAGCGCACCTGCAACTCGGCCGCGCATACGCCATGAGCGGCGATACGGCGAAGGCGAGAACGGCGTACCAGGATTTTCTGAATCTTTGGAAAACAGCTGATCCCGACGTGCCTATTCTCAAAGACGCCAAAGCGGAGTACGCGAAGCTGCAGTAGTTTGGAAGAATCCGGCCCAGCGCTTGCTTTTGTCGCTAACTGTTGCAATCAGGCGTAATAACGCGATGTTGCATCAGTTGTCGCGGTTAGCCAAGTCTCCTCACAGCTCGCTGCGGTCTTTCCTCGAGGGCCGCGAGAATGCCTTCCCTAGGGGGTCGTAAGGTGAAGCTGGGCAAGGGTTCGAGCGGATGTCCCGCCACCGGATGCACCTGAAATCTCCTTGCGATCGTGGCGAGCAAGAGGACGGCTTCCATCATCGCGAATGACGCTCCGATGCATTGCCTGGGACCACCACCGAAGGGAAAGTATGCGAACTTCGGCAGCTTCTGACATGGTTCTGTAATCCACCGATTGGGTTCGAATCTTTCTGGGTCAGAGAAGTACCTTGAATCACGGTGCATCACCCACTGGCTCATCACAACGTTCGCCCCAGCTGGAATGCGGTAGCCACTCAGCTCAAAGTCCTTGATCACTTGGCGAGCAACGCCCCACGCAGGCGGGTAAAGCCTCATGGACTCCTTGATGACGCTTTCGGCATACGTCAGGGATGGCAGATCAGAAATAGTGGGTATGCGCCCTTCGAGCACTCGGTCTACCTCTTGCTGCAATTCCTGCTGTGCTTGAAAATTCTGACTGAGCAGATGCCATGCCCACGAGAGCGCCAACGCAGTTGTCTCGTGGCCGGCAAGAAGAAAAGTCATAACCTCATCGCGAAGTTGCTTGTCGTTCATTTGGCTACCATCTTCATCGCGAGCCTGCATAAGCATCGAGAGCAGATCCCCAGTCTCGTGTCCATTCCTCCTTCGCAGACGGATGATTTTGTAGACGGTGTCGTTCAACTTGTCCACGGCGCGGCGGAATTCGAACATGCCGGGAAGCGGCAGCCGCCGGAAAAACGGCGGCAACATCATTCGGGCGCCGATGCTGTTCCGCATCATGACATTCGCGGCCCCGGAAATCTGCTCTGTCTCTTCGGCTTCGACGTTAAAGAGCGCGCGTACTACGATATGCAGCGTCAGTCTCATCAGCTCTTGATGAATGTCTATGACGGTACCGTCCTGCCAATGGGAGAGCATCTGCTCCGTATAGTTCGTCATGACACCCGCGTAGGAGGCGATTTTCTCGCGATGAAACGATGGCTGGCTGAGGCGACGCTGCCTCTTCCAGTGTTCGCCCTCGTTTGTAAGCAAGCCATCTCCAAAAAACCAGCGGCTATTCTGGATGACACGGTCCTTCAGGAAATTTTGGTAATTGCGAACGAGAACGGACTCGATCAGGTCTGGATGGTTCAGAAAATAAACCTGGATCCATCCGGCTCGGTAGTAAAAGATGTCGCCGTAGTCCTTAGCCCATTGACTAAATACAGCTAAAGGATTGCGAGCGGCGAGAGGGATATTGCCGATCAGGAAGTGCGGCTTGGGACCCGGAGGGCGCTGCAACATGTGACGTGACCAAGTTTCAAAAGCTTATTTTATCGCTTGCGCAGCCCCTCCCGTGTCATGGCAGAGTAAACTTTACAGTGATCTGAATGGGCATCTTTATCGGCTGGCCGTTAAGCAGATAGGGTTGGTAGCGCCACTGGCGCACAGCATCGATGGCAGCCCGAGCGAGGACAGCATCGCCGCTTACCGTCCTTAGATTTTGCACCTCTCCAACTTCGTCAATCTCAACCTGCAAGACGACGGTACCCTGCAACCGCGCAGACCGCGCCTCTGGCGGGTAGATCGGCAGCACTTTCCGCTCCAGCGAGCCGCCAGAGACCCCTTGCGAAGCCACAAGGGGAAGGTTCGCCTGCACCAAGAGCGCGCTGTTCACAACCACTGCATCCTTGCCGAATCCGTCTGTAGTGCCGATCAACGATATCGGTGCTAACGGTTCCGCGGCATTCGCGGGCTCTACGTGGTCGCGGGTTTGGCTTGAGAGCGATGGAGCGGCAGTAGTGTCATTCATCTCGTCATTGCCGGAGATAGGCTCTATGAGAGCAACCTTTTCTGCCGCCGCCTTGGACGAATGATCTGAAGGAACCAGAGAGGCCGCCGGCTGAGATGTGACGTTGCGACCGACTTTAGGCTGTGCAATGTTCAACCGGCGTCGAGTGTCCGTGGTTGCAACATCTGCTGGCTCGGCCTGCGGTAGAGTCTTCGTCGATGAGACAAAGGTGGGTTCGGTTGTGTGCCACGGCTTCCATCCGAGGATTGTGAGCAGGCCTGCAAACCCGAAAATGGCGATGGCTGCAGGGTAGTACTGCCGTGATGCAATAGGCGCCGTCCACTTCCTCAGCCGTTCTCTGCGAGAAGGCGAGGCATACGAGTTCACCTCGGCCGCGAGACGCTCCGGTCTGGCCTCACTCCTCGGAGCCAGGAGATCTTCGGAGGTCGTGTCCTGATTTTCTTGCGTAACGTGTCCGCTGCCGGTGGTTACAAGTTCGGCAAGTTGCTGGAGGATTTCCAGATGACGATCATCGAAGGCGTAGGGCTGGCTGGCAAATGCTTCCAGAATACCGGCGACCGTGGCCGACTCAAAGATGGGTACGACTGCAATCGAACGCAGTCCGAGTTGCCGACAGACTTCGGGGTCCAGGCGCGGGTCCCTCTCCGAATCTTGGCAGCGAAGAGCCTTGCCGGTGCGCAAACACTCGCCCGAAATTCCGAAGTCTGCATTCAGTTGTGCGCCCAAGGAAGGGCTTGTCTCCCCACATCGCGCGCGGCAGAGGAAGACCGTACCTTGACGCAAGGCAACGGCCGCACCGTTTGAGCCGGTCAGAGCGCGTGCATGCTTGACGATCTGGTCGAGAAAGGCATCGAGATCCATACCGCCTGTTCCCATCTGTTCGTGCAATACGGCCACGTCCTCATCAAGAGAAAAGGAACCGTGAGCCGGCTCCGCCAATTGAAAACTGCTGGCGGGAGAATGCGAGCCAGGGACAGGGTCCTTCTGCTCACGAGGTGAGTAGAACGGTATGGGTCGGTGGGCCATTGCAACTCCTTGGAATCGGCCAGAGTCCAGAGTTGTCGCGGCGCGAACAAACAACGCGGATCACAGTTTGATGGGTAAGTGTGTCCCATCTCTATTCGCGTGTCAATTGCTCCGAAAGCTTCCCGCCTCTACTGGCAGCTTGCCCCCAGTAGCCGGATAACGATGTGGCGCGCAAAACCCCACGACCGCGATTCGAAGTACCGCCTGCCTTCCTCTTGTTGGTCAGGCGGTTTTCTTTGCGGCTTTCACCTTCGCCCATCGGGCGCGTTGCGCCGCAGCAATCTTCCTGCGGGAAGCGGCTGACATCGTTCGTTTCTTGGGTGTCGTCGCCGCCTTGCGTTTGTTGACCTTCGCTTTCACCTTCGCCCATCGTTCTCGCTGAGCAGCCCCGATTCTTGCCCTACCTGCAGCCGAGATCCCACTCTGAGTTCCTGTCTTTCTGCTATATGCCGCGCCGAAAGCCGAGAGTGCTGCAGTAATTGCCTTCATTTGTGTGGTCAAGCGATCATGTTCTTTCTTTAACATCTGAACTGCACCGCCTAGGTTCGTCATTGAATCCCCCTCGCGGGGATTGTAGCAGCCGGTCTAGTCAATGAGTGCAATCGCGATAGCGCGACGCAGGCCCTTATCTTCCTGCGGAAGATGCGCGTTTAGAGCGCATCGGCCCGAAACACCTTACTCACAGTTAGCAGCTAGAATGGGCCGGCGTTTCGGGTTATGTCCGCACTGCACGGAATTCAAGTCCAAAACAAAAGCCCGAGCGGTTGCGGACGATGCCGACAACACGGATCCTGTCCGAGGTCTGGAATTCGACCTCCATCAAGTCACCGGGCTGGAGGTTAACCCCGCCGTAGAGTTCCATGCCCGAGCGACTTAACTCACAAACCAATCCGGGCACAGCCACGTTTGCGGCACCGGTGTTTACCGCGATGAATACTGGCAGGCGCACATGGTATCGAGGCCAGCGGCGAGTGTTGATCGAAGCCATCTTAATGCAGTGTCATCCAACACTGATCTACTTCAGCAAGCCTAAGTGCAGCAGGTGTGCCGCAACGGCCAGACTTATTGAGAGCAGGATAACCGCTCCTGCGAGCCTGAACGGCCGGGGCCGCCGCGGCTCTTTGCGCTGCATCGACGCGGCGCGCAGTTTCTCAATCCAAACCTGCTCGGATTTGTTCTGAGTTGACCGCTCCCAGATAAGCGTCCCCAGACGGCGGTGATCGTCGGCAGCCAGCGAAACGAAGCGGAAGGGCTGCAACGCGTTAGTGACTGGGCGCAGCATTTCTGCGCCTCCAAGCACCGATCCTTCGCCGGTGAGGAACATCAACTTGACCCGCGATCCCTGGACGACCGGCTGAGAGAGCGAAAGCAGACCGCCAGTGAGAGAAATTACCTGGAGATCGGCGCAGGTGCGTTGGCCATTTGGGAACCGAAGCACAGCCGGAGTACTGCCTTCTAGATGCGCGCGCGGGACGCGCCACGGACTGCCGGCTTGGGGGATGCTACTCACAATCAGGCACCAGTATGTGGCGAGGGCGGTTACTAACAGAAGATTACATAAGTGCCAGACCGGGTCCGGTTACGTTCCCTTGCTGGGAGCGGCTCACGAGAGGGCGCGGGGACGGGGAACCACTTCAACGGAACACAGATTCAGTGCCGGAGATAAAGTCCTATATGAGAGGCGACTCTGTCACGGTCCTGGCTGAGACAAGAAAGGAAACGCTACCCAGTCATTCGACCGAAGAATGCTGATGTGGGTTACTGCGGCTTGCAAGCGGAACTGACAAGGATTCTTGCGAAGGACTTACAGGTGGTGAGACCTGGTCATTTCCCACCTCCGACGACGCAATTGCAACGCGTAACGTCTCCAGTTCGGTGTCGTCGATGGCGATGAACCGGAACGGCTGTAATCCTATCCTTATAGCTGAACAGGGGTTGAGTAGTTCAGCCCTTCCGAGTACCGGTCCGGCGTGGGTCCAGAACATCACTTCTACTACGGCTCCTGGACTGAGCGGCTTAAGAACTCGCAGCAAACCTCCGATTGTGGAAATGGTCTGAAGTCTGGCTGAAGAGCGTTGCCCATCTTCAAATCGGACCGTTGTTTTTGGCATGCCCGGAAGTCGAACGCGGGGGGCACGCCGCTCTGGGTGCGATTGGGGGGAGGAGTTCATGCCAAAAGTATCATCCCGACAGCGCGCCTAGCGCGAGATTACGAGGGAGCCTGTACGCATTCCAGCGCTCTGCGGAACAGACTCTCGCCGTGGGCAGCCCTTTAGAAACATGCGACGGTCCGGCCCGCGCAAGCATCCGGAAGCGGGGATTTGTATTGCCTGTACCCACGAGCGGTGAGTCGAATCACCCCCCGGACCTGTTCTTCCACGAAGCCTTCATTCCTCAACTCCGCGACCGCCGAGCGAGTTGAGGAGGAGTCGAGCGCTTGCTTGGACAAGGTCACGAACTGGCGCGGGTCCGCTTCATAGCAGAGGATGAGTGTGACAAGGAGCCCGTCCTGAAGGTTTTGCCAACTCATGGAGCGATGTTATGCACCTGAGCAGCAAGCCGGAATAGCCCTTCGGTGCCAGTCTCCGGTTACTGATGTTCATTCTGTGTGTGTCCTCTCGCCATGCCCCGACATGACCTGATGACAGCGCAAGAGGCGCTCGTCTTTTTTGATCGTTGTAATCTTTCCGTCGTATTCTGTTCCGTCATGGAGAAGTCGGACGAAGTACTGGTTACTGGCTTATTGGACGCCCAGGTCAAGGCCCAGGCATTGTTCACGGAGACCGGGGCGCGAAACCTAATTCGGCCGGGGGCCAAGGAAAGCGAGATTAATGAGGGCATTTATGCGCTTGCAGAAAGCATGTTCGGGATCTCGCGCTATTGGCATAAACGCATCGTGCGTGCCGGGCCCAATACATTGGCGCCATACGACGAGAATCCTCGAGATTTAACGGTGGGGGAGGATGACATCGTGTTTCTCGACCTCGGTCCGGTGTTTGAGGAATGGGAAGCCGACTTCGGGCGGACCTACGTTGTAGGAAACGATCCGCAGAAACGCAAGTTGTGCCGCGACATCGAAGAGGCGTTTGCCAGCGGCAAGCGGTATTTTCATGAACACCCTGAGATCACGGCGGCGCAGCTATATGCGCACGCTCAGCAATTGGCGGCGCAAGCTGGTTGGGAGTACGGCGGGCCGATCGCAGGCCATCTGATTGGTGTTTTTCCGCATGAGAAGATCGCGGGGGACAAGATCACCCTCTATGTCCATCCCATGAATCACAACCGGATGCGAATACCGGATGCTTCAGGCCGAAGGCGGCATTGGATATTCGAGATTCATTTCGTGGATCGAGCGCGGCAGATCGGCGGATTCTACGAAGAGCTGCTGACGATTGGGTAAATATTCTCGTTCGCTGGTTTGCGCAATGTTGCCAAATTTTCCTGCTGTGCGCGGTGTGAATCTTGATCCGCAGACTCGTTGCACACATTACCACGGACCCACCGACATCATCGCGATCAAGATGAAGTGCTGCGGCGTTTATTATGCGTGCAAGGATTGCCACTCTGCTCTGGCCGATCACGAGATCGAGGTTTGGCCAGAGAGTGAGTGGAACCAGCAGGCGATACTTTGCGGAGCGTGCGGCGCGGAGCTAACAGTCAGCGAGTACATGCACGGCGAATCTCGTTGTCCGGTTTGCCGTGCGCAGTTCAATCCTGAGTGTCGAAACCATTATCAGTTTTATTTCGAAATGCGGTCGTGGTGACCCCCGAGTAATCAGGATGTCCCGTGGACAAATGCATACGGGTGGGGAGATCCCTTCGACTTCGCTCAGGGCAGGCTCTTCGCTCCGCCTGAAAAGCGGCTCCGCTCAGGATGACGCTGCAAAAGATCCTAGCTGGGTCATTGACCGGACAATCTATGCGAAGTGAGCCATTGTTCTGCTTCGGCGTCTCCGCGGAACACACGGATCGCGCGAAAATATTGCTCTGCCAGAACCGCAAATACTCTCATCATGCCAAAAATTGCATCTCCTCGAGCGACAATAGCACAGGCGCCGAACCCGACCTTCTCCCGAATCCTCGCTATCTCTCTGCCGACGGCCCGGAGCTGGTCGCTTTCCGGCACGGAAGTCATTTCATGAACGTCCAACAATACGTCCAGACGATTTGGGCAAACGGGATCTCGCTCTAGTTCCCGAAAATGATTGATTACTTGGTCGACCGTTACCTGCCCGACGCATCTGGTGTGAATCAGTCCCTTGTTCGCATCAATGGCATAGGTTACGGACGCGTCCAGCCTCCCCAACCCGCTGCCGAGAAACTGCCTGCCTTGAAGAACCGCTTCCACGGCGGCTAACAAGTCGTTTAAGGCATGCGCTTTAACAACATAGCCCAGGACCCCCAGGCTGAGAACCTCTTGCACTACCTCGGCGGAGGATTCTTGAGTGAGAACGAGTATTTTGGATCCGGGAGAGAGCTTGCGGATGCGTCGAGCGACCTCGATTCCATTCAAGGATGGAAGGCCAATATCCAGCACGATCAAGTCCGGTTGGAGCTGTTCGGCTTTGCGAACTGCTTCCAATCCGTCTGAAGCATCGGCGATGACCTGCAAATTCGGCGTCTTCTCCAAGGTCGAGCTGACGAAGCGTCGAAACGGTGCGTAATCATCGACAACAAGGACCCTGAATGGTGTCTCCAGAGAGCGTTCTCCTCCTCGCGATTAGAGCGCAAAGCATCTAGTTTAGTTGCTCGAATAGAGTCCCATGCGCCGCTAGCTTGGTCGTTGCTCGAGCGCAAGGTTGAATTATATCGAACTGGGGTGCGACAGAGATTGAATATCGGGGCCACCTCGGAGGCTGAGTATCTTGGTGTCCGCGCGCGTCGGTATTTCGGCTTTCCATGGATATTTCCGGTCGACTGAGACGTTGGTTCTGCCCCCTGGCTGTCGCGTGGAAATGTCTGTGGAAAACTTTCTCTGGCGGATAAATTTTGGGGATTTCGTGGAGACACGCGGGTGTATGATCTTTTCCAATAGCAGACGAGAGTCCGGGTGCGCGGTGCGGTCGCAATCGGCCTTAGGGAACCCACGGAGGATTACTTTGTCCAAGAGTCATTCAACCAGCGAAGAGCCGCGTCCTGGAGCAATCGAGAAAAAACCTTACGAGAAGCCGGGTTTTCGTTACGAGCAGGTGTTCGTGACCTCGGCGCTTTCCTGCGGCAAAATCACCACCACGCAAAGCGGCTGCTCGATGAATACGAAGGCGTCATGAGCCTGTCGAACATCGCCCCGGCGGATTCTGCCGCTGTGAAGTGCGAACTTGCGGGCGAGGTTCTGCGCTCCTTCGGTGAGCTTCGTTTTGCGGCGACGGGTTGGAGTATGTTGCCGGCGATTTGGCCGGGAGACATTTTGGTGGTGGAGCGCGTCGGTGGGGATCACGTTCGGGCGGGAGAGGTAGTGCTGGTGGGACGGGATGGCAGGCTGTGTGCGCATCGGGTTGTTTCGCGAGAAGGACTTTCCGGGTATTGGGTAACCCAGGGCGATGCGATGCTCGCACCTGATCTGCCTGTGACCGACGATCAGTTGCTGGGTCGGGTTGTTTATTTGCTGCGTGCGGGAGAGCGCGTTGCGGTGCCCACGAAGTTGAGTTTAGTCGCGAGGTTGACGGCAAAAATTATTCGTCACTCCTTTCTTGCTGCGCGTGTTCTCTTCCATCTGCGACGTGTTTATCTGCATCTCTTGGTTCGAACCTTACAAAAGTCTGCTCCAGAGAGATCGGTTTCTCCTTGCCAGGGTTAGCTGCACAAGTCGAGCGTTATAGCTTGGTGATCGCGATTGGCGGAGTCGCGGTTCGGGTGAACACTGCTGATGGGGATTTTCTTGCGATGCTGGAAGATCGCTATGCGGGGTTTGTGAGCGCGGAGGCTTGCGCGGAATTCGATTTCGATGTGGAGTTGGCGCGACCGGCGTTCGTTGATCCGGATGCGGATGTTCGCGTTACTTATGGCTCCGGCCGGTGGTTCATGGAGCGCGGGGATTTTCGCGCGGAGTGGGATCCGGCGACGCGCCGCGGCTGGATTCGGCAATCGGCGAATCCTTATTCGATCGACGCAGTTCTGCGCATCGTGCACACGCTGGTTCTGGCGCAACAAGGCGGATTTCTTTTGCACTCCGCGAGCGCTATTCGTAATGGGAAAGCATTTCTGTTTGCCGGAGTTTCGGGAGCGGGGAAGACCACGATTTCGAGGCTGGCGCCGGCCGATGCTACGCTGCTTACGGATGAGATTTCTTACGTGCGCAAACTGCAGGGTTCCGAGACAGGTTACGTTGCGTTTGGCACGCCCTTCACCGGAGAACTGGCGAAGCTGGGCGAGAACACTTCGGCGCCGGTGGCGGCGCTTTATCTGCTGGCGCAGGGTCCGGAGAATCGCATTGAGCCGGTCAGCGCGTCTGATGCCGGCCGCGAGCTTTTGGCGAACATGCTTTTCTTTGCTGAAGATCAGGAAATGGTGCATTGGGCATTTCAGGCGGCGTGCGACTTTGTCCATGACGTGCCGGTTTACCGGCTTACTTTTGTGCCGGATGGGCGCGTTTGGGAGATGATTCAATGAGCAAGAAAATCTATGTCGCGCGCAGTCCGCGGATTGCCGCTCGCCGGCTGGGCGAAGAGATGCTGGTGATGTCGGGGCAGGGGTCGACTTTGTTTACGCTGAACCCGACCGCGACCATTTTGTGGCAGGCGGCCGACGGGGATACGCCGTTGGATGAGATTGTCGAGCGCCGCATCTGTTCCGAGTTCGAAGTGCAGCCCGAGGAAGCGATGCGGGACGCAGAGGCGCTGGCCGAAGACCTGGCGCGGCACGGCATTCTACTGATTTCGGAGCAGCCGATTCCTAAGCCGGCTGCATCTGTGCAGGAGCCCCGATGAGCGTGCTCATGCAGGAGATGAGCGAGCGGGCGCTGCGGCTGGGCGTTCCTCTCAGCGTGCAGCTTGATCTCACCTACCGCTGCAACGAGAAGTGCGTCCACTGCTATCTGGATCACGACGATCATGGGGAGATGACGACCTCCGAAATCAAAAATCTGTTGCGCGAGATGGCGGAGGCTGGGGTTTTCATTCTCACCTTGAGCGGCGGCGAGATTTTTCTGCGCAAGGATTTTTTCGAGATTCTGGAGTGCGCGCGCGAGCTTACCTTCTGCATCAAGCTTAAGACCAATGCAGTGCTGATCCGCGAGGCGCAGGCGGCGCGCATCCGCGATCTGGGTGTGGAGTCGATTCAGGTCAGCATTTATTCGCACCGGCCCGAGGTGCACGATGCGATCACCAAGGTGCCGGGGTCGCTGCGGCGGTCGATTAATGCTATTAGGTTTTTGAAATCGCAAGGGCTGAAGGTCATCATCGCGAATGTGCTGATGACGGAAAACATGCACGACTATCACGGCGTGCAGGCTCTGGCGGATGAACTCGGAACGGAGTGCACTCTGGATCCGACGGTCACTCCGATGATGGACGGCGACCGAGCCGTGCTCGACTTGAACGCGGGAGAGTCGGCGCTGAAGGCGCTTTTTCGGGATGAGGCCTTTGTCGGCGACGCGGAGGAATTTTGCGCGCTGCCGGCTGCCCCGGATGAAGAGAGCATGGCATCTTTGCCTTGCAGCGCAGGGCACACGGCCTGCTACGTTTCTCCTTATGGGGAGTTTTATCCTTGCGTGCAGTTTCCTTTGTCTTGCGGGAATGTACGGCAGCAGCGGTTTATTGACATCTGGCGCGATTCGGAGCAATTGAAAGAAGTGCGCTCGATTCGATTGCGCGATCTGTCGAGTTGCTCGCAGTGTGTGCATGGGTCGACTTGCACTCGTTGCCCCGGCTTGGCATTTCTGGAGGGGAATATGCGCGGGCCTTCTACGGCGGATTGCGAGAAGTCTTTTGCGCGGACGGGGATTCCTTCAAAGAACTTGCTGACTAAGAAAGAGAAGGGTTCGATGGCGCGGTTGGTGCAGATTCAGATTGTGCCGGCGATTACGGGGAGCAGATTGGCTGGGCTGGGGGCTGTTGGGGCTTAGCCGGGTGCGCGGTGCGAACCGGGTAATGTGCCTCGCCTCACCTGTGTTCGTAGAAATATCTTTCGCCCCTTCGGGGCCGGTTCTCATTCCACTTCTGACCCAGGGCTTGCGCCCCTTCGACTTCGCTCAGGGCAGGCTCTGGGCTGCAATCTTTCGCCGCTTCGCGGCTAAGCACTTTCGTGCCGAGCTTCACATGTCGCCACTTCGGGGACTGAGTTCTAGTGGCGTCGCTTCGCTCCGCGGACGGGCGAGGCGCCCGTCCCCACATGGGCCGTCGTCCCCACATGAGTTGACCCTACACCTGCTGATCTTTTTCGTTTTTCGCCTTCCTTGAAAGCTATTGGGCGTGCGAAATTAGTTCATGGCCCTTGTGGTTCGTCCGTCACGAATTCATTCAGTTGGAGTGTTCACTACCACGCCGGTTCGCAAAGGTGCACGCATTGTCGAGTATGCCGGTCCTCGTATTACTCCGGAGGAGGCTGACCGGATTTACGATGGCGCGCCCCGCACTTACCTCTACGGGTTGGAAGATGGCAAGACGATCATCGATGGCGAGGGGCTGGGCGCTTATCTGAACCATTCGTGTGATCCTAATTGTGAGATTGATGAAATCAAGAATCGCGCGTGGATTTTTGCGCTGCGCGATATTGCCGCCGGAGAGGAACTGCTTTGGGATTACAACCTTTATGACGATGAGGCGCCTGCGCCTTGTCACTGTGGTTCGCCTAAGTGCCGGGGGACTATGTATTCGCGCGAGTGGATGGCGCGGATGCGGCGGAAGGCGCGGGGGAAGAAGGCTGGGAGGAACGGCCGGTAAAGGTGCCGGCCTTCGGGACTGAGCAACTCGCTTCGCTCGCTGGACGGCCGAGGCGGCCATCCCCACATGAGCCGTTGCCCCCTCACGAGGATTTCCGGTTTCCTGCTTACGCTTTTTCGGGGTTTTTCCCTCGTTCGCGCCAGCCTTCGATTATTAGATATAGGACTGGGATGAAAAAGAGATTGAGAAAGGTTGACATGATCATGCCGCCGAAGACTGTGGTGCCTACGGAGTGACGTCCGTTTTCGCCGGCGCCGGTGGCTACGACCAGGGGAACTACGCCAAGGATGAATGCCAGCGACGTCATTAGAATCGGACGCAGACGAATCGCTGCCGACTGTATTGCCGATTCGACGAGAGGGATGCCGCGTCCCCGCAACTGCTCAGCGAACTCCACAATCAGAATCGCGTTCTTGCTGGAGAGTCCTACCAGCATCACCAATCCTACCTGGCAGAAAACGTCGTTCTGTAATCCGCGCATCCACTGCGCTCCCAGCGCCCCCAGCAGCGCCATGGGCACGGCCAGCAGTACGATGAAAGGCAAGACGAAGCTTTCGTACTGCGCGGAGAGCGTGAGGTAAACGACAACCACTCCTAGAGTGAAGAGGAGGATTGTGGTTGCGCCGGATTGCAGTTCTTCGAGCGAGAGGCCGGTCCAACTGTAGGTAAAGCCGCGCGGCATCTTGCTGGCCAACTCGTCCATGGCGGCGATGGCCTGGCCGGAGCTATGGCCGGGAGCGGCCGAGCCGTCGATTTCGGCGGAGCGGAAGAGGTTGTAGTGGCTGATCACTTGCGGCGTTGTGGTCTGGTTAATGGTGATCATGTTATCCAGCGGGACCATCGCGCCGCTATCGGAGCGAACGTAGAAGCGGTTCATGTCCTGCGCCTGCGCACGGAACTGTTGATCCGCCTGAATATAGACGCGGTAGGAACGGTTGTTGAAATCAAAGTCGTTCACGTAAGACGAGCCCATGTAGACGCTGAGAGTGTCGGTGATTTGCGATAGCGGAACGTGCAGGCTCTTGGCTTTCTCACGGTCAATGGTGACCAAATATTGCGGATCGTTCGCGGTGTATGAGGTATAGAGTCCGACGAGGTCTTTTTCTTTGCGCGCGGCAGCCTGCCGGATGATGTTCTGCGTGGTGCCGGCGAGTTCTTCGAGCGTGTGCGCGCCCTGATCCTGCACTACGAACTGAAAGCCGCCGAAATTTCCGAGCCCCTGGATGGCGGGAGGAAGCGTGGCAAACACGATTGCCCCGGAAATGCCAAATAGTCTGGGACGAACTCGGTTCACAATGGCGGTCGCGGTGTGCTGATCGCCCTTGCGCTGGGAAAACGGCTTGAGCGGAACGAAAATGAGTCCCTGGTTCGACGTGCTGCCGGAAAAGCCGAAACCGGCGATGGAAAACGTTCCTTCCGCTTCCGAGACATCGCTCAGCATGTGGGCAACCTGCTTGCCGATCCCTTTCGTGTATTCGAGCGAAGCCCCCGCTGGCGCCTGCATGACGATGATGAAATATCCCTGGTCTTCGTCAGGCACGAAGCCGGTGGGTACGCGTGTAAAGACGAAATAAGTGAGTCCGAGACCGGCGAAAAACAGCAGCATCATGGCCAGCTTGTGCTTCAGCAAGTGACCCAGCAGAGCACGGTACCCACGGGTGAGGACAACGACGCCGTCGTCAAACTTTTGCAGCCACCACCATTTTTGATGGTGGGAGCCGCTCAGAAAGATTGCCGCCAGCACCGGCGCGAGGGTGAGCGCGTTGAAGGCGGAAATGGCAATGGAAAATGCGATGGTCAGCGCAAACTGGCGAAACAGGATGCCGGTTGTCCCGGGAAAAAATGCAACCGGCACAAACACAGCAACCAGCACCAGCGAGGTGGCGATGACGGCGCTGGTAATCTCAGCCGTGGCGGCGGCCGCGGCTTTATGGGAGTCGTGTTCGCCCTCAGTGATGTGGCGCTCAATGTTTTCGATCACGACGATGGCGTCGTCGACGACCAGGCCGGTGGCAAGCGTGATGCCGAACAATGTCAGCGTATTGATAGAGAAACCCAGCAGCTTCACAAAGATGAAGGTGCCGATGAGCGAAACCGGAGTGGCGATGAAGTGAATCATCGTCGTCCTCCAGTCGCCGAGAAAGATAAAGATGACGAGGATGACGAGCAGGATCGCCGAACCTACGGTGAAGACTACGTCGCGGATGGATTCGCTGACTGCGTCCGTAACATCGAAGGCGACCTGGTAGCGCATTCCTGGAGGAAAGCTCTTCGAAAGCCGATCAAGTTCCGCGAGCGCGCGCTTGTGGACGTCGAGCGCGTTGGCGGTGGAGAGCTGCGTAACCGCGAGGCCGACGGCATCCTGCCCGTTAAACTGAAGGTCGGTGCCGTAGTCTTCTGCGCCGAGTTCGGCGCGTCCTACATCTTTGAGGCGAACCAGGGTCCCGTCGGCGTTGGTCTTGAGAATGATGTTTTCGAACTGGCTGGGTTCGCTTAGCCGTCCGACGGCACGCACGCTGATCTGGAAGGTCTGTCCCGCGGGGGCGGGCTGCTGGCCGACCTGGCCGGCGGCGATTTCTACGTTCTGTTCGGCGAGGGCGTTGACCGCGTCTGTCGCCGTGAGTCCGCGGCCGGCGAGGCGGCCGGGGTCGAGCCAGAGGCGCATGGAATATTTGCGCTCGCCGAAGATGATTACGTCAGCGACACCCGGAATTCGCTTGAGCGAATCCTTGACGTACACGTCGAGGTAGTTGCTGACGAAGAGCGTGGAGTATTTG
>Ga0187871_10001963_pt1 | contig 17189 bp, 10 predicted proteins | sample June2016WEW_16_1_FD_132988 | JGI IMG/M metagenome (GOLD analysis project Ga0187871, IMG submission 132988) | Peatland microbial communities from SPRUCE experiment site at the Marcell Experimental Forest, Minnesota, USA - June2016WEW_16_10 | ecosystem: Environmental > Terrestrial > Soil >...
ACATGAGCTTTATCCCCATAAAGAAAATCACAAAGGTTCCGCTGATGCATGGCGAGCAACGGTTGATCATCTCCACCTGCGAAAAAGGTCAGGTCGAAGACGTCAACGATATGAAGGACATCAAGGCCGGCCTCGACGAGATCAAGGGGAAATATCCTAACTTCGTGGACTTCGCCGCGCGCGAAGTCTTTCGTCCGGTGAATGCGAAGAGCGTAGCCGATCCTATCCCGGCGAAAACATTCTGGAATAAATCGGCGAAAGAGCGCATTCCACTGATGGAGAATCGCAAAAAACTTCGCGTCGGCATTCTCCGTGTGCTGAACATCTACACCTACGCGCCGCTCTTCAACGGATATCTCGAAAGCCTTGGAGTGCAGCCGGAAAACATTGTCTACTCCGACTACACCAGTTCCGATCTCTATCGGGCCGGTGCAAGCCGGGGCGCAATCGATCCGTGCTTCCCCGCGAAGATCGGCATTTCGCACGTCTACAACCTGATCCAGGAGAAGCATCGCAAGAAACCGCTCGACGCAATCTTCTTCCCGATGTATGACGTGCTGACGTCGCCGCTGGTAAAGATTGTCGGTGCGAATGCGTGTCCCACCGTGACTGCGACGCCGGAAACGGTGAAGGCGGCGTTTACGAAGGAGAACGACGTTTTCGCCGAGCACAACGTGAAGTACTTGGATCCGGTGCTGAACTTTGCCGATCGCAAGCTATTCGCTCACCAGATACTGCAAGCCTGGCAGCCGATCCTCGGGCTTTCACAGGAGGAGAATGACCGCGCGGTTGAAGTGGCCTTCAAAGCGCTGGCCGACTACGAGAGCAGCATCCGCAGACGGGCTCGCGAAGTGATGGACCAGTTGGAACGCGAAGACCGTATCGGCATCGTCATGCTGGGCCGTCCCTATCACCATGATCCCGGTCTGAATCACGAAATCATGGAAGAGTTCCAGAAACTGGGCTACCCCATCTTCTCGCAGAACACTTTGCCGGTCGACGAAGACCTGCTGGAGCGTCTATTCGGCGAAGAAGTTCGCTCCGGCGTAATCAGCCACGCCCTCGATATCACGGATGCGTGGAAAAATTCTTATTCCTGCAGTACCAACCACAAGGTTTGGGCGGCAAAGTTTACTGCGCGGCATCCGAACCTGGTGGCGCTGGAGATATCGAGTTTCAAGTGCGGGCACGATGCGCCGATCTACGGAGTGATCGAGGGAATCATCGAGCAGTCCGGTACCCCATATTTCTGCTTCAAGGATCTGGACGAGAACAAACCATCAGGCTCGATAAAGATCCGGGTCGAGACCATCGATTATTTCTTGCGGCGTTACCGTGAAGAAGTCATCCGCAAGCGTAAAGCTGCGCAAGACATTGATGCTCAGCTGGCGGCACTGGAAGCGGAGCTGCGCAGTCAAAGTTTGCAAGCTACCCCGCAGTTCGAGCCGCAGGCTCAGGAAATGGCTGCGGATTGAACCTCGGTAGCGGCCCTAAGAAAGCCGGACAACGATCGCTACGTAATGAACGATCGCGCTTTAGCGATGGGCAAGGTCAAAGGTCACGGCTCCTGCCGAGGAACCGATGTTCACCATGGAGACAACGCGCTCCATTTTGTGATGTCCAGTCTTGTGGAAGAGGTAGCTGAGCGCGACTACGCCCGCGGTCTCACCAGCAAAGTTCACAGCCAGCCCCGCGGTAGTGCCACTGAACACGCGGGTTACAGGGTTGAGTTCTTTGCCGCCTTCGCGCAGGTTGTCCCGGGTTATGACGAAGTCGGCTGCGTTGAAGGCGGCGCTGGTCGCAAATAGGAAGCTATTCTCACGATCCCAGAATCGATGGCTCAGCGCCTCTGGCAGCGTTGCGGGCTGCACCGGCGCGACCGGCGAATTGGGGGCCATCGATGCTGGCTGCATCGCGGCGGGTTGAAGCAGCGCGGCAGACACTTCTTGGCACAGCGCCGGCCGACACAGACCGAGAATGCCGAGCAGGATTGCCGTCCGGGGTTGCAGGATCGCGCTAAACCAGCTTTTCCGAGTGACATTAGTGAATGCCAGCATGGGCCACCTGTACTAGTACTAACGCACGCGGCAGACCAGCAGGAATGGCCCCTATGTGCCATTAAGTCTTTTAGAATTATTACTTTAGATGTTGACTAAGGTTACTTAGGTTACTCCTCGGAGTGCAAGGGATTGCACATGGAGAGGTGGAAATCTGGGCAGATGTGTGTAGCTAGTTAAGCAAAACCGGTTTAATTCCGATTGGAACCACGTGTCCCGAGATAGTGATGGGGCTGCTGGCTGTAGTCATGTCGCGATATTGGCTCCATTGCGACCCCACCACCTGGTTCGCCGTGGTGCACGAGCCATTCGAGCAGCTTTGTGAGGTGTCCCACATGATCAGGTATTGCGTCCCGGAGTTGGAGATCGTACAGGACCACACCGTGCCGATCGGCGTACACGGAGTAACCAGAGACGCGTTCACCAGCCAGTTGTAAGTCTGCTGGTAGGAGGTCACTGCTTCTGGCGGTTCGGCCTGGGAAGTAGCGTAGTACCACGCCATGCCATCGATACCGAGCGTCCAGTCGAGCAGGTAAAAGCGCGGCATAAACGAAGCCGCCATATCAGGATCGGCGTATGCGTTAACGAACCCGTCTATCGAGTATTGCGCCTCGCCATCCCACAGGGGTTTCGCTGCTTCCGCCGGCTGCAGGATGCCCTGAATGTTCGAGACGTACATCTGCATCGCCGATTCCGGGGTGCAGGGAGTTGGCGCCGGACAGTTATTCCCAGTCTCGTTTCCGGGCTTCATGTGGAAGTTGATAATGTCCACTGCCGTTGCAATCGCGTTCGGCGGATTGGGACAGGGCAGTTCACTGGAAGGTATTCCGGAAGTATTGTCGCAATACAGTTCGTTCTGGCCGAAGGTAAGCGCTCCGCCTTTGGCGTGCGCCGAAGCCATCACGATCTGCGCCGTGGGATCGATCGCGGTTGCAGTGCAGGGAGTAGCGGTCCCGTTGCCATTCTCGTGGATTACACCCCGCCCGGTGATAATGCAGTTCGCATCTTCCGTAAGCCGCGCTAGCTGGGCGAAGCTGCCAGTCCAGAAAAGCTGCGTATCGGGCTCGTTCCAGATTTCCCAATACTTAATGTGAGCATGGGTTGACGTATAACCCGGACTGTTGACGTGAGTGGCTATGGCGGTAATCCACGCCTTCCAGATGGCGTTGGTTCCGCTGCCATCGCTGTTCAGATCGATGGGCGGGTCGCACTCCCCATTGCCGTCGCCCGTCCCGGTGCCGGTATAGCTGCAGGAGGTGTCCGTGGGATCGGAAGTCGCCCAGGGCGGAGTGCGGGCAAGTGTGTACAAACCTTCCATAGCCCCCTTGGAGTACGCCAGGGCCAAATCCGAATCCAGGTTTGTGAAATCAAACACTCCCGAGGCAGTGTTGAGAAAAGGCCACTGTAGCGGCGGTGAATCCCAGAACCGCTGCATTCCGTAACTTACCGAAGGCCAGTCCGCGCTGCTTGTATCGGACTCCGAGAATCCCCAGTAAGTAACTGCCGGGGTGTTTTGACCCCCAGTTGAGGTACTCGCGGTCAATACGAGAGGCTGCGTCGCTGTTTGCTGGGGCGAAGAAGAATCCGTCACCTGAATGGTGAAGCTGAATTGCCCGGTTTGGGTAGTAGTTCCGGAGAGCGATCCAGCCGAGTTCACGGTGATTCCGGTGGGAAGCGAGCCGGAGGCGAGCACCCAGCTATAAGGGGCTTTGCCTCCCGAGGCATCCAGTGGGGCTGAGTATGCAACTCCAGCGACCGCGACTGGCAACGATATGGTCGCGATGCTGAGTGGTTGCGGAGAAGAGGAACCAGCGGTCACAACCACGGACGCCGTTCCGGACGTGCTCGTGTCGGCCGCGCTGATCGCAGTCACAGTCACATTTGTGCTGACCGTGACGGTGGGCGCGTGGTACAGACCCGCGCTGGAAATGGTGCCGACTGATGCCGACCAGGTGACGGCTGTGTTTGAGTTGCCAGTTACCAATGCGCTAAATTGCTGGGTTCCGGCCGACGGCACTGTAGCCGTTGCCGGGGAAACGGTCACCACCACACCTTGAGGATTGGACGAATTCGCCGGAACAGAAACGCCGGAGCAGGCTGCCAGGAAGAGAAGAGAAGACACCAAGGCAACCAGAGTCGCACTGTGGCACAATTTGGTGCGCAAATCGGTGCTCAAATTGGCTTGACACGAACGCCGGCGGTTCCTTGCCGGGGGGAGTGCGTGGTGCAACATCCAGCCACCTCTTGAACAGGGTTTCGGCAGGACGCTCACTGTTTGAGAATCCTTAGATGAGACTCTACACAGGTTCTGCCGACGGTCACAGGTACCAAAGGTCTCTGGGCTGGAATTGAGCGAAAGTGCATGCCTGACGCGCCTTCGGGGCTGTTTTCTTGAAGTTTCCAGACTATTCTTGAGCTAAACCTGTGTAGATGTCATTGCTCACGCCGGTACGGTAAAGGTAACACCCATCTCGAACCAAGGTTGCGGTAACGACGCCGTTGTGCCAAAAGTTGTGCCAAGAAGTGTCGACTTGGCCGGTGGCTCAGCGGTCTTAACCTGACACTCCAATAGCATTAGCTTGACACTCCAAAAGCAAAGGAGCACTATTTATCGCCGTATTAAATGCATTTAATACGGGTTGGAGCTACGCCGATCTACCGCAAAAGAGGAAGCCATGTCGTCTTCTAGCTCCCATCTTTCCATTCCACTTAGACTGATTTCGATCGCCGGCATCGTACTCGCGCTGCTGGCGTGGACCCAGCCCGCGGGAGCGCAATCTGCCTACGTGCGCGTCAGTCAAGTTGGCTACGAAACCGGCAAGACACCATTTCGTGCGTACCTGATGTCCGGTACCGAAGGCGGTCAAGCCACTTTCACGGTGGTCAATTCCAAGGGCGCCGTCGCGTACTCGGGGCACGCCGGCGCTCTGCTGGGCACATGGAGCCACAGTCCAAAGGCGACCTATTATGTTTACGCCCTCGACTTCACACTTCCGGGGGACGACATCTACACCATCTCAGTTTCCGGGCCTGGGGCTACGCTTTCGCCGCGCTTCGCGGTGGATTCTCCGGATGCGCTCTATTCCGGCTTGCTGCTGAACACTCTGTTTTTCTACGAAACGGAGCGCGACGGAGCGAACTTCATCCCCAACGCCCTGCGCACCGCGCCCGGACATCTGAAGGATGCGAACGCGCTGATTTACCAGACGCCTCGTCTGGATAGCAACGACTTTATCGACAACGTGCCACCCACTGCGCCTTTGGTGTCTGCGGATCTGCCGAACATCGATACATCAGGTGGATGGTGGGACGCGGGCGACTACATGAAATACGTCGAAACGGCCAGCTACACAGCAGCGCTGATGCAGATCGGGGTTCGCGACTTTCCCAAACAGATGGGTGCCTATGCCCAAATGAACCCGCCGGCGCCGCCCGGCTCTGTCTCTTATGCGGGCAACAGCGGTCCGGGAGCGCCAGCGTCCTCAGATTTCACCGGCGAAGCCAAGTTTGGGGTCGACTGGCTGATGAAGATGTGGAACGACAAAACGCAAACCTTGTACTACCAGGTGGATAACAGTCAAGACTGGGATTATTACGGGGAAGGCGATCCTAGTTCGGCAACTGGCAACTGCGGCGGAAGCTATGCCACGCCCTACTGCTTAATCACCGAGTACGACATCTGGACGCTGCCGCAGGCGGCCGACAATTTCGATCAACCGGGCGATCCGCAGCCATGTGACCCGTATACCACGTTCTTCATCTGCTATCGCGCGGTGTACGTTGCGGGGCCCGCGGGTTCGCCGATCAGTCCGAATCTGGCGGGCCGTCTGGCTGCGGATTTTGCGCTCTGCTACCAGCTCAACCGAATCGCAAATCTTGCTCTTGCGAATCAATGCCTCAAGAACGCAGAGGATATTTTTTCGCTCGCGGATACCTCGTATCCCGACCCTGCGCCTACCGTCGGCTCGGGGACGTGCAGTAATTGCCTGCTAACCATTACTCCGTTTGACGGGTATCCCGAAAACGTTTGGGAAGATGATATGGAACTGGGCGCAACCGAACTCTACTTCGCGTTGCAATCCGCTCTGCAATCAGCCGGAGGAGCTACGAACCTGCCGGTTGGATTGCCGCACGCTAATCCCATGGATTATCTCCAGCAGGCGGCGCAGTTTGCCAGAAATTACATTGTAAACATCTACGATGCAGGCTACACGGACACCCTCAACTTGTACGACGTGAGCGGCTTGGCGCATTTCGAACTGTACCGCGCACTGGAAATGGCTGGTGATCCGGGCGGCCTAGCGGTTTCGCAGTCGAGTATTCGCCAGCAACTGCTACGTCAGGTTAATGATGCGATCGCGCAGGCCACCGCGGATGCCTGGGGCTTCGGATACCAGTGGAGTTATGGCGACACTACGTCACACGGCGCCGGTTTGTCGGTGATGGCCAGCCAGGCTTATTTCCTGACTCAATCCAACAGCTACGACACTTACTCGCAGAGATGGCTCGCCAACATCCTGGGCGCGAACGCCTGGGGCTCGTCCTTTATTGTTGGCGATGGGAGCACGTTTCCGAATTGCATTCAGCACCAGGTGGCAAATCTGGCGGGCGCGCTGAACGGAACTTCCGGAGGCACCCCCGTGCTTTGGGGCGCAGCCACAGAAGGTCCGGCCAGCTACGTTAGTTCGGGCGTGGTCGATGGCATGATTTTGTGCCCGCCAAAAGCAGTAGATCCGTTCAAAAAATTCAATGGCAACGACGGCCCGTTTGACGTTTCGCAATACGCTGTGTATCGGGACAACATGCAGTCTTTCAGCACTACGGAGCCGGGAATCGATCTCACCGCGACATCGTTCCTGATGTGGTCGTGGAGATTAGCCCAGCACCCGAGCTTCTGACAACTCGCACCGCAGCGGCTATAATTGGGCGCGCCTATGGCTCTCACCTCTGGCACGAAACTCGGTCCGTATGAAATTCAATCTCCCCTGGGCGCGGGCGGCATGGGAGAAGTATATCGAGCGAAGGATACTCGTCTGGACCGCACAGTCGCGGTAAAAATCCTGCCCGGCCATCTTTCAGACAACATTGAAGCCAAGCAGCGTTTCGAGCGCGAAGCTCGGGCCATCTCTTCTCTGAACCATCCCAACATCTGCACGCTCCACGATATCGGCCATCAGGATGGCGTCGATTTCCTGGTCATGGAGTTTCTGGAAGGCGAGACGCTCGCCGACCGCTTGCGCAAAGGTCCGCTGCCGACCGACCTGGTGCTGAAATACGGTATCGAAATCTGCGAAGGCCTGGAGCGAGCGCACAAGAGCGGCGTCGTGCATCGCGACCTGAAGCCGGCGAATGTAATGCTCACCAAGACCGGCGCGAAGCTGATGGACTTCGGCCTGGCCAAAGCCGTTCTGCCAGGAGCGTCGCCGGCCTCTAGTTTGACCATGACGATTTCCCACCCATCCGCCGACCAACCGCTGACCGCCCAGGGCACCATCGTTGGGACGTTCCAGTACATGTCTCCGGAGCAGACGGAAGGCAAAGAAGCCGATGCCCGCTCTGACATTTTTGCGCTGGGCGCGGTGCTGTACGAGATGGCGACGGGCAAGCGGGCATTCACTGGAAAGAGCCAGGCCAGCCTCGTCGCGGCGATCTTAGCTTCTGAGCCTCCGCCGATTTCGATGGTGCAGCCCATGGCGCCGCCGGCAATGGAGCAGGTGATTAAGTCTTGTCTGGCGAAGGACCCAGACGACCGCTTCCAGACGGTTCACGATTTGAAGCTGCAATTGAAATGGATCGCGCAGGCGTCTGCCAGCCAACTCGCCGCTCCCGCGCAGGTCCGCGCCCGCCGCGTAGTGCAGAAGCGCACGTTGCTGATTGCCGCCATCGTAGGTTGGATTCTCGCCGCCTCGGCCCTGGCCATTTTCCTCTCAAGCCGCGCTCAGCTTGAAAATGCACGACGGCCCATGACTGCCTCATGGCTGCCGCCCGCCGATACGGAATTCACCACCGTTGTTGACGGTGCGCTCACACTTTCCCCCGATGGTTCGAAGCTCGCCTTCCTCACCGGCGAAGCTTCCGACACAAAGTTGTGGATCCGCGACGTTGCCACCGGCGCGGTACACCAGATGGAAGTAGATCGGCCAACCTTTCCCTTCTGGTCGCCCGATGGCAAGAACATCGGATTCTTTTCGGCCGGAAAGCTAAAGAAGGTAGCGCTTGCCGGTGGGCCGGTGCAGGTGCTCTGTGACGCCCCCGAAGGCCGCGGCGCATCGTGGAGTCCGCGCGGCGTGATCATCTTCACTCCCAACATTTTTGAACCCTTGTATAAGGTGCCTGAAGGCGGAGGCGCGCCCGAAAAGATCACTGAGCAAAAGCCGGGTTGGACCCATCGCAACCCATACTTTCTACCCGACGGCGATCACTTCCTGTTCACGGTCCGCGAGGCGGTTGGCTCCCAGGGTCCCGGAGCTGCGCTGTTCGGGGCTTCGCTCTCCGGCGAGAAGCCCCGCCAAATATTGGAACTCGCCTCCAACGTGCAGTACTCCGAAGGATACCTGTTATATCTGCGCGACACCGTGCTTGTGGCGCAGCATTTCGATCCCAAGTCGCTCAAGTTCAGCGGCGACCCTGCGCCGGTAGCCGAAAAACTCGACTACTGGAACGCACGCGACCTCGCCGCCTTCACCGCCGCGCACGGCACGCTCGTCTACCGTCACGGATCGTTGCAGAAGACTCAGCCCATGTGGGTCGACCGCACCGGCAAGGAGGTGGGGCGCTTTGGGGAGCCCGGCCTCTACATGTCACCGCGTCCCTCGAGCGACGGCTCCCTGGTCGGACTGGTTCGTCCCGACCCCGACACGCACAAGGGAGACGTTTGGGTGGTCGATACCGCACGCAACACAACATCACGCAGCACATTCGCTGACGCTGCCACCATTACCTATGCGTTTTCTCCGGATGCGAAGAGGATTGCGGTCGGCACCATTGCCGGAACCGTCTGGGGAGGAATCTGGATTCAGCCCACCAGTGGTTCCGGCACGCAGGACAAGTTGGAGACGCCCAAGAGCTTTGGCACGGTGACGAGTTGGTCGTCCAATGGCCGGTATATTTTTTTCATGGTACAAAACAACGCTACGCGGCAGGACGTCTATTATCTCGATCTCAACGGCGACAAGAAATTAACTCCGTTCATCCAGTCGCCTGCCAATGACATGGCGGCTGTTCTTTCGCCGAACAATAAATGGCTCGCCTATACCTCCGACGAATCCGGAAGGCCGGAAATCTATGTAACGTCTTTCCCGGAGCCCGGAGGAAAATGGCAGGTTTCCAATGGTGGCGGCGGCTCTGCGTCGTGGAGTGCGGATGGCAAGCAACTCTACTACACGATCGGCGATAAACTCATGGTGGTGGCAATTCAGAACGTCGAAACTTTCCAATTTGGCGCCCCGACCGAATTGCCGCTTCATGTAAATGAATTCGCCGCCCTCGGCCCCGTGGCTCCCGGCGAGCGCTTCCCTGCTTTGAAAGCGTTGAGTGGGGGTCAGTCGCACCCTCAGGAAGTCATTCTCAACTGGACCGGCACGCTGAAGCAGTAAAGGCCTGCGGACACGCACGAGGACGAAACATGTTGCCTGCGCACGAAGAACTTCTACGGGAATTTCAGGCCTTTGCTCTGACCGCCTCCACGGCCGCGTCTCTCATGAAGCACATCGCCCAGCGTCTTCATGAAAAGATGACGCGCTACAACTGGGTAGGTTTTTATCTCGTCGACCCGGCAGATCCCGGCATTTTGGTTGTCGGCCCCTTCGTCGGCAGCTTTACGCCCAACGCTCGTATTCCCCTCGACACGGGACTTTGCGGTGCTGCAGCCACGACCGGGCAGACCGTAGTCGTGGACGATGTCTCCACCGATCCGCGTTATCTTTCGGGATCGTCGATGGTGAACAGCGAAATTGTGGTCCCCATCTTCGTGGAGAACAAACTCGCAGCGGAACTCGATATCGAGAGCTATTTTGCCGGGACCTTCAATAAGCAGGAGCAGGCCTTCGTTGAAGCCTGTGCGGCCGTGGCCGGAGGCTATCTGGCAAGAGCATAGTTCAGCTTCCGCACCTGCGGAAGGTTCATTTCAGATCTTTTCCTGTGGTGGTGATGACGAACTTGCCGTGCTTGACTCCTCGCAGACTAAGAATCTGATCGGCGATCTTCCTTAACTCCGCGCTGCGTCCCTTCATGATGACCACTTCCAAACAGTTGTGGTGATCCAAATGGACATGAGTGGCCGCCAGCACCTTAGCGTGCGCCTGGTGCTGAATCTCCGTTAAGCGCTCGGTGAGGTTCGGCCGATGGTGGTCGTACACCATCGTCAGGGTGCCAGCGATCAATTTATTCTGATCGCCTTCTTCGGACACCAAATGTTCCCGAATGAGATCGCGGACGGCCTCGGAGCGGTTTTGGTAGCCGCGCCGGGCGATTGATCGATCGAATTTTTCCAACAGATCCTGCTCCAGGGAAAGTCCGGTTCTTACCAAGTCCGCCACGGTTGCTCCTTCAGCAAACAGAGTAAATGAATCGAATGAATTTGGGGATGAGCCGCGGTCGTTCCTTTGAACGGCCACGCCGGTCGGTTCATACGGGAAACCCTTACAAGGAACACAGGGAAAGTCATACATGTGCCAAGAATCCGGCCAATCAAACTCAAATTCCTTTACAAAATTTACCTTTCGTAGCACGATTTCACAATTCGTGTTATGGCTGGTGAAACTGAACCATAACTGCAGTTCAGGATAAGGGAATCAAGCGGAGTGCTCAAATCTTTACTATCGTCTGGGATGCTTATGATTTCGCTGTCGCTTACTTTGGTGGCTCAAGAGATCGTTCTGAAGGGCCGGGTCATCGATCCCGATGGGAATGCTCTGCCGCAAGCGACGGTGCAACTGCTAAACCGTGGTCGGGTTCTTGCGCGAGCTACTTCCGGAAGCGATGGCTCGTTTCAAATAAAGATTTCCTCTGCGGGAGAATTCGTACTCAAGGTTGAGGCGCCTGGGTTCCGCGCTGTAGAACGCCCCGTCAGCGTTGCATTGAGCAGGAACTCAGAGATCACGGTGAAAATGGCTCAACTCTCGACCCGGACTGAGAGTATTTTAGTTACCGCCGACGTAAATGACCTCGACGTGCTGTCGCCCGATCCGGCCATGAAAGTTTTCGCCTCCGAGAATTTGCTGGATGCAAACCCCGGCCGTCCCGGCGCCCCGATTTCAATTCCCGGCTATCCGATTGAGACGGCGTCGAGCGGCATCAAGGCTCCGCAATACTTTGCGCCCGGCGTGGCAGGCGACCACGGCGAGCCCATCGCACAATACATCCAAGCAGGAACCTACCTGGTGCCGAACAATCTTTCGGCAAACGCGCATGGCAACGGTTATTCCGATCCGAATATCTATATCGCGAGCGTTATCGAAAGCGTTCAGGTGGATGGCGGCGCTTACAACGTGCGCGAGGGTAATCACGCGCTGAACCTTGCCGCCATCTATGGGCTGCGCTCGCATCTGGATCCGTTCATCACTTTGACGGGAGACGACCGGGACATTACGGCCGCGGCGGGGATGAGCCCTTCCGCGAATTCATGGGTTGCGATGGAGGGTTCGTTCGGCAACGGGTTCCTCGACCGTCTGGAGCACCGCAAACAGTTTAAGTTCAACGGCGGGAGGGTCTTCCACGCGGGCGACCATACGCTGACGCTGTTCGGAATCGCATACCTCGGCTACGGCTACGTGGCGGGACTCAGGCCGATCTCGGGATTCAACTCCGTCGATGCCGCTGCCGGATGGGTCGAATATCCGGATACCATCGATCCGAGACAAAAAGATCAGACCCATACTGCGCTCGTGGCGCTGAATGATGTGTGGAAGCTAGACGATCATCAGGAGATGCAGCTCTCGGGATTCTTCCGCACCTATAACCTATCTTTATTCTCTGACTTTGGATTGGGACTGATCCGTCAGAGTGAGTTCCGCACCGTGACCGGTGCCAACGCGACCTACATAAACAAAATTGCGAAGAGATTTACGCTGCTGGCCGGGATGGATTATGAGCGCGAAGCTCCGCGGCGTGACGACCTCGATCATTACAACTTCTACAATCCCGCGGCTCCATCTTACTACGGACCCTTCATGCCGATCGATGGCAACAACGTGACCATCGCTCCGGTGACGCCCTATGTGGCCGGCGAGGGTGAGTTGAGCAAATATATTCATTACTATCTGGGCTGGCGCCGCGACGACATTGACATCACAAACCAGGACCTGATCACGCCGCCGAATTCCTGGCACAAATGGGTGGGCGTGAATTCGCCGAAGGCAACACTTACGATTGTTCCCGAGGAGTCGTGGTGCGTTCCACTGATCGCGTTCAGCTTTGGCAAGTCGTTTTTCACTGAAGATCCCAGAGAGGGAACAGCGTTGGACGGCCCCACAACTGTTGACCCCGTGGAGACCGCACGCTCGTATCAGTTGGTGGCAAGTAAGACGTTCAGCAAAACCGACATCAAGCTGACGTTGGGACATGAGACGCAAACTGCCGAGTACGGCAAGATCGATCCCGACCAGGGATTGCAGTTCGACCTGGGGCCGGGCCGCATCCGTTTCCTGGCGGCTACGCTGCGCCAGAGCTTCGCGCATGGAGCGTTGCTGGCGACCTTCGAGCAGGCAGATGCGCGCTTGCTGACCCCATCCTTCTCGATTGTGCCGGAGGCGCCGCGACTAATTGCAGACCTTACCGGAACCTACCAAAAGCTCCCGTTCCGCCTGCAAGCGAAGGGCGAGTTCGAGTACGTGGGCAGGAAGGTGGTAGGCAACGGCTGCAGCGAGAGCAGCTACATGAGCGGCGACCCGAATGCGCTCAACTTCTACTGCGTCGGCGTTCCGAACAGGGAGTTCCGCTTGGCGGTATCGAGGCCTTTCCTGGATGGACGGCTCAATGTCGGAGTGAACGCGCTGATTGCCACCGGCTCGACCGGACAAACTACGGAGAACTTCGCTCTAGCCTCGGTACACGGACCCGGGAAAGTTGGCCTTGGACCTGACGGGTTGGTTCCCGGAAACGCTGTGAGTGAGGTGGTGGGTGTGCGCATCCCCTCGTACGCGAGCGTAAGCATAACCTATCGGTTTGGCCGCGCAGTCGCGCCTTGAGTATCGCTGGCTGAATCGCTGGTGTTTCCCGCGGTGCGGCTGATAGAGTTGTCCACGCAGCGGCACCGGTTTCGGGTGGAATGTATGATCGGCTTTTTCTCCATTCTCGCAGTGGGATTTTTTCTGGGGATGCGCCACGCCACGGACCCCGACCACGTCATTGCCGTCACCACTATTGTCAGCAATCAGCGCAACAGCATGCGGGCAGCCCTGATCGGAGCATTCTGGGGCGTCGGCCACACGCTTACCATCTTCGCGGTCGGTGCCGGAATCATTCTCTTCAATCTTGTCATTCCGGTGCGAGTGGGGCTCAGCATGGAGCTGTCCGTGGCAGTGATGCTGATCATCCTCGGTCTTTGGAACATAGCGGGGTTTCTGCGATTCCCTGCCGCATCTGCGTCCGATCATGCGTCAGAGAAAGTCCTTCATACTCATCCCCACAGCCACGGAGACTACGTTCACAACCATCCGCACGTGCATCAAGCCGAAGACCACGCCCACTCTCCGGACCACGTCCCCCTTGATTGGATGGATCGTGTCTTTGGCAAGGTCAGCCTGTATCAATACCTTCGGCCGCTCGTCGTGGGCATCGTTCACGGACTTGCCGGTTCAGCCGCTGTGGCTCTGCTGGTCTTGACTACGATTCGAAATGTGCATTGGGCCGTCGCCTACCTGTTGATCTTCGGCGTGGGCACGATTGCGGGCATGATGCTGATCACGATGAGCATTGCCTCGGCGTTCACGATGATGGGAAGGGGCCGCCAGAAGTTTTCGCGGCGGCTGGCATTGGCTTCAGGTCTGCTCAGTCTTGGCTTCGGTCTGTTTGTCGCGTACCAGATCTGCTTTGTGAACGGCCTTTTCACGAACCACGCGCGATGGATACCGCAGTAGAGAAACTCCCGGCTGAAATTCTCCTCAGGGACGCGCGCCAGCCAGCACCAACTCGCAAAGGCTATCGGCAAAGGCGGGCGTTAACTTGTCATGCCGGATGAGGAATCGCATGTAAATAGGTCCGTAGAGTGAATCAAGAACCAGGTCCATGTCCAAGTCGCTGCGAAGTTCGCCGCGCTGAATTCCGCGTTGAAGTGTGGCGTAGGCTTCGTGGCGGCGCGGCTTCATGAAACGTTCGCGAAAAGCGGCGATGACATCCCGGTCGCTCTGTCCGGCAGCCAGAATGGCGGAAAGAATGCGCCCACGCCGGCTGCGAAAGATCTTGACCACCTGACGCATCTGCTGGTTCATGTCAGTGTAAACCGAGCCGGTATCAGGGAAGTGCAGCTTCCGGCCGGTGCTGCTGGCGAACGCGTCTGTGATAAGAGCGGCCTTGTTGGGCCACCAGCGGTAAACAGTTGCCTTGCCAACGTTGGCGTGAGCCGCGACGCCTTCAATGCTCAGATCGGTAAAGCCATTCTCTCCCAAAAGTTTCAATGTGCTGCGCAGAATGGCCACGCGGGCCTCTTCACTGCGAGGACGCCCCGGAGCGCGTTTGTTGCCGCGTCCGCCACCATACCTTCGAGCAGGAGACTTCTGGCGCATGATCTTAGCCTACAATATAATCGTAACGGACTTAGAATCCAATACGGTCAGTATCGAATCTAAAGTCAGGTCCGCGGGATTCGCTTCGCATCCGTTTATTCGTCCGAATTCTGGAGTGTGTCTAACCGATGTGGATAGTTGCGTTAGCGCTCAGGCGTCCCTACACCTTTGTGGTGATGGCGATCGTCATCATCATTCTTTTCGGTGTGACAGTTTTCCGCACTCCCGTTGACATTTTCCCCGATATCGATATTCCAGTAGTCTCTGTGGTTTGGTCCTATATCGGAATGTCGCCGGAAGACATGGCCGACCGCATCGTGACCAACTCCGAGCGCGGCATCAACATCACCGTCAACGACATCGAGCACATGGAGTCTCAATCGGTATACGGGCTCGGCGTCATTAAGGTTTTTTTCCGCCCCGGGACGAACGTGCAGGGCGCTATCGCGGAAATCACCGCGATCTGCCAGACTTCGCTGCGCCAGCTTCCGCCCGGCACGGTGCCGCCTCTAGTCATCTCTTATAGCGCCTCCACCACACCGATCGTTCAGCTCGGACTGAGCAGCAAGACCCTGCCAGAGCAACAGCTCTTCGATCTGGGCCAGAACTTCCTGCGCAATTATCTGGCTACCGTGCAGGGCGCGGCTACGCCGTACCCCTATGGCGGCAAGATTCGCCAGATTCAAGTGGACTTGGACCTGCCGAAGCTACAGCAGTTTGGCCTGTCCCCGAACGACATTGTCAACGCCGTCAACGCACAAAATTTGATTCTCCCGAGCGGCACCATCAAGCTGGGCCCGGTGGAATACAACGTAGAGATGAACGGAACGCCCGCGACCATTGCGGAGTTGAACGAACTGCCGGTCAAGACCGTCAACGGCGCCACGCTCTACATGCGCGATGTCGCCCACATACGCGACGGATTCTCCCCGCAGACGAACATCGTGCGGCAGGACGGAAACCGCGGGGCGCTGATGTCGATATACAAGATCGGCAACGCATCCACGCTGGAAATTGTAGCCGGGATCAAGAACATCGTGGTGCAGGCGGCGCAGTCACTGCCTCCGGAGCTGAAAATCACGGCGTTGTTTGACCAGTCTCTGTTCGTGCGCGCCTCGATCCAGGGTGTGTTACGCGAGGGGCTGATCGCAGCCGCTCTTACCGCCGTCATGATTCTGCTCTTCCTCGGCGACTGGCGTCCGACCATCGTCATCTCCGTCTCCATTCCGCTTTCTATCTTTGTTTCAATCATCGTCTTGAGCGCAATCGGCCAGACCATCAACATCATGACCCTGGGTGGATTGGCGCTTGCCGTCGGCATCTTGGTCGATGACGCCACGGTGGAAATCGAGAATATCGAGCGCAACCTTGCCATGGGCAAGGAGATGAAGCAGGCCATTCTTGACGGAGCGCAACAGATCGCCGTGCCTGCGTTCGTTTCCACGCTCAGTATCTGCATTGTGTTCGTCCCGATGTTTTTCCTGGCGGGCGTAGCGAAGTTCCTGTTCGTGCCCTTGGCGGAGGCCGTGAGCTTCGCGATGCTGGCCAGTTATTTGCTTTCGCGAACGCTCATCCCTACGCTGGTCATGTTCATCATGCGCGGCCACGAGCATCGCGCGGAAGAGCCTAAATCGTTTCTCGGCCGCTTCCAGCGCGGCTTCGAGCGCAAGTTTGAAGACTTCCGCCGGGGCTACGAGCAGTTGCTTGAAACCACGCTCGAGCATCGCGGCTTGTTCGTGATTTGTTTTCTGGTTTTTTGCGTCCTTTCGCTCGGACTGTTCATGTTTCTGGGACAGGACTTTTTTCCGCAAGTGGACGCCGGCCAGGTGCGCCTGCATGTGCGCGGGCGTCCCGGCCTGCGGGTGGAAGAGACGGCGCGCTTATGCGACGAAGTGGAAGGTGTTCTGCGCGAGGAGATTCCTAAGAACGAGTTGCAGACGATTCTCGACAACATCGGTTTGCCCAACTCCGGCATTAACCAGTCCTACAGTTCCAACGGAACAATTGGCACCAGCGACGCAGAGATTCTTATCGCTCTCGACCCTGAACATCATCATCCGACAGCGGGATATGTACGGCACCTGCGCGAGGTGTTACCGCAGCGCTTTCCGGGAGTGGAGTTTTTCTTCCAGCCCGCCGATATCGTTTCACAAATTCTGAATTTCGGTTTGCCCGCGCCTATCGATGTCCAGGTTGTGGGTACTGACGCGGGAAGCAGTTATCTGATCGCGCAGCAGATCGCGAACAAGATGCGGCACATTCCCGGCGCCGCCGACGTGCACGTGCAGCAGTTGCTTTCCCTGCCCACGATCCACATGGATATCGATCGCACGTGTGTGAACCAGGTTGGGCTCACGGCACGGGACGTGGCGCAGAGCGTGCTGGTTTCACTGACCGGCAGCTTTCAGAC